>Ga0265314_10000162_pt1 | contig 101818 bp, 92 predicted proteins | sample 4126metaG_FD_203106 | JGI IMG/M metagenome (GOLD analysis project Ga0265314, IMG submission 203106) | Rhizosphere microbial communities from Carex aquatilis grown in University of Washington, Seatle, WA, United States - 4-1-26 metaG | ecosystem: Host-associated > Plants > Roots > Rhizosphere >... | reverse complement strand
AGTCACCAATGTCAAACAGATGGAAAACCCTGCAGGACTACATCGTGGCCAGAATCATCCCGCGCAGACCACGAAAACGCCTCAACACAGAAGCACTTTTGTTAGGCAACTGCGGTTTTTAGGTTCATTCACCTGATTGGCCCCAGTAAAAAAGGCTGCGGGCCCGGAGTTCGTATGATACGAACTCCGAGGCCCCACAGCCTTTTGGAAATTTAATCATTGTGGTTACTGGGCAGACGCTAGCGTGGCTGAATGTGTACCGGCTGCTCGAGCTTGAAAGTAAGCAGCGTTTCTGCGGGAAGCACAATTTGCTTATTGCCCGTCATCGCACCGCCTGCTGTTCCTGCACCGCCACCGGCCAGCGCGCCAATGGCAGCGCCTTTGCCGCCGCCCGCCAGGCCGCCAATCAAGGCGCCAAGCCCGGCGCCGCCGCCGGCGAATATCGCGGTGCGCTTGCCTTTGCCCTGCTCAGCGCGCTGCACGGAGCTCGTTGAAACGGGGTAGCTGCCGTAATTCGTCGTCACGCGCTCAAGCTTGACCACTAGTACGGCGCCGCCCTTGAACTTGCCAAGTGGCTTGGCGTCGATCACAGCGCCGTCAGCGCGCGATCCGCGAGCGATTGCCGTCCTGCCATCCACTTCAACGTCGTCAGCCACAGTCGCGGTAAAGGAGTCGCCCGGCTGCGAAATTTTGGAACCCAGATCCTGGTCAAGGCGCACACGGATCGTCGTGCCCTCAGGCAGAACGATTGCCGCGGGGGCGACCGGAGCCGGCCGAGACTGAGTAGCCTGCGGATAGGGCCCCTGCTGTGCGGTGGGTGCAGCCTGGCCATTGCCAGCAGCCTGGCCGCTGCCAGCTGCCCGCGAGGAGGATGAAGCGCTCGATGGCACTGCCGGGGAAGCGCTGCTGTTTGGCTGTGCAGCATTTGGCTGCGCCGCACTCGTCTGCGTGTCGGCTGGTTGCGAGGTGGCCTGCTGCGTATTTGACTTGCAACCACTGAATGCCAGAGTTGAAGCCATTACCACAACAGCGAGCGGAACAATTTTGCGACAGGAATTCATTGTACGGACTCCTTGGGAATGGTTCCGGGCGGCGGTAAATGGGGGTGGGCGGATACAGAATCACTCCCGATGCGCCGCCCTGGTGATTAAATATCGAGATTCTTTACGTCGAGCGCGTTATCTTCAATAAATTTTCTGCGCGCTTCAACGTCTTCGCCCATGAGCGTGGTGAAAATGGCATCGGTTTCTGCGATGTCTTCGAGTTTGACCCGAAGAAGAGTACGCCTCTCGGGATCCATCGTGGTTTCCCAAAGCTGCGAGGAGGTCATTTCACCAAGGCCCTTATAGCGTTGAACCTGATAGTCCTTCTTGCCCTGTTCAACAATGTAGGAAAACAATTCGCGTGCTGTGGCTTTTTCAACTGGTTCGCGCAAGGCCCGCGCGGCACGTCCTCCCGCTTTTGTTTCCGAGCGGACTTCCGCGCTGCCCGGAGGCGGCGCACCTTCCGCATCTGGCTCTTCCTCTTCAATGCCGGGCTCAGCGGCTGCAGCGGATTTGGCAGCGAATTCGATGAGGAACGGCGGCTCGAGATATTGCCTGATCAGCGAGTACTTCGACATCATCTGCCGGAATTCCGGACTGGAGGCCAGTGTCCAATCGATGCAGCGCGTCGCGTGCTGCGCATCTGTGTAGCAAATGGACCAGGTGTGATGCTCCTCGTCTTCGATAGGATCCGTGACCTTGATCTGGAGTTCCGCGGCAAGCTCGATAAGATCGGCGTGCAGCTTGCCGATCTTTTCCGGCACCAGCCCCTCACTCTTCGAACTGAAGTCGGCACGATGAGTGAGTTCGGCGCGGGCAAGCATCTCCGTCAGCTTTTCATTGCGAATGCGCTTGTCCACCTTATCGACAAAGCCAAGATACTCATTCAGCGTACCCATGAAACGGGTGAGGTCCGCGCCTTCAATCTTGCTGGCTGTCTCGCCGTGGCGCACCACCATTCCTTCGGATGCGCGCTTTACCATCACGATCACGAACTCGCGATCGTCTTTGATGTACTGTTCGAAACGGCCCTTCTTGATCTTGTAAAGGGGCGGCTGCGCAATGTAGATGTTGTCGCGCTTGATTAACTCTGTCATGTGACGGAAGAAGAATGTGAGCAGCAGCGTACGAATGTGGGAGCCGTCCACATCGGCGTCGGTCATCAGGATGATCTTGCCGTAGCGAATCTTGGTGGCGTCAAAGTCGTCCTTGCCAATGCCGCATCCGAGAGCGGTAATCATGGCGCGGATTTCCTCGTGCCCCAGCATCTTGTCGTAGCGAGCCTTCTCCACGTTCAGGATCTTGCCTTTGAGCGGCAGGATTGCCTGAAAGCGTCGATCGCGGCCCTGCTTGGCCGTGCCGCCTGCGCTCTCACCCTCGACAAGGTACAGTTCGCAGCGATCAGGATTACGCTCAGAGCAGTCAGCCAGCTTGCCGGGCAAACCACCGCCATCCATAGCGCCCTTGCGGCGGGTAAGGTCGCGTGCCTTGCGCGCAGCTTCGCGCGCGCGGGCTGCTTCAATGGCTTTGTTGATGATGCGCTTGGCCACGGGCGGATTCTGTTCGAGGTATCCGCCCAGGCGTTCGTTCACAAATGCCTGCACGGTGCCTGCGATGTCGGAGTTGAGCTTGCCCTTGGTCTGGCCTTCAAACTGCGGCTGCGGAAGCTTTACGCTGACTACGGCAACAAGGCCTTCGCGCACATCGTCGCCGCTCAAATTCTCTTTCAGGTCCTTGAAGAGCCCGAGCTGTTGTCCGATGGCGTTGATGGTGCGGGTAAGCGCGGTGCGGAAGCCGGAGAGGTGCGAGCCGCCATCAACCGTGTTGATGTTGTTGGCGAAACTGAACACCGCGTCCGAATAAGTATCGTTGTACTGCAGCGCAATGTCGATCTCGACGCCATCGCGCGACGCCTCCATCACGATCGGCTTGTCATGCAGCACTGTCTTGCCGCGATTGAGATGCTTGACGAATTCCGCGATGCCGCCGGCGTACTTGAACTCCGCGCGACGCGCTTCGCCAGTCTTGGCATCGGCGTTGCGTTCATCGGTCAGCGTGATTTCAAGTCCCTTGTTCAGGAAGGCCAGCTCGCGCAGCCGTTGCGCCAGCGTGTCGTAGTTGTATTCGGTAACGGTAAAGATGCTCCTGTCGGGCAGGAAGTGAATCTTGGTTCCGCGACGCTTGCTGGTGCCGGTCCGCAGTAGCTTCGAAGTTGGAACGCCCTTTGAATAGCTCTGCTCATAAGTGTGGCTTGGCTCGCCCGGCTTTTCCGGGCGCCAAATTTCGACCTCGAATTCCTCACTTAACGCATTTACGCACGACACGCCGACGCCATGCAGGCCGCCCGAGACCTTGTAGGTAGACGCATCGAATTTGCCTCCGGCATGAAGCTTGGTCAGCACAACCTGTACCGCCGGCATCTGCTTGCCGTCAGGCGTGTCCATCATGTCGACGGGAATCCCGCGGCCGTCATCAACAACCGTGATGGAGTTGTCGACGTGAATCACGACATCGACTTTTCTCGCGTAGCCGGCGAGCGCCTCGTCAACAGAGTTGTCGACGACCTCATACACGAGGTGATGAAGGCCCATTTCGCCCGTCGAGCCAATGTACATGGCAGGGCGAAGCCTAACTGCCTCCAGGCCCTCCAGAATTTTAATGTTGTCGCCGGTGTAGCTTCCGTCGCCGTCTTTGCCGTTGCCGCCGTTAGTACCCGTGAGGGGGTACTCATCAGGTACGTCGATTGCCATTGTCTTAGTCGCCATAGGTATCCGTGTGCGCTGCTTTCCACTGCATCCCCTGGTTGGGAAGGGGCGGGTTCTGAAACATAAAACCGGAAGGAAAAACGGTGATTAACCGTATGAAAATCGAGTGCTTTCGAACCCTTCTGACTTCCTCTATTTTAGCACGCGGGTACGGTGCAGAATAAGGCGAAAAAGGGTGCCTTCAGATGTACTTTCGAGGCCATTTTAGAGCCCTTGCACACGCTAAAAATAGACGTGCTTTGTTACTTTAGTAATAGGTAAGATTACTAATTGATTATATGCTTGAAGTAATTAGACTTAATAGCAGAATTGCTCTATGATAGCTCCTGCTTGAATGTACGATTCAAGCCAGATCAATCCTAGATGAGGTTACTACCGATGAAATTCGTAATCAGGGCATTTGCATTGACCTTCGTTCTCGCCGGCGCCGCTGCTGTTTCGCTCTCGTCGGCAACCACCTCCACCGCAGCGAATCACCTCTCCGCGACTGCCGGCTTGCCCGTGCCCATTTGCGGACCGAACGCACCCTGCCCGCCGGATCCGTGGGGAACGCACGCCCGCTAGTTAGAAGCTAGTAACACCAAAGTGGCATATCGATGTCGCCTTTGCGGGTTGAGTGGGTCAGAGAATGGCGCTATTCTGAGAGGGTTCTTAATGGAATGGCAATCAGCCCTATGACCTCACAACTCGCAATGTCGGCGTTGAGCGTGACTGAGTTCAGCCTTTGGGCGCTGATCGGCCTCCTGTTCTGGAATCGGAAACTGTATCGCCGTTTCCCATTCATGGGAGCCTATCTGGGCTTGCGCGTCGCCTCCATGCCGATGCTTCTGGCTGCCCTGTACATGTCTTCGCAGCCGTGGGGACACGCTTACTACAAACTTTATTTTTATGCGTATTGGGCGGTATACCTTACCAGCGCTGTGTTGCTGCTGCTGGTGAGTGTTGAAATATTTCGCTCTGCGCTTTCGGCTCTGCCTGGCCTGATGAAGATTGGCATTGTGATCTTCCGCTGGGCGATCCTTGTTTCCGTGGTTCTCACTTTCTCGTCCATCTCCTTCGTCCATCACGGAATCGCCGCGGTTCCCGACGTAGCCATCGGACTCATGCGTTCGGTCAGCGTGCTTGAGCTTTGCCTGCTGGCTTTCCTGTGTCTCAGCATGAATGCCCTGCGCTTGTCCATTCGCGACATGGCGTTCGGGATTGCGCTGGGCTTCGGCGTCATGTCTGCAAACGATTTTGTGTTTGCCGCATTGATCCCGAGAACGCCGTCGATGACCGCCAACCTGCAATTTATTTATGAAGCCATGATCCTGGTCTCGCTGGCCATCTGGGTTTCATACTGCGCATTCCCTGAGGCTGCGCGGAAACCACTCATGATGCCCGCGAATTCCACCATCTACCGCTGGAATGAGATCGCATCAGCCCTGGGCCACACCGGCACCCAGATCGCCGTGCAGCAGCCTGCCAACAGCTTCTTCCTGACGGACGTAGAAAAGGTTGTGGAGAAGGTGCTCACGCGAAACCTGAAAGGCCGCGAATCAGAATCGTAAGTTAAACCGGAAACAGGCCAGTGACAAAAAAGACCGCGGCAATGCCGCGGTCTTTTTATTTTGCAGATTGTTAAGAACTGCTCGGACTCCAAGTCTGCGAACCGGGGAGCACTATTCGCTGACCGGCTCAATGGAAGCAAAGCGACCACGATTGCCGTGGTCAGAGAACTTGACGCGGCCGCTCACTTTGGCGAACAGCGTATCGTCAGAACCCAGGCCGACGTTCAGGCCGGGTTTAATCTTGGTGCCACGCTGGCGCATGATGATGGAGCCGCCGGTGACGAGTTGGCCGCCGAAAGCTTTTACGCCCAGCCGCTGTGCATTTGAGTCGCGTCCGTTTGTGGAGCTGCCTCCACCCTTTTTATGTGCCATTGCCTTAATCCCTTCTGAAGTCTGATTCCGCGCTTACTTGGCAGCGGTGTAGGTAACGCCGTCGGCCTCAATGGCCTTGATGCGCACCTCAGTAAAATTCTGGCGGTGTCCCTGCAGCTTCTTGTACTGCTTCTTCCGCTTCAGGTGAAATACGAGGATCTTGTCGCCGCGGCCCTCGCGAACCACCTCAGCGGTCACCTTGGCGGTGGAGGGCTTGGCTACTGTTCCAGGCTCGCCGGAAACGGCCAGCACGTCACTGAACTCGATGGTCTGGTTGTCGGAGGCGGCGGTCTCAATCTTGACCACATCGCCGGGAGCGACGCGGTACTGCTTGCCGCCGGTGCGAATAACTGCGTACATGACAAATCCTCCGGCACTCTGACCCTTAACCTGATCAGGCGCCTTAAACTCTTGATCCGTGTGCTGATTACGGCGAAACCTGGGCATCCCTGGCTGGGTATCCCTGATTTGACCGTGGGGCGGATACAGACAACTGCATCGGAAGGTGAGCCGCACACACGCCATAACCGGCGGAGACCCACAATACTCCCGCGCACGCCAAAAGGAGTGCATCGCCAAACTCTACGATTCTACCGTTAAACCGAGGGCTGGGTCAATCAAAGCATGTCGAGCGAGTGCTTGCGCTGCGGCGGCGGATAAGCCTTGTCGATCGCCGCCAGATCCTCGGCGTCCAGTTCCAGGCTGGCAGCCGCGGCATTCTCCTCTACATGCTTGACCAAGCTGGCCTTGGGAATGGCTAGAAGCGGCTGCCGCAGGCACCACGCAAGCGCTACCTGTGCGGTGGAAACACCGTGCTTTCCCGCCACGTTACGTAGTGCGACTGAAGAAAGCAGTCTGCCTCCCTGCCCTACCGGCGAGTAGGCCATTACGGTAACGCCGTTTTGCCGGCACCAAGGCAGCAGATCGTACTCGATGCCCCTGTGTTCCGGGTTATAAAGCACCTGGTTGGCCGCGCATGCCGTTCCACTGGGCGTGGCGAACAACTCTTCCATGTCGTCCACGTCAAAGTTCGAAACGCCCCAGGCACGAATCTTGCCTTCATTTAGAAGGCGCTCGAAGGCGCGAAGAGTTTCGTGCAGCGGATGGCGGCCGCGCCAGTGCAAAAGATAAAGATCGATCGCGTCAGTGCGAAGTCGCTTGAGGCTCGCCTCGCACGCGCGCACGGTTCCGTCGAAAGAGGCATTCGATGGCAACACTTTGGTGACTAGGTACACGCGATCGCGCTGGCCGGCGATGGCTTCGCCCACCAGGCTCTCAGAACGGCCCGAGCCGTACATTTCAGCGGTGTCGATCAGCGTCAGGCCGCATTCAATGCCACGGCGCAGAGTCGCGATTTCAGAAGCTCGGCCGGAGCTTGCATCGCCAATGTTCCATGTTCCCTGCCCCAGCACCGGAACTGCCCGGCCTGCCATTTCAACGGTCTTCATTCGGGAGAGAACCTCAAGCACTTGTCAGAGTGAATCGGTGATATTTATTGACCCAGACTTGCAAAATGGCAAATGAGATTTAGACTCGGCAACTCAATGAGAGGCTTGTGAGCTCGATTGGTTGCTTTCGACTTTACTGCTACCCGTTGCACCATCCAGGAAGCTCAGGGGCCGGAATATGCAATCAAATTCTGTGGCCGATACTTTGTCGGCTCCGTGATAGCCCACGGGTTGAATTTGCGCGGGCACAAAGCCCAGAGAAAACATGGTATCTAGGGCTTCTTGAAATTGCCACTGTCCGTCGTAAATGCGAATGACAGGCAGCTCCAGCATGATCCCGTACAGTTTCGGAAGGGTCTTCGCACTGCCCTCGAGCACTTGCCGCTCATAACCCTGGGTGTCGACTTTTAAAAAAATTCTGCCGGTCAATCCTGACGCGACTTCATCGATGGTGCAAACGGGAACTTCTTCAATGTGATCCGTGGCCACACGGTCGTCGTGAAGCTGCGCCGTCTTCGCGAGCCCGAGGATTGAGCTGTAGACAGATAATTTCGAAACGTGCAGGCTTGCCGTTCCAGCTTCTGCGCCAACCGCGCAACGATGCGCTTCCCAATTGCCGTCTGCCGCCGCCTTTTTTGAAAGAACTTTGAATTCGGCTTCGATCGGTTCATATGAAATGATCCGCCCTCGATAGCCATCCGCGCGCAAAGCATCGCCAAACTGACCCAGGTTCGCTCCAACGTCAATGACCACGTCGATTTTGCGATCCTGAATGAAGTCCACCAAATCTATCACTCTGCGACGCCCGAGATGGAGAACTCCCATTCGCTTGTAGACTGCGCGTGGAATGCGAATCACTGTCTGTGCCCTCTTTGGCTTTGCCGAATTCTATTTCACGATGAAAATCACGTGGGTTGTGCGCATGCCTGTTACGTGAAAGAGAAGTATAGGATATGGGGCCGGAAAATAAGTTCCGGCCAAAGTTTAGAACAACGCTGCGGGATCGTACCGGTACATTAACGTCCCGCTATACTGTCTCCATGCAGTCTGTAACAATTGTCGCCACAGTCCTGAACGAAGTCGGAGACATTGAGCGGTTGGTGACAAGTCTGCTGGCGCAGGAGCCTCCCGCAAACGAAGTGATTGTGGTTGACGGAGGGTCGACCGATGGAACATGGGAGCGGCTTGTCGCGTTACAGGCGAAGGATGAGCGACTGGCGCCCATCCGCGACGAGAGCTGCAACCTTAAGAACTCCCCGGGGCCCATCGCGCGAGGCCGGAATGTCGCCATCACTGCTGCGAAATCAAGTGTGATCGCATGTGCCGATGCAGGTTGCCGGTATGCTCCTGACTGGCTTGGAAATCTGGTCGCCCCGCTGCTGAGCGGCAAAGCTGAGTACGCGCTGGGTGGTTCGTGCGTCGATTCTGAAATTTGCACTGTGTGGGATGTGGCGGCCGCGCCGTTCTTTGGTATCCGGCTTGCTGCGGACGCACCGATCAAATCGTGCACAGCACGGTCCATGGCATTCACCAAGAGCTTTTGGGAGAAGATTGGCGGATTTCCTGAACATGTGCTCTTAGGCGAAGACACCTTGTTTGATCTTGAGGCGCGGAAACAAACGACGCCCGCATTTATTTCCAAAGCGAAAGCGCTCTATGCTCCGCAGTTCACGCTGCAATCTGCGGTCGAAAAAATGGGGCGATACGCTGCCTGTGATGGTCAGGCGCGCGTGCGCTGGTCGCGCCTGGTCCGCAATGCCGAGCGATGCATTGTTGAGCTGGCAGCGTTGGCTCTACTGCCATGGAGCATTCTTCCTTTGCTGGCAGTTCTGGTATTTGAGCTGTGGGTTGCGTTTCGTTTCGATTGGAAAGACCTGGTCCGATATGGGTTGGCAGCGATCGCGGCGCGATTTATTTTTTCCCTCGCATTGCCCTGGATCGTGACCGTGAACCACATTCGCGGGCTGTTCTCAAAGAAGCCTCTGATCAATCCGCAAAACGAGATAGCCACCGCGGAAAAAGGAAGTATGCGCATCTGATGCGCGGTGATTTTGCAGCGGCTACTTTCGCCCTTCGCGTTTTTGTGCGATGGCAAGCCCGCGGGGTGTGGGCAGCAGCACCACTGAGATAAGCCCTTCGGCTTCGAGTCGAAGCGCCGACTCTCTCACAATTCCTGGATGTGAACTCGCGTCGTGCATCAGAATAAGGCCGGTCGAGCTGATTTTGGGCAGGTACTGGCGCACTTCCTTCTCGCGCACATCAAGATCACTATCGCTGAAGAACAGGTCAATTTGACCGGAAGTTTCCAAGTCGAGGCTCGAAACATTGCGCAGGTCGATCCACTCACCCAGGCCGGATGCGGCAATCTTCTCTTGAGCTTTGGCGAAGACCAGCGGGTCGAGTTCGCAACTCACAATGCGTCCAAACCCGTTTTCGCGCAAACCCTCCGCCATCCAAACGGTGCTGACGCCGAGGAATGCTCCGGTCTCAACGATCAGGTTAGGCTTGAGCGTCGTGACAAGCGTACGAAGGAATTCCAGAACCTCCGCTTCCGCAGTCATCGAGTCGTACATGTGCCAGCGGCCTGGATTCGGGCATTCCGGAGTGGCGCGGTGGTATTCGGGCAGCAGAGCACCTTTGGCGCGTTCTGCCTGCAGCATGATCTTGTGTTCCTGCTTCAATTTCTTGCCAAAAATACCCATGACGCAACCCCGCAACAATTTCAGATGAGAGCTTTTCAGCAATTATAGTTTGGACCTACGGAAGACTCCCGGTGCTCCTACTCACTGCTCCTTGTTCACTGTCCCTGTTCACTGTCGCTGTGGAACCAGGTAGAACAAGATTGCGAAATAGTGTGCGATGCTGCCGGCGAGAACAAAAATGTGCCAGGCAGCATGGAAGTAGCGAATGCGATCGAATGCGAAAAACACAATGCCCAGCGTGTAAGCCAATCCACCCGCTCCAAGCCACGCTAAGCAATGCCAGCCCACCGATCCCACCAACGGTCTAGCCACAAAAATTATGAGCCAGCCTTGAAAGAGGTAGACCAACGCGGACAAGACTGCCGGCCAGCCGCGTCGAAAACGCTCGATTGCTACGCTCTTTGAAACCACGCCAGCAGTCGCCAGGCCCCATTCGATGCCAAACACTGTCCAGCCAAGCCGGCCGCGTAACGCAATCAGCGTGAAGGGCGTATACGTGCCGGCGATGAGGAGATAGATGGATGAATGATCGAGAATCTGGAAAACGTGGCGTGCCCTGGTTCGCACCAGCGAGTGGTAGAGCGTGGAGCAGAGATAAACCAGGATCAGCGTACCGGCAAATACGGAACATGCTGTAACTTGAAGCGCCGAACCGCGCGTCGAAACGACGATTAGGAATACCGCACCGACAACAGCCAGCGCCGCGCCAACACCGTGAGTAATTGCGTTGGCAAGAATGTCGCCCAGATATTCGTGCTGAGACACGCCTCGATCATAGTCTCGGTGCCTAAGAGATCCGCTTTGCGAGTATCCGCCTGCCACTCCCGTGCAGATTCCCAGCCTTGGAACGCAGCCTAACCAGCCACCGGAAATAGTTCTTGACATTCCGTGCTCTATCTTATAGAGTTCTCTACATCACTGGAACCGGAGACTAATCCGAACGCACTTGAGGAGGAGAAATGGCTGAAAACGTGAATGATCTGGAACTCAAGGACAGGCTTGAGTTGATTGAAAGCATGCTGGCCGCAGGAAGGCGCAAGACTGAGAACTGGGGATGGACATTCGTGCTCTGGGGCGTGGCCTATTACGTCGCCATCCTGTGGTCTAACCGGGGAAATGCCGGGGTGGCGTGGTCCGTAACAATGATTGCAGCAGGGCTGCTGACGGGCGCAATCGCGGCACGCAAAAAAAGCCATGAACCGGATACGACAATTGGCCGGGCGATCGCTTCAGTCTGGATTTCTCTTGGCATCTCAATGTACCTGCTCTTCATGGCGATGGGCTTCACCCACAGAATCGAGGTTCACGTTTGGGTGGCCATCATTGGAACCATGCTGGGCATGGCCAACGCGACTTCCGGAATGATCCTCAAATGGAAGGTCCAGCTTGCATGCGCCATGGTCTGGTGGGCCGCGGCTGTAACCGCCTGCTTTGGCGATGCGAATCAGAGTACGATCGCGCTTCTGATCGCGATCTTTTTATGCCAGATCGTTTTCGGCATCTACGCCATGATTCGAGGATCGAAGCGGCAGCGCGAGGCCGTCCATGCCTGATCTGCCGGAGTTGAATCCAGTGGTTCACGGCAAGCTTCGACTGGCGCTGCTCTCGCTGCTGGCTGGCGTGGAGCAGGCAGACTTTACCTGGTTGCGCGACAAGACAGGTTCAACCGACGGCAACCTCGGCGCGCAGTTGTTGAAGCTTGAAGAAGCGGGGTACGTGGCGGTCGAAAAAAAATTTATTAAGCGCAAACCGCAGTCAATTTATCGCATGACCGAAACTGGCCGCGCAGCATTGAGCGAATACGTGCAGGCCCTGAAGCAACTGCTGGGCGGCGCCATCTAGCGCTGCTCAGCAACGCTCGCCGGAGCAGCTTCAAGGCCGGCGCGTACGCGCCGCATGATGCCGAGGTAATACGCAAGGTTGTGAACGGAATTCAGCGTGGCTGAAAGCCCTTCGCCGGCCTGCATCAGATGGCGAAGATAAGCGCGCGAGTAGCGGCGGCACACCGGGCAATTGCAATTCGGGTCAGGCGGATTCTGATCCTCCGCATACTGTTTATTCTTGATGTTGATGCGGCCTTCGCTGGTGAACAGCAGCGCATGGCGCGCCGCGCGTGTGGGCAGCACGCAGTCCATCATGTCCACACCCATGCGTGCGTACTGCTCAATCTCATCCGGATAACCTACACCCATCACGTAGCGCGGCTTGTCTTTGGGCAGCAGCGGTAGAACTTCAGCAATCATCTCAAGCGTGAGTTCGCGCGGCTCGCCTACGCTCAGGCCGCCGATGGCATAGCCATCAAAATCCATTTCGACAAGGCGTTCGGCGCACTCGCGTCGCAGATCGGTATACATGCCGCCCTGCACAATGCCGAACAGGCTTTGCTCGCGGCCCGGGAATTCGTCGCGCCAGGGAACTTCATCGCGATGTGCGCGGTGGTGGTCGAGCGATCTGCGCGCCCACGCCAAGGTGAGGCGAAGGCTCTCTTCCGCGCGGCTGCGCTCGGCGGGATACTCGATGCACTCGTCAAAGGCCATCGCAATATCCGCGCCCAGGGCGAACTGCACGTCGATGGAGTGCTCGGGCGTGAAGAAGTGACTGCTGCCGTCGAGATGCGAGCGGAAGCGAACGCCGTCATCCGTTACCTTGCGCAGTTCACTAAGCGAAAACACCTGAAAGCCGCCGGAGTCAGTAAGCATGGCGTGTGGCCAGCTAATGAAGCGGTGCAAACCGCCAAGGCGGCGAATAATTTCGTGGCCGGGCCGCAGATAGAGATGGTAGGTGTTGCCGAGAATGATCTGAGCGCCCAGTGCTTCGAGCGTATCCTGGGGAACTGATTTTACGGTTCCCTGCGTGCCCACAGGCATGAATACCGGCGATTCAACAGTCTGATGCGGCAGCGCAATACGCCCGCGTCTTCCGCCGGCCTGAGACTCCGTGATGATTTCAAAACGAGCGCTCACCAGATGATTCTATCGGCAAGGAGCATGCCTATTTGCCCTCGCCGAGACGGACCAAAAATCCGAAGCGTGCGACACGCGGCTGACCGAGTGTTGTGCTGGGCGTCTTGGACACCTCAATTGCGCGGTCAAATAAGTTTTCTCCGGCAGCGAAGAGTTCAACCCGCTTGCCCAGATCGTGCGCTCCGTACACATCGAGCTGAAAGAAACCGTGCAGCAAAAACGCGTTAGCGTCATCGTCATACTGGCGGCCACTCAAGCGGCTCTGCAGGCTCAACAGCCCCAGCCTGGGCTGCGAGGCGCGCAAATTGAGGGTGGCCATGTTGTGCGCAACCTCAGGAATCCAGTTGCCCAGATCGAGCGAGCCGCGCGAAACCGTGGCGTTTGCGTACTGGTAGCCGCCATCGGCGTGCAGCCAAGACCGCAGTGCCGTTTCGAAATCTATAGCTACGCCGCGGCTTTCAATCTGGCCAAGGTTTTCGCGCAGCAACAGAATCGGCGACGAATTTGGATTGGTGGTGACCGCAACGATGGGCCGATTGACCTGCGTTAGAAAATAGCTGGCGCGCACCGTGCCCCAACTCCACTGCGTCGCTACGCCGGTCTCCCAGCCAGTAGCACGCTCGCTCAGCAGGCTGCCATTCGGCTTGGTAAGTTTGCTGCCGACCTGCGTTGAGCGGTACAGCTCGCTTGGCGTAGGCGCGCGAAACGCGCGAAAGCCCGAGGCCGACAACGCCCAATGCTCGGAGATTTTCCTTGAGACGCCAAGCCGCGGATCGAAGATGCGTTCGTCGACCTGCGGCGGCTGCGTCGAGTTGGGTATCCATGTCGATCCGTTCCAGTTCACCTGGTGCCCGTCGTAATTCTGAAACCAGTCCATGCGGCCGGAAGCGGTTACAGTCCAGGCGTTATGTACCCACATTGCTTCAGCCCATGCTGCCGAGTCGCGCTGATGATCGTGCAGATTGGTAAGTGCCGCGGTCGCGCCGAACGTCTGCTCGCGGTCCCAGATACGCAAATCGTGCACTTCTGCACCGCCAATCACGAAGAACCCCGCTCCGAGCGGCTGGTTCCAGTGCACGGCTGCGCCCAGTTCGTTGTCGGGAACAAAGGTAAAACGAGTCGGTGTTTCGCCGCACCGGAAAGTGCATTGCGGATTCGCCGCATTGGGCGTGTTGGTAACGTTTGAGAACGTCTGCCGATATCGCTCATCAGAACCGTAGACGCGCGCAGACAGCGATCCCGAGTGTGGCCCTTGCCAATCGCCTCCCGCGGCATAGCGCACCAGGCGCGTGGCATTGATCTGGTAGGGCGTGCCGTTGTGGCGCGACTCGTTGAATCCGCTGGCGCGCAGAAAAAGGCGAAGCGGCCCTTGATCGTGTTCGCCAAGCAGCAGCGCGTTCTGGCTGTGGACGTTGCTGGCTACGTCAACGGGGCCGCGCTGTGTCGGCGCCATTTGAACGTAGCCGTTGGTGCCAATCATGCCCGCGGCACCCAACACTCCCCACGGCCCGAACTTGTCTTGCGCCAGCGCGCTGGTGTCGTAGGTGCCCTCGCCGCCGTAAAGGGACCGAAGCTCTCCGCCTGCTGCGGTCGGCCGCACGGGAATCACGTTGACTACGCCGCCGATGGCACTGGAGCCATACAGATCGCTCGCGCCGCCGCGAACAAGTTCCACGCTTTCAATTGCGAGTTCCGGCTGCTCCTGCCAGTGAATCCAACCGCCAACCGGATCGTTGAGCGGCACATCGTCTTGCGTAAGCAAGGTGCGGCTTGCAGAGGTGGAACCCAGCCCACGCAGGCTGATGCCCTGCGACGTGGGATTGGCCACCAGCGAACTGGAGCGCCGAAAAAGTTCGAGGCCCGGAATCTGGCGAATCTTGCCATCGAGCGTAACTGTGGCAGCGGAGTTGAGAGTCTGCTGTGTCAGCAATCGCGTCGTCACCGGGCTTTCAAGCGCGCCCAGCGGCGTGCGGTAGGCGGTAACGGTAACGGTGGTGACAGGAGCTTGTGCCGCTGCAGGCAGCGCCGATGGCGGATTTCCCGCAGGCGGGGCGGAACCTGCAGCCTGGCCGCTAAGGCTCGTTGCCACCAACAGCATCGGCGCCAGCGCCAGCACGCCAGTGCTCACTTCGAATTTGAACCACTGCCTGAGTGTCATTGTCGGGGACGGGGAAAAGGCTCTGCAGTAATTGTGACACGGTACGCGCCAAACGTGGGGCTTTCACACCAGGCGCGATCTCGTTAAGCGGGACGAGAACGAAGGCGCGATCTGCCAGCCGCGGATGAGGAATTTCCAGCGTGGCTCCGCCCACAACGAAATCGCCGTAGAGAAGAATGTCGAGATCGAGCGTGCGCGGGCCATTCTGCATATTAAGGACACGATTTCTGCCAAAGTCCTTTTCGATAAGGAGTAAGGCGCCCAGCAACTCAAATGGGGTTAGATCGGTTTCGAGTGCGGCCACTGCATTGAAGAAGCGTGGCTGATCGTCAAAGCCCACCGGGGCAGTGGAGTAAAGCGAGGAACGGGCACTTACACGGCCCAATTCTTCAAGCCGTGTAGCTGCCGCCGCCAGCGTGACATCTGGCGGACCGGCGCTGCTGGGCAAATTCGCTCCCATTCCGATGTAGGCGGTGTGCACCTGTTCAGGTTAACGCGGTTTGTTCCGGCTGCGCTGTGTGCAACCGCTAGTCCTCACGCAATGCCTGCATGGGCTCAATGGTTGCGGCCCTTCGCGCCGGCAGCAGGCCCGCGGTTATGCCTATGATCGAGAGCATGAGAACGACCGCAACATAGGTCCACGCATCCAGGGGACGCACATCGTAAAGGAAGCTCGTCACCATGCGTCCTGCAGCAGCGGAAAGGACGACGCCCACGCAGAGGCCGGTTGCAACCAGCATGCCGCATTGGCGCAGAACCAATCCCGCCACCGATTGACGCGTTGCGCCCAGCGCCATGCGCACGCCGATCTCGTGGCGGCGGTAGCTTACAAGCTGCGACAAAATTCCGTACAATCCGGCAATCACCATCATGACGGCGAGACCCGCAAAGCTGCCGACGAGATACAAACCGAGCCGCTGATTGAAAGTGTTCTTCTCGACCACTTCCTGCATGGTCTGAAAATTGTCGAGCGCAAATCCGGGCGCATCTTTGCGAAATACGGAACGGACTTCAGCCATAACGGGAATATCGCCGTGTGTCTTTACCACAAAATTAACCGCGGTACCTAACAGCGCCTGGTAGAACAGCGATGTAGTGGGAATCTGTTGCTGAGGCAGCATCACGAGTGGCTGCACCTGTGCGCCGACGTTCGTGTCCACCTGGTCTGCCAGCACACCGACAATCGCGTAGGGCTTGATCATGCCGGTGTCTTTGCCACCGAGGTTGATCTGCTTGCCGAGCGGGTCCCGCTGTGCGAAATATTGTTTAACGAATGCCTCGTTCACAACCGTGACAAATGGAGTTGAGAGGACATCGCCGTCATCGAGCATGCGGCCGCGTACAAGCGGCGTTCCCATGGTGCGCGCGTATTCGCCGCTAACCGCGCTCACCCGTGCCCGGTTGGGATTAGGTGTCTGATGCGGCTGTCCCACGACGTCGAACGAACTCCTGAGATCCATGCCGGAGAGTGGCGGACTGGTAGCCATGGCCGCGTTTTCAACTCCCGGCAAATGGCGAATGCGATCGAGCACCGGCTGGTAGATGAGCGTCGCCACAGAGCCTTTGGCGTGCTCCGTGTCTTCTGAGACCGTCAGGTTTGAAAAGCCGGCAGCGTCGGCTGGCATGGCGCTAAGCGTGGTCAGATGCTCAGCATTGAAACCCATGTTCGACTTTTCAAGATTCCAGAGCGTGTGAAACAGGAGACCGGTTCCCACCAGCAACACGGTGGAAAGCGCGACTTCACCGGCGGTCAGCAACGCAGTCAGCTTGCCGCTCACAGAGCGCGCACCAATGCCGCGCGAGGCCGATTGCAGCGCAGCCTGGGGATTGGAGCGCGCCACCAGCACGGCTGGCAAAAGCGACGAAATTGCCGTAGTAGCAACTGCAATCGCTGCCAGCACCAACACTACCGACCAGTGAATCGCAATCGAGTCGGCGCTGGGAATAGTTCCCGCCGGCAGCTTCTTTACCGCGACCATGGCGAGTTCGGCGAACACTATGCCCACCCCGCACCCAAGCAAGCTCAGCGTGAGCCCTTCGCAAAGTACCTGCCTGAAAAGGCGTGCGCGACCGGCGCCAAGAGCGGAACGGACAGCAAATTCCTGCCGACGGCCAAGGCAGCGTGCGATCAGCAGGTTCGACACGTTGGCGCAGGCAATCAACAGCACCAGGCCAAGCGCAGCAAACAGCCCGTAGAGTACCGGGCGCACTGGACCTGTGAGCACCTGCTGATACGGGATGGCCTGAAATGCGACCGCGTCGTGATGGCCATCTTTTGGAATGTGCGCGGCGATGGCATTGAGTTCCTGCTGAGCTTGGGCCAGATTCGCACCGGGGTTCAGCTTACCCACAATGTTGAAGAAGCTGTAACCTCGATCCTTCAGCATTTCAGCCGTGGGCTGCAGCGGCAACCACACGCCGCTGCCGAGATCGGGTCCCACAGAATCAGGAAAATGAAAACTCTTCGGCATTACGCCGACAATGGTGTGCGGCTTGCCGGAAATGTTGACCATCTGCCCTACGATCGCTGGGTTGGCGTGGAAACTCCCGCGCCAGGCCCCTTCTGACAGCAGCACAACAGGTGGTCCGTTCGGCTCGCCTTCAGCGTCGGTGAAGGTGCGTCCCAACAGCGGCTGCCCGCCCAGCAATGCAAACAGATTCGTCGTCACGCGCGGCGCAACCACGCTTTGCGACCCGTCGGGTGCTTCCAGCACGGCTATGTCTTCGGAGTATCCAGCCGAGCCTGCCAGCAGTTTTGCCTGCGCGTGCACATCGCGGTAGTTCAGCCAGGATGTTGCTCCGAAGCTGGGCTTGTCACTCGGCGGCCCGATGTAAAGCAGGCGGTTCGCGTCCGCATAGGGCAACGGACGCAACAACACACTTTCGATCACCGTGAAAATGGCCGTATTGGCGCCAATGCCGAGCGCGAGAATAAGCACGGCGAGTAGCGATAGCCCAGGAGACTTGCGAAGTTGGCGAAGCGCGAAACGGAGATCCGATAACAAGGTCGGCATAAAAAACCTCTGGCGACAATGGTGAATGTCTATCGCTCTTTTGAACGGCAACAAGCAGCATCGCCCGCGAACACGGATGCCGTGATGCAAGTGTAAAGAAGTGTTACGGAGTAAGTACGCACATAATTCAAAAGAAGTTCAGTGATCGGCGCAATCCGTTTTCGTGCGCGTCGTCGCGGATGGCTTTCAGGCAATTCTGGTAGCATCCTTGTTTGAAGAAACTTCAGGTCGGAGAGTCAAACGGATGGACGCATTGAATGGCGCAGGGCTTGGCGCCCGCCGCAACGAAGATATCGCACTCGATTTGTTCAAGTACGTCGCCGCCACCGCAGGAGTAGGCAAGGCCGGTACACCCTCCACCGGGTTTGTAGGAGCGGCCGCGCCCAAGCCAGATGAGCATGTGACCCAGTTGCTTGAGCTCTATGGCCGCTGCCTGCGGGCCGTGGAAGGTAAACAGGGGTAGCAAGATCGCAAGCCTACCTACTTTACGTGTAGCAGTTGCAGGCGCAGGCGCGTTCGGACGCAATCATCTGCGCGTGTATCGCGAGCTGGAATCTGCGGGGCTTGGCGTTGCCCTTGCTGCTGCCGTTGAGCCTGACGAGGCGCGGGCCGCCGACACCGCTGCCAAATACAGCATCCCTGTCTTCCCGAGCGTCGAAAAATTACAGGCTGCCGATTTGAAGCTGGATGCCGCTTCTGTTGCGGTACCCACGGTGCATCATTGTGCTGTCGCGTCAGAACTGCTCGCCGCCGGGCTCGACCTGCTGATTGAAAAGCCTTTGGCCGCAAGCCTGAATGAGGCCGACGAGCTGATTGCGCTGGCCGAAAAGCACAATCGCATCATTCAGCCGGGCCACCTGGAGCGCTTTAACCCCGCAGTTGTGGCGGTGGAACCAAAACTGCGCCGCCCCATGTTTTTTGAGTCGCATCGATTAAGCGTGTTTACACCACGCGCGCTCGATGTGGATGTGGTGCTCGATCTGATGATTCACGACCTCGACATCGTGCTCACGTTTGCCCGCTCGCCGGTGCGCGAAGTACGCGCGGTGGGTCTGCCGATTGTTTCTCCGAAGGTGGACATCGCTAATGTGCGCGTTGAGTTTGAATCGGGCTGCGTGGCTAACTTTACGGCGTCGCGCGTTTCGACTGAGACGGTGCGCAAGCTGCGCTTCTTTGAGCCGCGGCAGTATGTGTCTATCGACTACGCACGGCGCGATCTGCTGGTTATCGGCATCGATGCCAGCATTTCGCCCGAGATTGCCGCGGCCATTGCCGCACACAAACTGGACGCTGCTGCTCTGGCCAAACTCGCTGCTGCAGCAATCGCGGCCGGTGGTCCCGCACCAGGTTTGAGCTTCAAGAAACCCGAAGTCGCGAACGGTGAACCACTGCGGCTCGAGCTCGAGTCATTCCTTGACGCGGTGCGTACGCGTCGCGAACCACGTGTGACTGCCTGCCAGGGCCGCAACGCGCTGGCACTGGCGCTTGAAATACAAGCGACCATGACGGAACATGCGAAGCGCGCTGGGCTGAACGATTTCTTTAAAAGCAGCCTTTAGCTGTTGGCTCTTAGCAAATGCGTTTTCAGCCGAGGGGCGAGAGCGAGCAGCTAATAGCTGTTTTCACGCAATCTCCATCACGCGATTCAGAGAACCCACAATGTACTTCCAAACCAGGTAGTAGCCGGCAAGGGCAGCGAGAAACGCGCAGCCGAGCAGCACATAAGGAATATGCAGCACCTGGAACCAGACAATCCCGTCATTGTGAATCTGCAAAACGCCCAAGGAACTGGCCACCAGCGCACCAATTGGAGCTCCCAGAAACGGAAGTAACGCGCCGTGTACGCCTATCTGAAGATGCGTACGATCATGAGTTGCCAGATAGAGCATGTTCCACAGGCCAAACAGAAACGGCACTACCGCCATTGGAAAAATAATGAAGCGCTCGATTGGAACCTGGATGCCGATCACCAGCCGCAGCAAAATGAATCCCGTAAGTATCAGCGGCAGCACCAGCGTGGGCAAGAAGATACCGGCCAGGTAAGCGCGAAGGTAAGGATGAGTTTTCATATCTTGCTCCTTTCTGAGCAGGCGGTGCATCCGCGGTTACAGGTAATAGAGAAGCAGTGGAATCATCGCCGGAAAACTCGCGCTCATCACGGCCAGACCACCCAGCAGCGCAAGATCAACCCAGACCCAGCGCGACGGTTGGGCCGATTCTGTTGCAGAATCCAACCGCCGCAATACCTGCGGCCACAGGTCGCGTGCCGGTTCTGCCTCCGCCACAACAGGCGGCACCGCCTGCTTAAGCAACTGTTTAATGCGGTCCTCATCGTGTGCATTCATGGCGTGATTCCCTGCCTTTCAAGATCCTTCCTGAGCAAGCGCAGCGCGCGAAACACTCGCAGTTTTACCGCTGTAACCGAGATGCCCAGTGCCTCAGCTACTTCTTTGTGGGACTGCTCTTCAATGACGGCTAGTACCGCCGCCGCACGCAGCTTATGCGGCAACCGAGCAAAGGCCAGTGCGGTCTTCTGGCGAATCTCCGCCGTTACCGCCGGGTTTGCGTCGGCGGTCGCGGGCAGCGAAGCCAGCACTTCGTCGTTCAGTAGGGTTTCCGGTCGTTGAGCGCGAAGCCAGTCCAACGCAACGCGCATTGCGATTCGACGGGCCCATGGTGCAAACTCTCTGGCCGCATCAAATCGAGCGCGGGCCTTGTAAATGCGCCAGAAGGTTTCAACAACAAGCTCTTCCGCCACCGTCGGGCTACGTACGATGCGCAATATCCAGCCGTATACCGCGCGCTGATGATGCCGAAAGAGCGACTCGAACGCTTCCACATCGCCTTGCCGGAACAGGACACAAGCGGCATCAAGATCGGGAACCTTGATATCTGGGATCTTGATGAACGTTTGTGAACCGTCGCCCATCCGATTGACCTTTCTACTTGCCCTTACGCCGATGAACCCATCAAGGTTACATCCGCCGAGATACTTCGGCTTCAATACCGGCTTAAGTGCACTGATAACAAAGCGAGAAATGGCCCGTCTATCCCTTACAGAAACCAATTTTGTAATGGAATGCCTGCTTGACAGTGCTTTGACGCGGCCCTTACAGTCGGGTTCGACGGCCGCTGCATTTTTCAAGAAGTTGAGCTTGCAATGCGAGCGTGACCGGATCGTGAGGGAGACAATGAAAAGGTTTGGATTGAGATTGGCTGCGACGGGGTTGGTCTGTTGTGCAGCCGCATGGAATGCAGGAGCGCAGGGTGCACAGAAACCCTCGTACCTCGACCCCAGCCTGCCGGCGGAACAACGTGCGGCAGACCTGGTAAAACGCATGACGCTTGAAGAGAAGGCTAGCCAGCTTGTCAACCAGGCGCGTGCCATTCCGCGGCTGAATGTACCATCGTACGACTGGTGGAGTGAGTCGCTGCATGGCGTGGCGACGAACGGGACAACCGAGTTCCCTGAGCCCGTGGGACTGGCATCTACGTTTGACCCCGCCTCGATTCATAAAATGGGCGTCGCCATCAGCACCGAAGGACGCATCAAGTACGCGCAGGCCGTTCGAGCCAACGGCGGATACAGCAATATTTTTGAAGGCCTCGATTTCTGGGCTCCGAACATCAACATCTTTCGTGATCCGCGATGGGGCCGTGGACAGGAAACCTACGGTGAAGATCCCTTCCTTACTGCGCGCATGGGCGTGGCCTTTGTAAAAGGCATGCAGGGTGACGATCCGAAATACTTCCGCGTGATATCCACGCCGAAGCACTACGCCGTACACAGCGGGCCCGAGTCCACGCGGCATACTGTCGACGTTAAGGTCAGCAAGCACGACGAGCTCGACACCTACCTGCCCGCATTTCGCGCAGCCGTCATTGAAGGCAAAGCAGATTCGGTGATGTGCGCCTACAACAGCATCAATGGCGAGCCCGCGTGCGCCAGCGAGTTTCTGCTGGTGGATCAACTTCGCCAGAAGTGGGGCTTCAACGGCTATGTGGTCTCTGACTGCGGCGCCGTACGCGACATTGCCAACGGCCACAAGTTCAGGCCCACACAGGCCGAGGCTTCAGCCATCAGCCTGCAGCGCGGCATGGACAATGAGTGCATCGACTTCCGGGCCAAGGTAAACGACGATCACGATTATCGTCCGTACATCGACGCAGTGAAGCAGGGCCACTTGAAAGAGAGCGAGATCGATACCGCGCTGGTGCGTCTGTTTACGGCGCGCGTCAAGCTCGGCATGTTCGATCCGCCGGAGATGGTTCCCTATACCAAAATCGATGAGAAGCTGCTCGACAGCTCAGAACATCGCGCGCTGGCTCTCAAGCTCGGCAACGAGGCGATGGTCCTGTTAAAGAACGATGGCGTGTTGCCTATCAAGGATTCAGGAACCAAGATCGCTGTCGTTGGCCCGCTTGCAAATCAGACACGCGTTTTGCTCGGCAACTACAACGGTATCCCTACGCACACCGTTTCAATTCTCGAAGGCATGAAGAAGGAATTCGCCGGCGCGACTGTCAACTATGTTCCTGGCACCGGATTTCTGAGCAAGGAAACCCAGCCCGTGCCCAATGCTCTATTGACTACCGACGGCAAGCCCGGCGCCAAGGTAACGTATCTGAAGCACGACATCGTCTCAGAAGAAATTACAACTTCCAATGAGACTCTTACTCCAATCGCCACTCGCGTTGAGCCGGGCATCGATATCGCAGCACAGCCGCTGCCTGCTGCAGCTTCAAACGTGCAGCCATTGGCGATTCGCTGGGAAGCCACGCTGACTCCGAAGCAGTCCGGCGACTATATTCTGGGCGTACAAACCGACGCGTACATTCGCCTGTCGCTCGACGGTAAGCCGGTGGTTCGTTCCGGTTACCCTCACGGCGTTGAAGACCTCACCGGCCACGCTCATCTTGAAGCCGGCCATCCTTACAAGGTGCAGGTGGAGTATCAGAAGACCTTCGCGAACTCGACTCCGCACATGCACCTCATCTGGGGACACACTGACCGCAAGGTGGATCCTGCTGCCATCGAAGCTGCAAAAAAGGCCGACGTTGTAGTTGCTGTTGTCGGCATCACCAGCGAGCTTGAGGGCGAGGAGATGACGGTGAACGAGCCGGGCTTTATGGGCGGCGATCGCACCAGCATCGATCTGCCCAAGCCGGAGCAGGACCTGCTCGAAGCGATCGCCAAAACCGGCAAGCCAACAGTGGTTGTGCTAACGAACGGCAGCGCTCTGGCCGTGAACTGGGCCAAGGACCACGCTAACGCCATTCTCGAAGCCTGGTATCCGGGTGAAGAGGGCGGAACCGCCGTTGCGCAAACGCTCTCCGGCAAAAACAATCCCTCAGGCCGTCTGCCCGTTACGTTCTACACGGGAGTGGGTCAGTTACCGCCCTTCGACGACTACGCAATGAAAGGCCGGACCTATCGCTACTTTGAAGGCACGCCGCTCTATCCCTTCGGCTATGGCCTGAGCTACACAACGTTCAGCTACAGCGACATCAAGGTGCCCAAACAGGTGGCTGCAGGCAGTCCGCTGACTGCTGAAGCCACCGTCACCAACGCAGGCAAGAGGGCTGGCGATGAAGTGGTGCAGCTTTATCTCACCTTCCCAAAGGTTGCGGGAGCGCCGCTGAAAGCGCTACGCGGCTTCCAGCGTATTCATCTTGAGCCCGGCGCTTCACAAACGGTGAAGTTCGAGCTGAATCCGCGCGACATGAGCATGGTGACCGCGGCCGGCGATCCCGTCGTAGCCGAAGGCGCATACACGCTCTCGATCGGCGGTGGCCAGCCTGGAACATCAGCGCCGGTTGTCACAGGCAACTTCAGCGTGCAGGGAACGCAAAAGCTGCCTGAATAAATCACCATAAACACCATGAAGGGGCGCTTTTACATGATGGAAGCGCCCCTTTTTATTTCCAATCTGAATCCGGAATCAGTTCGCCGCTGTAACTGCTGCCTTCGGCATCATCTCCAACATTTTTAAATAGACCGCGTTCGTCCATCCGAAACCAATTTCGTTGGTCTTGTATCCCGTGCCTACCGACACCTTCGAGCTGGCAGCAGTCACGTCGTACTTTTCGCGAATCGTTCCATCGGCGGCAAATCCAGCATCCACGGTTGCGTTGAAGTGCTGAGCAATTCGCGCCGAGTCAGAACGAAATCCATACGCGTGCAAACCTGCCACGGCAATCCAGTTTGTTGGCGCCCATCCGTAGGGCTCGTCCCATTGCAGGCCAGTGTTTGTGTTGCTCATGGACAGACCACCCGGCCGCTCAAACAGATTCAGCTGCGCTTCCATCTTGGCTGCCTGTTCGCGCGTGGCAAAGCCACCCCATAACGGATAGAGCGAAGTGATGTACGCATACGTGGAAGTGCGCGCGTGCACAAAATCGAAATCGGCAAACACGCCGTCCTTCACGCGCCACAAATATCTTTGAATGGCGGCAGCGCGAGCCTGCGCACGTCGATCCCAATGCGCAGAATCGCGATCATTGCCCAGCAGCAAGGCGATGTGCTGCAGATCGCGCTCGTAGCGGTAAAGCAGGCTGTTCAGGCACACCGGCGCGTAGTGATGTGTCGCTCCTGAAAATGGACCGAAGCGATTTGACGGATCGAAACCAGATTCACGCATGGCGCGATCGCCCGTATAGAAATCGCGCGTCAGTCGATAGCCACCAAACCATGCGTTCATGCAAACCACGCTCTCGTGCACGTCGCAACTCGCCGCCTTCAATCGCGCTGCTTCGGCTGCATCGGGATGCTGCGTTCCTTTCACAAGGAAGGCATCGCCGCCTTCGTGCGGATGCGCCACCATCCAGCGAATGACATCAACGTAATAGGCATCGTCGTCGGCCATCTCGGGAACAGGCCCGGAACCGTAGTCGTAATAGCGCGCGAGCCCTGTCGATCCCGCTTTGTGTTCTGGACGCTCCCATGTGGAGTGATCCTTCACTGCTAACGTGTATGCGTGTGCCAACCATGCGCGAGCCTGTGCGCGTCCCGCCGGGGTTGCAGAAAAACTGCGCGGATTCTCGTACACCATGCGAATCATCGATGTAAGAAATGGCGGTTGCGAGCGCGTCAGGTAATAGGTTCTGTTGGCATTGAGCACACTTCCGTAGTGCTCCACCTCAAAAAGAAAATTGTCCACGATACCCTTGGCCAGCGCTTCGCGATGATCGGCCTCAAGCCCGAGCAGAATGAAATAGCTATCCCAGCCATACATCTCATTGAAGCGCCCGCCTGGCACCACGTAGGGATTAGGCAGATAGAGCAATCCCGGTGTGCGCAATTCTTCAGGGTGCACATCGCCCAGCTTTTCAATGCGTCTCGGCAGCGAGATTATGCGCACTCCGCAACTCTGTTCCATGGCCTGCACTTTGAGCGGCGCAGGAACTTCCGCAGGCAAATACAGCACTGGCTTTGCTCCCGCCGAGTCGCGCACTTTCACGTCAGCGAGCGATTCGCAACTCGTCATCGAGCGCGTCAACGAATCCCACGAGCCATGAATGTAGCGCAGAGTCGCGGCAGAATCGGGAACCGCAGCTGCCTGCTTTGCCCTCACCTGCGCCATTGGAAAAACAACGACGCATGTAACAGCGAGTGCGACGAGATAATGACGATACAATTTCATGCATTCTCCCTGAAGACACTGCGAACGATTCGGAGTGTAACGTACCCGATGCATTGTTTGCATTGCGCAGGGAACACTTTGCACAACCGCGGTGTCTACATCATCACAGTGGTTCTGATTGGGAAGTTCGGAAGGCTGGCGGAACCAGTAACAAGCAATCTCTGCTGGAATCGAATTCCGCCATGAGGCACGCGCCGTGCAAATTGATTGCGCGGCGCGAACAGGCGACTGCGCCGCTCAACAAACCTTCTGCCTCCCGGCCAGCGCGGCTGAAATTCAATCCCGGGGGAGGCAGGCCATGTTTGAAGACTCCACGTTCGAATCCAACAGCAGAATTCACACTCGCAGCCGCGCATGGATGTTGGCGACCTGCGCCTTCAACGGCTCCATCCTGCTGGCGATGGTTCTCGTACCACTTATCTACCCTTCTGCGTTACCTCAAATGGTAAAGAGCTTTCTTGTAGAAGCTCCAGCGCCACCACAGCCCGAACCCAAACCTGTTGAAGTGGCTATGGTCACAAACACGCCTCCGCAAATTCAGGGTGGCCACATCTTCGCACCCAGAGTTTTTACGGACAAGCCGTTCATTCCTGAAACGCCGGAAGTGACCAAACCCGTGAATGTCGCAAGCGCTGACCTGGGCGACAAACCCGATAGCAGCGTGTTCAACTCCCAGACGAATCGCACTGAAGTGCGCGCAGCCGTCATCGCGCCACTGCGCGTGTCTGGAAATGTGGAAGAAGGGCTGATCCTACAGCGCACTATTCCCACCTATCCGCCGATCGCGCGGGCTTCCGGGATTGAGGGCACTGTGGTGCTGCAGGCAACCATCTCCCGCGGCGGCACCATTGCCAACCTGCGAGTGATCAGCGGACCGCTGATGCTGCAGCAAGCGGCCATCAACGCGGTGCAGCAGTGGCGTTATCGGCCATATCTGCTCAGCGGCGAACCGGTTGAAGTGGAAACTACCGTCAACGTGATCTTCAAATTGAATTGAAGCAAGGGGAACAACAGCGAAGCGGCGTGCTTGCTTGCTAAATCGCTCACTCGCTGTTTTGTTCTTAAATGCCAGCCAGCGCGGGTGCGCTGAGAGCTGCACTAATCGAGGCCGCTTCTTCGGGAGCGGCTTCGCCTTCTGGCGTTGCCATTGGCACATGCGCCAGTTCCCAGGCCGAGCGGTCTTTGAGCAGGCGCGAAACCAATGCGGTGTGCATGGCATGTCCTGCGCGCTCAGCGACGACGTGTCCTTCAATGCGGCGGCCCGCCAGCGCCAGATCGCCAATCAGATCCAGCACCTTGTGCCGTACGTACTCATCTTCATAGCGCAGTGGGCCATTTTCCGGTCCCCGGGGTCCAAGGATGATCGCGTTCTCCGGTCCTGCCCCGCGAATCAGTCCCATATCACGCAACCGCTTTTCGTCGACTTTATAACCAAAAGTGCGGGCCGCTGAAATATATGCGCCGTAAGTTTCTGTTGCTAGATCAACGCAGGTTTTCTGCCGTCCAATCGGCGCTGGGAAATCGATGGTGTACTCAATTCGATATCCAGAACCCGGATACACGCCGATGAACTTGTCGCCTTCGCGAACCTCAACGGGATGCAGCACGCGGATGCTCTCGCGACGGCGGCGCTGGACGCGAATACCCACCTCAAGAAACGCCTCCACATAAGGCAGCGCGCTTCCATCCAGAATGGGCAGTTCCAAGTTGTCGAGCTCCACGATGACGTTGTCTACGCCCATGCCGATGAGCGCCGATAGCAGATGCTCGGTTGTCTGGATCAGTACACCTTGGCGCATCAGGCTGGTGGCATAACTCACCTTTGCCACGTTGCGACCGATGGCGGAGATTTCAAAATTATCAAGATCAGTACGGCGGAACACGATTCCGGAACCTGCAGGCGCGGGAAGCAGTCGCATCTTTACAGGCGCGCCCGAATGGAGCCCCACTCCCGTAAATTCAATGGGGGCGACGATCGTCTGTTCCATGTGTGCGGGTTGTGCCAAAAAAACGCGCTCCTCAAAACCTTCATAAGATTAGACGAGCAACTTCATTTCGTCATGTGTCGAATTTGCCACACCTTGCGCGCCTAAGTAGCACTATTACTTATAAATCCAAGCAGGTGATTACTTTGAGTTACTTTTAAGAACCGGTATTTTCGGAGTTACGGCCAGGGTTCAATAAGGTAACCCGCCTAGTTCGACCGCCTTTGCGACCCAGTGCAAAAGTACAATCGGAGAGGTTCAAGAACGGACGGTTTGGTAATGCCCCTCATGACAGAATCGTCGATCTCCATGCGTGCCCTGCTTGCCGGCGCTCGCCGCAAACAGGCCGCGCTGATCGACCTCGCCGGAAGACTGGTGCTTGCCGAGTCACCTTCTGACGATAAGGCCGCGGTCGACGCCTGCGTTGCGCTGGCAGCGGATCGCGCATGCCAACTTGGTGGCCGAACCAAGCTCCACCGCCAGCGAGCGTACGGCGATCTGCTGGAAGTACGCTTCGGACCGAGATCGAGAAGCAGCGCGCAAAAGAAGGTTATGCTGCTAGGTCATCTCGATACCGTGTGGCCGCTCGGCACACTCAAAACTATGCCGTGCCGTTTGAAGGATGGACGACTGTATGGGCCGGGCACTTTCGATATGAAAGTGGGCGCGGCCATGGCATTTACCGCGCTTGAAATGCTCGTTGAAGCGGGATTGCCAGACACCGGCAAAGAAATCATCTTGCTGCTGAACACCGAAGAAGAAATCGGCAGCCCGGTTTCGCGGCCCGTCACTGAAGACCTTGCGCGCCAGTGTTCCGCTGTTTATGTTCTGGAACCTGCGCAGGGAGTGGCCTGCAAAACCGCGCGCAAAGGCACCGGCATCTGGCGCATCGATGTTGAAGGAGTAGCCGCGCATGCAGGCGTCGACTTTGAAAAAGGCGCCAGCGCCATTCGCGAAATCGCGCGTCTGGTTGAAACCGTAAGCAACTGGATCGACCTGAAGCGTGGCATCACTGTGAACGTGGGTACAATCAACGGCGGCAGCAAAACCAACGTCGTTCCTGCACATGCCTGCGCGGAAATCGGCGTGCGCATCGCAAAGAAGGCAGACGGACCGCGCATCGAGCGGCTGTTTGCCAAGCTCAAATTAGCAGACAAGCGCTGCAAGCTCACAGTAACCGGCAGCATCAATCGTCCGCCAATGGAGCGCAGCCGCGGAACAATCGCACTCTACCAGCAAGCCCGCGCCTTTGCAGCCGATCTCGGTTTCACATTAGACGAGGCCGCAACAGGCGGCGCATCCGACGGCAACTTTACCGCAGCGCTCGGCGTGCCCACGCTCGACGGGCTCGGAGCCGTAGGCGAAGGCGCGCACGCACCACATGAGTCGGTGCTTGTCGAACATCTTGCACACAGGACCGCACTGCTTGCCGCTTTGCTGGCGAACTAGCCAAGCCTTCACCATCATTCATCCTGTTAAACTCGCGATTGAACCAACCTATGGAGAGCTCTAACTTGAGAAATTTGAAATTGAAGATCCGGAATCTGCTGAATAGCAAAATCGCCATCATCCTCATCGCGGCTACTGGAACAGTCGCTTACTCGCAAACCGCGGCCAAGCCTGCAAACCACACTACCAAGCCCGTTGCAACCTCAACACATCCGGCCACGCATACGGCTGCAGCTGCCACCGCAGGCGTCAAGTTGCCTGCCGGCGTGCCACCCGTAAAGGGACCTGTGGTCACGGCGTTTTCGCTGCGCTATCAGGACATCAAAATCGGCACCGGCCCCGACGCTGAACCGCGCAAAGTCTACAAGGTGCACTACACCGGCTGGCTAGCGTCCGACGGACACAAGTTCGACTCCTCCTACGACCATCCCGGCCAGCCCATCATGGATAAAGACGGCAACTTTGAGCGCGACGAGAAAGGCCAATTGAAAATGAGCGAACCGCAGCCCATCAGCTTTCCCCAAGGCATGGGCCGCGTCATCCCTGGATTCGACCAGGGCTTTACGGGCATGAAGGTCGGCGGTAAACGCCGCCTCTTTATTCCCTGGCAACTGGCCTACGGCGCGGTTGGCCGTCCAGGGCCGGACGCTGCAAATCCCGGCATCCCGCCTAAAGCCGATCTGATTTTTGATATTGAATTGGTGGACCAGAGCGATTTGGTGATGCCGACCAATCATCCCATGTTCAGTCCCGCAGGACAGGGTCAGCAGCCGGCGACGCCCGCACATTCGGAAACTGCACCACAGAATGCTGCGCCGCAGAATTCCGCGCAGCCACAGACCGAGCAGCCCGCAACGCCGCCGGAGCCGAAGTAATTTCTCAGGCCGCGCCCGCGGGCAATTCGGGTGTGGCCGCAATCAACTTGCGCGTGTAAGCCTCGCGCGGATGCGCACACAGCGTCTCTGCCTCACCTGTCTCAACCAACCGTCCCCGCTCCATGACCGCAATACGTGTGCTAAGGTAGCGCACCAGCGGCATGGAGTGCGAGATGAACAGATAGGTCAGCGCATGCTCCCGCTGCAAGTTGCGCAGCAGGTTCACAATCTGCGCGCCCACGCTCACATCGAGTGCCGACACCGGCTCATCCAAAATCAGCAGATTAGGCCGCAACGCCAGCGCGCGGGCAATGTTGATGCGCTGCCGCTGCCCGCCAGAGAACTCGTGCGGATGCCGCATCAGCGCCGACTCATCCAGCCCTACCTCGCGAAGCAGTTCAACGCACTTTGTGCGCAACGCCGCACGACGATGCTGCGATCCACTCCCCAGCGCCATCCCTGCGTCGCGCTCGTGAATCAAGAGCGGCTCGGTCACAATCTCCAGCACATTCATGCGTGGGTTGAGCGCCGCATACGGATCCTGAAACACCGGCTGCATCTGACGCCGGAGATGCTTTAACTCCTCGGCGGAGGCTGTTGCAACATCAAACCCGTCCACGCGAATGGTCCCGCGTGTCGGCTTCACCAATGCCAGAATCATGCGCGCAACGGTTGTCTTGCCGGAGCCGGATTCGCCTACAAGTCCAAGCGTCTCGCCCGCGTCGATTGAAAGGCTGACATCCTGAACGACGGCCTTCTCCTCGGTTCGCATCCCCAAACGCCGCGGATAGCTCATCCAAACCGAGTTGACCTCGACCAGCGCCATGCATTGATGGTAAACGGCCTCTCTGCAGACTCGGTCTATGTCTGCCAGCAAGCATCCAATAATCGTAATGAAAGCGTCGCGAAAGGCTAATTATGCAAATCCCAAACCATATCCAGGAACACATCGGCACAATCGCCAAGCACGAGCAGGAGTTTCTGGCGCGAAGATCTCCGGCGGAACGTTTGGGTGATTTAACCGCAGCCATCGTCGGCAATCTCGGATTCGTGGCTGCTCACATCGGTCTCTTCTTATTCTGGATTCTCGTAAACACTCTGCATGTGCCTGGAATTTCGCAGTTTGATCCTGCCCCCTTTACGCTTCTCGGAACTGCCGTCGCCATGGAGGCTATCCTTCTGGCAAGCCTTATCCTCATGAGGCAATCAAGACTGGCCCGCCGTGCCGATGAACGAGAACATCTGATGCTTCAGATTCTTCTACTCACAGAAAAAGAAGTGACGGCGTTGATAAGCATGAATCAGCAGATAGCAAAAAAGGTGGGAATAACGGATATCAAAAACAGCAAGGAAATCGAGCAACTCGGTCAAAAGACTTCTATCGATGACGTCGCGCAGAATATACAACGAAGTTTGTCAGAGGATCCATAGATGGCCTGCTGCAGCGCCCTTAACTGCGGAGGATGGTCGAGCAGCGATTGGTGGCAATCGCCACTCACAATAGGAACTCCCTCACCAGCTATAAATAGTCAGGTTATCTAAATAAACCGTGGACGAGCCGCTGCTGCCATACCCATCGATCTGGAAGTTAGTGAGAAGCACTGATTCCCAACCCAAGGCAAAGGCCGACCGAACCGTGGCGTTCAAGTCCTCCTCCACTCCATCGAACCAGACCGATTGGTAAGTGACTGTTCCATATTCGTCGCGCGAATACGTGATCTGCACATGATGCCAGGCATTAGTGCTCCAGTTGCGCGGATTGCACGGAAATGCCGAATGCAGCCATTGGTCCGAAAAAGCTTCTGGGGTTCCCTCGTTCGCCGTATAGTCCCACGTTCCGCTGTAGCCGTCGCACTGGAATCCGTAGATCACTGTCTGCCCATTTGACATCACCTGGTTCATATCAAATTCGATGTTGCCAATGGCGCTTGATGGACGAGCCACGTAAACCCAGCCGTCGTAGAGAAAGTTAGTAACCGCAGTGTTTTGTCCGATTACAACCCAATAGCGTTCATCACCGTAGTTTGTGAATTTGGTAACAAACTGGCGTGCAGCGCCGCTCAGCGATGGCCAGGCGACGATCCTCGTCTGCCCACTTGCCGTACTGGCGGTACCCGCGGTATCGCCAATTCCCTGCCAGTTACGGAGTGCTTGAACTCTCTTGAAGACCAAAGCGTCTGCGGGTACCAGGCTTACGGGATCGGGAACCACGATGATCGCGGCGAAGGTTTCGCATTCTGCGCCCCCTCTAACCCACGCTTTTACGTGCACAGTGTGCGCACCAGTGATTGACGCTACAGTGGTGTCGATCGATGGCCCTTGGAAGATGGTCCAGTGGGTGCTGTTGTCGATGGCATAGCCCACGGATGAGACGGGCTGTGATGAGCACATTGAAGTGGTTGCGACAAGACGGAATGGCGAAACGACCTCTGCCCCGCTATTCGGGCTGGAGATGGTTACATTGGCGAGTGCGGGTGCTGCGCAGACGAGGGGAGTCATCAGTAGCAAAGTGAAGTTCTTCATGGAATTCACCCTGTTGAGATTTGACATCTCAAAGTACGCGGATTCGGCTCGCAAGATTACTCTTGCCAGAGCAGTTTGGAGAAACTAACACAAACTGGAATGCCCGGACTTCTCTCTGCTATCCATTTACGCGTTCTGCAGGCTAAGGAGGTGATGCGAGGGTATGGCAGGTTTGAGGAACTGTCAAGCCATAACTCCAGTCGGGGAACAAATCTCCATCCTTATGAAACCGCACTTTTCAACGATGTCGAAGCACCGATTGATCCAGTACCCGATAAGGCGCTCGTGAAGATGAAGCACGATCGCCCGAATTGAATGGATTGGAATGTCATTTACATTCCGCCAAATGCAACTTCAGTTGAGACGCAGGATAGGCCGCTCAATCGATACCCAGCACGAGGGCCTGCCTTGATACCAAAGCCTGCGCGGGCTTGCGAATCTCGTCGGACAGGCGCTTGGCCTTCTCAACGCCATCCAGCACACGAAACACGCCTTCGGCCAGTGCCTGCAACTCATCCTCGCCGGGATAGACGGTGATGGGCGCAATCCACTCAAGCGAAGTGCGCAACCGTCCGATCAACCGCTCCGAGTGCGCCATTCCGCCGGTCAGCACCAGCGCATCCACTTTGCCATCCAGCACCGTTGCCATCGCGCCGGCTTCCTTGGCAATCTGGTACACCATTGCGTTCCACACCAGCGCGGCCTCGTGGTCGCCGGCATCTACGCGCTTTTCTACTTCCATCAGGTCGCGCGTTCCCAGGTACGCGTAAAGACCGCCGTTGCCGAACAGCTTGTGGTCCATCTCTTTTTGCGCAAATTGTCCGCCGTAACAGAGCTTGATCAACGCGCGAACCGGCAGTCCACCCGTACGATCTGGCCCGAACGGTCCCTCTTCAATGGTGTTGCTGTCAATCATGCGGCCCAGCCGGTGCGCTGACACCGTAATGCCGCTGCCCATGTGTGCCACAATCAGCCGCAGGTCCTGGTAAGGCATGTTTCTTTCGCGCGCAAATCGCCGCGCCACGGCGCGCGTATTCAGCACATGACCAATGGGCGAGCGCTCAATCAGTGGTGAACCGGAAACTCGCGCACACTCCTGCCACTCATCCGCGGTCACAGGATCAACAATGAATGCGTCCACATTCGCCGCATGCGCAAAGCGCAAAGCCAGCAACGCACCCAGGTTTGAAGCATGTTCGCCGCGCCGCGCCAAGTGCAGTTCCTCCACCATCGCGTCGTCCACGATGTACGTTCCGCACGGAACCGGCGGCAGCAACCCGCCACGCCCGGCTACGCCTGCCACTTGATCGTTTGCGTAGCCCAGTTCTTCGAGCGACTCCGCGATCATGGCCGCGCGATATTCGAGCCGCGCAACCATCGGCCGGTCGCCAAAACGCCGTAATTCTTCGTCGCCATGGCGAACTGTACGAACCCACTCCGCACCCTGCCGCGTGTACAGCCCGAATTTGGTCGAGGTCGACCCCGGATTGATGGCAAGAACGCGGCTGCGCGAGACTACGTCTCGCCCGGTGATCGCATCGGATTGCGCCAGATTCTGCGTCAAAATCTCCTTCGCGGCCTCCTCAGCGCCACGAGTTTACCCTGCCCAGGGACAGCCGGGCTGAGATGGCGGTCACAGACGACGAGCGAATGCCCCAATTCTCAATCCACGACAACCGCTCTGGCGAGAGAATCCCGCGCTGAAACACATGGATTTGGCGCGGTTTGCCATTGACCGCAAATGATTTAAGCGCATTTAATCCGAAACCGTGCTACACTCACATTAACTGTAGAATTCGATCTGAAGTACTTGCCTGTTCCGAGTTACCGCTCTACACGCAAACACTTCCACATTGCGTTCGTGCGGTAAATCAAAATGCTTCAAAGGAGCAACACAATGGAACAAGGCACAGTCAAGTGGTTTAATGATGCCAAGGGTTTTGGATTTTTGAGCCGTGAAAACGGTGAGGACGTATTCGTTCATCACACCGCCATCCAGGCGAACGGTTTCCGTTCACTTCAGGAAGGTCAGCGCGTTCAGTTCAACGTGACCAAGGGCCCCAAGGGCTGGCAGGCTGAGAACGTTCAGATCGTCTAAGAGCCAAATGCTCGAGACAATCAGTTCTCGATCAAATCAAAAAGGGACGGCAAATCTGCCGTCCCTTTTTTGCGTCAATTGAACTTTTTTTTGATGCTGGGATTTACCCAAAACTGCCTGTCGCTGTTTGCGAACGGGCAAAACTAAACTAAGCCGCTGGCTCCAAAGCCTTGGAAGCAGGATGGATACCGCCGGTCTGCTTGGGGTGTGTGCCGATATATTGCAGCACATCGTTGATGGAATCTTCAAAGCGGCCACCCGTCTTATGGGTCACTTTTACGCCCTTTGACACCAACTGGCACACTTCAAAACGATTGATGCCCTGAGCCAAAGCGCGATGAATTTGATCGGAACGCATGGACGAACTCCCTCGAACAAGGTGATTGTTGCGTGGAGGTACTGAGCTCGTCAGCAGCAAAGGTGCGGCAGGAGAAGAGCAACGCAGGACAGATGCTGCCCTACTACTATTGTACGCTTGAGCTTGATCAACCCCCCGAATTCGGGTTCAGAATAGTAGGCTATGGCGCTAAAATTCACAACTTCGTACCTTGAAGACGCGCTGGCGGTGTTCCGCCAGTACAAGGCTATGGCCGAAAAAGCCATGGCCCAGGTGACAGACGAACAGCTGTTTCAAACGCTCGACCGCGAAGCCAACTCAATTGCCATCCTGGTAAAACACCTGGCGGGAAATATGCGCTCGCGCTGGACCGGCTTCCCTGAGGCCGACGGAGAAAAGCCCGATCGCCACCGTGACAGCGAATTCGAAGAGGCGACCGTGTCGCGGGCAGAGTTAACTGCACTGTGGGAACAAGGATGGCAATGCCTGTTCAGCGCGCTTGAGCCGCTGACCGACGACGATCTCGTCCGCACCACAATGATTCGTAGCGAAGCACATTCGGTGATGCAGGCCATCAATCGCCAGATTGCGCACTATGCCTGCCACTGCGGCCAGATCGTTTTGCTGGCCAAGCATTTCAGCGCGGATCACTGGCAGACACTCAGCGTACCCCGCGGTCAGTCAGAAGCGTTCAATCGCAGCGTTCGTTCCGGCGAGAAAAGCCAGCGTTAGACGCTTGCCGCGCTATCAAGTTCATTTTCATGAGTGCTGATTCCCTGATATCCTTAAGGTCGCACAACCTGTCATGCGGGCTATTGAAGACATTCGAGCGAAAGAGGTTACACGTTGGCGGATACAAAGAAGATTGAAGACAAGCTGGAACGTAAAAAGGTAAAGCGCGTTGCGCGCAAAAAGGCTGCTCCCAAAGCAAAGCGCACCGAGCCCCGCGGCTCAAACAAGAAGAAGCTGAAGAAAGCGGCGCGCGGCGTTTCGAAGCGGTAATAGCTGCTATTAGCTGTCAGCCGTCAGCTTCATAGTGCACCGATATTCGATGTCGCCTGAAGCGATAATCAAAGCTCCAGCACACGTCTCCGGCTAATCCATCCTTGCGGACCCAAATCGCAAGGATGGAGCCAGACTTCAGCATGAAAAGCTGAAAGCTGGCGGCTGATAGCTGAAAGCTGCATCTCCCCATGCAGATGGACTGTATTCTGTGAAATAAGCCCGCAGGCTAACTGTGCCCGCGTTTATGAGGAGATTGCACCTGCTCAGCCAACTGCTTGCCCGCAAGTCGATCGACAAGCTCATCCGCGAGTCGGAAGAGCCGGACAAGTCGCTCAAAAAGAGCCTCGGTCCATGGTCGCTTACGGCACTGGGCATCGGCGCGGTCATCGGGTCGGGCATCTTTACGGTCATCGGCACCGCCATGGCCGGGCAGCATTTTGACCAGCCTTCCATCGGCGCCACTCCTCTTATTCACTGGATTATCAATCACACCGCCATGGCCGGCCGCCCCGGCGCAGGTCCAGCGCTCTCACTCTCGCTTGTGCTCGTCGCCATTGTTTGCGCGTTCACCGGCCTCTGCTACGCGGAACTCTCGTCGATGATTCCGATTGCGGGCTCGGCCTACACCTACACCTACGCCACGCTCGGCGAACTCTGTGCGTGGATCATTGGCTGGGATCTGATCCTCGAATACGCATTCTCCAACATGAGCGTCAGCGTCGGCTTTGCGGCGCATATTGTCGATCTGCTCGATTGGTTCGGCATCCACATGCCGCTCATGTGGATCTCACCGGCCTATCTGCCTACCGGCCTGCAGGATCTTGCCGGCAAGACGCTCTACCAGCCGGGCTGGCACTTCGGATTCAACATTCCCGCCTTCCTCGTCGTCATGGTGCTTACCGTGATCCTGGTGCGCGGTATCCGCGAGTCGGCACGCGCCAACAACATCATGGTGCTCGTCAAAATCGCAGCCATCCTGGTGTTCATCATGGCCGGAGCCAGCTTTATCAAGCCGCACTACTGGCATCCGTTCATGCCCAACGGCTGGACCGGCGTACTGACCGGCGGGTCAATTATTTTTTTTACGTACATTGGTTTCGACTCTGTCTCCACCGCCGCTGAAGAATGCAAGAACCCGCAGCACGACATGCCCTTCGGCATCCTCGCTACTCTGGTCGCCTGCACCGTGCTCTATGGCGGAGTCGCCATTGTGCTCAGCGGCATCGTTCCCTGGCAATCGGTGATGGGCGATGCAGCCCCGGTGGTCAACGCGCTCAAAAGGCTCTCGCTCGCCAATGGCGGAGCCGCCCTCCACTGGGTACGGCTCTTCGTTCTCATCGGCGCCCTGATGGGCATGGTGTCGTCCATACTTGTCTTTCAGCTTGGCCAGGCTCGCGTGTGGTTCGCCATGTCGCGCGACGGCCTGCTGCCCTCCATCTTCAGCCGCATTCACGCGCAGTTCCGCACGCCGGCCTTCGCCACATGGGTCGCGGGCTTCGCCGTTGGCATTCCTGCCGGCATGCTCGACATCGGCACCGTTTCGAATCTCTCGAACATCGGCACGCTGTTTGCATTTGTTCTTGTTTCTATCGCGGTCTTGATCCTGCGCTATCGCGAGCCTGAACGTCGCCGCGGTTTCCGCGCACCACTCGGCCCGCTGTTTCCGGTGCTCAGCATTATTTTCTGCATCGTGCTCATGATGGGCCTTGAAGTTATGACCTGGGCAGCCTTCTTCCTCTGGCTCATCGCCGGCTTGCTCATCTACTTCTTCTACAGCCGCCATCGTTCGGAGTTCGCACCGAAGCGCTGAGGCCCATGCGTTTCTGATCGAGCCTGCATATCTAGCGGCCCGCACATCTCAATCCCCGACACAGAGAGTAGAATGCGCCTGTGCGCTTTCCATATATCGTCCTGGCAATATGCTTGGCCTTTTCGATCACGCCTTCTCTCCTTTCCCAGACACTCTCCACTCTCGGTTGCACAATCGAGAAGGGCTACTACCAATGCAATCGAACTGCTTTCCTGGCGGCACTCAAAGATGCCAGAACAGTTGCGGTCGAATCCCGCCCCTTTGATCAAGCGACCACGATCTCGCTCGGTAAGCTCACACGAACACTTAACAAAGCAGAAGTATCGAGCTCACCCGATCTGACTTTCGTTTTGATAAGGGCCCAGGCCGAGGGAATCTTTTTTGGTCCCAGCGATAGAGAACTCGCTTCGTTCCTGGTGTACGCTCGCGGACCAGAGGGAACAGAAAAACGGCTCATTTGGATCGAGACCTTTGACGGCGAGCCAGATGTAGTTTGGCCGATTGTTGTCTACAACATCATTCGACAATTCAAAGCAAGCATCCAGTAAGCGCTCTTGCAGTGCTGCACGATGTTACGTGCATTGAAGCTCCGCGGATCATCCCGTGATATGAATTTCGTTTCCTTCCAGCTCTGCCACTAAACTTGATCTGTGAGCGATATAAAAGATTTCATTCGCCGTCTTCCTAAAGCGGAACTGCATCTACATCTCGAAGGCACCATTACGCCGGCCACATTTCAAGAACTGAGCGCGCGCCACGACGCCACTCCTCTCACGTTGGCAGAAGCCGAAGCCCTCTATCGCTTCAACGACTTCAGCAGCTTCATGGAAACCTACAAGGCGGTCACGCGCCGGCTCGTTACGCCCGAAGATTACGAACTCACCGCGTGGCACATGATGCAACAACTCGCCGCGCAAGGCATCGTTCATGCCGAGGTCTACATCTCGGTCGGTGTCATTTATATGTGGCGCAACTTTGACCCGCATTGCTTTGAGCCCATCTTCGTCGCATTGGAAGGCGCTCGCCAGCGCGCGGAGAAGGAGCTTGGCCTCTCCGTCTACTGGATCTTCGACGCCGTGCGCCACTTCACCGTTGAGGAGGCCGCGCATGTCTTCCGCAAGGCTGCGGAGATGCGCCGCATTTTTCCGTCGGTCATCGGCATCGGTCTTGGCGGCGACGAGCGGCGTACCGGCTCCGAGCCCTTCGGCCATCTGTATGAACGCGCAAAGCTCGATGGCCTGCGCCTGACCAACCACGCCGGAGAAACCACCGGCCCCGAAGGCATCTGGGAAGCGCTCTCCATCGGCACCGAGCGCATTGGTCATGCGCTGTCGGCAATCCACGACGCAAATCTCATCCAGGAGTTAAGAGCGCGGAGCATCGCGCTCGAACTGAATCCAACATCGAATGTGCGCACCGGCGTCTGCTCGTCGTTCGCTGCTCACCCGCTGCGGCAGCTCTTCGATGCGGGTCTTCTGGTCACGCTCAACTCAGATGATCCGGCCTTCTTCGGCTCCGACTGCGCTAACGAGTATCTGCTTGCACATACCCAGCAGGGTTTCACTCGCGAGGAACTTCGCCGGCTGGCGGCCAACTCCATTCGTGCCAGCTTTTTACCCGATTTGGAAAAGTCACATTGGCTTTCCCGAATTGACTCGATTACGTGAGGAAATCTGACACCTATGTGGCAGCCGACACAGGCTTTCGCGCGTCAAACTGGGGTATCATGGTCGTATACAGGAGGGATATACCTGTAATGTCTAGCGAATCGCAAGAAATTGTCCAAGTCGAAGAAGAACTGTGTGAAGAAAAGGAAGGCTCCAAAGCCCTCCAAATTATCGGCTGGTTCTCCATCGGCATGGCCGTCGCCGCCGTCGGCATCTATCTGGGAGCTGAACTGCGCAGCCGCTCTAAATTTAAAAAGCGCACGCCCTACGATTTCTACTCAAATGCCGGCGAACAGCATGCCAGCGAATTTGGCGTAGGCATCTAGTCCCTCCATCCCGCCGCTTTTAAGAGATGCCGCCGAGTGTGCGGCATCTTTTGCTTTGTGCATACTTTCAGCCTTCGCACCGCCCTGAAAGGCCCCTCCATGCAACAGGTCGTCATCCAAAAAATACTGGACTTCATCCTTGAGCTGGACAAGCTCAAAGCGGTCACGCGCAAAGTGCGCCCCATCGGCCTCGACCGCTACGAAAACTCCGCCGAGCACAGTTGGCAAATCGCGCTGATGGCCGCATCGCTCGCTGAATACGCCGAGTCACCCATCGACATCAATCGCGTCATCGTCATGTTGCTGGTGCACGACATCGGCGAAATCGACGCCGGCGACACCATGGTGTTTGTCGAAGGTGGATGGGAGCAGCGCAAAGACGCCGAACTAGCCTCAGTAAAACGCATCTTTGGCCTGCTGCCTGATGCGCAGGGCGCGGCATTCCTCGCGCTGTGGCACGAGTTTGAAGATGCCGCCACACCCGAGTCGCGCTTTGCCCATGCAGTCGATCGCGCCATGCCGGTACTCATCAACCTGGCCAACCATGGCGGAAGCTGGCGCGAAAACAACATCAGCTACGACCGCGTCGTAAACCGCGTCGGCCCGGAAGTAAAAGCCGGCTGCCCCGCGCTATGGGATTACCTGGCCGCCCGCCTCGAAGCCGTGCGCAACGAAGGCTACTTCGGCGTTTAGGCTAGTGGACCCGCGTGAATTGACAACAATAGCCCAGAACCGAGAAAAATCGCATTCTACTCATAAAAAAGCATGTACTCTGATTGCGTACTCCCGATTTGTCTGTCAAACAGACACGTAACGGCGTTCCGGGGGACCTATGAAGCCGCTGAAGACGATCACGTTGTTATTGGTGCTGGTGCCCGCACTCGTTGCGGTGCATGCCAAGCCGAAAAGGCCAGACACGCTACCCGCAGTTTTTCAAAACGCGAAATATGTCTACGTACAAGCAGTTGACGGTGATCAATTCGATCCTCGATTGAATCCTGATGATCGCCAGGCCATCGCCAACGTGCAGAGCGCCCTCTACGATTGGAAGCGCTACGCGCTGGTCATCCGCCGCGACCAAGCCGACCTGATCATTGTTGTTCGCAAGGGGCGGCTAGCCGAAGGAAGAGTGGGAGTAGGGGTCGGCACGAGAACGCAGGGCACTCCTAACTCTCGTCCCGGTGGCCAGGTGCCGGGCGCGGGCGGAACGGCTGTGGGCGTGGGGATTGGTGGCGAAGTGGGCTCTCCCGACGATCTCTTCGTGGTCTATGAGTCAAGCCCAAATGACGCCCTCGGCGTTCAGCTCTGGATGCGCACGCAAGCTGACGGTCTTAGCGGCAAGAACCCAATCTTGTTCAAGCAGCTTAAGGACGCAGTGGAGAAGGCTTATCCGACCCAGCAGCCGAGTCAGTCCAAGAAGCCGTAATGCCAAAGCATTCCTCAGGCGGGCGTTGCTCAGGCAGCCAAGCGCATGAGGATCGGGATAGTGCGGTGAAACCAAAGGCGCTCGCTCGGCCCAGCTAGCACACGTTAGCATCGTGATCGCAGGTTCGCATGCTCCGCTTTTCCGCCTCACGGCAAGCCGTGCACACAGTTAGTTCTGAAACCTCAAGGAGCGCGTTCGAGGTCTTGCTGGAGTTCCGGTCTAGTCACCGCCTAACCTGAACTTTCTCCGAAGCAACGGCAGGGCCGCCGCACAACAACAGTTAAAAGCTAACAGCTAAAAGCTTCCCTGTTTTCCTCCGCCCTCACCTCTGCACCCTGCATTTACCCTGAAAGCTTATGGGCCGCATCCGCATACTCTCCGATCAGGTTGCCAACCAGATCGCCGCCGGTGAAGTGGTGGATCGGCCGGCATCTGTCGTTAAAGAGCTGCTTGAAAACGCGCTCGACGCCGGAGCCACGCGTATTCGCGTTGAGGTTGAAGCGGGCGGCCGCAAGCTCATCCGTATTGCCGACGACGGCCACGGCATGAATCGCGATGATGCGCTGCTCGCCTTTGAGCGCCACGCCACATCCAAACTCCGCACCGCCGACGACCTGCTCAAAATCTCTACCCTCGGCTTTCGCGGCGAAGCTCTGCCCTCTATCGCCTCCGTCGCGCGCGTTACGCTTGAAACCGCCACCGGCGATGAAGCCGCGGGTACGAAGCTTGAAATTGCAGGCGGCAAAATCCATCACGTCGACGACGCCGCATTACCGCGTGGAACAACCATCGCCGTAGCCGACCTGTTCTTCAACACTCCCGCACGGCGCAAATTTCTGCGCGCCGAGTCAACCGAACTCGGTCACGTCACCGCGCTGGTCACGCATTACGCGCTCGTACATCCTGAAATGCATTTCGATCTGGTCTCTCAGTCGCACACGATAGTTTCGGCCCCGCCTGTCGCGCGCCCCGCGGAGCGCATCTACCAGATCTTTGGCAAAGACACGCTGGGGCAACTGCTTCCCGTTGCAGCCGAGTTGCCGCTCGATCGCCCCGGCCTGCCTGAGCCGCCGCCGTGGAAGAAAGACCCTGACGAACCCGCGCGCGTTCCCGGAACCATGCGGCTCACAGGCTTCTTTTCAAAGCCCGAATTGCAGAAGCTCAATCGCAATTCCATCTACATCTTCATCAACAAGCGGCTCATCCGCGATCGCCTGCTGATCCACGCCATCACCGAGGCCTATCGCAACGTGATTCCGCCCACCAGTTTTCCGGTGGTGCTGCTGTTCCTCGAAATGCCACCCGAAGAAGTCGACGTGAACGTTCATCCCGCGAAGACCGAAGTCCGCTTCCGCCAGTCCTCCCACGTACACGATTTCGTGCGAGACAGTCTGCGTTTTGCGCTTATCAAGGCGCGTCCCGCGGCGGGATTTCTGGCAGCGCTCGACTCGCAGCCAACGGCCAGCCCATCGCTCATGCCGACGAGGAACTCCCCGCTTCCAGGCCCACCCGACTCCGATCCGATTGCGCCACAGGCCGCCGACTCTGGGGCCGCCCCCTTTGAACTCACATCGCGTCAACCGCCTCCGATCCCCGGCAATCTGCCCTTTGCGCCCGGTAGCTTCAACCCCGGCTTTGACCGCGAAGCATTTCGCGAAGCCGCAGCAGCCTTGTTCCGGCCTGCCACAACAAATCCGCCTGACGATTGCGACTCGGCCGCGGATTCTGTACAGCTTTCGTCTGACGGATCTGGCCAGCCCAGTCCGGCCTTGGCGGCGGGATTAATTGAGGCGGAGCAGGCTGAGGCTACCCTGAACCACCTGGGCTCGCTCAAGCCCATGGGGCAGCTCCGCGAATCCTTCATCCTGGCCGTAGGAGAAGACGGTTTATGGATCATTGACCAGCATGTTGCACACGAACGGGTGCTTTTCGAAAAAATTTTGCGCGACCGGCAGGTAGAAAAAGTTCAGCGGCAGCGCCTGCTAATGCCCCTCCTTGTGGAACTCAAACCGGAGCAGATGGTCGTTTTCGCCGGCATTGCGGAAGAGCTTGAAAAGAACGGTTTTGAGGTAGAACCCTTTGGCCCACATACACTTGCGGTCAAAGCCGCCCCGATTGGTCTGGAGGGCGCCATGCTGGAGCGAATGCTGGGTCAGGTCATCGAACAGAGCACCGTCGACCCCGATGAAACCAAGCAGAATCAAGACCTTGAGGCTATCCGCACCCGCATTGCGGCTTCCATTGCCTGCCATGCAGCCATCAAGGTCAACACTCCTCTCGATCCCTTGCGCATGGAGTGGTTATTAGGGGAGCTCGCAAAGACTGAGCATCCAACAAGTTGCCCCCACGGGCGTCCAATAGCTTTGCTCTATTCGTGGAAGGAGATACAGCGGGCCTTCCATCGAATCTAATTCGCATTTAGAATTGGTGGGTAGGCGGCTCCGCCCTTCTCTCAGGAGTGAGGGTAGACCGGCTCCAAAGTATTGGTGCTCTATTCGCATTCGTACGTGTGGTATTTTCTTCAGGAAAAACCCACTCAAAGAATCGCCTTCAGCGTACAGTTACTTGGAACCGGATAGCCGGGCGCCTGGCATTCGTCAGAAATTGGTCAAAAAAGGCATAGGCCGTAGAGTCTAGTCGACGCAGAGTATCTTCACTGGGGTTCCCGCATTCGGATCCTGGCTTACCGGAGAAGTGGCGACAACCAAAACTAGACTCAGGCGAACTGTAAATCGCTGAAAATGCCGGATCGCCAGCCTGGAAGCGAGGTTTTTCTTTGACAGCAGAACAGTTGGAAGCATCGCGCGCCGAACGGATGCGCTTGAACGGAAACGGGGCCTTAACCCTTGAAGATGCCCGGACCTGGATTGAAGAGACTGGGTTGTGTCTCTTTCTACCTCGGAGGCAATTCTCCACTTCCGTAGCGCCGTCGTTTGTTGAGGCCATCGCGGGACATCGGAATTCGAATCCCGATCCCAAACACATTGCACTTGCCGAAGAATTACTGGTACGCCTGGAAACAGACGGCGTAGCAGTGCGCCTGAACTTGCTCGGCCAGCCGGGCGAGCACCCAGATTTCGTTGTGGCCGCTTGGGTTTTGCCCTATGTTTACGCGCTGCGCGGCGATCGTGACTGGCGCCGCAATCCGCAGCTTACAGGCTCGCGCCAGGTTTCTCCGCTCGCAGTGCAGGCATACAAGCTGCTTGAGGCAAATGAAACCGCCATCCCGGCCTTGAAACATGCGCTGGGACGCGAAGTAAGCGAACAGGCGGTTCTGCGTGCCATTACCGAGCTCTGGCAGCAGCTTCGTATCATTCCTGTGATCGCGGCTCCTGGACAAGCGCCCAAGTGGCAGCTGCTCCGTGTGCGCTATCAAAAGGCCATTGCAGAAGGCGCATCCACTTCGCAGGTGACTGCGATTTCTGTGCTCGCGTCGATTTTTCTGCAGGCCGTCATTGCGGCCACCATGGAAGATGTCGAGCTGTTCCTTGCGCCGCTTACTGCGCGCAGCAAGGTGCGCGAAGTTCTGCGCGGCCTGGTTGCAACTCGACAAGTACACACCATCTCTCTTGGACACGCGCCGCACTTCTACGTGGCCGGTACGCTGCCCGAGTTCGCAATTGCTCCGACAATTTATGCCAGCTCGTCCATGCCGGCGTCTGCTTACTTCCTCCACTCGCACGAGCGTGAAGAGGAAACGATCAATCGCTGGGGTTACACGCCCGCGCCGCCAGTGGTGCATGAACCGGTAAAGCCGGCAGCGCCTGCAGAACCAGTTTCAGCCAGCGCTCCTGAAACTCATGCGCCGCGCATCGCAGCTCCGCACAAACCTGTTGCGGCGCAGAAGTCGTCTCCCGCACGGCCGCATTTCAGCCGCCCGGCGGCACACTCGCGCGATCGCAAACCGGCACAGGCCTCCTCGGCCAGCCGCACAGCGCGCCGTCCAGGTGCTGAATCCTCAAGCCGCAGCTCGTCACGCCCCGCGAACGGCTCACGCAGCGCATCGCGACCGGGAACAGGTGCACGCTGGAGTGCGAACGGCGCAAGAAGCACCAACGGGGCCAGAAGCACAAACGGTGCGAGAAGCACGAGCGGAGCTAGAAGTACCAACGGAAGCTCCAACGGCAACAGCAGGTCTGCTCGTCCAGCATCGCGGCCATCGAACGGTCATCACACAAGCAGTGCGCAGAACGGAAAGCCCTCGTCTGCGGCGGCGAGCCAACGCAACGGCCATACCGCCAAGCCGGCCGGCAAAACCGGCGCGCCATCGCGCAACGGCGGCGGCCTGCTGCGCAAGAGCACTTCACCACGCAAAGATGTGCGAACCAATGCACGTACCTCGCGGCCCACGCGTAAGCCTGCGCTTTCAGCGGGGGCAAAGGCAGGCAACAGCAAGCGGTACGGCTTTACTGCTCCTGCAAAGCAGCGTACGAAGAAGCGCGGATGAATTCGGCAGAAGACCTCTCACTTTCCAACCCGCCGAAGCGCAAGGTGATTGTGGCAATCGATGGGCCGTCTGGTGCGGGCAAGAGCACGCTTGCCCGTCATCTGGCCCATCACTTCGGCTTGCTCAATCTTGAAACGGGAGCCATGTATCGTGCTTTTGGCCTGAAGGCATTGCGCGCGCATTGCCCCGTAGACGATCCCAAGGCACTTGAAATTCTTTCGACCGAAACTACGATTCACCTTGAACCGGGCGAAGCTGAGAATCGTGTGTTCCTCGACGGCGAAGATGTGACCGGCCAGTTGCGCAACCAAATCGTTTCCGACGCAGCATCGCGGGTAAGTGTGTTTCCTGTCATCCGCGCCTGGATGGTGCGTCTGCAGCAGCAGATGGGCGAGAGCGGCGGCATCGTCATGGAAGGCCGCGATATCGGTACCGTTGTCTTTCCAAATGCCGAAGTAAAAATTTTCCTCGACGCGGCCCCTGAAGTTCGCGGTATGCGGCGCTACGAACAGCTTGGCCAGACAGGACGCAAGCCGGAAATCCAGCCTGAAGAGGTGATCCGCGAACTGCGAGAGCGCGATTACCGCGATCGCAATCGTGCCGATTCGCCACTGCGGCCGGCGCCCGATTCGGTTCTTCTCGACTCAACCGACATGACGCTGGAAGAAGCGGTTCGCGCCGCCGAGGCGATTGTCGAGGCAAAGCTGACCGCCGCGCACTCTAACTCCTGAGATCAATCCACGAATGTCACTTGCTGCTTTCCCGCGTTCCACCACCGAGCGGGAAAGTAGCAATTACCAATTCGCCGCCCCGGTAAGATAGGCTTTACCTATGGAAGTAACCTGCTCACGCTGCAACCAAGCCGTGCCGGAAGATAGTTGCTTCTGCCCGGTGTGCGGCCTGCCTCAGCTGGTCTACTCCGCCGAAAATGGCGGCGCAGAGGGCCAGCCGGAGCGGTGGAACGAGGCAGTGCGCGACGCGAGCAGTGTGGCATGGAAACCTGCCTTGCGCTCAGCCCTGCTGCTGGCCATACCCGCTGGAATCATGAGCAACATGCTTTCCCCTCTCAGCATTTTCGGAATGCCGTTGATGGCCATTGCCGGCGCCTGGGTCGTTTACCTCTACATGCGCAATCAGAAACCGGCATGGATCACCATCGGTGCCGGCGCGCGCATCGGGCTGGTAACCGGAATCCTTGGCGGCTGGTCGGCCGCAGCCGCTACCGGCGTGACTCTGTTCGCCATGCGTTTCTGGCTGCACCAGGGAAAGTTCTACGACACGCTCTGGCAGACCCTTACGCAACAGATGAGCCAGCAATGGATTTCAATGGGCGTCGACGCGCAGACCATCGCCCAGATGCAGCAACTGCTTTTGCCGCCGGAAGGCCGCGCTGCATGGCTGCTTGGCGCGCTCAGCTTGCTTGCGACCTTGCTCTTGCTGTTTGCAGTTGCTGGGGGAGCCATTGGGGCACGCCTGCTTGCTCGCCGCCGCCGGCCTGAGATTTAGGTTCTCGCAGCTTCGCCGCCGAGCACATTACCAGTTAATCGAAAAATCGACAGGCATAGTTTCTGCGTGAGCGACACAATTGCTCTCGAATGATCGGCGTGGGCGGTGGCTCAACAAGCGCTATTTGTGCGCGTGGGCCGCGTGTTGCCGCTCCTGCTCGAGAAGATGATAAAGAGCCTTCTCCGGGCAGATATGATGCGCTTCCAACTGGTCCAATTCCTTAGGAGATTCGACACAGGAAGCAATCGTCATAAAGCAGTCCAGGCATCGCGTGTTGTATGTGCCGTTTTCATTTTGCGTTCGGCTATACATCGGCTCTCCAAGGCGCTCTGAGATTCTGCGATGTTAGCCCTGCTGTAATTTCCACGGCGTGATTCGCATCACTCCCGCGTGTGACGCGTTTACTGTCCCTCGATGCCGATGTCCGGATTTCGGCGAAGCTGCCAGCAAGCGCTCTCGCCGCCCTGGTCAAAGAGCGCCACCGCGCAGGGAGCATCGAATGTGCCCAGGAAGTCGATCTCGGTCTTGCGCGCCTTCTGCGGAATGGAAACGAATTTGTTCACCGTCACCTTGGACTGCGGCGATCCGCGCAGCCGATAAATGGCCCAGTCGCCTGTGTAGACGATTGCGAATAATACCGCCACAACGGCAACGATCCGAAGCAGCCAGATGAAGAACCAACGTATCATTCATCGGCCTCCCGACGCCGTGTCTGGCTAAGAATAACCGATCGTTCCCTCGTGTTACCCTGTCCGCATCATGCGACTGCGTTTTTTAACTGCGCTTTTTCTAGGCGCTGCGCTGCAAGCCTATTGCCAGCAAACCACCATCACTGCACCAGCATCAACCAAAGATCCGCGCGCGATTTTCGACGCAGCAAGGCCGTTTTACGAATTTTCCGATCCCTCTCTAAAACCTTGGCACCTGAAGGCGACTTATCAACTTTTCAATGAAAAAGGTGAACCTGGGGAGCAGGGCACCTACGAGTACTGGTGGGCATCGCCAAAGATTTATCGAAGCACCTGGACCAGAGCTGGCTCGATCCATACCGATTGGCATACCTCCGATGACAAGCACGCCTACTTCGAGACTGGCAGCGGCTTCAGTCTATTTGAATACAAAATTCAATCTGCACTGTTCCATCCTTTACCCGATCCCGCAGATATGGACCCCGCCAAGACGCGCCTGGACCGCCAGGAAGTCAAATTAGGTAATGTAAAGTTTCCATGCATCATGCCGGTGCCGATCATGCCGCAGCATGGGCAGTTGCAGGTGGTTCCGCTGGGACTATTTCCCACCTATTGCTTCAATCCCACCATCCCTGCTCTTCAAGTTCACGATTCGTTTGGAACTATCGGAGAATATCTGGACAGTATCGTTAAGGTGCAAGGGCGATACCTTCCTAAAGACATCAGGTTCATGGAGGGCACGCGGAAGATACTCTCCGCGAATGTTGAAACAATCGAAGGCATTTCTTCCAACGATCCTGTTTTCACGCCAATTCCCGCAGCCATAAGTCCGAAAGTTGAAAAAGTCCCACTCGCAGCCGGGATTACGGTTGGCATGTTGATTAAAAAGCAAGTGCCTGTCTATCCACAGGATACAAAGGATGCACGTGTTTCGGGAACGGTCGTATTACAGGCTACGATCGGCAGAGAAGGAAAAATCCACGATCTGCATATAGTTCAAGCTCCGTGGCCGTCCTTGGCTGCGTCAGCCCTCGTCGCGGTTTCCAACTGGGAATACAAGCCATACAGTCTCAACGGTGAGCCTGTTGAAGTGGAGACGACCATCAACGTCATCTATGCGCTGAGCAGGTAGAATTCGGCGTTGTTCTCAAAAAGCAAAGAAGAGCCAGCCCGCAGACTGGCCTTTGCAACTATCAGTTCGCTGACTCTTACTTAACGCTAGCCGCCCGCGGCGAAATGCCGCTCAACTCCGCAGCTCGTGCTTCAGCATAAGCCGCGGCGCCCATCAGCGCGGTCCTGTTTTCAAGAATCACGCGCACCGGCGTGTTCACCAGCAACTGGCTCAGGCGGCCCTTATCCGTGAAGGCTTTCATGAACGTGCCGTCTTTCAGTTTTTCAAGAATGCGCGGCGCTATGCCTCCGCCCACATACAAACCACCAAGCGACAAAATCTTCAGCGCCAGATTTCCGGCTTCTGCTCCGTAGGCCGATACAAACATGTCCAGCGTCTTCTCGCATATCTCGCTCTTGGCAGCCAGAGCCAGTTCCGTGATTACCGCATTCGGATCTTCCTTCGCTATGCGTTCGGCAAGCCACGCCGGCTCATCCAGCCCGCGTACCTCGCGCAGAAATTCGTAAATATTGGGCAGCCCCTGCCCGCTCACGACACGTTCAAAGCTGATGCGCCCGTTGTACTTCTGCTTCAAAAAGCGCAGCAGGTCGATCTCATCTTCGTTGCGCGGCGCAAAATCGGAGTGACCGCCTTCCGACGGATAGGGAACGTAATCGCGCCCATCCCAGATCATGAAGGCTTCGCCCAATCCGGTTCCCGCCGAGATGAGTGCGCGGTTGGCCATCTGGCGCGCGTCGCCATCGCTAAGCGTGTAGATCTGTTCCGACGTAAGTTCGGCGATGCCGTAGCCGTTTGCCTGCAGATCGTTGATCAGGAATACGTAGTCGATCTTCAGCCGAGTGGCGAGTTCCCGGCTGTCGAGCGTCCAGGGAAGATTGGTAAGGCGCAGCCGCCCTTCGCGCACCGGTCCGGGAACGCCGAAACATGCCGCCGTAATCTTCTCCGAGACAATGAACTCCTTGACGATCTCCTCAAGCCCGGAATAATCCTTGGCCCAATACTGTTTGTCGCGCGTGTGCTTCAGATTGCCGTTCACAAAGTCGTACAGCGCCAAATTAACTTTGGTGCCGCCTACGTCTCCCGCCAGAATCATCCTTCTCTCTCCAAAAAGCCGCAGCCGTCTTCATTCGTCGCGGGCAGCTGTGAGGCTGCGCTCTTATCCAAGATCAATGTGAGTATACCGCTCGACGGCCATATCAATTGACTAGGCAACCGCTCTGTATCCCGTGCGCCTGTAAGCACTTCCTTGAGCACGCCTGCCTTGTCGGCGCCCCCTATCAGGAAAAAAACCGACCGCGCATTATTGATGACCGGCCAGGTAAGCGTGACCCGCCAGGCGTTCATTTGCGGCACATGATTGGCCACCGTCAGCCGCATCATCTCGTTCAAAGCCTCGGTGTGCGGAAACAGCGACGCTGTGTGTCCGTCCGGTCCCATACCCAGTTGCACCAGGTCGAAACGCGGGGCCTCGGCACCCTCAAGGCGAAAGCCGTTGCGCAGCCCCGACTCGTAGCGCGCCGCCGCCACTTCCGGATCGAGCTCCCCTTCCATACGGTGGATCTGCTCGGGCCGCAGCGGTGCGCGGTCAAGCAGCGCCTCGCGCGTCATGCGGAAGTTGCTTTCCTGATCATCGGGCGGCACACAGCGTTCGTCCACCCAATAAAGATCAAGCTGGTCCCACGGCATGCGCGCGCGCCAAGGTTGGTGGGGGTCGCCCATCAGCTGAAATGCCGCCTTGGGCGTAGAGCCTCCGCTGATGGCGATTCGGGCCCGGCCGCGCGCAACCACCGCTTCCTCAGCCATCTCAACAAAATACTGTGCCGCCCGCGAGGCAAGCGCCGCCGGGGTCGGCTCAACATAGTAGATGATCTTGAGCTTCCGGGCCATGAAGTCTCCCTCTCGTCTCTACGTTACACGGGCAGAGTTATCCGTTTTGTGATTTCTTTGCGACAGGCAAGAGTTGACGAAGCTGCCCAGCGAGTCAAACGTGCGAAGGTTCAATTTGAAAACATGTTTTCGCGGCGAAGTTACTTTCCAATGTAGTCGCGGTACTGCAACTCTAATACGCCGGCGGCGCGCGCCAGCGCCAGCTTGGAAACGTTGTAGCGGTATAGGCTCTGCACCATGTTGCTCTCTGCCGAAGCGAGCGTGGCCTGCGCAGTCACCAGCGGCAAATTGTCGTCCACGCCGGCGTTTACTCGATCTGTTTCGTCACTCAGCGCCGCTGTTGCCAGGTCGACATTGGAGCGCGACACTTCAACAAGTTGTTTGCTGGCGGCGACGTCTAGCAGTGCCGAGCGCACCTGTTGATCAATGTGGACGCGAAGGTCGGCCAACTGCGCATTCACCGCGTCCAGTTGCGCCTGAGACGCATCTTCGTTGCCGCGCAGTCCGGCCTCTCGGAAAATAGGAACGCTCAACGTGCCCATGGCCAGAAAGTCGCCGTGCGTGCCTGCGCCGTTCACGGTGCTGGTTCCGTAGTAGCTATTGAACTTCAACGTAGGCAGTCGCTGGCTGCGATAGGCAGCGTGAATCGCCTTGTAGCCCACTACGAGGTTTTGCAGGTTCTGGTAGTCCTGGCGATTCTTATAAGCTGTGGCGCGCACTTCTTCCGGCGTCTGCTCAGTCAGGTCGTTGTATGGTGCGGGATCGGTGAGCGCGATCTCCTGCCCCGGGTCGACACCGATTTCACGCTTGAGCAAAATAAGATCTTTTTGATACTGATTTTGCGCGGCCAGCAAAAGTTGCTGCTGCGACTGCAACTGCACCTTCGCGCGCAGCTCTTCGAGATTTGCAACCACGCCTGCCTGGTGCGAAGCGTGCGCATGATCGAGCAGTGTCTGACTTTGCGCCACCAGTGCTTTTGCATTGTCCACTTCGCTTAACGCGGCGATTGCGTGCAGATACGCGGTGGCCACCTGCTGAACCACCTCACCCCGTGCGGTCATTTTGCCGAAATGCGCCGCGCGTTCAGCGGCTCCAGCAGCTTTCCACCCAGCGATCACCGGACCCGAAAAAAGCGTTTCGCTGTAGTGAATCTGGCCCCGCGTAAGGGTGTCTTTGGTGATGAGCGAGAGAGCTGGCATGGTGCCGCCCGGAAACAGTACCGCAAATTTTTTAATGACGCCCGGCCCGAAACCCTGCGCGGCCAGATCATGCTGGTAAAAGCCCGTGTCGCCGGTCAGCGTGATGGTGGGCAAAAACTGCTGCAGAGCCTGATTACGCTCGCCGTGCAGAACTTTTTCAGAGCTCTCAGCCTGCTTGAGCCCCAAATTATTTTCCAGGCCGCGACGCACTGCGTCGTCAAGCGAAAGCTTCAATATCTCGCTGGTCCGCGGCTCTGCCATCACGCTGCCATAGAACGGATTCGCAGCCGAAGTGGGGTTCGACCCCTGCGACCACGCGGGCGCAGCCAAACCCGCCAATAAAATAATGGCGGAAATACCACATACGGCCCCGCTGCGGAGCCCAATTTGTAGAAAACGCTTCACCTTCATCTATTCTCTCAGATGATCCGAGTGGCCGAGCGGATGCAGCAAACCGCTCATTTCTCAGGCGATTGGGCCGGATGTATCCAAATTGCGTTGCCCCCTCCCGAAACCATTCTGATATCGAGGACCGTGTTGCGGTCAACCGCCTGTTTCGACAGCGTGGTGTGGGTCGCTTCCTCACCGGCGTCGGGTGCGTCGGCGTAAATTTCGGCCACATACTTGCCTTCGCCCAGGAAGCTCAGCGGCGCCTTAATGGTTCGCTCATCCCAGTTGGTCAGCGTGCCGATGTACCAATCCTTACCGCTGCGGCGCGCCAGCGAAATCCACCGCATCGGCTCGCCGCCGATCGCGTGCACTTCGTCCCAGGTCGTAGGAACGCGCTTGATGAAATCGAATTCCTTCTGTCCAGCATAGTGCTCTGGATAATCCGAGACCATTTCGAACGGGCTCTCGAAGACGACAAAGAGCGCGAGCTCCTGCGCGCGCGTTCCAAGCCCCATGGGCATGAACTGGCGCGGTACAAACGTCTTGAGATTAGCGTTGCCGAAAGCACCCGGCGTGTAATCCATCGGACCTGACAACATGCGGGTAAATGGAAGCGTAGCGTTATGCGGCGGTGAGGTACGGGCGCTCCACTTCAGGTACTCCTTGCCCATCACACCTTCGCGCGTAATCACGTTCGGATACGTGCGCCGCAGTCCGTCAGGCTTGAACGCGCCGTGGAAATCGACCATCAGATGATGCTGCGCAGCCAGATCCGCAACCTTGCGATACCAGTTCACCATCCACTGATCGTCGCGGTCCATAAAGTCGATCTTGACGCCGGCAATTCCCCACTTTTCAAACTGCGGAAAGGCCTGATCCATGTACTTGTCAACGGAACTCCAATGCGACCACAGCCAGAGCTTGACGTTCTTCTCTTTGGCGTAGCGCACAAGTTCTGGCATGTCGATCGCCGGGTCAACCTGCGTAATGTCAGCCAGCGCCGAGTAGTCGTTCGCGCTTTTCCGTTCCGGAGCCTTGGCCCATCCCGCATCGATCATCATGTAGGCAAATCCCGATGCCGACGAGAAGTCGATGTAGTGCTTCATGGTTGCGGTGTTCATGCCCGTTTTAAACGTCACGCTGGGCGCGGCCTCGCCACTCCACCAGTCCCATGCAGCCTTGCCAGGTTTGATCCACGAAGTATCGGCAATCTTCGACGGCGGGTTGAGATTGAGAATGATGTTGGACTCGATGAGCTTGGCCGGCTCGTCGGCAATCATCAGCACGCGCCACGGACTTGAAAACGGTGTCGACGTTTCAACGGCATAGCTCGTGTCGGTCTTGCCCTCTGCGTCGACATGCGGCGACAAGTCGGCGCGCACGCTGAAACTCTGCTGGCCGCCCATTCTGCGTACATACATGCCGGCGTAGTTGTTGATGTCGGCTTCGGCGATGGCTACTGATCCCAGTCCCGGCAATTCGGCAAGATAGGGCAGGCCGATGATCCAGTCGTTGTGCAATCCGTTCACATTGCGCATTTGATACTCATCTTCATACGACGATTGGTAGCCGTCGAGAATGAGCGGATACGTCAGAGCATCTTTCGCATATCGAAACTCCGTAAGCTCATTCGCGATTCGCACCTTTCCAAGCGATGCCTGCTCCGGTACGCTGTAGCGGAATGCCACGCCGTCGTCGAAAGCTCTCACTTCAACCGTGAGCTTGCGCCCGGATTCGTCCTGATAGTCTGCGCGCGCACCGTTGTAGTGGTTGCGTACCGTGCTTGTTTTGCCCACAGGAATGCTGTAGGTCTCGTCCACGCTCTCGGGTCTGCTTGCAATCAGGTGCATTCCGGGGCCGAGGTCGGGCTGTCCAACAATTTTTAGCCCAAGTTCCGCCGGTTCCATCAGCCGCTTTCCGTGGAAGTCGACCGCATATTGCAAATGAGGCGTGGGCGAAGCGTTGCGGGCACGTGCGAAGACGTTTTCAGAAAGCGTAATCGCGATCTGGCCATTGGGTGAGGTAACCGTTAGCGGGCCCGCATTGTTGCCTTGCGCCGAAGATGCGGCGCCTGCAAGGGAAATGACAAGGATGCCGAGAATCGCATTTCGCAAAATGGACATGATAACTCCCACCCGTTTTGGTCGTACCGGGCCAATCGCTTCTATAGACGCACCAGTATACTTCTGCCCCTCGTTCGAGGTGCGTCGGGGTCGGCGCATCCCTTGCAATGGAAGTTTCTAGGCTTGATCTTCAGCCCATGAACATGCCGCCGTTTACATCCAGCACATGGCCGGTGATGTAAGCCGCAGCGTCTGAAGCAAGGAAGGCCACCGACTGCGCGATTTCGGCGTCGGTTCCCGCGCGGCCCAGCGGAATGGTCGCGATCATCGCCTCGCGCAGCTTCTCGTCGAGCACTGCGGTCATCGGAGTTTCAATGTAGCCGGGCGCGACTGCATTTACGGTGATGCCGCGTGATGCAACTTCGCGTGCAAGAGAGCGCGTGATGCCGATCAACCCCGCCTTGCTGGCTGCGTAATTTACCTGGCCAGCCTGGCCAGTGCGGCCAACCACACTGGAGATGTTGATGATGCGCCCCCAGCGATTCTTCAGCATCGGCCGCAGAACCGCCTGCGTTACCAGGAACGCGCCGGTAAGATTGGTCGCCAGCACGTCGTCCCATTCGGCGCGCTTCATCGTCATGGTCAGGGTGTCCCGCGTGATGCCGGCGTTGTTCACCAGGATTTCAACTTTGCCGAAACGTTCGAGTACGGCCTTTGCCCCGGACTTGATGGATTCCTCGCTGGCCACGTCGAGCGCGAACGCGGCTGCCTGACCGCCGGCTGCCTCGATCTCCGCTACTGCTTCGGCCAGCTTGGCCTGGTTGCGCGCCGCTAGCACCACCGTTGCTCCGGCCCGCGCCAGTTCAAGCGCGCACGCTCGTCCGATCCCCTGTGAGGCGCCGGTGACCAGCGCGATCCGCCCCTGCAAACTCGCCATGATTCTCTCTTTGCGCCTACAAAACTCCGCGCCCTTTCCGTTGTTCATTATATGTGTCGATGGCACGCAAAATTAATCGAGGGTTCACTGTGACAAAAACCTGCTACAGTGTTCGGCAGATTCCAAACAACTGGGAAAGGAGCGCTCTTATGCGTAACGTTGCTCTAAGTGGCGTCGCACGAAGTTACCGCGTGGGCAAATTCGTTTCATTCGCAATGCTTCTGCCGGTGTTTTGTGCGTTGGCATTTTTCTTCGCACAACCGTTGGCGGTCGCGCAGGGCTCAAAATCTCCTTCTGTCTTGCCTGCCCCATCGGAAGGCAAAGCCATTGTCTGTATCTATCGTGTGAGTAGATTCACGGGCTCCGCTTCGCACGACGAGCTTTATGTTAACGACATTCATTTAGCTAAACTCCTCAACGGCGAATACGCATTCACCGAAGTGCCTCCGGGGACCGTGGTCATTTCCGGACTGCCAAAGATGTATTACGGAAGCGCCATTATGTCTGCCGGCGCGGCCCTTAACCAGGCACGGCAGAAAGAGAATGAGCGGGCACGGTTCGAGGCGGAGGCAGGCAAAACTTACTACATGAAGTGGACTGCGGGGACCATGGCGACGATGATCAAGGTTACGCCCCAGGATCCCTCAGTCGGAGCTAAGGAGATGAGCAAGCTTCACTTGTCCAAGCCGCCGGAAGACGACAAGGATAAGGACAAGCAAGAGTCGAAATAAGCTTCACAATTAAGTAATCGGGAGTAGCCTGCGAGCGTGTTGAGCCGCACGCCGTTGTCACTGCCTGTGCGATATGCTCTGATCCATGGAAATGGGAAAACTGAGAGCATACGCAAAGCACGGAAATCAGCTGGTCAAGGGGTGGGTGTTTCCAGGAGCAATCCAGGCTATCGTCAACCTTTCGGAGGCACAAAGAAAGGCGGGTGTGTCGGGTGGAGTTGCAGAGATAGGTGTGCATCACGGAAGACTCTTTATACTGCTCTACCTCCTTGGTAATTTGGGAGAGCCTGCCGTAGCTGTCGATCTCTTCTCTTACCAGGATCTCAATATCGACCATTCGGGAGCAGGGGACCTGGAATGCTTCAAGAAGAACCTCAAACGCCATGCGGATACCGAGCGATTGATTCTTTATGAAGGAGATTCGACGAAGCTTGATCCTCAGCAGCTTGTCAATCTTGGAGGCGGACAACTGCACTTTATCAGTATCGATGGCGGCCACACTCGAGAGATCACTTCGCACGATTTATATGTGAGTGAGGGCGCTTTGGCGAATGGCGGAGTGATCATCTTAGACGATTGCTTCAATGATTCCTGGCCAGGAGTAGTTGAGGGAGTTCAGCAATATTTTTCGTCGCCAAGATCAATCGTCCCATTTGGTATTGGCGCAAATAAGACGTTCTTCTGCCACACGCCGTTCGCGCAGGAATACGCTGCGGTACTTAGAGCACTGGACCCCAGAGCCCTTATGCGTGATTTTCTGGGCTCACCTGTTGTTTGTTTTGCGTACCGACAACCCAGCACGTTTGGTGAGTGGGTACGTAGGGTCGATGCTTTCCGTCTATTCCGGCGCGCATACCACGATGTCATGTCTCGTTGGTACGCATGACGCGATCTCGGCTTCGAAGAGCCTGATCAGGATGGCGAAACTGCCGCCGTGACTGGCCGCGCCACCAGCGAAGAACGCACGAATTCCCTGGGCCAGATGTACACCGCCAGGCGGCGCGAATAGTGCAATATCGGATCTGTATCGGGCAGCGTGAGACCGATTGATTCTGCCAGGTCGTTGCGCTCGATCTCAGCTTCCGCATCCTCAAGCGGCCACGGTACATAGTGCAGATTGGCGCGGACGGGCTGGCCGGTGCGGTCGGTACTGAAGAGGCAGGAGCGCTCGGTTACAAAGTGCTCCAAAGTTCCACTGCGATTTTCGGCCAGCCGGGTACTGGGCCCCAGGCCGCGATAGCGCGCGTTGAAGACAATTTCACGATTTGAAAACCGGCGCCGGCTGTAAAACGCGAATTCACGCTCTGACCGCTGCTCCAACTTCATGTTCGACCAGTAGTACGGCAGGTGATAAAACGTGCGCGCGGCCAGCACAGCCATCAGGTTGCTGGCGTCGAGTGAGAAGCAATAGATGCCCGGCGTTCGCGTGAACTGGTCGCGGACATAGGTGCGCAGGTTCAGGTCAGGAAAGCTCCGGATGCCCGGCACCGGCGGCCCCCCGCGAACTTTGATGCGGTCAAGCCAGAACGGTACCGCGCCCAGCCAGGCCGATCCCTGAAACGTGTCCACCTCAAGCCAGTCAGGCAGCAAGGCGGCCATTTTTGCAATGGGAATGGGCCAGTGCGCAAACAGCAGGTCGTTCCAGCGCTGGGTGAGCGCCCAACGGCCGGAGGGCAACGGCCTTGGCCGGTGCGACGTACGTAGCTGAAATTGCTGCATCTTCTTGGTCAGCCTGACCGTATGAGCCCGCACTGCCGGGGGAACAGGCGGCCATTTCGTGATGAGGACAGAACTGCCACCCTCATGCCGTATTCTGTTCGCGAGACCAGAAAAATGTCCAGTGAATCTTTCGTAGCTCCCCGCGCAAGTAACCAAACCAGCGTCTTTGCCGTACATGGCGCCGACCCCGAGGTGCTGGCCTTTGCCATGGCCAAGTACTCCCGCTCTTCCCTTTCCATGCGCGAGTCGCTAGCCGAAATCAGCGCGCAGCGGGCCGAGCAGTTTCTCAACACCTTCTACTTTCAATATGGACATCGCTCCATCGCCGACCTGGCCCACATCGCTTTCGCCATCGAACGGCTGAGCCTGCTGGCCGCCATTGTTCTGGTGGACGAGCAGCGCTGGGACGGGCAGGAGCGCTCCACGCGCTATCAGAACTTTATGAAGTCGGGCTGGTATTTTCCTGATTTTGGAGAAGATCAGGCCTCGGCCTCTACCTACACTGCGACGATTGACAATCTGTTCGCCACTTACCAGCGCACCACAGCCGCCGTGCAGGATCTGCTGCGGCAGAAAATCGCCTGCCCCGATACTCTGAAGCCCGACGCCTATGAGCGCACACTCAAGGCCCGCGCTTTTGACGTCGCGCGTTACCTGCTTCCACTGGCGACGAATACTTCGCTCGGCCAGATCGTGAGCGCACGCACGCTTGAAACGCAGGTGTCGCGGCTGCTCTCGCATCCAGTAGCTGAGGTGCGTGACCTTGGAAATAAACTGCGCGAAGCCGCCACCGGTTCAGCTTGGACTGTGAACGCGCAGGCCGCTGCAGCTTTCGCTGAAAAAGTAATCGCCGCCGATCCGGAGCTTGCTGCGGAAGCTGCGCAGTTCCTCACCCGCGACGTTCGCACCGCGCCAACGCTGGTAAAGTACGCGCAGCCCAACGAGTACCTGACCAAATCCAATGCCGAACTTGCGCAGGCCGCGAACGATCTGCTTGGCGATGTGCCGATTGATGAAGCGCCGCTTGTGGATCTCGTTGAGCAATCAGAGCCGCTCGAAGTGGAACTGGCGGCCACCCTGCTCTATGCCGGCGGCCACCACTCCTACCGTCAAATACGCGACCTGGTGGCCAACATGCCCGCCGCCCGGGTCAGTGAAATCATTGACCTAGGCCTGCGTCATCGTGGCAAGCACGACGAGGCTCTACGTGCCTTCCACGCCGGCGCGGGCCTTCGCTTTGACATCCTGATGGACATTGGCGGATTCCGCGACATGCATCGCCACCGCCGCTGCACGCAGATTATTCAGGGCTTTACGGCTAAGCACGGATACGAGACTCCGGGCGCGGCCGACCTTGGCGGTGACGCCGATATTCTGGCCGAGGCGGGTATTGCCGCCGAATACAACGCTGCCATTGAAGCCGCGCAGGAGGCCAGCTTGGAGATATCAACGGCGTCGGCGCCGGAGGCAGCACAGTCTGCGCTGTACCTGCTGCCGCTGGCAACACGTATCCGCAGCCTGTTCAAAATGGATTTTGCCGAGGCGCAATACATCAGCGAACTCCGCTCCGGCCCCGCCGGCCACTTCAGCTATCGCCGCGTGGCATGGGAGATGTACAAGGCCTTCGAGCAACAACATCCCTTGCTGGCTAAACACATACGCGTCACGGACTTTACCAAGCCGATCGATATTTTGCAGCGGTAGGCCTCCGAACTCTTGCACCAGATTCTGGGTGCCCGTGGTCCCGCTTTTGGGACCTGGGAAAGCATGAGCCTCGTTTGGAGACTGCAGGTACGCCCCTGTCTGCGCCCCCATGAAACCGCAACCTCTCATATGAGAAAATTAGATCTTGCAGATGCAATCAAAGTACCGCCTTCTTGTGGTTCGCCTGGGCGCCATGGGCGACATTCTTCACGCGTTGCCCTCAATCACGGCGCTGCGGCTGGCGCATCCCACATGGCAAATTGACTGGGTAGTGGAACCTCGCTGGCAGGCATTGCTGGCTGTGCCCGGAACCACCGAACGCGGCGCGCAGATGCCGGTGGTTGACCGCCTGCATTTTGCGCCCACCAAGGACTGGCGCAAAGGTCCCTTGAGCCGCAGGACGATCACGTCGGTCGCTACACTCCGCTCACAGCTCAAAGCCTCAACATACGACGCCGTAATTGACGTGCAGGGCGCGATGCGCTCGGCCGTACTGGCGCGCATGGCCGGCTGCCAGCGCGTCATTGGCGAAGCGATGCCGCGCGAAACCGCCGCGCGCCTGCTTTTCAGTGAACAGGTAATCACGCACGGCGCACACGTTATCGAGCAGGACATCGAGTTGGCTCAAGCAATCGCCGGCGATGTGCTGCAGTGGGTTCCCCCCGTGTTGCCGGTGGACCCGGCGGCCGAAGCGTGGTGCGATACGCTGCTTGCTTCAAGCGGAACGAGGCCGGTTGCGCTCATCAATCCCGGCGCGGGCTGGGGAGCCAAAGTGTGGCCGGTGGAGCGATACGCAGAGGTGGCTCGCGGCCTGATCGTGCGCGGATACCGAGTACTTGTAAACGCCGGGCCGCATGAAGAAATGATGGCCGACACCATCGTCAAAGGTACGCTCGGCAATGCGATTCCGCTTTCCACAACGCTTGAGCAGCTTATCGCCGTCACCCGGCGTGCATCGTTGTGCATTGCCGGCGATACCGGGCCTCTGCATCTTGCCTGCGCGCTCGGCCGCCCGGTTATCGGAATTTTTGGACCCACCGATCCAAGCCGTAACGGGCCGTTTGGAACCCGCTTCAGAGTGCTGCGCAGCCCCATCAGCAAACGCGATCACACGCGGCGTCCCGAACCGGAAGCCGGCCTGCTGACTATTCAGCCGGACGACGTGTTGCGTGCGACCGATGAATTGCTGGCCGAGGAGAAGGCCTAGTGGCCGACGAGCAGCAGGACTGGATTTCGCAGTGGCAGAAGATCGCGCGCCGGATTCGCGTCCCGCTGGGTTTCGTTGCTGCGGCGCTTTATCTATTCAGCCTGTGGCAGCACGCGCCACAACTTGCCGCCGTGGCGTGGAGCCTGGTGCTGGTGCTGCCGGGTTTGTGGCTGCGCGCCTACGCCTCAGGATACGTAAAGAAAAACCGCGAGCTTACCGTGACCGGCCCGTACGCGCATACGCGCAATCCGCTCTATCTTGGTTCGATTTTGATTGCCGCCGGATTTGCCGTTGCGCTGCTTAGCTGGCCCGTCGCCGTAGTGCTGGCGGTTGGATTTGCCATCATCTACATTCCGGTGATCGCATCGGAAGAGCGCTTCTTGCGTGCCACGTTCCCGGCTTTCGAGGAGTATTGCCGCCGCGTGCCCCGCATTATTCCTCGGCCGACTCCCGCCCGATTCGGCGGCGAAGGTGGAAAGCAGGCGGCCGCCGGGAGCTTCTCGCTTGAACTTTACCTGAGGCACCGCGAGTACAATGCTGCAATAGGGGTTGCACTGCTGTATCTCAGCCTGCTTTTTCTGCGGCCCGTTGTTGAAGCGATCATGCGCAGCGCGCGGTGAACCGTTCCGAACAAAGATAGTCATATAAACAAGGAGCCACGCCCTACTTTGAAGATGCGCACTTTTGCCTTCTCTTTTCTCAGCGTCCCGTTACTGGCCGCCGTGGCTCACGGCCAGCTTGCGGCGCCGCAACCCAACTTCTCATTTCCACAAAAGCAGACGCTAACTTACTCAGTAGACTGGCGCGTGTTCCCGGCTGGAACAGCGGTGTTACGCTTCGAGGCGGTGGGCGATCATGAGCGGGTGACCGCAAATGCGGACACCATCGGTGCCATCAACCTGCTGTTCCACGTCAGCGACCGGTTCCAGTCCACCTTCGACCGGCAAAAAGGCTGCACAGAAGAGTTCGACAAGCAGACCGTTGAAGGCCGCCGGCAAATCAACTCCACACTGAAAATTGATTACAGTCAGAACAAGTCGATCCTCGACGAAAAGAACCAGGTGACCGGCCAAACCAAGCATGTGGAAACAGCCGTACCCGGATGCGTGACGGACCTGCTGACCGGCATGTTTTATGTGGCATCACAGCCGATGGTGCCGGGTAAAAGTTTTGTCATTCCCGTAGTGGATGCGCAGAAAACTGTTCCTGTAACCATGCGCGTTGAAAGCCGCGAGGAGATCAAGACCACTCTTGGCGTATTCAAAACCGTTCGCGTGCAGCCCACCGCCGATGCGGGCGTAGTGAAAAATCGCGGCAACATCTGGATCTGGTACACGGACGACGAGCGCCACCTACCCGTGCAGATGCGCGCGCGGCTCTTCTGGGGAACCATCACCTTCCGCCTGACCGGCAACGACAACAAATAAGTGGGCAGTGTACCCAGACCCTCGCTGAGGTCTAATTCCCCGCACCTGAAGCGCGGCTGACACCGACTGTTCACTGTCTACTGATCACTGTCGGCTGTCTCTCACAGGTGTACACTTTTTCTTCGCGTACACTCTGCTGTGCCTGCGCGTTTAAAGGCTTTTTAGGGGAGTTTTGATGCCCAGATTCATCTCCGCTTTCTTATTGTTGACCGCATTTGCCTTCCAGCCGCCCTGCCCTGCCCAAGCCAAACGCCCCATGACCTTTGAGGACATGATGAAGATGAAACGGCTGGGCGAGACGGCCGTTTCACCCGATGGCAAGTGGCTGGCTTACTCGGTCACCACCGTCGACCTCAACCAGAACACCAAAACGCCTGAGCTGTGGCTGCAGGCGATTGTGGGTGGCGAGCCGCAGAAGCTGGCCGTGGGTCAACCTGGCGACAGTGGCGTTGAATTCTCTCCTGATGCCAAGCGGATTCTGTTTCTGAGCAGCCGCGAAGCCGGGCAGCAGATATGGCTGGCGGACTTCGACGCAACAACCGGCGCAACCAGCAATGAAAAGAAGCTGACCTCGATCTGGACCAATACCGATAACGCCAAGTGGTCGCCCGACGGGCACTCCATCGTGTTCACTTCATCGGTGTATCCCGATTGCCCGGCGATAACAACCACCGACTTTGACAGCGGCAATAAATGCAACGCCGATCGCGATACGGCGCTTGCGGATAGCAAAGTCAAGGCACAGATATTTACACATCTGCTCTACCGCCACTGGAATCACTTCACCGGCGACAAGAGGTCGCACCTTTTTCTGATTTCGGTTGGCAATGGCAAACTTCGCGACCTCACGCCAAACGATCCGCATGAGGTTCCGCCCGATTACCCGACAGACTCGCTCGGCTGCGGCTGCGCGTTTTCGCCTGACAGCAAAGAGCTGGCTTTCACTGAGAATCTCGATCCGGTGCGCGCCATCTCAACCAACGCGGACATCTTCACGCTCGATCTGACGAATGCCGCAGCGAAGCCCGTAAAGGTGAGCACGTCACTCGGCGGCGACTTCAACCCCTCCTACTCGCCTGACGGAAAGTACCTCGCGTGGCGCTCACAAGCCCGCGCCGGCTATGAAGGCGATAAGTTCCGGCTGATGCTCTACGACCGCGCAGCGAAGACGACGAAGGACTTACTGCCGAAGTTCGACCGGTGGGTGGATGAGTTCACTTGGGCATCTGACTCGCGAAGTCTCTTATTCTCTTCCGCGTTTAACGGTGACGCGCCAATATATCAGGTTGCACTCGGTGGGGTGCCATTCAATATTTGGGCAACAGGCGAAGGCGAATTTACGAACTTTAGACTTTTAGACGAACCCGGCACTCTAGTTGCAGTTCGCATGAAAGTCGACCAGCCGAGCGAAGTGATCTCGATTAGGGACTCAATGACGCACCTTGATATCTCTCACGGAAGCAGCAAGGACCAAGCCTATCTGGACACTCATGGATTTCCAGTTGCGAAGACGATTGCTGAAGTCACACACCTTAACAATTCGTTGTTGTCTCAACTCGACCTCCCCAAGATGGACTCCTTCTGGTTCACCGCGAAGGACAACACCAAACTCCAAGGCTTCATCATCCGCCCGCCCGGCTTCAACGCCGCAAAAAAATATCCGGTCAAGTTCCTCATGCACGGTGGCCCGCAGGGCAACTGGGGCGACGCGTGGAGCTACCGCTGGAACGCCGAACTCTTCGCCGCCAATGGCTACGTGGTCGTGATGATCAATCCGCGCGGATCAACCGGCTACGGGCAAGCCGTCGTCGACGGCGTCAACGGCGACTGGGGCGGCAAGCCATTCACCGACCTGATGGAAGGCCTGGACTACGCCGAGCAGCACTACAGCTTTATCGACAAGGACCGCGAGTGCGCGCTGGGCGCAAGCTACGGCGGCTACATGGCCAACTGGGTGCTCGGCCACACCACGCGCTTCAAGTGCATCGTGAGTCACGACGGCATGTTCAATCCCGAGTCGGCCTACGGCTCGACCGAGGAGATGTGGTTCAACGAGTGGGAGTTCAAAGGCAAGCCGTGGGACTACTACGACAAACCCGATAGCGAAAATCCGTATCGCAAGTGGGCGCCGATGATGTCCGCGAAGAATTTCAAAACACCGACGCTCGTAGTCCACGGCCAGCTGGACTACCGTCTCGACGTAAGCGAGGGGTTCCAGCTGTTCGACACGCTTCAGCGCCTTGGCGTGCCAAGCAAGATGCTCTACTTCCCGGACGAAGGCCACTGGGTGCTGAAGCCGCAAAACTCGCAACTGTGGTGGAAGACAGTAAACGACTGGGTAGATCAGTGGACGAAAACAGCTAAGAAGGACTAGGGAACAGGGATTAGTGAATAGGGATCAGGGATTAGGGATCAGGGATCAGCAAGTAAAGTGGGTGCCCCATCCTTGAATCGGTTTTTTTGATTCAAGGGTGGGATAGCACGAACCAAAAGCAGCTACTAGCTACTAGCTGCTAGCTCTTTATACGTGGTTAACGATAAGCTCCAGCATCAGCGCGATGCAGCTAGAAGCTAGGAGCCAGAGGCTAGAAGCTGTCCTTTCAACGCAAGCCGCGCGCCTTTCTCAATGAGAACGGCCTTTACGACTACGCCGTGAAGGCGCTGGGCCGGAACATGCGCACTGAAGTGGGTCTGCGCAGGCTGATGCAATTGCGTGTGGAGCCGGGCGAGCACGGCCACGCCATCATAAACACGACCATCGCGCGGCTCAAGGAACATGGCTACTTGAACGATGCGGCCTTTGCCGAAACCTATGCGCGGCTGCGACAGGAGAACGAAAAGCTCGGCTCACGTCGCGTGCGCCAGGACCTGAAGCTGAAAGGCGTAAAGGCCGACCTCGTTGAAGAAACTCTTGAAGCACGCTACGGCGCAACCGACGAAGAAGCCCTCGCCCGCCAGCACCTGGAGCGCAAGCGCATCAAGAAACCCACCAACGAAAAAGAAACAGCGCGTGTGATGCGGCGACTGGTAACGGCAGGCTTTTCTACCAGCGTAATCTACAAAATCTTGCGCAACTGGAACGTCCCGGATGAGACCCTGAGTGCTCTGGACTCGATTAGCGATGACGAGCATGAATCTGGCGGTGACTCCTGAAGGCCGTGATTCCTGAAAATGGGTGCCCCATCCTTGACGCGTTCTTTGCGCCAAGGGTGGGATAGCAAGAACCATGGTGCCCCATAAGGACGAAAGCTCGGCCTCGCGTGATGGAGCTAAGAGCTGACGACCAAAAGCTAATAGCTACTTCTTCGTAATCGCCTCACGCACCTTCGCCAGCGGCGCTTTCGAATCTAATTCCACGCCATGATCCGTCGCGCGAACGCCAAGTTCCTCCCACAGCTTCGGCAGATCGACCGCAACTGGTGCGTCCTTCCACTTCGCATACATCTCAGTCAGCACATGCGTACCCGTGGCCTTATCACCGATTTCAAGCGCTTGCGGCAAAGGCCAGCTATGGTCGATGGTGCCACCCTCCGCGACAATCGCCCGCAGCGCTTCGCGCAGGCCCTTGCGATTTTTCGTCGCGCGGTGAATCTCCACATCGGCGACCAGGCAAAACAACGCTCCGCCCCAGTAAGTACGTCCCCAGGTATGGGTGTGGTCAAGGCCCTGGTCGACCGTGTCCGGCTCGCCTTGCGGCATGCCGCGCACCATGTCGGCCCAGATCTTTTCCGCCTGCAGATTCCCCGTCATCACTCGCGCAATGGGCTCAACATAGGAAGCAAGTCCTTCCTCCATCCAATGATTCTCTTCTGGCAAGTCAGGGAAAGCCATGTGATCGAGCTCGTGCGTCGTTACCCAGTCGTCGTCAAGGTCTGCTTGCGTTGCGTGCTCGGCAACGCGCAGACGCGTAAATCCGGCAACCCCGTCAACGTCGCCCCAGGTGGTGCCGCCGATTGCTTCGCGGCGGCCACCCTGCGTGGGTACAACCAGGATGCGTGCGCGGGCTACGGGAAACCGTCCATAATAGGCCGCAATCGCTTCAGCAGCTTCGCGAATGTGCTTGAGCACCTGGTCCGGCGTAAGGTCCATTGATCCGTTGGCGAAATCCACCTGCAGAGTGGACTCACCGATCTTGAGCTCGTGGGTGCTGGCGATGCCTGCCGCCGGCCGCCAAGGCTGGGCGCTGGCAAAAAAAGGCGCAAGAACGAGTAGAGCAAGCAACGTGCGAGCCTTCAGATGCATGTATGCCTTTCAGATGAAGCGGGGAAATGCGTGCGCCGTTTTTTGGGCCGTATTGGATGAGACGGATTCGCCGCCCTCGCGGATCACGCCCAGGCCAGAATAATCTCCTCAACGTCCAAGGGCCAGTTGTGTGGGACCTGCGGTCTCAGGCCAATTACACTGGTTATGACATGCAAAGTCGCACGGGAAACGAGATACGAGAGCTGTTTCTGCGCTTTTTTGAGTCGAAGGGGCACCGCCGCGTGCACTCTTCCTCGCTGGTGCCTGCCAACGACCCAACCCTGCTGTTTACCAACGCGGGCATGAACCAGTTCAAGGACCTTTTCCTGGGCGCGGAAAAGCGCGAGTACGCGCGCGCCACCACGTCGCAAAAATGCGTGCGCGCGGGCGGCAAGCATAACGACCTTGAGAATGTAGGCTTCACACGCCGGCACCACACGTTCTTTGAGATGCTCGGCAACTTCTCGTTTGGCGACTACTTCAAGCGCGATGCCATCAACTTTGCCTGGGAGCTCATCACCAGCCCCGAGTGGTTCGGCATTCCCAAGGATCGGCTTTACGTGACGATCTTCGAAGGCGCAGATGGCGTTCCGCGCGACGACGAGGCCGAAGGCTATTGGATTGAAGCAGGCGTACCAAAAGACCGCATTCACCAATATGGATTGAAAGACAACTTCTGGCAGATGGGCGAAACCGGCCCCTGCGGCCCATGCTCCGAGATTTTTTACGACATGGGGCCTGAAGCCGCGGAGACACCCGGCGTCGACAAACCGTTTGGCCAAGACGATGCGCGCTACGTGGAAATCTGGAACCTGGTCTTCATGCAGTTTGAGCGTTCCACGCTTCCAGGTTCTGGACCAAATACCGTCTACCAACTAAAGCCGCTGCCGAAGCCCTCCATCGATACGGGCATGGGCCTAGAGCGTGTGGCAGCCGTGATGCAGGGCAAGGTAACAAACTTCGAAACGGACTTGTTTACGCCGCTGATTGAGCGCGCCGAAGAACTGACTGGCAAGCGCGTAAGCGAACACGACATTGAGCAGGAGACGCGCACCGCCGACGAAATGGCGGCCAGTCTGCGCATTATTGCCGATCACGCACGCGCGGCCACGTTCCTCATCAGCGATGGCGTGCTGCCGTCAAACGAAGGGCGCGGCTACGTGCTGCGCAAAATTCTGCGTCGCGGCATTCGTCACGGCAGATTGCTGGGACAGGAGAAGCCGTTCCTGTTTGAAATGGCCTTCGCTGTTCGCGACTTGATGCAGGGCGCTTATCCCGAACTGAACGAAAGTGCCGCACGCGTGGCAAAGGTCGTTGAAGCTGAAGAGAAGCAATTCGATCGTGTACTCAAGATCGGACTCACGCGCCTGAACGAGGAATTGCAAAGCGGCTTCAACGGCGAAAAAGCATTCCACCTGTACGAAACGTTTGGCCTGCCGCTCGACTTCATGGTGGACGCGGCGCGCGATGCAGGCGTGAGGTTTGACGACGAAGGCTTCGAGCATGCTCGATCCGAGGAGCAGGCCCGCGCCCGTGCCAGTTGGAAAGGCGGTGGCCAAAAATCGGCCAGCCCCGCATTCCGCGATCTTGCAAAAACAGTCTTCGAGGGTTACCGCCAGATCAACTCGACCAACTGCGAAGTGCTGGCCATTGTGAAGAACGGCCAGGGCGTGCCCGCGGCTGCAGCCGGCGATGAAGTTGAAGTCGTGCTTGACCACACCAGCTTTTACGGCGACTCCGGCGGTCAAGTTGGCGACACCGGTTTTTTCCTGACCCTGGACGGGAATTCCACGATTGCTGAGATTACCGGCTGCACGCTGCCGGTGCAGGGCGTGCGCGCACACAAGGCTGTGCTCAAGCAGCCGCTTGCCGTGGGCGATCACCTCAACACAGCCGTCGACGGCATCCGACGCGACGCCATCCGGCGCAATCACACTGGAACGCATCTGCTGCACGCCGCGCTGCGCCAGGTGCTGGGCACGCATGTAAAGCAGGCCGGCTCCGCGGTGCATCCCGATCGGCTTCGTTTTGACTTCTCACATTTTGCGCAGGTGGCCGACGAAGAACTGCAAGAGGTCGAAGACATTGTCAATCGCGAGGTGCTGGTAAACGCTCGCGTGGACACGCTTGAAGACGTGCCCATTGACGTAGCCGTAAACGAGTATCACGCCATGGCACTGTTCGGCGAAAAGTACGGCGACAAGGTGCGCGTGGTGAAACTCTCCGACGGCTTCTCAACCGAGCTTTGCGGCGGCACGCACACCACAGCTACCGGCGAGATCGGTCTAATCAAAATTGTGGGTGAGGAATCTGTATCGTCCGGCGTGCGCAGGTTGGAGGCGATCAGCGGCATGGGCTCGCTTGGTTTGTTCCGCGAAGACTTCGCGGTCGCTCAGGTCGCAGCGCAGGTCGCCGGCAGCCCTGCGGGCGGCAATCTCTCGGAGGGATTACGTGGGAAATTGGCGGCCCAGGAAGACGAACTGAAGAAGTTGCGCCGCGAGCTGGATGAGATGCGCATGAAATCGGCTGCTGGCGGGTTGGATGAAGCATTGAACAACGCCATCGACGTGAAAGGTGTAAAGCTCATCACGCTGCGCGCTGACCAACTGGAGCGCGGACAGTTGCGTACATTGGTCGACAACCTCAAGCAGAAGGCCGGCGAAAGTGTTGTGCTGGTTGCCTCCGCCCAGCCTGAGGGCAAGGTGGCAATCATCGCCGGCGTTACGCCTGGACTGATCAAACGCATTCAGGCTGGCAAGTTGGTGGGTGCGGTGGCCAAGTTGGTTGGCGGATCGGGCGGCGGCAAGCCGGAACTGGCTGAGGCTGGCGGCAAAGACCAGGCACAGATCGATGCAGCCATCAAGGCCGCGCCGGGCATCGTAGGAGATTTGCTGGGATAAGAGAGTAATCGCTGTTCGACTCAAGCCGCCAAAAACGGCCTGAGTCGAACCATAGGCGAGAGAACCAGGATATCTATATCGCTGCTTTAAAGTTTGATACAGCTTTTTATCTAATTGCCGAAGCCGGACGCAGGTTGAAGTTGTACGCAACGCCAAATGAAACGATCGGGTAGTACTGGAACGGGCTGAGGTCGCTTTTGTACTTTTGGATTTGTGCCTGCAGGTTTGCCTGCACCGTGGGATCGGTCGCCACGTTCACGCAGTTCTGGCCAAACTGATCGCAGGCCTGGCCGCCGGTAAGTGCCAAGCTCACAGCGGGTGCGCCAACGAAGGCCGCTCCCACTTCAACCGGAAACGACAGGTGCCCGCCGCGGCGCGAAATCATATTGTCCCATCCTGTCGTCATGGTGAAGGCCTGCTTGCGGCTATTCAAACCCAGCTTGCCATTGCCGGTGATGGGATTGGTGCTCGAAGCGTAATAAGTGACACCATTGAGCTCAAAGCTGGTACCGCCATCAACCGCCAAGCTGGCTGAAACCGCGTTCTGGTTGAGCAGAAGCATGCCGGGGCTCAGGCGAAAGCCGTGCTCAGGAAATGGATAGATATCCAACGATGCACCCGCCGTAGCGAAATTCAGCTGGCCATTCAGGTTCATGCCGTTGGTCTTGATATTGTTCACCGAGTAATTGAACACGTTGCCAACACCGCGGACATTCATCCGCTGGTTTACGTTGACGGCAGCCTGCAGGTTGATGCCCATGGGAGAAATTCCGCCGCCAAAGGCGATCCGCGAAAATGGCGACAGTGCGCTGGGACCAGTTGCAGCTGCCGGACGCGCGAGCGTTCCAGGAGTGTATCCCTCAGCTGCCAGAGGCGATGCCGCAGCCACGCTGAACGGTGTGGACGCACCTTGTGCCAGCAGGCAAGAGGAGGTGGCCAGAAGGGCGAGCGTAATAAATAGGACATTGCGTTTCATGGTACCTCCAGAAAGGTGATGCAATTTGTCCGGCTGCCGGTTGCGTCCAGGTCCAATAATGGGGCGTTGGTTCGAACTGCGGGCCCATCCATACGCCACTCGGTATTGCCAGTAAGACCTTGAACTTAGCAAGACATAGGAAACTGAACAATATGACTAATGGGTCATAAAGTTACGGAGGTACTAGCCGATATCCCATCAAGGGCGCCGTCCCGAATGACGCCGTCGGTCAATCGAATGACGTAATCTGGCCATATGGCCCGGCAGAACGGCGAAATTGCCAGCATCCCAAAACTGCGCAAACAACTGATTTCGTGGTACGACGAGAACCAGCGCAATCTGCCCTGGCGCGCCGGCAAGGATCCTTACGCCATCTGGGTTTCAGAAATCATGCTGCAGCAGACGCGCGTTGCCGTGGTTGTGGATCGTTACCAGGAATTCATGAAGCGCTTCCCTACCCTCTCCGCTCTGGCGCTGTCTGACGAGCAGGAAGTGCTGGCGCTGTGGAGCGGGCTGGGCTACTACCGGCGCGCCCGCATGCTGCACAAAGCCGCCCAATTCGTTACTGACAACCTGGATGGAGTTCTGCCTGCCACCTCCGCTGAGCTCCGCAAGCTCCCAGGCATCGGCTCGTATACGGCCGCGGCTATTGCCAGCATCGCGCATGGCGAGGCGGTGGCAGTGGTCGACGGCAATGTCGAACGCGTGCTGTGCCGGCTTGCCGGTTGGGGACAGGGCGGACGCACCAGCGCAACCGCCCTGCGCAAGAAGATTGAAGATCGTGCCGGGCAAATGGTCGATGCCGATCGCCCAGGCGATTTCAATCAGGCAATGATGGAACTTGGAGCCACTCTATGCCTGCCGCGCAATCCACAGTGCCTGGTGTGCCCAATCTCTGCGCACTGCAAAACGCGCGGCGAGCATAAGACCACGCCGCGGCCGCGCATGTTGAGCCGCGAAGTCGCGCATGCGCTCTCAGTTCGAACATCGAGCCAACCACGTAAAAAGCGAAGTACATCCACCAGAGAGGTTCTGCTCGAGCAGCGACCGGCCACTGACAGCGTGATGCCCGGCATGTGGGAACTGCCGAAGTTGCGCACCGCCTCCGTTCCTGAAGAAGATCAGCGCATGACTGTGCGGCACGCCATCATGCAGGTTAACTATTACGTCCGTATCCGCACTGTATTTGAAGACGACGTAGACGACCTCACGCTGTGCGGCGGCGAACGCCGCTGGGTTCCGCTTGACGCGGCCGGAGGCATGGCTCTCACGGGGCTGACACGCAAAGTCTTAAAGCGCGCGCACCTGCTGCCTACAGCACCACTCGACTCAATTGCTCCACGCATAACGAGAGAAGTATTCTGAACCTCAGTGCTTAGGCGCATGCCGGGCGCATTAGTTATTTGTGTCTTTAACCTGGGAGAATCACATGCGCTCTTTGCCGGCAATTGCTTTCCTGTCCGCAGCCTTGCTCATTTCGCCTTTGGCGGGATCGCAGCAGACCGCAGCCATCGCCGTTCCTGATGTTTCGGGCCTGCCGCCTGCTGCGCGTGCGGCTGCTGCGTCCATTGACCCCGCAAAGATCAGCGCGCATGTTCGTTTCCTCTCACTCGATCTGCTGGAGGGCCGGGGACCCGGTACACGCGGCGATTCGCTTGCGGCTGAATACATTGCCACGCAGTTTGCGCTCGCCGGACTTCAACCTGCAGGCGATAACGGCACTTACTTCCAGCGAGTGCCGCTCTACGCCATTCACACGGACGAAGAAAAGACAAAATTCGCGCTCATTCCCGCCAATGGACAGGCGGTCGATCTTGCATACGGCGCGGAGATCGTCTCCAGCGATCAAACCGGCCAGGCAACAGCGGATTTCGACGCGCCCATTGTTTTCGTCGGGTACGGAATCGACGCTCCCGAATTCAAATGGAACGACTACGAAGGTGTGGACCTTAAAGGCAAAATCGCACTGGTCATCGTGAACGAGCCGCCATCGGACGACGTGAAGTTTTTTAATGCCAAGGCGCTCACCTACTACGGTCGCTGGACTTACAAATACGAAGAAGCCGCGCGGCGAGGCGCAGTGGGCGTCCTAGTTATCCATCGCGAAGACCTGGCGAGTTATCCGTGGGATGTGGTGCGGAATTCGCAGGCCATTGAGAAAAGCTACCTCGAGGGCGACCCCACGGCAACACTGCGCGCAGCCGCGTGGATCCAGCACGATGTGGCGCAGCGCCTGCTGACCATGGCCGGCCTGGGCAATATCGATCAGGAAATTGAGAAGGCAGGCAAGCGCGGTTTCCATGCCGTTGAGCTCAACGTAAAACTGCGAGCGCACATCGCCAGCGAAGTTCGCCGCTATAGCAGCACCAACGTGATTGGAAAAATCGCCGGCGGAACCCAGGGTGAGCAAGCAGTCCTCTACACCGCTCACTACGATCATCTCGGAATCGACAAAAATGCCAAGGGCGACAACATCTACAACGGCGCGGTCGACAACGGGACAGGCTGCGGCGTTCTGCTTGAGATTTCGCGAGCCTTCGCGCTGGCCAGTGTACATCCGCCCCACGATTTCTACTTCGCAGCCGTTACTGCCGAGGAGCAGGGCCTGCTCGGGTCTGAGTATCTGGGAATGCACCCGCCCATTCCCGCATCGCACTTTTCACTCGATCTGAATTACGACGCGCTCCTGCCGATCGGAATTCCAATATCAGCAGATGTTTCCGGAGCCGAGCGAACGAATTTCTGGCCCACCGTTCAGGGCGTTGCCAAAGCATTTAACCTTGAGTTGATGCCAGATTCAAATCCCATGGCCGGCTACTACTATCGCTCCGATCATTTCTCGCTGGCGCGCTACGGCGTTCCCGCTTTTTCCATCGGCGAGGGCAGCTTGTATGAGGGCCATCCGCCTGAGTGGGGACGCGCACAGGAGGACGACTATACCGCGCACCACTATCACCAGCCCTCCGACGAGTTCCATGCAAACTGGGATTTCAGCGGCGATGCGGAGATGGCACAGTTCGGATTTGTGTTGGGATGGCTGGCGAGTGAGCAATCGAAACCGGTTGCGTGGCAGCCGGGCGACGAATTTGAAGCGGCTCGGAAGAAGAGCCAGTCTCAGTAATAATCTGCGCAGCTAAGATAGTAGCCGCACTGCGTGCAAACCAGCTTGCAATGGTGCCCTGTAAGCCGGTGATTGCAGTTGGGGCATATCTGGCAGTGGTGGTCCACAGGTTTTTCGCCGGATTGCTCAGCTTGTCCGTCGGCGGCTTGGCAGGCAGCGTCGCCCGGCTCACGATGTGAGAAATCAACCGTAAATTCTTGATCGTAGACCGCTGGCCGCCGTGGCAACATGCCCGACAGATTACCATGGAAGAGCAGGCGTTTTGCCCAGTTGATCGACGGCAGGCGCCTTCAGATTCCATGCGGCGCACAAGTTGTTCCCGGCGGCGCGTCAAACAGCATCAACCCGAATTCAAATCCCCACAGGAGGAATTTATGGCAAGCAAAGCAAGCGCGGTTTGGACTGGTTCACTGAAGGAAGGCAAAGGCACAATTTCCACGGCAACCGGCGTTCTGAAGGACGCAAACTACTCCTTCGCCACTCGTTTTGAGGGCGCGGATTCCGGCACCACACCCGAAGAGATGATTGCCGCGGCTCACGCAAGCTGCTTCTCAATGGCGCTTGGCGCGCAGTTGGGCGGCGCCGGCCTCACCCCCAACAAGATCGAAACCCAGGCAGCGGTCACTCTGGCCAAGACCGACGGCGGCTTCGCCGTTACCCGCATCGCCCTCACCACCACCGCCAGCGTTCCTGGAGCCACCAAAGAGGCCTTTGACAAGGCTGCCGCCGATGCGAAGGCCGGCTGCCCTATTTCGAAGCTGTTCGCCAACAATACCGAGATCACGCTCGACGCAAAGCTCGTCTAATAAACCCAGCACGGGCGAGATGAAACCAAACCCAAAGTTGGCGTAAGTGATTGATTTGGACAGGCCGGGGTGCAACGCCCCGGCTGTCTCGCGCATTGCCGGTGATTTGACACGGGTTGCCGCATTTGCGAGACTCAAACTTGCTGCCTGTTCAGTTGAAGACGACTGAGCAAGTACTGTGCCGAAGTGGCGGAATTGGCAGACGCGCGTGGTTCAGGTCCACGTACTCGCAAGGGTGTGGGGGTTCGAGTCCCTTCTTCGGCACCAAGCCTTCAAAACAAACCACTTAGAAAAGCTTGTTACTATTTGTTACTACTTCTTGGTTTCCGCTTGAAGCCACTGGAAACGGCTGGGGACCACTGGAAGTGCATGAATCCAAGCAACTTAGCTTCCGTCTAACTGAGGGAGGAGTAAGAGCTTGGCCAATCGTTCGGTTGTTCTCTATATACGCACGAAAATCAAAGACAAATGGGTCTATAAAACCGTCGCGGAAGAGTTGTCGCAGCTCGACTGTGGTGAGTACTACCTAAGTTGGTACGTCAAAGGTGACAAGCATCTGGAACCGGTCGGAAACGATCCGGAGACGGCTCTCAACGCCCTTCAATTAAGACGCCTCGAAATGGCGCTTATCGCTGCTGGCGGTCAAGTCAAGCGGCCCGACATCAAGGCGGAACTGGAATCCGCCTACCAATCAGCCATTGGATCAACCAAGACGACTGACGAACCAGCAACCCAAGCAGCACAGCGACAGACTGTGTCCGAGACGGTCACAGCATATTTGAGCAACTGTGAGGCTCGAAGCGGCAAATCCGGGTATGGCCTTGCTCCCCGGACGCACGAAGCGTACAAGTACCGTTTGAGCTTCCTGACCGAATTTGACCCAAATGCGAACATGGACCAGGTCGACGCGAAATTCATTGAAAGATTTCGAAGCTTCCTACTCAAACACAAGAAAGACCTCTCCGATCGCACCAGTTACAACATCATGCAGGCCGTAAGCACTTTCCTCATCAAGAACGGGAGCGCCGTAGCTAAGCCCATTCTCAAAGAGATGAAATTTCCACCGACTGAAGTGGTTCCCTATTCCAACGATGAAATGCAAAAGTTCTTCAATGTTTGCGATGAGGAAGAGGAACTGCTATTCAAGTTTTTTCTTCACTCAATGGCACGCGATATGGAGGTTGCGCATTGCGAAGTCCGCGACCTGAAGTTCGACAAAAACATCTTGCACATTTGCCCGAAGCCGGATAAGGATTTTCGTTTGAAGGGTAAACGCTCCGGCCAATCGAAGAAAGGCCGCAAGGTGCCGATTCCGACGTTGTTCATGACCCGAATGAAGAAATACTGCGCGGGAAAGAAATCGCGGGACTTGCTCTTCCCGAACGGAATTGGCGGCGTTGAGTATCACTTTCTGCGCAGGTGCGAGAAAATCGCCAAACGTGCAGGATTAGACTCGGAGGATTTCGATTTGCATCGCTGGCGCAAGACTGGTGCGACTCGCCACCACGAGGAGGGAGTTTCGGTTCGGAAGATCCAAGCGTGGCTTGGCCATGAGAGTTTGGAGGTCACTCTTGATTATCTAGGGGTCGATGACGCTGCCGACGAAATATCGCAAGAGCAAGTGAACAACGGTGCTCTAGCTGCTTTCGTGTAGGTATTTTGCGGCCTCTATCACAATCTCTCTTGCATTGGGGCATCAACACTCACGATCGAACAGAGCATTTCGCTGGCGAATGTTGGTCGCTTTTGCTTTTGGAATCGCGACCGCTCTGTGATAGTTCAGCCTCGAGTTCACCCCGTTCACCTCTTTTAGCGAGTTGAGATTCCTGAGAGCGTACCCTGGACCTATTTCTTTGGAGAGAGTGGAGGCCAGGGACGCTACCACATAGGCGTGTCGAAATGACGAAATGCTTCTAAATATCGCCGTTCCATCTATTCAAACAACGGGTGTATACCCCAAAATCTACCCCAATTGAGATTCTTTGCGACCGGACTCGGGCGTGGGGAAAAAAATCTACACAGCACCTGCTCCGGGCTTGCCTGCAGTGTCTACCGGCGAAGAACGTAAAATTGCCTGGAAGAACTAACTCCAGGTTTTTTGAACGACCAATGGCGACAGCTTCGAAGGAGCTGAGGCTGCTTTCCAGATAAGCTGCGCAGAGCGCGCGATAATAGAAGCCGTATGGCGAAGGTTTTCGGTTTCAAGATCGGAACTGCCGGCATGAGCGCCACTATTGCGGACCGTCCGGACGTATTCAAGAAGCATCTTCGTCTCCTTGGTCAGCAAGGGCGTTCCTTTGACCTTCCATCTCACCTGGGCCATCGTTTCAATTAAATCGTGCAGAGTGGCTGCGCTTGCTGGTTCGCTCTTCTTGCCGTTAATCAAAGTGATCTTCCGGTCATGCGCGATTCTGCGCAAGACTTTTTCGAGCCCACGTGCTGCTACCAACAACCCAGCCGGCTGATGGTACTCGACACTGAAGCGAAAAAAACCGAGCAAGACGCCCAATTTATAGTTCAGCAATGCTGTCGTGACGGTACTACCAGCCGTTCCGTTGTCTTCATGAGCGATTATCGAACATGGATACTTCAAACCTCAATCGATGCGGGTTATCATAAATTTTGCACCTCCGAATCAAAATTTGAAAGTGAACCGTTGCGGTCACATTGCCGAGATTGGATCGAAAAAGGGAGAGATCGATTATGTATTAACTTGAAATTGGCTTTCGTCACCTCCGATAAGCTCCTGAGGTCGCCCTGATCGATACGATCAATGCAAATGCAAAAGCTAACAGGGTGCTCGGCTTACCTAGGTGGAAACCCAAGGAAGATTGCACTCCCAATCGACAGAATCGACAAAGCGGTGAAGTGATAGAAGCCAGACGATTTATAGCCTGTTCCATCGTTCTAATGATCTCAGCTACTAGAAACGGACGCGAGCGAGATTTTAGCTGCGCTCCCTTTAAGGCTCCGGATAGGTGGCGGGACACCATAAAGTACCGAGAGGTCTCCGAGTATCAACGTATCGCGCAGTTCTGGCCCTCGAACTCCTTTCAAATGGTGTTCGACGGCTGTTCTCCAAGCCCTGCACAATAGATGTACGCGGAAGCCTCACGTCTTTCGCGACAAAGTTAGAACATGAATTCACGCGATATGTCTAATTCGGCGGTCTACTTATCGGTTCGTTTTAATTGAGTAAACATGCCGGGAGATGGATAATTGGTATGTTGTCACGAGACCATTAGATGCGGCAATCACAAACTTCAGGGAAACTAATTGTGCGAGACGATGAACCGGTCTTTATCCTGGGCTCAGGCCGATGCGGCTCAACGCTCCTCCAATCGATCGTGAATTCGAATCCGGAGTTCTTAATTTGGGGTGAGCATAATGGATTCTTACGCCAATTGGCCGATTCCTATTACAAAACGAATGACGCAGATATGAAGCGCAATTTGCGCTCACAAGAATCTGTAGAGTTAAGCATCACAAGACTCAGAAATCCGGAAAATTGGAACGCTTGGGAGAATCGCTGGAGCAGTGCTCGCCTCTCCGAGCAATTTGGACGTTTTGTTAAGTCGCTATTCGATGCAGGCAATTACTCGGAACTGCGTTGGGGGTTTAAGGAGATCCGATATGGAATATCTGCAGAAGATAAAACGCCGTATTTCCTTCTCGAGTGCTTCCCGAAAGCGCGCTTCTTAATCATAATTCGTAACCCGATGCAAACTATCCTAAGCAAATTGTTGTCGTGGTATCGGGGGTTTGGCAGGAACCCGTATGTTGTCGATATAGAGATTCGCAAGCTGGCGAAAATATGGACAGAGCAATATGCAAACCTATTTCTATTCCACCATTACTGCAAAGGGTTATCGAGAATCGTACGGTATGAAGACCTGATCGTACCTAGTAATTTGCCAGACCTTTGGTCCTTTATTGGCTCGCCGGAACCAAGTTCCTGCCGTGAGGTGTTGAAGAAAGTAACGGGGGCATGCTGCAAGGATGGAGAATTCGCCAGTTTTATAGGGAGCCGCTTGGATTTTGCGAAGGAAGAAATTCATCAAATTACCCTACCTGTATGCGCTCTATATGGTTACCTTGCTTCGGGAGAATCAAATCATTAGCTGCGTGCCGTTTGAGAAGCCCTGCTTCAAATATTCCCAAACCATCGATAGTGCATCAAATCCTTTTTGAACTCAACGGTCCATTGATCTTCGGTTCCCTGGCCGAAAACATGTATTGTATGCGAACCGCAGTGCTAAATCTGCACGAGAGTTGAAGACCGGTGACGGTGGTACCGATCTGTGTCCGGAAACGAAAGCGGACCATGATTCACGCGTTGCAGACACTCCCTTGAACGTTCGATGTCCGTGCGGGGAAAGATTCAATGCACTCTTCTCCAGAGCAGTCTGAAGGGAATGGAATTCAAGGAGTGTCGATTTTGAGCTGGTTTATTTGTTGATTTCGGTTAGAAGTTGAATCGATCTTGGAATCAGTGTTGGTTGGAATAATCTTTCCTTGAAGTTCAACATTACGAGATCGGCACACTGCTCCGCGGTGTATGTCAATGTGTCTAAAACCATATCCGGTGATTCTGGTCTGTCGTATACTCCGTCAATCCCAGTAAAATTAACGATTTCTCCTCTACGCGCCTTAGCATAGAGCCCCTTGGGGTCGCGTCGTTCGCATTCTGCGAGTGGCGCATCAACAAAGATCTCGTAAAACTGAGTGGATGGGAATCGCGAGCGTGCTAATTCTCTTTCATGCTGAAATGGACTTATGACGGCGACAAGTATCAACATCCCAGCGTCAACGAAAAGTCTTGCGACCTCTGCTACTCGACGAATATTCTCAATTCGATCTTCGTTGGAAAACCGTAAGTCTCTATTCAGACCGAGCCGCAGGTTATCGCCATCCAAAACATATGCATGCTTCCCTAATTCGAAAAGGCGCCTTTCGAAAAGATTCGCAATCGTCGATTTACCCGATGCCGGAAGCCCCGTAAACCACAGGCACATCGGACCTTGTGACTTCAAGCGAGGACGAGCATCTTGGCCGACCATTTTCACCTCTTCGTCAAAGTGCTCGATGTCCTTAGCTGATAAGACAATCCCCTAGGAACTCGCAATGGAAACGTGGCTAACCTAACTGTGCCCTCGCTGGTCCAGATCAAGGTTGAACGGGTTGAACTCAGCAAATATCTTCTTCGGCCCCTATTGAGTACATCCCCGTAAGTCCCCGCCAAAGGTGTTCGCATAAGGTTCTACCACAATTCACAGCAGTTTACTATGCGCTTTTGAGCCATGATGGGGCGCGAACCGCAGATCTTGTTAACCAACCTCACTATTTTTGGCCGATTGACATTGAATGCGCTTGGCCAGGGAAGATATCGACAACCCGACCGAGACGATTGCCTAGTTTCCGGAATCGACAGGAGCGATTTGAAGATCGGAGCCCTATCCTGAATTTCCTTTCTGAGCGTTCAATGTGCTCTGACGCTTTCACTACGTGCTTAATCAATTTCCCGCTCCAGGCGAGTTGAGGGATACTATCCAAGAGCCGTCTAGAGCCGAACGAATCAAATTCTTAGGGGAATAAACCCAAATTTCGTGAATCAGCTTATGACAATTATCACTCCTTATCGAGATCGCATAGACAACCTGCGGCAGTTCTTGCCGTGCATGATCAACTTTTTTGGCGACTCGCCTATCGAGATTCTCATCGTAGAGCAAATGGACAACCGGCCATTTAATCGCGGAGCTTTATTGAATGCTGGATTTCTCCTTGCACCTGCAAGCGACTATGTCGTATTCCATGACGTCGATCTGCTTCCGCTTGACCGTTCATGCGAATATTCGAAACCATCTACTGGGCTCTGTCACCTCGCAGGACATGCTGAGCAATTTGGATACGCGCTTCCCTATGTTAACTATTGCGGAGGTGTACTGATAGCTTCGCGCCACGCATTCCATCTAGTAAATGGCTATTCTAATAGATACTGGGGTTGGGGTTGCGAAGATGACGACCTGTTGGCGAGAGCCTGGAGCGAGAACATAACAATCGAACGAAGGCCCGGCCTTTACAGGTCACTGCCCCACAGAATGGCCCCAAACTCCGAAGGGCACAGGAATCAAGTTCTATTTGCGAATGTGTTGCGACAATATGTGCAAAGTGAGCTTGGACTCCCCATACACCCCAGAGTCTTCCGAAGAGTTCCTTTAACCCTACTTAAACCTAATTTACAAGAAGTACAGACACACCGAGTCGACGGCTTATCTACAATAGCTTTCTCTGTCCATTCTCAAGTTTCCCTTAATTCGTATCTTCGAGACTCTTCAATTCCCGTACACCATAGAATTGCAAAAATTGTGCTTGAGATGGCCGAAAATTCGTCGAGTTGAACACCCAAGAATGCTCTCTTGGTTGAATTGCTCCTCCAGAAGAGTTTAGCGAGGCACAATTGGCTCACACTCGATCCGAAACGTACCTCGGATGCACTATTGAGAATTCTCCGGACTCATTCAGAACAGGCCTTTTCCAAACGCTTTTACATTCATGCCAAGCTACGGGGATGACATCAAGGTGTTGGAGGACCAAGGCCAAGAATTGGTCATCTGCGAGATGCGCCCTGTACTTTAGAGGATGGCAGAACCAAATCTTGTTTGCACTATATTCGAGCAAATTCTCATTGATAATCTTGCGGACGATGCGGATCGATAGACCTGTGATTCCGCCCTGCACAAAGGGAAAGCCGTAACGGCTATGTTGTACCTGTCCAAAATAATCGGCATTGGGCAAATCGACCGGAGCCTTATCAACCATCGTGTCGGGATCGAATTTGAAACAAATATCAGCCTCAGTATTATCAAAGAAGTGAAGCATACGAAGCCACCATATATGCCAAGTACGATTCGTTCCAAGGTTCTCCCCTACCACCGCACTGAATCCGAAACGTTCCGCAAGAAGTCGAAATTCCATTCCGTCTGAGCCATTTATGAACAGCCTTCTCTGGGCATCTGGAAAATTTATCTCTATTCTGCTCAAGCAAGCCGCTAACTGCGATATTGATTCGCTGTGGACGTTTACCGCAATTGCCAGTTTAGATTTCAATGAGACAAACTCCGATGTAGTCTGCACAAATGGTTTTGCGCTTCTGGTCAATCGTCGCGGGTGAGAGGAAAGGGCTGGTTTCAATGTAATAGCCAGCCGGTCTCATCTGATCCAATTCTCCTCTCTAGCTCTAATACTCCAGGAATTCTTTCGTACGTATCTCTAGAGTTCCATTTGCATAATCCCTGGTTCATAATTTCATTCCATTGCTTTGACTGCGTTATTTCCTGCGGGACAGGAGAATATCCTAGAAAACATAAGATGGTATTTATCTGGGCAGCTTGTGCTTGCTGTGTCACAGTATCTCCAAACAGATCCTCGTAATAAACGATGTGCACGTTGGCGTCTCTTGATGACAACAACAGTTCCCGCCGCTCAATTGCGCTTCTATCCTCTGCAATTGCTTTACGCGCCACCTCTACGCTTAATTCCGGAAAGCCCATCCTCTCCAACCGGAATCTGTATTCCTGTTTTGCACCTATCCAAAATTTAAGCCTCCTGCTTAGTACAGACGATACATATCGTTGCAAACAATTCTTCCTCTTGAGAAAAATTATTGCGTCAGCCCGAAGCACTAGCTCATCATTCAGAAATTGACGTCCCTCAAATGGGAAGCCTTCGGGAGGGACCCAGACGTGCTTTATCCCATTCCAGCGGAGCCAAATCATATCTAGTATCGTCCGCAGCGATTCCGAATTCCCCACCAATTTATGATATTGGCCATTGTAGCGAGCCGGATGGAACGGCTCGATCAAACAAGTAATTCTTCCGCACAGTGGTAGCACGCGGGCTAGTGCCGTGCTTCCACATCTCGCAAGACTGTCAATAACGAATCGCTTCGATTGAGAACGGCAGTTCTGAACTTGGCTCATATCTTTCTCACATGTCGGCATACGGTTCTTTCGGGTGACCAATCGCGCATCCGATCAGAATCAATTGACTTGAATCGTGCAAACCTAGTACTAAACTTGCGATATCTGGGATTATGCCCGCCAAGACTACACTGCCGAGCCCCTGAGCCAATGAAGCCAATGAAGCCGTGTGGGCTGCTGCGGAAGCGCGCACTAAGAGGTGCCTAAATCCGAAAGCGCCCATCGCCTCGTTAGCTCGAATAACGTCCGCTGCGATGATGATGGTTGCTGCCGCACTCGCACATTCACGTTGCGCATACAAGCTTGCGAGCTCAACATCTCGCGGAAAAGTGCTCGAGAACACGAGCTGCATGGAATGTTGATCGAATCGGTACACTCCCTCTCTGAGATTCTGGACCGCTCTGCAAAGGACGTAACAATCGAGGTCCACGCCTAACTCAATCCCAATTGGCCAATTGCGCTGATCCACTGAAAACGCGCATTCAAGGGCCGTGCTTAATTGCACCTCTCTAATGGGCTGAGATGAGTAATCTCTTGTAGATTGCCGATAAGCAAGAAGATCGCACATCGATATCCCACTTGAACCGGTTCCTGCCGGAGTGGTTCCGTGGTTGGCCGAAACGCCCCCCCCTCTTCTCGAAAGATGGCTCTCAGGAACAAAAGCGCTCTCGCCAGTTTCACACTCTTTAGCCAGAGATTCGGTCAATTGCTCTAGTGATAGATCTCTGAAGTATTCGGCACCATGAAACCCGTGTTGAGATGCATACCATCTCTTCTTATGAAATAACGACAGGGGCTCGCTCTTATAAAGAGCGAGTATCGACGTTATATGCTCGACATCTTCATACAACCCGAGAGCATCCGAAACACTTTTGTCAGGCCAACTCTCGATCGGGCGTGCTATTAAGCCCATTGAACCCGCAACCATCTGTGCCTGGGCTAGCGCACATCCGCCATCTAAAAAGCCAAGCTTATAGCTGAAAGCTCCATATTTATTCGCGAGTACATCGCGCCTTACTGTATAGACCAACAAAGTAGATGCGTGTGGACGTTTCCAATTGCTCAAGGTCTTCAATAAATCTACAAGGTGTTCCTGGCAATGCAATCCTCGCCGATAGGAGGAGTGGGAAGAGGCATCGTATGCATAAGCTCCTTCAACCAGGTCGCAGATTCCGCGTGTAATGAAATATAGTTTTGATGCCCCAAAGTTCCCCGCACTTGGCGCCCAATGCTTTATGCTTGATGACGATTTTTCCTTTATCCCCGCGCTAAGCGCGCAAAGCGCTCCCAACTTAGGCGAAGTAATCTCCCCCGAGTGGCGCCTCCGCTTGCCTATCAAGGCCTCAAGGCTATCGGCGTTGAGGTTCACACCATGCGCAGGCAGTGGTATTGATTCCCCAGCGTAAACGTCCTCAGTTTGTAGGATTCTCTTTGAACGCGATGTCCGAACGTGATTCCCACGTTGAGTTGGCGATATGTGGCCAACTTGCTCACAATAGACCCAGGCAGTACTGTAATTCCCAACCTCTCGCGCCTTATCCGTGGGATTCTTAGCAGCCCTCATCTCCCCCACTACGTTACAACCGGAACAGTGGGGCGAACGTGGATATTGGCGTATTACGCTTGCCAGCGTACCAAGATCATATTCACGGGATCGGCGTCCAACTAAGGCGTTAGGGCTACCGAGAATGCAGTCTATTACTTCTGAAATGACTAGAGACGATATAAGGTCAAGGAGATCGTCCGCGCAGTTCTCAACACGTCCATTTATTCCCTTGCGATGATATAAATCACAACAGGATGGCCCATCGCAGGTTTGACACACAATAGACCTCACTAGGAGGTAGTTAGAAGTGGAATTTAGCGTTGCATCCAAGTGAACTTTCTGGGGACTATCGCCAGGGAATTGCAGCGTTAATCGTGCAATATTACCGAAGACACTTTGACGGTCGCGGGGCGCATCGTAGCTGATGGATCCGATGTGGCACGCCCCAAGCATCCGGCCAATTCTTTTATCAAAATCGCCAATCGCACCAAGAGGGCCCTCAATTCGTACCCGCGCGGACGACAACAGCCGCAGTGGGGATAGCTCTGAATCATTGGTAGAACGTCCTAAGCACGACCGAGTAACAAATGCGGCGATCGCATTCTGAGCCTCGTCATTGTTGGCTTGAGAATCCTCAAGAATTCCCCAATCACTTAGCCTCTCCAATGTTGTTCTGATGTATTCTTCGGGTAAAGTCGGTAAGGCTTCTAGTATGTCAGCAACTGTATTGGTGCCGTCGAAAAATGGCACGATATGCGGTAGTACCATTTCCGCCGCGACGCCCCTGATTACCTCCATCGCTTGGAGGCCGTCGACGATAACTCCGGATTCTGTGATATGCAGAGTAACTACTGGATTTATCCGTGGGTATCTCGGCAATACTCTCATGAGATTTGCAATCCTTCGCTCCGATAAAGCCTCGATAAGTTACTTCACAAATTGATCAAGACTCCCTATGGTCCTATCCGCCGCCGGAGCCCTCGAGCCGCATTTGTGGCATCCGTGACGGCCGACATATCGGGCAATCGATGTGTCACGATTAAAAATATTCATTCTCCAGATATCGTCATTGGTTACAATTCGCTGATCCAATTTCAACAATTTACTTGAAACCTGATGTGCGGCGAATTCGACTGTGTAAGGCATGAACCCCAAAATAGTTGCATGCGTCTTTTGATCGCTCAAGTGCGATATAATCAACCGCTCCTCTGGAAAGGCGTGCTGAGAGGTTACCCTCTCATCCCAACATTCCCAGCACGGCGAGAGGCCCGGTGTCACTAATGGACCAACCTGCAATATTGGTGATTCAATCGTTACGGGCATAAATTGCGAACCAATCTTGTGACAACGATCATCAAGCTCCAGGCAGCGAGAGCGCATAGGACTGCCAGAGATAAGGACGTACAGGTCGTCGGAAGTGAACTCTGATCCAAGCTCATTATTCCAATCCATTTCTCGAATAGTAACTCTTTCTGCAAGGAGAGGAGCAGATTTCAGATGCCGTAGCACACTCTTGCCGAATTCATCTTCGGCAAGAATATGGATCAGTTTAGAAGATTTCAAATCGGTATCCATCGTCGTCATGCAAAGGGCTGAGGGAAAACGTTCACATCAGACTCGTTACATACCTTACTCAGGCTTCGTAATGATGGACTATAGAGCCGGGTATGGCCGAGAAATCGCGCGAGATAGGAAAAAGAAAGGGGCATGAGCTCCGGAATTACGACCCTAAAAACCTTCATGTTGACCTGCCGTGCTTCATCAGTCGTTAAATCCATCGCATAGACCGACATTCCGCGGGATTGCATTCGTTCAAGGAGAGCATCTAGATCCCATTCCGAATCCTGTGTTAGTTCGAGTTCAGTCAGGTTTACTTCCCTGCCGTTCTGTCTTAGAAAGTTAAATGATTCTTCGTGTTTAGCATGAGCCATATATGCCGCTCCGTGGGTCAAATCCCTACAATCTTCTGGCCTGTCTGGATGTTCTAATGGCCGCTTGAATACGGTACTTAAAGAAATAAGGTCACACAGCACCTTTCGCATGGCTTCAGCAGTCGTAGATGCTGTGCTACAGGCTACCAAAGTTCGTGCATGTTCACTGTAGGGTGCGATCCTTAGACCGTAGACTGTAGGAATTCCGAGATCCGTGGTCGCGTTATAGAAATCGTATTTCACAGTAGAGGAGCTGTTTAAGTAAAGGTCCCAGTGTTGTGCTAGCTCTGCCGGTATCTTGTCAATTACTATCTTTGGCAAATGAAGCTCACGGAGCCAAGTGACGGAGATTGCATCACGCTCGATTACCTCGAAGATCGCGTTAATTAGTGCCTTGTTCAAGTCAAAATGTGCAGCACAACCCGTTGAAATCGGAAACCAGAAACGCTCCGCTGGTAATACCTCACGCAGATGGGAGTAGACCATTATCGCGGGGACATACCTTATCTCTTTTCCCGTCAGTTCTACGCCCTTTACCCATCGAATCGGAGTTTCCTTCGATGGCGCAATTAGCGGACACCTTGGATGGGCGAGCTCTGTTGCACTGCACCTAGGCACGGAATCAAGATCCACGCAATTCCATTCCATATTTGCTGCAGATGCTAATAAGAACTGATTCTCGGAATACACTGACGTGCAGTATCGTTCCAACGCTTCTGAAATAGCAGGCAGATGAGCATCCTCATGAGTCAGACCAGTTCCGCCCGCCTGAACTTTTGGGGCACAATGGATACCGGAGGGCATCGCCAGACGCGTCAGATTCGCTCGAATCCGAGAAATAGAAATCCTGGGCCTTTCTCCGCGCGCGTATATATCAAACGGTCGACTAAAGATTCCTGCAGGAGGTGAGGCTAGATAGTCCAGCAGAAGGGACTGCTTGGATGAATCTCCCTTGGCCATCGCTTAATATCCTTCTCGTGACGATGATCTACTGCCCTTAGCCTATTCAAATGACACGCGCTGTTCATTAGCCACCACATTGATACTGTGAGAATCTCGGCGGGAGGCGGCCAGAGTGCTTCACAACAGCTAGAGCGACTTAACTTATCTTGCCAAATCGTTCCTAACTACGAACCCCAGCAATCGTAGCAGCCGCAACCGCAGTCACAGCTACAGCTACAGCTACAGCTACAACTAGAACCACCACCTCCGCAACTGCTGCAGCTGCAAGTACAGCTACAATTACAGCTACAACTACAACTACAACTACAACTACAGCTGGATGAGGTGCAAACGCCGCAGATTGAGAAATGATTGTTACCGTGCGAAGCCTTGTAAAGCATGGCTTCAACCCCTTGGACTGACTTGAGATCGGGAACAGTAGCGGGTCCGAATCTGAACCCCAACGAACTTTCTACGCTAGGATGCGCCGAACCGCGAGACGGCGAAAGCATCGCCTTCGCGCCCCGAGTCGATAACAAGGCCATCGATAAGAGGTTGGATAATCGCTTCTGAAACGAGTGCACGAACTTCATATCCGACCTCCAGATAAGCGCCGTTGGCAATTAGAGGTTGCCATTTTAAAGGCCCTTCGATTGAAGATTCTTAGCCCGGTAGCCATCGGCAAGCGCGTTCGCATTCTGAATTTCCTGCACCGTCATTTGTCTTGCCAAGAATCTCAAGTGCGACGCCGCTCTTTTGTCTCCTTGGCGTGAGGCGAGGGTATAGAAAGCGTACGCACGCTGAAGATCCTTTTCCACCATGTTGCCCTTTTCATAAAGCGAACCAAGTGCTGCCTGAGCCACCGGGTAGCCTTTCGCGGCCGACTGTTTTACGAATTTGAGTGTTGCAACGGGATCTTTTGCGGTTCCAATCCCGAAATGATGAGCGCATGCCAAGCGATAGGCGCCAACTCTGTTTCCTTGCTCAGCAGCTTGTGCAAATTGCTCAAAGGCAAATGCGCGATCAGACTTATTATGGTCGCGCAGGTATAGCATCCCCAATTCAACCTTGGACCACGGATCGCCACCGCTCGCTCCCATGCCCAAATACTCTCGAGCCTTACCTACATTGGCCGGAACACCCCGACCGAAGAGGTGCAGCATGCCCAGCCGCCCGAACGCGACCGCATCCCCCTTCGATGCTGCACGTTCATAGAACTCCTTCGCTTTGCCGTAATCTTGAGGAACGGTTCGACCTTCTTGATGCAATACACCTGAAAAACGCAGCCCCGCTGGACTGCCGGCTTCAGCACTGGCATTGATCAGTTCGGCAGCTTTGGCGTCATCCTGCGCCACACCACGACCACGCAGATGCATCATGCCGAGCCACGCCTGCCCATCCGCAGAGCCGACATCGGACGCACTCTTAAAAAGCTGTGCGGCCTTCTTGTAATCAACCACCACCCCATCACCGTCGTGGTATTTGCGGCCCTGCTGTACAAAACTACCCCCAGGATCCGCCTCCTGTGCTCCCGCACGCCGCCGCCCGCCCGCCGCCACTGCAACCGCCGCTGTAAACAAACGCATGAAGGCACGGCGACTAACCGTATTCAAATTACTCGTGCTCTTGAAGACCTTAGTCTCGTCTATTCGCGGATTCATAAATCCTCCAGCCATGAGAGCCCTCACTGAAGCCCATCCTGCTTTCTGGGCAGGACCGTGATCGTGATTTCATTCGACTCAAGAATGCTACTCTCAGTGGCACGCTGAGAATTACCGACGATGTGCAGGGGACGCTTGACCAGCACCGCATATTTTCCCGGTACGCTTAGGTCATACCCATCCAGGCTCACCAATTCCCTGAAAGTTTCCCCAGGCTTAATGCCAGTTATTGAGCTCGACCCACCAGCGCCCCAAAGCCCTGGTTTATGGCGCAGTTCCTTACCATTCTTATCATGAATCTGTATGATATAAACTTCTCCCCATACGACCTCCAATTCGAGTTTCAACTCGTTTTTCAGAGCTGATTGAATAACTACTTTCTCACCTGCTGCGATCGTCTGCGGTCCGCTAATCGTCAGGGTGATGGGAGGTTTACTAACGGCACTCGCAGATGTACAAAGCGATGAAGTTAGAATTAGAGCTGCAATGCAACGTTTTGGGGATCTCATGTTCACCTCTCTTAAGCTTTTGCACTTATGAAACGTCTTATGGATAGCAAGTCACAGGTGTGCCGTTGACAAAGACATTACCCCAAGTAGGGTATGCAGTACTTGACGTGAACCCGCTTTCACTGGAAGTGCTCGAACCTGACACGTTCCATGAACCACCGCTATATGTAGCAATCCCATCCCATGACCACGTGACATACCCCATCGGCACAGGGATTGAATTAGTTCCAGGCGGTTGCCACAGCGTATACATCTTGGCGTGAAAGTCAGTCGTAAGTCCAGGATAAGTACCAGGCGATGATGGGAATGACCAACCTGGATTGTCGTTTACCGTGTAAGCGGCATAACTAACGAGGGCGTAGGGATAGAAGTTATCCAATTCCGGTGTTGATGAAGGCACAACCTGTCCAGTGCAATACTTACTGCTTGGATATGATGTGTAATATGAATATGTGTAAGGAGTTAACACTTGGAGAAAAGAGAGAATACCTGACGTGGAAATGCCACCCGAGGCGGATGCAGTAAATTGAATGCCAAAATTTGAGCCTAAAGAACTGGAATCTCCATAACCAAGGATGCCACTGGAAGTTTTAACCGTCGTGCCTTTTGTCCCGCTATTTCCGCTGGAGCAGGGTTGGGTCGCTCCACCAGAATTAAGATTTCCACCGCATACATATTCGGTTACAGTTGGGGTCTCCACCGTAAAGGTCACCGAGGCGGGATCACTATCTGGGTTCGTCAAGACAAGTGGGCCCACATACGAGAAGCTCAGTGTTTTGCTGACACCCGAGCCCGGAACTGCAGTCCACCAAAATGTGTATGTTGATCCCGTGCTGTTGGCCGTGCCATTTGGATTGCTCAAGCTTGGCAGCGGATAGTTTGTTGAAACATTAAAGGTGGTCGGCGGGGGCGATGCCGATGCAGGTAGAATACTTGAACCGGAACAAGTGGCATATGGTGTTGAAGTTACGGTCTGAGGGGTAGAGCTACCAGTGTATGAACTTGAGCAGCCGACTGCGTAGCCCGTCGGAGTTCCACTACTACCCCAAGACCACGACTGACTAGTGACAGAACTTTGATCTGCAGGAGGAATCACCGCTACTAACACGATCTGCTGCCCCACAACGACGTCAATGGTCTGACCGTTCACACACGATCCGTTATAGTAGATACAGGGAGTCTCGAGACTTCCGTCATTTCCAGAGTTGAACTCTGGCTGAACCCCTCCTACCTCATTGTTTATGGTTGCGGCTTGCGTAGTATTGCACGCAGTCAGGCAAACTGGTTGAGCTGCCGAGGTCGCGATTGGACCGGGCGCGGACGTACTCAGAACCAGCATACCTGCACGAAAGCCAGCAGGCAAAACATCTCCGTTCACGTCGCTTTTGCCATGTCTGAATGTTCCGGAGAGGTCGATTGTTCCGCCGGGCTTGGCTGCTTGGGGCAGCGCGGCCGAGTAGGATTCGATGCCGAGCAGACTCTGAAAATAGACGGTTACATAGGTCGACTGAGTCGCATTCCTGACGCCATATTTTACAGGATTTTTCAACACAGTGTTTAGATACCCCACGTCTGTGACCTTGGTAGAAAGCACAATGCCGCTCGACCTGCCCAGGACCTGCCCCGAGGCGCTCACGGTAAAGATAGCAATCGCCACATCTCCCGGATTGCCGGAATGCGTGATGGTGATACCGGCAGGATTAGAGGAGGCTCTAGGTGCGGCAGAGCCTGCTTGCGATGGCTTGGCCATAGCAACCCACGGGGGCTGAGACGTGCCCAAATTGATTAGACGCGTCTCGTACGGAGCTAGGGTAGGTACATCTAGATCTTGATGAACCGATCTGCGGTTAACCACGGCGTATGAACGGATCTGCGTCGTCATCTGCTGCCCTATGCCGTTAGTAACGAGCGCGTAAGAAGTACCTCCGGCGGCTGTGCCCAAAGTGCCGGCGGGGGCAATAGGAAGTGGCACATTGGGGAAGTGCCATGTGGTCCGATTTTGAACCTCCTGCGAATGCTTGGCGGCGAAAGGAGGTATTAGCGCAAAGCCCATCGTTTGGCTTTCGATAAACAGCACAGGTTGAAGAGAGTGGGCGGCGCCGCTATACCTCACAACGATTGCGCCCATGGTGGTCTGAGACAAATCGCCCATTTGAAGTAGCTGTCTCAGGTCGAGAGCCTGCGTAGACGCAGGTTGAAGCGATACCGCTTGGAGCTTCTTTTCCAAGCCCCCTACTAACATGCTCACCTCTACGCCCAGAGCCGCAGAGCTTGAGTTGAATAACGACAGAGTCGCCGTGGTCGCTCCGTTGGGGAGATACCAGGGCGCATAAAGTGCATTTTCTGTATCGAAGCGAATCCCGCTTTCCAACACATAGGATGCGCTGATTCCATTGTCGCCAGCGATCGACACCGTGCCCCGCACCAAGCCGCTCCCACTCCACTGGACCGCCAAACCTCCCTGGCCACTCCCAGAAACAAAATCTGCCAGACTGACGTGAGTGCTTTTCCCCGTCACCAGCGGGATACTTTGCGCAGCAAGCTGTGTACCGCTTGAGGAGTAAATCAAAACTGTCGCAGTTAGCCCCTGTCCGACCGCTTCAAGAGTCAGATCTGTCGACATGGTAGGGCCGATCTCCCATAGACCACCGTAAATCTGGTTAGGATTCGAGGCTGTCGCCTGGCCAATGCATGCACATTGGAATGCCAAAAGAACTAGAGCTAAGCCGATCGACCGGGGGTATACCATCTGCATTCGATCCTCGCCCTCGAGACTCTAAAGTTGGTTGCTTCTGAGGTCTTTCCTTGCAGCAGGAATCTGATTCTAGAATCCCGATTACAACGATTTGATTTGAGTTGCCCGAACCAGCGCGCCTGTAACAGCGTGATTGTTCCAAGACCTACCAACGTTGACGATGAAAACGATTGAGTCAGAATGCCAAAACGGCTTCCGCAAGTGCGAATGCCAATTCGGCTAATCTTACTGTCGAAACAACTCGCCTACTTAGGGGAAGGAAGCAATTCTCGCGAAGGGCAACGATATGACTCATACAGACCAACTCTGACAAAGTGCACGCGTTCGGTCACTTGAATTCAGTCTGAATATTTGTAGCCCCGCGCACCAACTTATTTCGCTTGTAAGTTACATGTCAAGCAAATAATTCGCATTTTTCATTTCTCGATAATTAAATTTATTAGCCTAATAGTCTCGCCTTTTTGAAAGAGGTCAGGAGTAACCACCAAGTTTACTTCTTCGTTACGATCAACTGCTGGTCATAAAGCAATGGCGACGAAATACTTGCTAGACACCAATCTATTAGAGAAACCGCGGTCATACATCAATGGGGGAACGCCTGAATTGATTACTTTCATAGTTAGTCAATCTCGTCGATCGTGTGCTCGCACTGATCGCATTCACTAAGCAGATCTGATTCCAAAACCGACAGCTCATAAACTACATGCCGTGCTAAACTAACCATCTTGCTGCTGCAAGAGTTCTGACAGATCACAAACCAAGATGCCAACTTCACTGTTTAGAATCGCTCCCATGCAGCGGTTTCGGCTCGGGGCAGCCTCGGAACTCGTCTACTTTTCTCCGTCAAGAACAGCTAAGACGCTCCCCACTCATGTAGTAGATGCGCTCTCTTCGCGTCTTTCGTTCAGCCCTCTCGAAGATCACGCTCGTGCTCTGTCCTCTCTGGTAGACCGTCCGCTCGCGCTATTGGAGGAACTCAGAACACTCGGGGGTTTGCTCTCACTAGATGATCTGATGGCCTCCGCAAGAGGACAATGTTCAGCGACCTTGGTTCACCCACGGATCACATGTATCACGATTCCAACAAACGGTCGCGTCCGTGAATTAGAGGCGGCCCTCGATAGCTATATCCCGATCTGCAAACCACGCGGGCGGGATTTTCGTTTCTTCATTGCAGATGATTCTCCAATTTCGGATAGACAAAAGAAGACAAGAACAATCGTCGAGAACTCGGCTAGATCATCCAAAGTTCCAATACATTACGCAGGGTACGAGGAAAAGGAGAACTTCGTAGAAGCCCTCGCCTCAGTTTGCGACGTCCCACGGGACATCATTGAATTTGCACTCCTGCCAGACCCTCATTGTCCAATCACGATAGGAGCAAATAGAAATGCGGTCCTATTGCACACGGTTGGTGAGCTTCTTCTAAGTGCGGACGATGACACCATCTGTCGGAGTGCCACAGCGGCAACCAGTATCCAACGCAGCGCACTCATTTTTGGAAATGACCTAGATTTCGCTGAAGTCCGCTTTTTCAAAGACCGAAGAGCGGCCCTCCGATTTGTAAAAGACGTCGACATGGATGTTATCGATGAACACGAAACGTTATTGGGAAGATCTCTTTTAGAGCTTATCGTTCTGGATCGACATGGGACTATAAAATTTAACAACACCTGCAACCATCTAATCGAGAACATGTACTCTGGTCAAGGCGCAATTCGAATGACTTATTGTGGCGTGGTAGGTGACTCTGGAATGGACTCGTCGGAAAGCATTGGAATACATCCAGGTTTGTTAACTAGACAGTGGTGCACAACTTCTGAAGAGGCTTATCGAGAGTCCATCGTAGGACGCGAAATTGTGCGTCAGTTTTTTTCCCCAACGATTACCCATACCGGCGCACCGATGACAACAGCAGTGGGAATCGACAATCGCTGGCTCTTACCACCATTTTTTCCGAAATTCCGAAACGAAGATGGTATATTCGCGGCGACTTTGCGTCGATGCACTCAAAGTGCATTTTTCGGCCACCTGCCCTTCGTCCTCACACATAATCCACTAGATATCCGGAGAAACCGGCCAAATTATTGGGCAACAGTTCGGATAAGTGATTACATCATCCAGTGCATACTCTCATGGCCAGAGCCCATCGGATCATCCGTCACGGAGAAGCGCATGAAGTCGCTTGGAAACCATTTAGTGGAGATTGCCTCGCAAGCTTCTGGCGACTTCAACGAGACAATGCGGGTTTTGCTATTAGCGAGATCGGCACGCACGATCGAACATCTGGAGGCTCTTCTACTTCGGTTTCAAAACAAGCCTGATTTTTGGGCACAGGATCTGAGACTCCGGATTGACGAAATCAGTCATGCAATGATGCGCCCTACGGTTTCGATGCCAAGCGACATGGAGAATGAACCTAGAGCTTTTTGGAACCAATCCGTCGCCCAGAGCCTTGTAATGCGGTATGGCCAACTCTTGTATAGCTGGCCAGAAATTGTTGCGGCCACACTCGCTATATCAAAGCGCGGAGTTCGGCTAGGTCGACGTCTGTAACAAATTGCCGGTTGTTTGACCGACCGCTTGAGAAGTAGTGCTCAGAGCCGTTGTCCTGGTTGGCCGAGGTCGACTTTTATCCCGCATATAAGCGCAACGACAAAGGTTGCGCGAATACTTGCTCCTCACCACTCGAATTAAGTACGACAATGCACGTGGTCGCGGGTCAGAAAGAAGCAAAGTCATTCTTTCTTAAAAAATTCACTTTTGAGGTGCTTTGCAATGGCTTCAGACATGGATTGGGTGCCATGCGAGCCCTCGTTTCCCTTTTTGACTTGATATGCCCACACTACAGCGCTATCGCTTACCCTCACAAGTTGGACGGACACGTTCGTCGAGCCGCCGATTCCAGCACAATATGCAAATGCGCAGCGCGCGATTTTGCTTAGACCAGATTCAGTTTGCGTGGCGACCGAAGAGGATTGAAGAATGTATTCTGCGGCTTGTTCGTTGAGAATGACCGTGACGGGCACGTTCTTCTTCTGTACGGCGGCGGTGATGGACACGGCAAAATCCGGATCGCCCTTGATGAATATGGTGCCGGGTCTCGTCATCGGTGCTGCAGCCTGACCGAGAGCCAAGTGCGACCCAAAAATTAGAACGAAAGCTGCGAATTGCGATTTCATGTTTCCCTCTCTGAGATAGTTAATCTAGTACGGCATGAATGCGGAGATGGGGGTTTTCAACTAGCGATAGTAGAGCGGGCGATTTGCTTAGGGAATACCACTTCTAGGCAAGTGAAGATAACCATTCGCCATTCACTATCTTGAGCTGTTGCCTTGGCTAAGGTTCCGAACCGAACACCTATCGAGTTCCCAGGCGGGCACACTGCGTCATACTGCGCCCCATTGCGGCGCCCACAGGATCTGGGAACTTACTCAGCAGGAGACCTGATAAATTTTCGATTTTTATGAAATCACCTCACGCGACGATTGCGAGCCTTTCGGCGATCTGCGCCAATTGCGAGGGATTCTTCGAATTCGGCTCAGATGGATTTTTCAAGTTTAGCTCTGATGGATTTCTCGAGTTCCGCTCGAATGGATCTTGTGAGTTTAGCTCTAATGGATTTTTCTAGTTGGGGCCGAATGGATTTCTCAACATCCGCTTTAATAAACTCAATAAGCTCCTCATCGGATAGGTTCCTGAAATCCAAGTTAGGATTCGACGGAGATTTCTTGAATTCTTCTGCCAGCTTCTCACGTGCTTGCTGGTAATGAAGGATCTCTGGCAATTACTGGATGAGAACAAGATGAAAGGTAAGCGTGACCGTGCCCTACTCTCGCTGTTGCTTGCATGCGGATTGAGAAGGAAGGAGGCTGTATGTCTTCGCCTCCGGGATCTCGAACAACGAGAGAACCACTGGGCGATTGTTGACCTCGTCGGCAAGGGAGGTCACATTCGTACTGTTCCCATTCCTGAATGGGTACGTGAGCAACTCGAGAACTGGATTACCGCAGCTGGAGTTGAGGATGGAAAGATCTTCCGGCACGTGGACCGATTTGGAAACGTCTGGGGCGGCGGACTGACGGTGAAAGCTGTCTGGCACATCGTGAAGCAATCGGCGAAGAAGGCTGGCATCGGCAACATTGCACCGCACGATTTGCGCAGCTATGCCGAACGCCGGATTATGCCGAATCGAAATCTCAGTTTCCAAGATGTTGGGTGGCCCGCGGTCATCTCAGGTGTGTCGATTCGGCATAATCGGGGCCTCTCAAACTTGAGAAGCTTATGGTCGTGTCAGCATGGTGGATCCGGAGATGTTTTGGAAGCTGGGAACCAGTGATTGTTTGCAATGACCTTGGCCGTCGCAGGAATCGTCGTAGCATCGGTGTTATGCCGCATGGCGAACGACCAAAGGCTCATCCGCGCGATTCCGATCGAATGGTTCGGCATAATCCGGCATTCGGCATAGCTGCGCTAATGCCGAATGCGGCATTAGCGCCGAACATGTGCCCGTCTGTGCCAGACAGAAGGCGGCGAACTGGAGCAAATTCAGTTTCTGCTTGGCCATGTTTCGATTCAAACTACTGAGCGCTATCTCGGCAGCAAGCAGCGGATCAATGGAGCCGTCAACGACAGGATTGGAATTGAGCCCGGTTGATTACTCGTGCGCCAATTCGCTCAATACCTTTGCGGCCCGCTTGACCTCAGCAATTTTCTCCGGAGCTAAACCGTGAAGATCATCTTCAGTCAGAAGTTGTCGATTGATGAGAAGGGCGAAGACCCGCGGTAGAACCGAGTACCGATAATCAAATGTTTGATCAATGTCTCTGCGTTGTTCGGTCAGCCAGCGCTCGAGGGCCCAAAGAGCCTGGGGCTCGGATATCCGACTGGCGTCGTTTCGTCTGGTCGATTACTGCGCCCAACTGACGCTCGCGTGCTTTTTCGTATGCCGCGCGGGCTATTCTCTTCTCGATCGGCGTCCATTTTGAATCGTGCATCGGTGCATCCTCGATTGGGATTCTAACGCGGAGTCAAAGTTATCTGGCGGATTTTTTGCTTGACCGTATGCGGCTTCAAATCGCCTAAACTGGAAAGCGATTCTGATTTAGAATTTGTCCTTTGAACTCGACGGAGCATAAAAGTGTGCGCCAAACAGCAAACAAAGGCAACCGCTGCCCACGTTTCAGAGAAGATCGAAAGCGCAATTCAATCGGCGATCAAGTGCTACGAGAAAGAGTATGACCTGGAATGGTGCGACGGATCTTGCGATCCTGATGAAATCAAAGAAGCGGCCGAGATGCTTCTTTCAGCGAAAGACTCTGAAGTGTGCATCAGTATCGGATACTCTCTCGGCTATAGAGATTCGGCCCATCAGAAGGATTACTCCTCTGAAGACGATCACCGGGTTTCTCGCATTCATCTGCACGTGAATGCGGTCGCATTCACGGTTGACTTGAGGGAACCGAGAAGCTGCAGGAACCACAATAATGTGCTCATTCCGCGAGTCGATCCTTTATCGAAAGGTAAGGACGCTCTCATCGCTGAAGCAGAAAACGGAAATGCCATCGCTATGTTTGCGCTCAGTCGTCTATTCGACGAAGGAATCAGCGAGCCGCAGGATCCCATCGAAGCATACTTCTGGCACTACGTGGGAATTGAATTTTGCGAATACGATTGGGCTGGCGAGGGGATTGTGGACGCCGTCGCAGATCAGGAGATTCTGGCTGCCAAACTACCTCACGAGCTGGTCAACGAAAATAGTTCTCTACATAAGAGAGCAAAGGATTGGATTCACACGCACCGTGGGCTTCTTCCGAAAGAAAATTGCCAGAACGGCTACTGCCTAGATGATGAGTTCTATGCCCTTGACGACGAGCAAGATGAAGAAGACGAGGAATGATCTCGAGGGGTTTCAATCTCTACAATTGGCGCCCGTCAAATGAAGTCCCCTCATCCGCGACATTCACGATTTCTAATTGTGATCCGTGCGACGCCTCTACTGTGGCGTCGAGTCTTCTTGAGGCCAAAGCAGCGGCTGAACAGCACGCGTCCGTTCGTGTTTGAGGTCAGCAATAACCCTTGACCAATACAAAATGCTGCGTTCAGTTCGCGTCAGTTGCCGTTGCGCCTCCTTGAGTTTGCGCTCGGCATGGTGCATCCGCTTGCGCTTGACTCGATCGAGTTGTCTGTCAATGGGCATATTGGACTTACTGATTCTGATTACTGTGAGCCGTCACGGATTTCATCAGGCTACTGAGAAGCCCGGAGTATCGCTTGCGGGATTGATCGTTTCTGACGGCCATGCCCAGAGCTTTCTTCTGGCCGACCACGACTAGAAATTTCCTGGCGCGCGTGATGCCCGTATAGATCAGGTTCCGCTCCAGCAGCATGTAGTGCTGCATGGCCACCGGGATCACCACCGCCGGAAATTATCGGGGTGCTTCCCACTTCTGCATAATCGCCAACTCACTCATCTAGCAATGGAGACGGAAAATTCGCAGCTCCGGGAGTATCACCGCAATTTGGGAAGTAACCCATTTTTCGAGTCTTGGAAGGGTGGCCGACAAACCGACCACAATGAGATAACGGAGCGCATTGGCGGCGATTTTTCCTGAATTTATAATGAGAGAATGGCAGTGATGATGAAGCTCTTGCCGATGCATCGTGTCTCGTGGACGCTTCTCTCGTTGGCATCCTCCTACCCCATTTTTGGATTGGCCGTTGGCACCGCCGTATGGGGCTGTGTCAACTTCGTCGCTGGACTGTATCTCTTCTTGTCTGTCGGAGGAATTGTGGGCCTTCTCGTCGGGTTTTTCGCGGCCTTCTCCCACAAAAGGCTTCTCTGCTGGGTCACTTGCGTTAGTGCGGGGGCGATCGCTAGCCTGAGCGCAGTTTTCGCGTATGGCTTTTTCGTCGAGCGCGCAAGCGGGGTTCCGTTGAACAATCCGGTGCATTATTGGGGCATTCACGCGCCCATCATTCTTTTTTGTGGGGCAGCTTTTGTCTTCTGCTCCATTGAGGCCCTGATCTACTTTCCCGGGACTCAACGGTTGCCCAGGCTGTGACTATTGAGTGAATCCCACGATGCCAAGGTCAAACCGATCGTAATGTCTGTATGACCGGCATCCATGTAAGTCAAAGTCAACAAAAAAGCACAAGGTATCTTGTCGCGCTCAGGAGAGCGCCCGATTGATCTGACCGGGAACACCGCATGCGCACCGTTGCCTCTCGGCTGATGGTCCCTGCTGCCCGCAGGACCGGACATCCATTTGCAGTCTGAGACTCCGAAGAGTCCGCACAGAAGATTAAGTTTGTGTACTCTGCCAGTCCCGAAACAATGGATGGTGAACCTCAGAAGTCTCCTTCGTCGCCCAGCCGGTCAACTGCAGGACCTGGCAGCCTGCGCATCGAATAATCCCGTTTTTGTTCTTCCTTCTTAGGAAGGGTTTTTCAAGCTACCGCCTCGCCGGCCAACGCTTCGGCGAGCACAAAGTCCTGTTTCCTCCGGTCCACGGCCAGCATGTAGGCCACCAGCTTCCGGGCCACAGCAAGAGTGGCGCGATTCCTGTTCCCGCGCTGCACTTCCTTGTCACGGACCAGCGCCAGTTCGTGCGAGAATCGGGGCGCCATCTTGGCCGCTTCCACCAGCACGTGCTGGATATGCTTGTTCCTCTGCTTGGAAATCGGCATGCGCATGACCTTGTCGGCCGACTTCTTCTCGGCGCTGCACAGTCCGCAGTAACTGATGGCTTCCTTCACTGATCGGAGGCGCGTGTAGTCTCCGATCTCCAGGGCCCAGGTCAGCGCAGTGATCGGGCCAACTCCGGGAATCGTCCTCAGCCGTCTCAACCGTTCGCATAGCAGCGGGTCCCGTTCCAGTGAGCTGATCAGCGCACGATCCAGCCGTTGTCCCCGCTGGATATGTTCGCGGCCAAGCCGCAGCAATGGCCGGATGCTGTCGCTGATCTCCTCGTTGGTCGAGAACAGCTTGGTGAAATAACCCATCTTGTCCAGCCGCTGCTTGTTATACGTCACTCCGCTTTCCATCAACAGACCGGATACACGGTTCTTCATCTGCACAGTCTGCCTTAGTACCAGGCTCCGATAGCGCAAGGTACGTCGACGGTCCCTGATCTCGGTCGAAGCCATGTGGCACTCCGGCAAAAGATCACAGCGCAGAAGGTCGGAAATCTTGCGGGCATCGATGCGGTCGTTCTTCTTCTTCGCCGCAGCGATGGCCCGAAGCATCAGCGGATGCGCCACCTTCACCTTCTCGGCATGCGGAAGCAGATGATCGTAGATCCAGCCGGTGAAGATCGTTGCTTCCATGGCAATCATCCGAGGTTGGGGTAACGTCTTGATCCAGCTGTCCAGATCGAGTCGTGTCGCACCGATCTTGCCTTCCCGGTGCACTAGACCAGCCGCATCCTTCACACAGTAGCTGATCGTCTTCTTGTGTACATCAAGGCCGATGTAATACATATGGTCTCGAGGAGCCTCCGTGGTTGTTCTCTGAATCAGCGTCCGCTGAGTTCAGCTTTTTGTAACACCTCGTGCTCCTCACTGACTTAGCATTTAAACAATGGTGAATGTATGGTCCGCCGCGTTGCTGCAAGCGCAAAATGAGAGTGACAGGTTGGTCTGCGCAAATGTATCCGGCCTTTATGTGAGCAATAGCTCTTGGCACTTGATGGAATGCGCTGCGTTCCCGTCCTTACTAACTAGTCAGCCTCGCGGGCTTGTTCCCCATTACAGGTTTTGAGAACGCCGGGTTCGACCGTTTTGTCATCACTTTGTCGCCAGCAGACCTGGCAGATTTCATTTGCTCCGTAGTAGCCGACGGTGTGCGATTGTGGGAATCGCAGAGCGATTTCCAAGCCTGGCGTATTTTGCCAGGCGTCAATTGCATACCGTTTTTGTCAGACCATTGTTATTTGCCGTTCCAAGACTGGCGGCCGATAGCTTTCACCTCGGGCCAACAACACCCATGCCATCCGCGCCATCTTGTTAGCCAGAGCGATCGTAACGATGTTCGGATGTGCACGCGCTAGAAGCTGTCCGAGCCAGGAACTGAGACCGGGAGACTGCTTTTCCCTGCATCGCAAGATCGCACGCGCCCCATGCACCAGGAGTTTGCGCAAATAGCCGTTCCCGCGTTTGCTGATACCGAGCAGCTTCTGCTTGCCTCCGGTCGAATACTCGCCCGGCACCAACCCCAACCAGGCGGAGAAGCTTCGAGCTTTGCGAAACTCCACACCGTTGCCAATGGCCGAAACAATGGCTGTCGACGTAACTGGTCCAACGCCAGGTATTGCCATGAGCCGTTGACAGGCTTCATGCTCGCTGGCTCGGCGCGCGATCGTCGCATCGACATCGGTGATCTGATTCTCCAACCGCTGAAGTTCCGACATGAGTTGCGCGAGGAGCAGGCGCAGGTCTGCTGAGAGGTTGGACTCCGCGTCTTCCAGAAGACTGGGCAGTGCCGCCTGAGCATACCGGCGGCCTTTCCGGATCGTGATCCCCCGTTCCAGCAGCAAGCCACGGATCTGGTTCACCAGCGCCGTACGGCTCTTTACCCAGCGCTCCCGCACCCTGTGCAGAGACTGCATGTCCAGCTGATCTTCGCTCTTGATCGGCACATAGCGCATGCGCGGCCGATCTACAGCTTCGGCAATCGCCTCGGCATCGATGTAGTCGTTCTTGTTCGTCTTAACAAACGGCTTCACGTACTGGGCCCGGCATCAGACGCACATCATGACCTTGCTCGCGAAGCGCACGGCCAAGAAAGTGTGCTCCTCCACACGCTTCCATGCCGATTACCCGCACCCGCATGTTCGCCGTGAATCGTAGTAACTGCAATCGCGAGAACTTCTTCCTCATCACCGTCTCGCCTGACGCACTTAGACCTGCAAGATGGAATACCGACTTGCCTAAATCAATACCGACCTTATCAATTTCCATGGAACACCTCCTCGTTCACCCTTTATACTCGGTGGGGTTGAGGCGACGGACCATACCATTAACTAACCATTTCTGGTGCATTTTGGGTTCCAAGACACCCCTGCACTACCTTGTTGCTGGAGTTGCCATTGCCGGCGTTGAACGATGTACTATTTGAGAGGATTGCGCGAATCTGTCGCGCAATCTCCTGATCGATAATTGCAAATAAATCTGTAACTTGCACGCTACCATTTTGGTGCCATTGCTACGTCCAGTCAGCGGCAAACGAGTTCCCCAGTTTCAATTTCGTCTAA
>Ga0265314_10000161_pt1 | contig 101910 bp, 72 predicted proteins | sample 4126metaG_FD_203106 | JGI IMG/M metagenome (GOLD analysis project Ga0265314, IMG submission 203106) | Rhizosphere microbial communities from Carex aquatilis grown in University of Washington, Seatle, WA, United States - 4-1-26 metaG | ecosystem: Host-associated > Plants > Roots > Rhizosphere >... | reverse complement strand
GACAGCGCGTCGCCGTACTTGCCGGCGGTGCTCCAGGTGGCGTTGACGATGCTGCCGGTGTGGCCATTGCCCGAGATGTCGGTCAGGACGCTGCCGCTGCCCTGGTCAAAGTTGTAGGCCGCCACCAGCCCGGCGGAAAGGTTCAAACGATATTCGAGCGCTTCCAGTTGCAAGCCGCGACGTCTGGGCTGGGCCAACATCTTATGTTCATCAAGTCGCCGAGACCGTTGTGCCATTCGCAGCCGTTGGTGTCTGAGGGAGGTCATTTTTGCAGTTGAGAAAGGCATCTTGCAATTCACAATGAATACACCCGTAAAGTTGTTTGGCGAATATAGGTAAATAGGGATTTTTAGATAATATGCGCATCTCGTCAACTCCAGGTGGGGAGAAATGGTTAGCGCGCACGCAACTCCACGGCGTGTTCGCCGACGAGAACGGTCAGAAGTTGTTCCCGGTCGAGATCCTCGAGCTGGCAATGCAGATCACCGTAAAACGAGCTCTTCCGGCTATGCTGCTCATGAAGTTCAGCGATCCAACACGTTCATGGCCTCGTAGCGCTCCCCACTGGCCGCGCCTTTTGGTGCCGCCTCGTTGATGCGCTGCAGGTCCTCGCGTTTGCTTCTACGCTCGCTGCGCTCGTGCTCTGCAATGGCCCAAACGCGCAGGTCTCCGAAGAGTTGCGCCAGGGCGGCGGGCAGATAGTGGGCGTTGAGGCCACTGGGGTTGGGAAGAACCCAAGCGTGGCTGCCGCCGAAAAGGGGCTCTTGCAGGCCGACGCGGGCGTCTTTGATACCGGAGACGACGCGGTAGGGGTGAATGCCGACAAAGGCGACGACGGTCGGGCGCCAGCGTCTGACTTTGGCTTGGAGGCGCCGGCCACCGGCGCGAAGTTCGTCGTCGGTGAGCTCATCTGCGCGGGCGGTGGCGCGCTCGACGATGTTTGTGATGCCTAGTTTGAGGTCAAGAAGAAGGGATTCTTCAAGGGGGGAGAAAAGGCGCGGGGTGAATCCGCCGCCGTGAAGGGCGGGCCAGAAGCGATTGCCAGGGCGGCCGAAGTGGTGGCCGATGGCGGCGGTGTAGAGGCCGGGGTTAATGCCCGCAAAAAGGACGATGAGGTTTTTGGCTGCGAGATCCGAGATGAACTTGTTGCGCGCCGCAAGAATCTGAGTTTTGCTGGGTTTCCAGGGAGTGACCAGGTTTCGATGCATAGGGCGGCATTCTCGAAGGGCATTTTGCGGCAATCAGAAAACTGTACCGAGGCAATTTCAGGAAGAGAATCCCACCTGTTGCGGCAAAAGTTATCGTCAGGCAGGTCACGATTATGCCCGCGCCAAATTCCCGGCCATGCCGCCATATCGGGGCCTTGACTTCTGTAGTATGGTACGGTCTTTCGCCGGCCAAGGCCGCACGCGGGAAATCATTGTGTAGCAAGGATTAACATGAATCGACTCTGGATCGGCTTCGTCCTCGTCCTGATGGCGTCGTTCTCGATTCTCGGCTGGATCGGCAGCAGGATCTACCAGGAAATGCCGCCAATTCCCGAGCGGGCCGTGACAGCCGATGGGACCGTGATCATCGACCAGGGGCAGATCCAGGCCGGCCAGAACGTCTGGCAGTCGCTTGGCGGGATGGAAGTTGGCTCCGTCTGGGGACATGGAAGCTACGTTGCCCCCGACTGGACCGCCGACTACCTGCACCGTGAAGCGACGTTCATTCTCGACAAGTGGTCCACGGCCGATTTCAGCGCGGAGTACTCCAAGCTGGATGGAGAAAAACAGGCCCAACTCCAAGGCCGGCTGGCGACTCTGCTGCGGACCAACACGTATGAACCGGCCACGAAGACGATCACGCTCGACCCCATCCGGGCGGAAGCGTTCCAAGCCAATGTCGAGCACTACTCTGATGTCTTCTCCAACGGCAAGACCGAATACGCGATTCCGAAAGGGGCCGTGACCGATACGGACCGTCTGCGAAATCTGTCGGCCTTCTTCTTCTGGACTTCATGGTCGGCAAGCACGAACCGGCCCCACGACAAAATCAGCTTTACGCATAACTGGCCCTATGAGCCGCTGGTCGGAAATCGCCCCACCGGCGAAACCGTCGTCTGGACCGGAGTCAGCATCATCATGCTGCTGGCGGGCATCTCGGCGATGGTCTGGTGGTACGCCTCACGCAAGGCTCAGGAAGAAGAACTGCCGATCCCTGAAGAGGATCCGCTCGGAAGCTGGGTGTCGACCCCGTCCCAGAAGGCGACCGTCAAGTACTTCTGGACGGTCTCCGCGCTAATCCTGGTGCAGATGCTGTTGGGAGTCGTGACGGCCCATTACGGAGTCGAAGGCGACGGGTTCTATGGATTTCCATTGTCGCAGTGGCTGCCCTACAGTGTGGCTCGCACATGGCATGTGCAGATGGGCCTGTTCTGGATCGCCACCGCCTGGCTGGCGGCAGGGTTGTTCATCGGCCCGCTGGTCAGCGAACACGAACCTCCCGGCCAGCGGTTGGGTGTCAACGTTTTGTTTTTGGCCCTTCTGCTCGTGGTGGCCGGATCGCTGACCGGAGAATGGATGAGCATCCACAACAAGATGTCGGACGCCGTATCGTTCTACCTGGGCCACCAGGGGTATGAGTACGTCGATTTGGGCCGGGCGTGGCAACTGGCCCTGTTCGTGGGCCTGTTGCTCTGGCTGTTGCTGATGATCCGAGTGTTGCTACCGGCCTTGCGAAAGCCGGGCGAGCAAAAGCAACTGGTGACATTGCTTGCCGTGGCGACGGCCGCTATCGCCCTGTTCTACGGTGCCGGTTTGACGTGGGGTCGGCACACGCACCTCACGATGGTCGAATACTGGCGGTGGTGGGTGGTCCATCTGTGGGTCGAGGGTTTCTTCGAGGTCTTCGCCACCACGGTCATCGCGTTCTTCTTCATGCGGCTGAACCTGATCCGCCCCGGAGTCGCCGCGGCGGCAGCCTTGCTCTCGGCCACCATCTTCTTGTCCGGCGGGATCATCGGAACTTGTCATCATCTCTATTTTTCAGGCACGCCAACCGTGGCGCTGGCTTGGGGCTCGGTGTTCAGCGCATTGGAAGTCGTGCCGCTGGTGCTGGTCGGATTTGATGCGATGGAAGATCTCCGGAGGTCGCGAAAATCGCAGTGGGTGCGGCGATACAAGTGGCCGATTTACTTCTTCGTGGCGGTCGCCTTTTGGAACATGATCGGGGCCGGACTGTTCGGGTTCATGATCAACCCGCCAATCGCCCTGTACTACATGCAGGGGCTCAACACGACGCCGCTGCATGGCCATGCCGCTCTGTTCGGCGTGTATGGCATGCTGGGAATCGGCCTGATGCTGGTCTGCCTGCGGGCGTTGATCCCCGGCGTGGAATGGAAGGACGGCCTGCTCAGGTTCTCCTTCTGGGCCATGAACGGCGGGTTGATGGCGATGTGCGTCTTGAGTCTTCTTCCGGTCGGCCTGATGCAAACCTGGGCATCGGTCGAACATGGCTACTGGTATGCTCGCAGCGCCGAGTTCATGCAGTCGCCGGTGCTGCAAACGCTCCGCTGGATGCGGGTGCCGGGCGACACGGTTTTCTTCTTTGGTGCCGTGGCTCTCGTCATCTTCGTGGCCGGGCTGAAGACCGGGCACTCATTTCGGAGGGCCGACTGACCGGCATTCGTCGCGGTCATTCAAACGCCATCATTACCAATGGTCAAACCAGGATGTCTTCGTTCTTGAGATCGCCATTCAGGATTTTCCGGTAGCAGTGCTCCTCGGCATCGAGCAGTCCTTGGCTGGCCTCGTGTTTCTTCATGAACATTCCGACGGGCTGGGCCGACTCTTCCCACATCATGAGGTTCTCCCCGGCCGACTGCTGGCAATACAGGAAGTGGTCGAAATGTGCCTGCGGACGCACGGTGCCGTCGTGGATATGGACGGTCGGAAAGAAAAGCAGTTTCGGATTGGCCCGTGGAAACTCGAAAGCCATCGGATGGACTTTCTGGGCGCCCCGTTTTTCGCGCATCAATTGGAAGACCGCGAAACCGAACTCTTTGTACGCGGGGAGCTTGTCCCAGACCTCGGTCGGCAGGCGGAAGCGCTCATCCAAGCGACTAAAATCCTTGATCGAAGGGACGAACGAGGCCTCGAAACTCCCGACTCGTTCCACCTTGATCGCTGCCGTCGGGCGGCCGGGGGCCTTGACCTTGCGCTCAATGGAAAGGCTTACCGGCGCCGGGTAGCCCGCCTGAATCTCGTCGAAGAAGTCGGCGTATTCTTCGAGATTGATGAACCGCACGGCGTCGTCGTCGGAGTCGGTTGGGACGGGGATGGGCAAGATCATGGCCAGCTCTTCGCTGGCATCGACGGTCATGCTGTAGACAATGAACTGGCGCCCCTTGTCCGATGCGCGGGCGAAAATATTGGTCTTCGCGACGAGCTTGACCGGGCGGGAAAAACAACACATGGCGAAAAACCTCCTGGGTGCCGGGCGGCGTAAGCGTGGCGGCACTCGTGTTTTGCGGGAATTGAGCGGTCAATACGACTGAGTAAGGGACGCGCGAGGGAGCGAAATCGTTCCCATGGTTTACCAAAAACACGCCAAAGTCGCGAGAGACGCATTGCCCCGTTCACGGGGCGCGTCGCACTACCGGGCCCAGAGCGAAATCCGCCGAAGGCGGGAGGCGGAGATTGCCGTCGGGCGCGGTCGGAAAAGCGCATCAAAACCGGGCGCATTGTCCGGTTTTGATGCGCTTTTTTTCCGAGATTATACCTGTCCATGTTATACCCAACGCGGCCTATTCGCTTCGCATCTCGCGGTCGCTCGCCCCCGTTCCATTCGTCCCGCCGCTCATGAGCATAGGTTCGGCCGCGAACCGAGTCACCGATAGGCTGTCCTAGATACATGGCACAAAACAAGAAATCATCGACCGCATTGAATCGCCGCGAATTCGCGTGCACGCGATCTGTTGCGCTGGCCACGGCACCCGAGAAGGGCCAGGGCTCTCAGACTACAACGAAGCACCCGGAATCAGGCGGCGGGCAGTTGAGGGGGGCGCCCGTGATTCGAGCCAATATGGTCTTGTTTGGCGTCTCTCAGAATGGTCGAACCCGAGTGACCTTCTTCGATTGCGGCTAACGGCTTAGCCCGTGTACTTCTGGAAATACTCGTCTGAAGCGACGAAGTCGGTGATTAAATCCTCGTTCGAGCTCCCATGGGCGAATTGGCTCACCCAGAAATCGAGGCCCCCCTGGTCGGCGGCGCGGCCGAGGTAGTGCAAGTAATCGGCGCTGATCCGTTGACGCTCGCGCTCCAGGCTGGCGGCGAAATCGTACGCCACGTCAGAACGCTGGACGCCGCCGGCCAACTGTCCGATCCAAGCGGTTTCTCCACCCTGGTCGGCGGGCCGGCCGAGCAGTTCGAGGTAGATTGCATCGACCCAGAGCTTGTCGGTGCCGCCGGCTTTGGCATAGAACTCTGGTGAGGCGATGATGTCGGCCTCGAGCCGTTCGTCGGTCAGTCCGTGGTTCTGCATCTCGTCGACCCAGTAGGCGACGCCTTGCGCCTCGGGCGCACGGCCTAGAAGCCGCGAATAGATCGGCCCGATCACCGTGGCGAAGTACTCGGCGCCGTGATCGATGGCTGAGATCACCGTGGCCCGCGGCACCCCACTATTGAGCAGCGGCACCCAATTCGCCAGGCCGCTGCCGTCGACCGGGCGACCGAGTACGTCCTCGTAGGCCTGGCCCAGGTATGCGGACTCGATGTTGACCGCTGGCACGTGCAAGCCGGGGTTGGTGCTCGGTATCGAATTGAGGGCGTCGGGCAATACCACGTTGTCGCGGTACCACATCCAAACTTCGCTGTGCCCGATATTGGGTCCGGTCAAGTCAAAGTATTTGACCGCGCCGGCGATAATCGGCACCTGCCCCCACAGATTCACGGCCGACGCCTCGCCCGTCACGGTGGCGCTGGGCGTGAGCATCGAACTGGGCGTGTGCTGGTAAAAGACCTCCGTCGTGTCCACGTTCTTGGGGATGACCACCGGCGGGTCGGCGGCGGTACTCTGGAAGGCATTCAAGACACTGATTGACGCCGCGCTCAAGAGCGGGTCAGTCCCAGGACTGAACCATTGTTCGACGGGCTGGCCGTTCGGTCCAGCGGGCGCCTGCTGCGCAGGGTGGGGATCGAGCAGCGTGACCTTCTTAAACCCCGCGCTCAGAGCGGGCATGACGGTCGCCGAGGTGCCGAACAAGTCGGCGAGCGCCTCGCCGATGACCACGGCGCCGCGGCTGTGCCCGATCAGATGAATATCGACCACGTCGGTGGGACTGGTGGCCAGCGCCTGCGCCGCATTCTCGATCGCGGAGGCCATCATGGCTCCGGCTTGCGCCGTGGCACCGGGGGCGTCGGACTGACTCAGTTTCGTCCAGTCGAAAGCAATCGCCTGCTGGTAGTGGTCCGTCTGTTCCAGCGACGTCGCCATGTCGCCGACCCACGCCGGCATCGAGAGCTCCAACCCGTGCGTGACCACTCCCAACACGTACTTGTGAAAGAACGCCGTGCGATCCTGGATGTTGCCGGTGCCGAGCTGGTTGTCGGGATCGGCCACGGCATAGACGAACGGGTGCAGCGGGTCGATGCCGAGTTTCGCCGGCAACTCGATCGTTTCGGTGTGCGTGCCCACTGCCAAGGCGTTTTGCTGGTTATCATCGACGCCGCCGACGACGACCTGGCCGATGGTCTCGTCGGTACTCCTCAGGTGGTTCGGATCGAACTGCCCATCCTCCGACCGATAGACACCCACATCGAACGACGAATTGAGCGAAGCTCCCTCGATCTGGTACTTGAGCGTGAGGCTCTGCGAATCGACCGTGCTCACCGATTGAAGGACCACCGACGAGAGCAACCAACGATATTCGAGCCGCTCGATGGTGCGAAACGATCGGCGGGGAGATTGGGTAGACGGGCGCATATAGTAGATAGTCTGGTCACGCGCCGGCCGGAATTCAAGAGGGGATGCCACGCAACAAAAGGGTCATGTCGGCGGCGGCAGGTCCAACGCCGGGTTCTGCTCAAAAAAGCCGTCGGGCTTGAGTGTGAAGCCGAGCGACGCGACCGGCATTACGGGCCAATCCTCAGGACGCGGCACGTGATTGTGGGCGAAGACGTACCAGACGACGAGCTCCGTGTCGTCGATGCCACGATCGGCCGCGGTCCAGAACGGCAGGCCGTCGCCCGCGGGGTGCTGGTTCGGGTAATCGCCCGCCGGATAACGCTGTGCAGGGTCGTAGGGTGTGACCCAGAGATGGTGGGCGATGAAGCCGGCTCGTCGCATCACCGCGGCGTCGCGCTGGGTCAAGGGCCGGCAGTTTTCGCCAGGCACGAGGCGATAGCCGACGGGCCGACCCAGATGATTTTGGCAATGGGGGTTCACGATCCGCCAGAATCGGGCCGTGGCGCCGTTGACCGAACGCCGCGCCGCCAGTTCGCCGGCCAGCAACGTCGCTTCAGCACGGAAGGCATTGCCGTGCGGGTTATCGGGCCCCCGCGGCAGTGAGACCGTGTTGACTTCGTACACTGAATTCCGGTCGCCATCCACGCGCATGTCGAGCCGGGCGGCGAAGACATGCTGGTGAAAAGGCGCGTTGAGCCGCGGCGCGATCTCGATGCCGAAGCGTGGCTCGTCATCCGGCTTGAAGCCCGTGGTATTCATGATCCCAGTCAGCTTCACTTCGCACTGGATTGAGCCGTCGGTAAAAAAATACCAGAAGAAACCGTACTCGTAGTTGCCGACGGTGGCGATGAACGACACGGCCAGCCGCCGCGATCGGCGCGACTCGCTTTGTCCGGTGCGCCAATCGGTGTGCTTCCAGAGCAGGCCGACATCCTCTTCGTGGACGCAGATGGCGTTCTTGATCGAGATGGCCCGGCCGCGGCTGTCGCACAGGTGGGCGTCGAAATAGCGGACCGTGCCCAGGCAATCGCAGCCCAGGGCGAGTGAATTGGCCATTGCGCCGATGCCATACTCGCCGATATCGAAAGCGTTCTTGCGGAAGCCCGACTCGCTGGGGTCACCGTAGGGGACTACCATCTCGCAGACGCTCGCGCGGTGCAGCACGGTCCGCTCGCGCTCGCCGTCCTGGTAGCCGATCGTGTAGAGCACCAGCCCCTCGCGAGGCGTGAAGCCGATGCGGAACCGCCATTTCTGCCAGCGGACTTCGTGCCCCTCGACCGTGAAGCTCGGTCCCTCAGGCTGCGAGATTACAATCGGCTTCAGGTCGTTTCGCGTTTCCCGTACGTACTCGCGAGCCCAGTTGCCGCTCGTTGGCGGCAAGGGGACCACGCCGTAATCCTCGACGCGTGCGACTTTCATCTTCAACAGATCGACAACGACCACCACGCCTTCCAGCGGCCGGGCGTAACCATTGTCGTTCGGCTCCGAGCGGACCCAGCACAATGCCCGCGAGAGTCGCTTGCCCTTGTCGTCGGGTAGCTCGGTCCCGTACATGCCGGCCGACCAGGGATCGACCATCACCAGCTCGACGTCGCGCACTCCGCGCTTCGCCAGTACCTCGCGGAACTCGCCCGAGCGTTTGACGGCGGCCTCGCACTCGACGAACTCATCGAGCATGATCGGCGGTTGCAGGCCGGCGGCCAACGGCTCGAACCGTGTTACCTTGCCTCGCACGATATCGACGGCCGCTTCGCGTCCTTCGCCCGTCGCCGTGTCGAGCACCACTGCCGACGCGAGTCGCTCGAACGGCTCGCCGACAACGTGCGTGGCCACGGCCTCCCGCGCCGGTTCGGCGACTGTCACAGTCACGAATCGCCACGAGTCGCCCAGGCCTTGTTCCTTGCGCAGGATGGCGACGGCGCGCTGAACTTCATCCGCCGAGAGCGGATCGAGCGGATGGCCGGGTTCGCGGGATGAATCATCGCCCGCATCGCCGACCTGTTGAGCGGCGGCCCGAGCGACAAGCCAGCGTCCCGCGGCCAGCGCACCGGCGGCGGCGGTCGACACGCCGAAGAAACCGCGGCGAGAACAGATTGGGCCGGGCCCTTGATGATTGGTTTCGCCGCCCGCCACCGAGCACCTCGATCTGGGAACCCCACTTACTTCAGGTCGGCCGTCGTCAGCCGGTAGCGCTCCATCAAGAGCTTGATCGCCTTGACCGCCAATTTCGGGACCTCGACCTGGAGGTCGGCTTGTTCCGGCAAAGCGCACGTGATGTACGGTACTCGATTGGGACGCCAAACGCACAACAAGGCTTCGTGCCCCTGAGTACGAATTGATTTCATCAATTCGGCAATTTCCGCTTGAGTCGCCACGAACCAGACTCCCAAAGACCAGCCTTCCGCGCGCGGTAGTCGCTCGGCCTCCATGACCGCGCGCCTCAATTCCTACCGGCCTCGATAGCCTGCTAGTATTGTAGCCGGACGACCGCCAAGTGAAAACCAGTGAGAATTGTGAAGATAACGTCAACCAAGGTCGTTCAGCTTCAGCAGTCGGATCGCGTTCTCGCGATAGATTTTCGTTTGCACATCCTCGGGCAGGTCGAGCGATTCGTAGAGCTTGAAATGCGGGATCTCCTGGTCGGGCATCAAATAGTCGGTGCCGAACAGGAGACGATCCGCCCAGCGAATCACGAACTGCCTGCCGAACTCGATGTCGCGGGCGATGGCGAAGTAGCCGCCCGGCTCCGACAAGTCGCAGTACAAATTCGGGTACTTCGCCATCAGCAATTCAAGCGCGCCGCCAGGCACCACCGGCTTGGGAATTGTTGGGTAATGCCCGAAGTCGTAATCCGTGGCGTCGGCCGAGATCGACGCCCAAAAGCCGCAGGCGTGGCCGATCATGGGCAGTTTGGGAAACGACCGCAGAGCGTGCTCGAGTCGAGGCAACCCCGGCATGTCGGCGCCGCGGATATCGTCGAGATGGAACAAGATCGGCAGTTCCACGGTTTCCAGCGCCTCGTAGACGGTCATCATCAGAGGGTCGTCGAACGGCAGGCCGACCTGGTGCTCGCCGAAGCCCTTCGCGCCGAGATCCTGGTAGCGCTTGAGCAATTCAACCATGCCCGGCACGCCGTTGATCCGGCCGATGCGGTCGGGCTTGTTCGGGTCCTGGTGATAGGCCCTCGGATCGAAACAGCAAAAGGGAATCAGTCGGTCGGCGTGCGCCTTGCAGGCGGCAAGGGCCGAGTGCGTGGTTTGTGGAAAGAGCGACGTCTCCGGCGAGATCAAAGGCAAGATCACCGCCCGCTCAATGTCGTGAGCGTCCATCAACTTGATCAGTCCTTCGGGAGTCAGTTCCTGGCCCCAGATGAACATGCCAAGATGGGTATGGATATCGACGATCTTGATCGTGCGGCGGGCTCGCTCGCCGGCACGGGCGACGCGCGTCGCCAGACCCGCCGCCCCGGCAGCCAGGCTGGAGGCGACGAACGCGCGCCGTGAAAGGAATCGGGAATTCATCGGTGCGGCTCCGGTAGTAATCGTGATATAGGTAATAGTATACTGCAACCATGGCTACAGTGCCTTCCGCTGACGTAATGAATCGACTGCTCGACCCAATCGCCGCGTGCCTTACCGTTGAGATCGCTGAGCGCATTGTCAACCTGCGGCTTGATGAAGCTACCCAGGCGCGCCTGGACGAGTTGGCGGCAAAAGCCAACGAAGGCTTGCTCACTTCTAACGAACGGTCGGAGTATGAGGAGCTTGTCGAGGGAATCGACATGGTCGGAGTATTCAAAGCCAAGGCACGGCTGGCGCTCGCCAGGCAAGTCCCGTGACAGCCTCGGCGGATCGCGCTCTTGTAAGGCGGCGAGCGGACGCGCTGTCGTTCTTGCCACAGTCGCAACGCTTTCATTTCTGTTGAACCAAAAACTCCAAGAGGTCTCGCAGTTCCTGCCGAGTCAAGGTTTTCTCCAAGCCGTCGGGCATGACCGAAACCGTCAAGGGCGAGACCTGCTCGATGTCGTCGCGGGGTATGCGAAGCTCAGCCAGCTCGGTCGTGCGCAAGTAAATCGCTTCAGGCGCGTCGCGGACCAAGAGGCCACTGGCAATCTGCCCGTCGCTCGTCACGACCTGGAACGAACGATATTCCGGGTTCACGATCGAGCTGGGAAAGACGATCGATTCCAAGAGCTCGGCCCGGTTGCGGATCTGGCCGATTTTCGTCAAGTCCGGGCCCACCGTTCCACCGCGGCCGACCGCCCGATGGCAGCCGTAACAGCCCGCCTTCTGCGATAAGAAGATCGGCTGGCCGGCATCGGCGCTCGCCGGCAGTTGCTCCAATTCGGTCGCCAAGGTTGCCAGATAGGCGGCCTGGCCTTGCTGGCGGGCGATGAGTTTCCGTCGCAACGCGTCGGCACGCTTTCGCACTTCGTCCGGAAACGCCGCAAGCGACTTGTCGAGCTCGTCGACCCGCAGCGCCTCGGCGGCGGGCGAATGGGCGAGGGCATCGACCAGCGAGGTGCCGACGCTAGCGTCGTCGGTCTTACCGAAGATCGGCAATAACAGCCGCAGCACCATCGTATTCACGCCCGCCAGCGAGGCGGTCAACTCCGCCTGCTGGCCGCCTGAGAGTCCGCTGGCGCCCAGCACCCGGGCCGCGGCCAGGCGCACGAGCGGTTCGGCGCTCTCGGACAATTGGCTCGAAAGCAAGGCGAACGCGTTCGAATCGAGCTGTGGCCGGCGCTGGGCAAGGCACTCCAGCGCGGCGATCCGCAGATCGATCGGAAGCGTGTCATCGCGGCCCAATTGGATCAACGTGTCGTCGAATTGGCCGATCTTGCGAGTTTTCACTGTATCGACGGCGGCACGGCGAATGCTCAGATCAGAATCGTCCAGGGCCTGACCGAGCGCTGCCAGCCAGTTCCCAGGTAATGGTTCAACGCGGCTTCGCGCGACCACGTTCAACAACAACAGCCGCCTTGCCGGTTCCGTACCTGATTTGGCCAGCGATTGGGCCACAAGACCTTGAATGCTTTCTTCAGCGCCGAATGCCAGCAGCAGGGCGGCCAGTGAACGCTCCTGATCGATGGTGAGGTCGTTGGCGGCGAGCCACTTCCGCAGCACGTCTTGGGTCACGTCGGCCCAGGCAGGTCGTTTGCTCACGACGTCGAGCGCGGCACGCTGCAATTCCGCATCGTCGGATTCCAAGAGTGGGGCGATATCTTCGCGAGTCAAACGGCCGTCGGGCATTTGATCGAGCGCGATCAACCCGCTCTGGCGCACCCGTGGGTTGGCGTCGGCCAGGGCGGGTAAAATCGCCTCGCGGTCGTTGATCCGAATCAGCGCATAGATGAGCGCGTGCCCTAGAAAGCGGTCTCCCCCCAGCCGCAAGCCCTCCACCAAGCGCGGGACCGCCGCGGCCTTGCCGATCCGCCCGAGTGCCTCTGCCGCTTTCAACCGCACCGGCGGTTCATCGCTCGTCACCAGGCGAACCAGCTCGGCCGACGACTCGACGTCGCGTTCGAGGCCGGCGGCGTGCGTCGCCGCCAGCCGGATACTGATCTCGCTGTCGGCAAGCGCCCGGCGCAGTGCCGGCCGCGCGGCGGGCGTGCCGATGCGGCAAAGCGACCAGATCGCGTTCCGCCGGGCTTCGACCGACCGGGTGCCTGGTTTGCCGGCGATGTCATCGAGCTCAGCAACCGCCGCGTCACCGTGCTTCGCCAAGGTCGCGATCGCCTGGTCGCGGACCTTGGGCCGCGGATCGTCGAGCAGCGAAGCTAACTCTGCAGGCGTTCGCCGCGAGAGATTCAGCTCCTTCCCCCAAGGATCTTCGACCGTTTTGGCATCGGTACGTCGGACGCGGTAGATTCCACCCAGCGATTCGGGCCGCGGCAGCGGGTTGCCGGGAAACCCGTAGTTGAACCATGCGCCCATATCGACGAACATCAGGCTCCCATCGGCATCCTCCAACACATCGGTGAGGCGCATGTTGTGGTCGGCGCAGACAAGGAACTCCAATTCATCGGCGCGGTACGTCGAACCGTCGCGCACCAGTGTGTTCTGCACGATGCGGTGCAGCATGAAATGCGTCGCAAAGAGTGTGTTCTGGTATTCGGGCCCAAAAATGCCCGAGCGATAGGCCGTCAGCCCGCACAAGGCGGCGGGCAGCACGGGAGTATATTGTCGCACCGCGTCCATCAGCGGCCCGGTCATCGGGAATTCGACCAGGCAGGGGTGCTCCATCGGATAGACCGCGCCTTCGACGTAGTGCAGCAGGCAGTCGCCGGTGCCCTGGTCCATCGTGCCGATGGCATCGCCTTCGGGCGTGAACGCGATCTCGACCGGGTTATCGAAACCACCACCGCAGAGCCGCTCGATCTCGCTGCCGTCAGTGCGCGAGCGCCAAATGCGAGAGGCCAGCCCTTCGAGGTAGGCACCTTCTTGGGTCTTGAGTTTGTAGCCGTGCCGGCCGTCAGTCCAGTACAGCCGGCCGTCGGGACCCAGGAATGGCCCGTGGATATCGCAGCCGTTGCCGTTGAATTTGAAGCCGGTGGCCAGCTCGGTGCGGCGGGTGGCGACACCCGCTTTGTCAGGGTCTTCCAGTTTCCAGATGCTGGGGTGCGAGGCCGCATACAGCGCGCCATCGTGCCACAGCACTCCCTGGGGAAACACCAATTCGTCGGCGAACACGTGGCTGGCATCGAACCGGCCGTCGCCGTCGGTATCTTCCACGAGCACGATCCGCCCCAGTTTCTTCTTCGCGAGCTCCTCGCCCGGCAGATTCGTGCCGGTCCCTTCTGCGACGAACAGCCGGCCGCGGTCGTCGAATTCGGCGAACAGCGGATAGCGAACCAACGGCGGCGCCGCGACCTGCTCGACCTCGAAACCGGGCGGAACGCGGAACTGCGGCTGCGGTTCGCTGGCCAATGTGCCATCGTCGGCAATGCAAAGGGCCAAAAGCATTCCCCATCGAGCGTCAAAGCGCCGAATTTCCCGTTGCCACATGTTTGATCCTCGTAGATTAGGCTTTCCAGCCTGACAGACGTGGGGCAGGTTTTCAACCTGCCAGAGCGAGATCTTCTAGCATGTCAGCGGTGGGTCGGCTTCAAACGGCCGGCCTCACGTGCCAACGACGGCTTTCGGCAACAGCTCCTTCAATCGCCGCCGCCCGGCTTCGCTGATGCGGGTGCGGCCGAGCTGGAGCTTGCGGAGTTTCTTGAGGCCGGCCAGGTGCTCGACGGCGGCATCCGTCACTTCCATCGAATCGAGCGACAGCTCCTCCAGCGTCGTGACGTTGACCAGGTGCCGCAGGCCCTCGTCGTCGAACTTGCCATCGACGAGCATGAGCATCCGCAGCTTGGGGAGCCGGCCGATCTGCTCCAATGTCAGGTTGCTCGCCGCGCGATCATACACGTCGAGTTGATCGAGCTCCTTGAGCTCTCCCAGGAACGGCAGCGCCGCCTCCGTCGTCTCCGGGCCGTGTACGTGCAGTTGCCGCAAGTTGACCAGGCCGGCCAGGTGTTTCAGCCCCGCGTCGGTCACGTGAGTGTGGACGATCTCCAGCCGCTTCAGGCTGGTGAGCTTGCCGATGGCTTCCAGGCCCGCGTCGCTTGCCGGGGCCGAGTGCAGGTTAATCGACTCGAGCTGCTTCATCCCTTGCAGGTGTTCGAAACCCGTTCCGGTGATCTTCGACGCGCAGACTACCATGCGCCGCATGTTGGTCAGACCGGCGAGGTGCTCGAACCCGTGGTCGTCAACGGCCGTAAGACAGACGTTCAGCCGCTCAAGATTTCGCAGGCTTTCAAGATAAACGAGCCCCGCGCTGGTGATCGCGGTGCCGGAAAGTTCCAGACGGCGCAGTTGGTCCTGGCCCGCCAGGTGCTCGAGCCAATCGTCGGTGACGCGATCGGAAAGTTGCTTGGGTACGGGTTCTTTGTGGCCGTCGGTCCGCTCGTTCAATTCGATCTCGACCAGACGGCCGAGCACACCCAGCCCTTCATCGCTGGCGATGGAGCGCAGCCACTCGGGCGCGATAACCTCGATCGTGGCTTTGCCGCCAAGGCGATTGATCTCGGCGATCAGGACGCGGTCGCGTGCCTGCCGCGCGGCAGCCTCTTCGAAAGTCGGTAGAAATTGCTCCGTATCGCTGCGGACTTGCACATCGGTAAGACCCGCGGCGAGCGACTGCATTTGTTGCTTCGCCTGGGCGTCGAATTGCCCTCCGTCGAGCCTGGCCTCCGCCGCAACCTGGGCGATCTTGCGCAAGGTCGGTGCGTCGTCGTGCGGGCGAAGCGTCACGACGTTCAAATACCGCGAAATCGGTAGCGGCTTGCCTGGGTGTCCGGCGAAGCCTTTGACGCCGACATTCGCGTGAAACACACCCGGCGGGTCGCCGGTCGTGCAGAAGATTTCGTCATGGCCGGCGCCGCCGAAGGCGATGTTGCTGACGACTTTGCTCGGCAGCGGCAGGTAGGCGAGCGGCCTGGCCTCGGCGCTGAGCACGGTGATTCGCCCGTTGCCGGTATCCGGACGATGGAAGTCGGCGACCCACAGGTTGCCCGCCGCGTCGAACGCGCAGCCATCGCCTCCGGAGCCGCCCAGGTCGTAGAACATTGTGTGCTCACCCAGCAGATCGTCGTCGGCGGGAAGCTCGTACCGCAGGATTTTCTTCGATTGCGACTCGATCACGTACAGAAACTTGCTCGCGGGATCGACCTCGATGCCGTTGGGAAACGCCAGTCCCGTGCCGAGTCGATCGACGCGTCCGTCGGGCCTCACGCGGTAGATGTTGCCGATGGGCTTCTCCAGCGACGAACCTTCGGGGTCGGTCCAGTAGACATTTCCGCGAGCATCGATCGTCAGGTCGTTCAGGCCGCGTAAGGTCTCTATTTCGAACCGCTCGGCGACGACCCCCACTTTCCCGTCAGGCGACAGGTCGAGGATCGCCTTGTGCTTGTTGTCGCAAATGAGCAGGTGGCCATCGCCGCGCAGTACGGTCCCGGCAGGTCCAATCTCCAGGAATGGATGAACCTTTCGCTGAGTATCGACACGCAACAGCGCGCCGCTGCAAAAGAAGACTTCGCCGTCGCGCCATGTTGGCCCCTCGGAATAGCCCGGTGCCGAGGCATAATGCTCGAACTTGACACCAGCCAGCCGTCGAGCCAATTCACTGTTCGGCTCACTGCTCGGTTCGCTGGCGCGCGTAAGCGCCGTCGACGCCACGGAAGCGATCATGAACATCGTCAAAGTCGAGATAGCGTTGCGAGACATCGTAAGTAGCTCCCGGGTAGGTTGAACGCCGGTGGGTTGCAATCGCTGATTTTTGTTTCTATCTTTGGCGACCGATAATCTAACATTTGGCATTGGACGCCCGGCCTACGGCTTCGGCCAATTCAGGTGCTTGTGCAAGAACTCGAACGTGCCGACGCCGTGGATTTCGTGCGGCCCGTCGAAATACTCGATCTCAGTCTGTTCGGGTATGCGCAAATCGACGTACAAGAGCTTCGCCTTGGCGTATTCGTATGCGACCCATGGGTCGGGCCCCACGCCGTCGCGGTGCCCGCGCTCGACCATCAACGGCCGTGGGGCGATCAACCCGGCCATTTCGGAGTAGTTGAACGTCTGGCCCAGGTCGAACTCGAAGATCTCGTACTCCCACCAGCCGACGTAACTCCACGGCACTCGCACCGACGTCGTCTTCCAGATCCATTCGTTAAAGTCGCCCGAGCAGATCGAGACGCAATAGTCCTTGATCAGCGCCGGAATCCGCATCGCCGACTTCCCGCCGTACGACAGTCCATAAAATGCGATTCGCCCGGCATCGACCATCGGCAGCGTGCCGAGCCAATCGACGAGCTGCTGATGTTGCGGCACGATCGTCGAAAAGAGCGTTTTCTTGAGTGGGTTGCTCTTGCGTTGAAGCGTGCGGAAACGGTCGGCCATGATGTACAAGTTCTGCGGAGCATAGGTGATGAAACCCCGCTCGGCGAGCTTCACGGCGAGCTGGTGATAATAGGGACTCTCGACGTTGGGGTCCGCCAGGTCGCGAGGCCGGCCGTCAGCCCCGTGCTGGCAGACGACCACGGGACGCCGCTCGCCCGGCTTCAGCCCTTTCGGCACCAGCAGGATACCGTAGGCAAAGACATCGGGGAACACGTCGAGCACCACCTCGTAGCCGTTGTATTTCGGTTCATCGAAGATACATCGTGTGCTGGCGTTCGGCGGCAAGAGCGGCAGATCGAAGCGGCCGATCACTTCGTCGTAAAAATAGTCGCGGTACGGCTGGGCGGTGTCCTCCCAGCGCTCGACCGACCGGCTATTACGGTCGGCTTTCGACCAGAATCTTTCGCGAACGTATTCGCTTTCGCGCACTAGGCGCTGCGTGAACGCGACCATCTCGTCGAATTGCCGTTTGAGCCTCTGCGAGGGATCGAAATTGGGTCGCAGGTTCGTCGGTGGCTTACCGGCTCCGGCCAGCTCGCCGTTAATAGCGGACAAAAACGCGGAATGCGCCGCGGCGCTGCCCATTGGCCCATTGCCATCGTCAATGGTGACCAGCTCGAAGCGGGGCGCGGGCTTCAGGCCCGCGACGAACCCTCTCGCTCGTTCCAATTCACCGGCCACCGCATCGAGCCGCGGGGTAACGAGTTTGCCCGGAGCGGCGCCGCGGCGGCCGCCGCGTTCGGCCCGCGGACCCATGACATCGGGCACACGGCTGGCTTCGACGATCAATGCCCTAGGCGCCACGAGGCTGGCCAATTCGGCGTCGCCGAACTCGTGCAACAGCCCGAACACGTTGCGGTAGATCGGCTCCTGCCACACGCTTTCGCGCGGCGCGAAGTAGCCGCTCACACAAGTAGCGTCGATGCGTGTATCGAGCGCCGCGGCGGCCAGCGCCAAGAGCCCTCCCTCGCCATACCCGACGACACCGATCGGTGGGCTGTTCTCGTCCGCACGGGCTGAGAACCAATCGACCAGCGCCAATACCTTCTGCACTTCGTATCCGATCACGTGCCGACCCATTTCAAAGGCGGGGCGGTAGATGAACTCGCGGTGCGACTGGTTGGTCGGGCGCGTACCGCCGGCGTCGATGCTCCAGGTATCGGCACGGTCGATCAACGTTGGCACGACGACACGGCAGCCGCTCTCCGCCAGCCGCCGCGCAATCTGTGATTCGGGCGCGACGCCCGGTGACAGCCCCACAAGCATCTCCGGCGTCTGGTCGGCGTCGGGTATCGCGACAACGTCGGCGGCGAACTGCTCCCGTGTCGGCACAAGCAGCAGCCCTTCGCCGGTGATGCCCGCAAGCACGGGCCAGCGCACCGCAAAGACTTCGAATCCGTCCCCCTTGCCGACCAGGGCCGGTTGACGGGTGGTACTGTCGAATTCCATATCCATCAATGGCAAGCGCGGGTCGACAACGCCGAGTATTTTTGCCAGGCGCGCGCGATTCGGCGCGACGGAAGTCTCGTAGTTGGCATGTGACGAGAGATCGCGGTGCCAGTGTTTCTGTCTCGCGGCCACCGATTGCTCAATTTGCCGCAGCAGGAACCGGTCGACACCCGCCAGCATCCGCTCCGACAGATCGCCTTCGGTCGTCAGTTCCGCGGTGCCAGGAAGCGGCTGGGCCACAACGACCCCGGGATACCAAGTAATCGTGAGCAGAACGGCAACGGCTTTGAGCTGTCTGGTGTGAGGCATCGATCAAGTGCCGTAGTTCACGCCTGTCGGCCGAAGATTAGGCAATACTGTCTCATTGTAAAACGTAACCCTGTCCCACGAAGGATTAGTCTAGTCTGCCGCACTTCGGATGCGAGAGTCCTAAAGCCCGAATTCTTGGATTTCGTGTTTTCTCCGTGATTGCGGCATCGCAATTGCCCTCGCATAATGGCCTGCGAGAAGTGGGTTGCTTTAAGGAGCGTGCCTTGCAAGATTTTGCCGTCACACTTTTCTCATTCGCATTAATGTGCGTCGCCATCGGAGTCATGCTCCGAAAGGCCGGTTTTTCCTTGTGGTGGCTGCTTCTCTTTCCACTCTTCCCGATCCTCGTGTCTATTATTGCTTTTCTTCGTTGGCCGATTTTGGACGAGATCGCACGCCTGCGGCTCTTGGCTGGTGAAGCAACTCAAAGCGATATCGATGCCGTCATGCGACGGGCCGTGAAAGCCGAACATCTCGGCCAGTCGGAACTTGCCCTGCGGCTGTTTCAACTGCTCGCCGAACGTGGAATCGACGCGGAAGCGGTTCGCTATGCTGAGCAAAGCATCGAACGGCTGCGGACCGCCTTGCAAGAGTCACGGCCAAGCGGGAATCCCTATGCTTCTCCGTCGACCTGATCAACTCCACCGGACGCCGCCAGGTCCATCACCTCCGCGACGGCCTCCTACGCCACGACGTCCATCGCGACTTCGCCGGCCAGGTCGGTGAGACGGATGTTCCTTCCGCTGTACTGGTAGGTCAGCTTGAGGTGGTCGAGCCCGAGCAGATAGAGCATCGTCGCGTGCATGTCGTTGATGTGCATTTTCTTGTCAACCGCCTCAGCGCCGTACTCGTCGGTGGCGCCGTGTCGATAACCCCCTTTGACCCCGCCACCCGCCATCCACATCGAAAAACCCTTGTTGTTGTGGTCGCGGCCGTCGCCACCTTGGGCGGCCGGCGTGCGCCCGAACTCGCCGCCCCAGACGACAAGCGTGTCTTTCATCATGCCGCGCTGCTTCAGGTCGGCCAGGAGAGCGGCGATCGGCTTGTCGATGGCCTGCGCGTTGGCCGCGTGTTGCGCCGTAAGGTTGGTGTGCTGGTCCCAATTGCCGAACCCCAGCTCGATAAACCGCACGCCTTTTTCCGCGAAACGCCGCGCCAGCAGGCACTGCCGTCCGAACCGGTCGGTCGCCTCTTCGTCGATTCCATAGGCCGCGAGCGTCTGCTTCTTTTCCGACGAAAGGTCCATCAGCTCGGGCACGGCCCCTTCCATGCGGAAGGCCAGTTCGTACGACTCGATCACCCCTTCCAGCTCCGGGTTGACGCGGTCGCGCTCGAGCTGCTCGCGATTGATCGCTCCCAACAGGTCGAGTTGCTGACGCTGCAACTGCGCCGAGAGCTTCGAGTTTTCGATGTTGGCGATCTGGCCGCGATTACCGCCACTCCCTTCGATCTTCGTTCCCTGGTACGCGGCGGGCAAGAACGCGCTGGCAAAGCTCTGCGTGCCTCCGGCGGGGTTGATCACCAGGAAGCCAGGCAGGTCGTGGTTCTCGGTTCCCAATCCATACAGCACCCAGGCCCCCATCGAAGGCCGGATAAAACGGAAATTGCCCGTGTGCAACATGATCGTGGCTTGCGGGTGGACCGCGGCGTCGGTGTGCATGCTGTTGAGCAGGCACAAGTCGTCGGCGTGTTTTGCCAGGTGGGGAAAGATCGAAGGGAACCAAAGGCCGCTCTTGCCGCTCTTGGCAAAGTTGTACGGCGATTTGAGAAGCTTCCTCGGTCCTTTGCCCAAATCCACCGTCTTGCCGTCGTCGGCCTGAAGCTTCGGTTTGTGATCGAACGTGTCGACGTGCGAGGGGGCGCCTTGCATGTAGAGAAAGATTACTCGCTTGGCCCGTGCCGGAAAATGCGGTTCCTTGGGGGCCAGAGGACTGGTTGCAAGAGGATCGGGGCCATCGGCCACGGCCGCGCGCGTGACGAGATCGGCCAGCGCCACGTAGCCGAAGCCGGTTGCCGTGGTCTTCAACCATTGCCGGCGCGAGGACGTTGGGTCGCGGAAAGTATTCATGATCTTCTCAATACAAGTAGCGGAATTGGCCGGCACCGAACAAGATCTGGCAGACGCTCGCCCACGCGGCAAGGTTTGCCGGTTCCCGAATGCCGGCTTCCTCAAGACTTTGGCGATAGTCCTTGATGAACTTCACGATGTTGGCCAGTTCGGTCGGGCTCGGTGGCCTTCCTAAAGCGATGCGGAACGCCAATTCGACCCGCTCGGCGGGTTTCAACTTCTCCTGTCCAAGCATGCGTCGGGCCATTTGTTCGGCCTGCCGCGTCACGAACGGGTTGTTCATCAGGTACAGGGCCTGCGTGGGCACGTTCGTCACATCGCGCTGGCCCACGACCAGGTTCGGGTCGGCCATGTCGAAGACTTGCAGCGACTCGGGCACGTATCCCCGCACGATCGGCAGGTAAACGCTCCGCACGTTCGCCGGGCGCATTGCGGCAATTCCCTTGGGCCCGAAGATCGTCTTGTTGCTCAGGCTCATCACCTCGGAGCCTTGGGGCCGCTCGAGGTTGATCCGCCCGCTTGCCACGAGAATTTCATCGCGGATCTCCTCGGCGTCGAGCCGACGGCGTTCCATCCGCCAATAGAACTTGTTCTCCGCGTCCTTCTCATAGTTCGCCGGGTCGTGGTCACCGCCAAGCTGATAAACCCGGCTGAGCACAATCGAACGGATCAGCCGCTTGATCGACCATTTGTCGTCCATGAACCCGACGGCAAGCGTGTCGAGCAGTTCAGGATGGGTCGGCTCGTTGCCCAGCGCGCCGAAATTGTCGACCGTGTCGACGATCCCGCGTCGCATGAGGTGCGCCCAGACGCGATTGACGATCACGCGGGCGGTCATGGGGTTATCGGGGTTGGCGATCCAACGAGCCATCTGCAGCCGTCCGCTCTGGCGCGGCGGAATCGCCGCCGTGTCGTCGCGCTTCAGCACGCGCAACACGCCGCGCGGAACCTCGGCGCCTTTGTTCTCCAATTCGCCGCGATCCAGCACGTGGCAGTTGGCGGGCTGGTCTTCCTCGCTGACCCCCATCACGAAATAACTGTACGGTGAGGGGACGCTTTCCAGCTCCGCGAGCCGGTCTTCGAGCTGCTTGATCTCCTGGCGAATCTCCTTGCGGTCCGATGGCGACAGGGAGGCCGATGTCATATTGCCGCGCTTGCCTGGGGGCTGGTTTGGCCGTTTCGTTCCCGGCGCGCGTTTCCGCTCCAATTCGTCAAGCTGGGCTTGCACATTCGCGATTTCCCTTTCGCGGGCCCGCGCCTCTTTCGCCGCCTTCGGAGCGACCTCAGGCTCGTGCGACTTGTCGGTCAGGGTCTGCAATAGGCTGTCGTCGCCGTGTTTCGCGTCGGGTGCGATTCCCGAGTGCGTCCGCGTGCTACGGAAGATGCCGGCCATCGCATAGTAATCGGCCGTGGGGATCGGATCGAACTTGTGATCGTGACAGCGGGCGCAAGCGATCGTCAAGCCAAGAAACGCTCGACCCGTCACGTCGATCTGGTCGTCGGCCTGATCCATGCGGAACTGCTCGGGCTTCACCGCGTTCACACCCTTGGGACCGATCGCCAGGAAACCCGTGGCGATCAGCAGTTGATCGCGCTGGGCGTCGCTATCCGCGGGCAGCAGATCGCCGGCCAACTGCTCGACGATGAAGCGGTTGTACGGCTTTCCCTGGTTGAAGGCGTCGATGACGTAGTCGCGGTAGCGCCACGCATAGCGATAGGGCAGGTTCCGGTCCTTTCCCGTCGATTCGCCGTAGCGGGCGACGTCGAGCCAGTGCCGGCCCCAGCGCTCGCCAAATCGGGGCGAGGCCAGCAACCCCTCGACGACCGTGGTGAAGGCCCGCGGTGCCTTATCGGCCAGAAAAGCATCGATCTCCTCGGGCGTCGGCGGAAGCCCGGTGAGATCGAACGTCACGCGCCGCAGAAGCGTCGAACGGTCGGCGTCGGCGACGGGCTTGAGCCCCTCTTTCTCCAGGCGGGCAAGCACGAAACGGTCGATATCGGTGCGTGGCCAGGCCGTGTCTTGCACTTGCGGGGCCGGCGAGGCCTTCGGCGGCTGGAACGACCAGAACTTGCGGGCTTCGGCCAGGCCGGTCTTAGTGCGGGGATTGGCGGCTTTGCCGGAGCGCGGATCGGGCGCTCCCATCTCGATCCAGCGCACGAAATCGTCGATCGTTTCGTCAGGCAGCTTCTCCTTCGGCGGCATCTCCAGGCTTTCGTAACGGATGGCCTCGATGAGCAGGCTGTCGCCCGGTTTGCCAGGCACGATGACTTCGCCCGAATCGCCCCCTTTGCGAAGCCCTTCGCTTTTGTCAAGAACGAAATGCGCCTTGGCTTTGGCTGGATCGCCCGAATGGCACTCGTAACAGCGGTGTACCAACACCGGTCGGATTTTCTGCTCGAAAAAGTCGAGCTGCTCTTTCGGCAGGCGTTGTTGGGCGCGGGGCGGCGCCGAGGCAAGCGTGGAGGTCGTCAGGCAAAGCCACCCCAAGGACAAGAGAACAAGTCGGGCCATCACCATCGAAGCAACCCCTGCGATCGAAACCGATCCATTCAGCTACAACGTAGCTTTCTAATGGTGGACAGGCAAACTCGCTCGCACGCGTCATTCGCTAAACGCGTCCCCGGAAAACGACCGGTTCCAACCCCACAATCTCGCGGTCGGCCGGATAATACGGCCGCCGCAGGTGGCGGTAATGAACGTTGCGCAAAACGGCGGGCGTCGGTCCGGGAGTGTCGAGAATCAAGGCGGCGCGAGAGACGCCCGCATAGCCGAGACGGAAGTTCATCGGATTCTTGACCACCACGAATTTAGCCGAACGCGGGTCGAGGCCGACAGCGCGGAACTGCTCGTCGGCCCAGTCGTACGTGGCGTGGGTCGTGATCAGCACCCGCACTGGGCCGATCGCCAGCACCGCCGAGGGGCCCATTTCGCCGAGCTGGCCATCCCAAATGCCGCCCGTATAACAAAAGCGGCCATCGCCCAGATGTAGTAGCTCACCGGTGACGCTGATCGACCGGCCCCAGCGCGGATCGAGATGGTGGCCGAGGTCAAGCGTAAGCCGCGTACCAACCTTCGCACGGTGGCAGATGGAGGCGGCGGCTGGATCGACGACGGGCACGAGGGCCAGATCGGTGAGCTTGGCATCCAAGAGCGCGCGGAGCGTGGCGATGCTGTCGCCCGCCGCGCCGCCACCGCAGCAATCGGCCGTTTCGACCAGGAGCACGGGGCCTCCCTCGATCTGCCGGCCGCGTTCGATCGCATCGGCTGGCGTGAATACCACCGGGTCGAGGTCGAAGCGGCGTTGCCAGAACCTCTGGGCGATCTGGCGGGCCAGTGCGGCGGCGCGATCCATGTCGCCGTCGGTAATGACCAGGCCACCGCCGCCCATTTCCGGCAGATCGAGGTAGGGATGAACCAGGAAGGCGCTGGTCGAGACCACGCCATCGTGACCTTCGAGCGCCTTGGCGAACCGCATGACGTCGGCAAACGGACCAGGCCCTTCGGTATGGCCGTTTACGCCACTCACCAGCACGGGCATCTTGGCCATCGCCATGGCGGGCCGCAATTTGCCGTCGATGATGTCATTGAGCAGCCGCGCGCCACGAGACCCAGTTTCGAAGGCGTCGCGGTGGGGGTACGTTTCCCAGGCCACTAGCGCATCGGCCGCGCTGACCATCGCGGAGGTAACATGGGCGTGGAGATCGAGCGTGGCGACTACTTGCAGTTCCGGCCCGACGAGCTCACGGACCGCGGCGAGCAAATCGCCTTCCAGGTCACCGGCACCTTCAGCAGAGGCTGAGCCGTGCAGGGCCAAAAGCACACCGTCAACCGGCAGCGCGGCACGCAGCCTGTCAAGCATTTCGGTCTTTAGCTTCGCGTAGCAGTCAGCCGTGAGCGGGCCGCCAGGGCAGGTGCTGGCGACCACGAGTGGCGCCACGTCGGCGCGCAGTTCGTCCAGGGCAGCCAACATGCCACCGACCGTGCCCGTCATGGCGCCGAGCACTTCGGCGCCGCGGCGCAGTTCTTGCCGCTCAAAGGCGGCCAGGTCGGTGGGCCGGCCGCCGAAGTGATTGCACTCGGTGAAGATCGAACCGACGGCGATACGGCGCGCGGCGGTCACGATGCCTCCACATACGCCCCCGCCGGCCGGTGCGACGCCTTGCCGAACGTCATATCGGAATAATGGCCGTCCGGTACGTGGTAGGGGTCGGCGAGTCGATGGCGCTCGATGGTCGCCGGGGCCAGCTCGATGCCCAGGCCGGGCCGGCGGCTCAATTGCAAACGGCCGTCGTCGATCGACAGCGGCTCGACAAGCAGCTCGTCGATGAACGGGTTGCCGGTCTGGTCGACCTCCACCGTCAGGCCGTGGGGAAGGCCGCTGACGACGTGCGCGTTGGCCATGACGGTGACGGCATCGCTCCAGGTGTGTGGGGCGACCTTCAAGCCTGCCTCCGCCGCCAATTTGGCGACACGCAGCACCTCGCTGATGCCGCCGCAACGGCAGGCGTCGGGCTGGACGATGTCGACCGCGCGGGCCCGAATCAGCTCGCGAAAGCCCTGTTCGCCGAACTCGTTCTCGCCGGCCGCCAGAGGCACGGCAACCGTGCCGCGCAATGCCACGTACATGTCGATCGCTTCAGGCTCGAACGGCTCTTCGAACCAGAAGGCGCGGACCTCTTCGAGCACGCGGCCGATTCGTCGGGCCAACTCGACGCTATAACGCATCGAGGCGTCGGCCATCAGGTCGTTGCGCTCGCCGATCGCGCGCCGCACGGCGCGCACCGCCGCCGCGTCGTACTCTTCGCTACGTCCCAGCCGCATCTTCACGCGACGGAAGCCCTTGGCGATGTGCCCAGCCGCGTCGGCGGCCAGCTCATCGGGTTCCTTCCAGAGCAGTGCGCTGGCGTAGGCCGGACAGCTCGGCAGGTCGCCGCCCAACAGCTCCCAGAGCGGTTTTCGCAGCCACTTCCCGCGCAGGTCCCAAAACGCCATGTCGAGCCCGCCCAACGCCGACATCGCCGCCCCTTTGCGGCCATACCAGCGCGTCCAGCGGTACATCTTGCCCCAAAGCGTTTCCACCTCGCGAGGGTCTTCGCCCACCAGCAGTGGCTCCAAGTGCCCCTTCAAGACCGTTTCGACCAACCCCGGGTGTGAGTAGACGGAGCCGATGCCCGTCTCACCCGTATCGGTGTGGACCAGCACCAGCGAAGTCAGGCGGCCGGTCGTCACGCCGCCGGCGCTGGTGAAGCCTATGCGGTTGGGGTAATCGAAATGCAGGTGGATGACTTCGAGGTTGTCGATTTTCATGCGTCAATCCGATGGGGGTTCTTGCCGCGAGAATGCCGGGACGCGAACGACTGTTGCAAGGAGGACGAGTTGTTGCGCACGTCGCTTGCGTTCGTTCTTGGGTAGCGCGCAGTAAACGTTGGCGTGCGCCAGATTGTCGGGGAAGTGCTCGTCAAGCTCCTGCCGGGCATCAAAACCAAGTTGGCGCGCCGCTCTCGCATTGAATTGCACCAGTCCTGACCCGAGCCGAAAGCGATTGAGAGTTTCCTCAGGCGTCGCCATGGACGCCATATCAACCGAAAACACCGGAAACGCGAACGCCGCCGAAGAGACTCGGCTTTCCGCCGCAACCCACCAATCGGCCGATGTGATTGCTCGGCTGAGTGTTTCGCTTGCAGGGACCTCGGGGCCGCGCCTCGCTTCAGACATCGGCCACAACTTCCGTAAACCAGTGGATGAGACGGTTTGCCTTTTCCACGTCTTTGAGCGCAAATACGTCCTCTTCCTGGATCCCCTCCGCGGGGTCCCATTTCAGGTAGTGGATCGTCTCGGGATCTTCGATTTCCAGTTCCAGGATCCGTTGTCCCTTGTGCCATTCAAATTGCAACGCGCCGTTCGACATCGGCACGACCAATGGCTGTGCGGCAAGGTCGGTGGCAAGTCCGGCGACGAATCGTCTCGCGGCATCGAGAATGGCACGGTCGAGCGCGCCGGCACCATAGCCGTCCCAGTTTGGCCCTAGAGCCGCCAGCCGATCGATTTCAGAGCAAAGCGGGCTTTGCAGCTCGACCGGTTGTCGCTCGCCGACTGCAGTGCTGATCGTCAGGCGCACTTCCGTTCCTTCCGCAAGCTCGAGCGGTTGCCGCGGCCTGAGAACGCCTTTTTCGTAAATCGCTGCGATTGTGATTGTCACACTCATACCATCTAAATGGTACCACGGCGCCGCTTCGATTTCGACCGCCACCCTGACAAATTCAGCAAGCTGGGTAACTGCCGAAGGCCGCGTCGCTCAAGTTGCCAGGAAACAACGTGCCGACTGGCTGCGCCGGTCAAGACTGCAGAGCGGGGCTTGCCTGGCGGCCCGGCGTGTGCGATCCTTCGGTGTTATCCCACCGCGGTGTCAACACGAACCAGCCGACACGGGGCGCCTGCTTCGAGCCATGCGAATCGTCTATCTTGCCGCCGGGGCGGCGGGCATGTACTGCGGCACCTGCCTGCACGACAACACGCTCGCCGCCGCCCTCTCGGCCGCCGGCGACGACGTGCTGCTGGTGCCCACCTATACGCCCATCCGCACCGATGAAAACGACGTCAGCCAGCGCCGCGTGATGTTCGGCGGCATCAACGTCTACTTGCAGCAACTCTCGCCGTTGCTTCGATTCCTGCCGCCGTTTCTCAACCGGGCTTTCGACTCGCCCAAACTGCTCGGCGGGCTATCGAAGCTGAACTTCAGCATCGACGCGGCCAAGCTCGGCGCGCTGACGGTTTCGGTGCTCCGTGGCGAGGAAGGGCGGCAACGTAAGGAGCTCGCCAAACTCGTCGATTGGCTTGCCACCGAGATCAAGCCCGACGTGGTCCACCTTTCGAATGCAATGCTTGCGGGCATGGCCCGCCAAATCTCGCAGCGGCTTGGCGTGCCGGTGCTCTGTTCGCTGACAGGCGAGGACATCTTTCTCGAAAAGCTTCGCTCCCCCTACCGCGAACAGGCACGCGACGTGCTCCGCGAGCGGGCCAGCGACGTGAGGGGCTTCGTGGCTCTCAACCGCTATTACGCCGGGTACATGGCCGAGTACATGGGGATCGATGCCAGCCGCATTGAAATCATCCCGCACGGCCTGAACCTCGCCGGCCATGGTACGCGACCGGCCATCGCCGACAGGCAACCGTTCACCATCGGCTACCTTGCCCGCATCTGCCACGACAAGGGCCTCCACCAACTGGTCGAGGCGTTCAAGCTCTTGAAGGACGATCGCTCACTGCCGCCGGTCAAGCTACGTGTGGCGGGCTACCTGGGCGCGGCCGACCGCAAGTACCTTGAGGGCATCCGTGCCCGCGTGGATGAATGGGGCCTGAAAGACGATTTCGAGTACGTCGGCGAAGTCGACCGGCCAGGGAAAATCGCGTTCCTGCAATCGCTCGATGTCATGTGCTTGCCCACGGTCTATCGTGAGAGCAAGGGGATCTCGGTGCTTGAATCGCTGGCGAACGCCGTGGCGGTCGTTTTGCCGGCACACGGCACGTTTCCCGAGGTCATCGACGACACCGGAGGAGGCGTACTGTTTCCACCCGGCGACACCGCGGCCCTCGCCCAGGCGTTACGGCGGTTGGTCGTCGATCCCGCTCAGGCGGTCGACCTGGGGCGCCGTGGACAAGAGGTGGTCCACTCGCGATATACGGCCGAACGGATGGCCGAGCTGACGCGGGCCCTGTACCATCGGACGTTGTCGCAACGCCAAACTGCACCGAGTTTCCTCAGCGGCAAGAGTTCATAATTACACACAGTTTGGCATGGCCTCACCTCCCAATGACTGACCCCTTCCGCACCACGCGCCGCGTCGAATTCCGCGACACCGACGCGGCGGGCATCATCCATTTCTCGGCTTTCTTTCATTACATGGAGGAAGTCGAGCACGAGTTCCTACGCTCGTTGGGGTTGAGCGTGTTGGCCCGTGATGAGCATGGAGTGGTAAGCTGGCCGCGCGTCGCGGCGAGCTGCAATTTTCGTGGAGCGGTCAGGTTCGAAGACGTGCTCGACATTGAGCTGCGTTTGGCGCGGATCGGCGGAAAAAGCATCACGTACGCGTTCCGGTTCACGCACCAGGGTCGTGAGGTCGCCGACGGCGAGATTACGGCCGTCTGCTGTCGGATGCCGCTGGACGGGCCGCCCAGGTCGATGCCGATTGCACCGGAGGTGCTGGCCAAGTTAGGGAACAGGGAACAGGGGACAGGTTAGACGGGATAGGGGACAAGTCCCTCGTTCCCACGCTCCGCGTGGGAATGCTTTGCTGCCCCGCAGCCAACGCGCGCGGACGACAGCCTACCGTTTCCTCCCCTGTTCCCTGTTCCCTGCACCCTGTACCCTGTACCCATGCCGACCTACCTTGAAGACCTCACGCTCCGCCTGGCCCAGGGCGTGGCTCAGTTTCCCGAGCCGCTCCGCAAGCGGCACGCGGAGTTTCTCAAGGCGGCGCAGCGCGACGACGGCGGCTTCGCGGGCCGCGAAGGAGAGAGCGACTTGTACTACACGGGCTTCGCCCTGCGCGGCCTGGCTCTTGTGGGCGAGCTCGACGGCGACGTCGCCCGGCGGGCGGCGGCGTTTCTCAACAGCCGCTTGTCTGGGCAGGCGCCGATCGTCGATTTTCTTTCGTTACTCTACGGCGCGGCGCTGTTGAACAATGCGGCCGGCATCGACATTTTCACCGGCGTGCCCCAGGGCTGGCGCGAGGCGGTGGCCGAAACCCTGGAACGTTTTCGCCGGCCCGACGGCGGGTACGCCAAGACCGACGAAGGGCAATCGAGCAGCACGTACCACACATTCCTGTTCGTATTGGCCAACCAGCTCATCGGCCGGCCGCCGCGCGAACCTGAAAAGCTGATCGCGTTCGTCCGTTCGCGGAAGCGCGACGACGGCGGCTTTGTCGAGATCGGCCCGATGCGCAAAAGCGGCACCAACCCCACGGCCGCCGCCATCGGGCTGCTGAAAATTCTCGATGCGCTCGACGAAGGCACGCGGCAAACGACCATCGACTTCCTGGCGGATGCGCAGAACGACGAAGGGGGTCTGACCGCCAACACGCGCATCCCGCTGGCCGACGTGCTAAGCACGTTCACCGGCACGTTGACGCTGGCCGACCTGGGCGCCAACGGCGAAATCGACATGGTCGCTGCCCGGCGCTTCGTCGAGTCGATGGAGCTTTCGGGGGGCGGTTTTCGCGGCGGCGCCTGGGACGAAGCGACCGACGTCGAGTACACTTTCTATGGATTGGGGGCCCTGGCGCTGTTGAACCATGCCTGAACTTGTCGTCCAAGACGTTACCAAGCAATACCCGACTCGCGGCGAGCCGCTGGTCGTGCTGCGCGGCTGCTCGCTTGCGGCCTCGGCGGGTGAGAACCTGGCCATCCTTGGCCCTAGCGGGTCGGGCAAGAGCACGCTGTTGCAAATCATCGGCACGCTTGACCGCCCGACCGGCGGCCGAGTGACGTTGGGCGGCGACGATCCCTTTCAATTCGACGAGCCGCGGCTGGCACGGTTCCGTAACGAGCGGATTGGCTTCGTGTTTCAAGACCATCACCTGTTGCCGCAGTGCTCGGTGCTGGAGAACGTGCTGATTCCGACGATCGCCGCCGGACCGGCGACGAGCCAATCGTTCGATCGCGCGCGGATGCTCCTGGACCGAGTCGGGCTGTCCGCTCGTCTGGAACATCGGCCGGCGGAGCTTTCGGGCGGAGAACGCCAGCGAGTGGCCATTGCCCGCGCGCTGATCCGGAAGCCCTTACTCGTGCTGGCCGACGAACCGACCGGCAACCTCGACCGGACGACGGCGTCCGGCATCGGCGATTTGTTGCTGGAATTGCAGGATCTCGAACGCGCGATGCTCATCGTCGTCACGCACAGTCTGGAGCTGGCGGCGCGGTTCAGCCGGCGCGTCGAGCTGGACGCGGGTCAGTTGAAGCCAATGGCGGAATCAACCTAAGGTGGTCGAGACCTGAAATCGGTGCAACCGAAAGATGTCTGCTTTCCGTTTGATCCTCGCCAGCCTGGCTTACCACCGGCGAATGAACGTCGCCGTTGCCTTGGGCGTCTTGGCCGGCACAGCCGTGTTGACCGGCGCGCTCTTGGTCGGCGACTCGGTCCGTGGCAGTCTGCGGCACTTGACGCTCGACCGGTTGGGCGGCGTCGACGAAGCGCTGGTCGCAAACAGGTTCTTCAGCGCGGAACTGGCCAACGGCCTCTCCGCCACGCCCGACTTCCCCACGGCGTTCGATCGGGCCGTTCCGGCGATATTGCTTCAGGGGAGCGTCAGCAATCCTGACAAGGGGAACCGGGCCAACCGCGTGACGCTGTTGGGGTGCGGCGCCGAATTCTGGCGGTTGGGCGCCGGAGGGCCGGCACAACCACCTTCCTCGGGCGAAGTCGTGCTCAATACTCGGCTGGCCGACGACCTGGGGGTGAAAGCAGGCGACGACGTGCTTGTGCGCCTGCCGCTTGCCAGCGACATTCCGCCCGACAGCCCCTTGGGCAAAAAGACCGGTGCGATCGCCAACCGCCGTCTGCGCGTACTCGAAGTCATTCCCGCCGAGGGATTGGGACGGTTCGGATTGTTCCCCAATCAACAAACGCCCGCCAACGCCTTTTTGAACCTGGATGACCTGCAATCGGCCCTGGAACAAAAGGACCGCGTCAACGCACTTTTCGTTTCCGGCCGCGACACAACCGCTCCTCCGCCAGAAAGCGAAGAGCAGAGTCTGTCGAGCTGGTTGCATCCCAAGCTTTCCGACTACGGACTGTCGCTCACGCTGACCACGCGCGGCTATATTCACCTCACCAGCGACCGTATGCTGCTGGAAGAGCCGGTCGAAACGGCGGTCGCGAGGCTGTTCCCGACTGGGTCGACCGATCCACCACAGCCGGTGCTGACTTACCTCGCCAATTACATTCTTGCCGGCGCTGACGACGCGGCAAAGATTCCCTATTCGACGATCACCGCGATCGACTTCACCGACCAGCCCCCGCTGGGCCCCTTTGCGACTCCCGACGGCCAAACGATCGCGGCCCTGGCCGACGACGAGATCGTATTGAACCAATGGGCCTTCGACGATCTCGCAAAACAAGGCGTGACGCTGAAACCGGCCGAAGAGGTTCGAATCACTTACTTCGAGCCGGAAAGCACTCACGGCCGGATCGTCGAGAAGACGACGGCGTTCAAGTTCAAGGCGGTCGCCGCGCTCGACGGCGCGGCCGACGACCGCGACTTCACGCCGGAGCTGAAGGGCGTGACCGACAAGAAATCGCTGGCCAACTGGGACCCGCCGTTTCCTTACTTTCCCCAGCGCGTCCGCACGACGCCGCCCAACAACCAGGACGACGAATACTGGAATAAGTACCGGGCTACTCCCAAGGCGTTCGTTTCGTTGGCCGCCGGCCGCAAAGTCTGGAGCAGCCGCTTTGGGCAAACCACTTCGCTGCGTTTCGCGCCGCGCGACGGGCTTACCGTGGCCGACCTGGCCCAGCGGCTGGAAGACGAGTTGGCCAAGCATCGCTCAGAGTTGGGTTTCGAATTCCAGCCTGTCAAGCGCCAGGGATTGGCGGCATCCGCCGGCACGACCGACTTCAACATGCTCTTTGTGGCCTTCAGTTTCTTCATCATCGCGGCGGCAGTGATGCTGGTGGCGCTGTTGTTTCGTCTGGGCGTCGACCAGCGGGCCAGCGAAGTGGGTATTCTGCTGGCCGTCGGCTGGCAACCTCGAAACGTGCGGCGTTTGCTGCTGATCGAAGGGCTGCTAGTGGCGGCCTTGGGGGGCGCGGCAGGCGTAGTGGCCGGCGTGGGCTATGCCTGGCTGATGCTGGCCGGATTACGGACGCCCGGCTGGTGGCTGGCCGCGGTGAGCAGCCCCTTCCTGCAACTTTACATGACTCCCTTGAGCCTGCTCGTCGGTTATGCCAGCGGCGTCCTCGTTTCGGTGGGTGCGATCGCATGGGCGCTGAAGGCGATGCGTCACGTATCGGTCCGCAGGTTGCTGGCCAACCAGGCCGGCGAACTGCACCAATTCGGAAGAGGCCGCTCGCTCGTCAGCCTGATCGTGGCCTGGTCGTCGTTGGCACTGGCGATCGTGGCGGGCGGTTTCGCGGGTGGCTTAAGCGGCGAAGCGCAGGCGGGTGTGTTTTTTGGCTCAGGGGCTTTGGTGCTGACGGCGCTGTTGTCGTTCCTGCGAATGCGGCTGCATGCCGGCGAAACGGGCGCGCTCATCAAGCCCGGCGGTTCGGCCCTGGCGCGGCTGGCGCTTCGCAACGGAGCGCGAAACCCCGGCCGCAGCACGCTTTCGATCGGGCTGATGGCCTCGGCCAGTTTTTTGATCGTCGCCGTGAGCGCCTTCCGGCTCGAACCGCCCGACAGCGTGACACGCACCACGAGTGGCAGTGGCGGCTTCACATTCCTGGCCGAAAGCGACGTGCCGGTCATCCAGGACTTGAACTCACCCGACGGGCGCGAGGAGCTGGGTTTTTCGCCGGACGACGAGAAACTGGTTGCCGGACACGAGATCGTTTCGCTGCGAGTCAAACCGGGTGACGACGCGAGCTGCTTGAACCTTTACCAGCCAAGACAGCCTCGCGTGCTTGGCGTGACCGAGGCGCTCATCGAACGTGGTGGCTTTGCCTGGGGGGCCACTTTGGCCGAGACGCCGGACGAACGCAAAAACCCTTGGTTGTTGCTCGACAGGCCCTCGACCGACGACAGGGTGATCGAAGGCGACGAACCCCACGTCGTACCTGTCGTGCTCGACGCCAACACGGCGACCTACAGCCTAAAAAAGGGGGTCGGCGACCGCTATGAATTGCCCGACGGCCGGGGCGGCAAGCTCGTGCTCGAAATCGTGGGACTTTTGAAGAACAGTATCTTTCAGGGAGACCTGCTGATCAGCGAGGACGAATTTCTGGAGGTCTTCCCGGAGGTGAGCGGCTACCGCTTGTTTCTCATCGACGCGCCAAGCGAGCACTCAAGTCAAATCGAACAGGCGCTTGAAGGAACATTGGGCGACTTTGGTTTTGACGCCGTGCCGACCGAGCGCCGGCTGGCCGATTTGATGGCAGTGCAGAACACTTACCTCTCGACGTTCCAGAGTCTGGGCGGCCTGGGGCTTCTGTTGGGCACATTCGGGCTGGCCGTCGTGCAACTCCGCAACGTATTCGAACGACGCGGTGAACTGGCTTTGCTACGTGCGACCGGGTTCCGCCGCGCGCTGTTGGCCCGCCTGGTGCTGCTGGAAAACGTGTTCCTGTTGGCCGGCGGCCTGGGCATTGGAGTGTTGGCCGCGCTGGTTGCCGTGCTACCACATTTCGTCGCCGGTGGGGCTGCGTTTCCATTCGCTGCCCTGGCCGCGACGCTTGGACTCGTGCTCGCCGTCGGCCTGCTCGCCGGTCTGGCCGCCGTGCGCTTGACGCTCACGACGCCGCTCTTGCCCACCCTGCGCGGCGATTAGGCCCAATGGTGGGCCGGCGCTCGCAGGCGAACTCATTTCAGACCACACGCAGAAACGTTGCGTGGGACTGGGGTGCGCAGAATTGGGGTGGATGGGAGTGAATCGCCGAAAGCAGTTTAACCCGTTTTTGTTCGGCATCGTCCGGCTGTTTGGAAAGATGCCACCGGCTTGCCCGGTGGAGTTTCACGCTTGTCATCGACATACCGCCGGCCCCCATACCCCGCCCCGTTTCCCGGCCGCTGCCTTCGGCAGCGGCCGGGAAACGGGTCCGCAAACACTGGAAAGGAGCATCGCCTTGAGTAGCAGCTAACGTCAGCAACCACCGGGCAAGCCGATGGCATGGCATGCTTTGCGCTTTGGCGGAATAAAACTGAGATAACGCTCCGACGGACGGCGGCAATTTGCGCAGTCCAGTCCCACCCTTCGATCGATTTGTCTCATTCCCCGGTACGGCGTTGATTATCATGGTGGTTGACTCGGGCCGCTCGATCCACCCACCCGCGGAGGCTTCTATCTCATGCCCTCTTCCACTCCTTCCGGAACGTTCGGCCGTCGCGACTTGTTGGCCTCGATGGGCGCCGCCGCCGCGGGCGGACTCCTGGCCGCCAACTTGCTCGCCCAGGAGAACAACCCCGCCGCCCAAGTCGCCGACCGCACCTCGACGATCAAAATCACCGGCCTGAAAACGTACCCCTGGCGCGGACGGGTGTTCGTCAAAATCGAGACCAACCACGGCATCGCGGGCATGAGCGAATTGGCGGCGCTCGAACCGACCGCGGCGGTGGCGCTGACGAAGTCGCTCTTCCAGTTGCTCGAAGGCGAGAACCCCACCCGCATCGAGTACCTCTGGCAGAAACTCTATCGGGCCCACCGCGACATGCGCGGCGGACCGTTCATGGTCCACACGATCTCGGCGCTCGACGTTGCCCTGTGGGACATCACGGGCAAGCTCTGGGGCGTGCCCGTTTATCGGCTGCTGGGCGGGCCGTGCCGCGACCGAATTCGCATGTACCCCACACCCAAGGCTCACAAGGCGCCGCCGCACGGCATTTATGAGCACTCGGCAATCCCCCCCGACATCGAGCGCATGAAAGGCGCCGTCGAGGCCGCCCGCAAAATGGTCGGGGCCGATGGCACGGTGATGTTCGACGCGCATTGCGCCGTGCCGCCGGCCACGTTGATCCAGTTCGCCGCCGCGATCCAGCCCTACGACGTGTTGTTCCTGGAAGAGGTGGCGGTGCCGGGCAATATCGAAGTCTTCAAGCGGCTCAAGGAGGCGATTCGCATTCCGCTGGCCACCGGCGAACGCGACAGGACGATCTGGGAATTCATCCCGTACCTGACCGAACGGGCGATCGACATCGTGCAGCCCGACGTGACGCACTCAGGCGGAATCAGCCAGATGTGGAAGATCGCTGCCTTGGCCGAAGCGTTCTTCGTGCCGCTGGCGCCGCACAACACGAACACATTCTTGGGTCTGGCGGCCAGCCTGCATGCCTCGGCCGCGGTGCCGCTGTTCTTGATTCACGAAGGTTATCCCGACATCACACCCAAGGAATGGATGCGGATGCCTTGGGAGCTGGATGCCGACGGTTACGTCGCCCTGCCGCCGGGCCCTGGGCTGGGGGTCGAGATCGACGAGGCGGCGATGGAGAAGGCGTCGCAGGAACCGTTTGATTGGAAATGGCCCGTCTACGGAAGGCTGAAAGACGGGTCGATCGCCGACTATTGATTCCGAGTTGACGAGACAACTCGCCTGCTCCCGGCGTTGGCGATCGTGCGAGCCCATGATTCTGGCCGCGTTAGGTATAACCATGGGCAGGTATAACTTCGAAAAAAAAGCGCTCGATTTTGGCCAAAGCGCCCGCTTTTGATGCGCTTTTCCAACTGCGCCCGCCGGCAGTCCCATCACCTCATCACCCCATCACCTCATCATCCCTCATCGCGTCTCCGCACTCCGCGCTCTGAGCTCCGCGCTTCTACCCGAACCCCCCGCTCGTCGTCGTCGAGCGTGCGCCAGCCGATTTCGGTCACCCACTTCGGCTCGTTGCGTTTGCCGGGTGCGACGGTGTACGGCGCGGTATGGGTCACGACGAACCTGATTTGTTTGAACTTCTCGGCGAGGTGCTCTAGCTAGCTCTTTACGCAAGTAGAATCCGGCGGGCGACGCGGCAAGCTTTTCGACCGCGCGGCGGTCCTCGTCAAGTTTGCGAGCGATCGCCATGAACTCGTCGCGCGCGGCGAAAACCGGCACGAATTTCTCAGGCAGCGGGTTGCCCTGCGCGTCGGTCATCTCGGACAGGGCGTCCAGCGGAAGCGCCTCGCATTCGAGCTTCTTGGCCGCGCCTGCCAAGGTCTTGGCCTCGCCCGATTGCACCGCGGCCAGCGCCGCCTGCTGTATATTCTTTGGCTTCCCCGCGATTTTCGCGGCGTCCCACACGCTCACCTGGCCCGCCTCGACCGCGGCCACCACGGCCGTATCGCCATGCTCTAGGACATCGCGCGCACGCGTGATCGAGCGTCTGCCGACGTTGAGCAGCCTCGCGGCCGCCGGCACCGTCACTCCAGGGGGGGCAGATGGGGCAGATGCGCCGATCGGCGCATCTCGATCGGCCGCATTCTCCCGGCATTCGTCCCCATGCTGCACCGGCTGGTTGGGAAAAATCGTGCGTGAGCATGAGTGTCGTCGCCACCTCAAGTCGCTCCGCCGGAGCCGCCGACACGGGGCGGCTTCTTGATCCACGATTACGGTTTTCCGTCGCCCCGTACGTCGTAGCAGAACAGGTTGTCCTGATCTCGCAAATAGAGTCGACCGTCGGCGACGACGGGGTAGGGCCAGGTGGCTTTGCCGCTGCGTTCGGGTTCGTCGAACTGGCCGAGCAGCTCGCACTTTTCGGGCGTTGCCCGCACCAGGCTCACCTTGGCGCCTTCGCCGCGGCAGAAGAGCATGCCGTCGGCACAGACGACGGAACCTTTTTGGGGTTCGCGATCGGTCCATTTGGTCTCGCCCGTCTTGAAGTCGAGGCAGGTGAAGACGCCTTCGTCGCTGCCGTAGATAAACCCATCGACAAGTACGAAGCCGCCGTGCTGGCTCTTCATGTTCTTGGTGAAGTAAACCTCCTTGGCCTCGAATTGATCGCCGCTACGGGTCAGGTGTACCAAACCGCCACCGTTGCCATAGCCTGAGGCGGCAAAGACGCCCGCCTCGCCGAAGACGGGAGTCGAGGCATTCGCGGTGCCGTTGGCCGGCGCGTTGTAGCGCCATAGGAATTCGCCGTTGGCGGCATTGACCCCAATGACTCCTTGATGGGTCAACTGCACATACTGTTTCACGCCGTCAACCTCGATCTTGATGATCGACGAGTAGTCGGCCACATCGCCTACCTTGGCCTGCCAGACCGGGGTGCCGTCGTCCTTGGTCAAAGCGAGCATCGTGGCCTGCGCTCCGCCCGGCGTGCATACGACCCACGGGCCGTCGACCAGCACCGACTCGCTGTACCCCCACCCGCCGACAGCGCCCCCGAATTCGCCTTTCAGGTCGTGCCGCCAAATCACGTTGCCGTTCTTGGCGTCGAGCGCGACGAGGTCGCCGTTGAGGCCCAGCGCGTAAACCCGACCGCCATCGACCGTGGGAGTCGAGCGAGGGCCGGCATAACCGCCCCCATCGTGACGCACTGATCCCAATGGCGTGGCCCAGACCTGCCTACCCTCTTTGGTGCGATCGAGCGCGAAGACCCATTCCTGCCCGTTGGCGTTTCCCATTCCGTAGATCAGTTTGCCGGCGACACTGGGTGTCGAGAATCCCTCGCCGAGCCCGGAGCACTTCCAGAGCAGCTTGGGGCCGCCTTCGGGCCAGGAGGTCATCAAGCCCGTCTCGTGGGAGATGCCGGTCCGATCCGCGCCGCGCCAGGCCGGCCAGTCGACCGTTGCGCCGGAGCGCGGCTTGACGGGTTTGGCGGAAACCAGGGTCAGCGACAAAAGGGCCACGGCGAGAGGCAGCAATTTCATGGCGGGATACCAGCGGGGTGGGCAAACTGTAAAGGCGGGAGCGCGCCCCAACGGGCAGGCGCGTCAACACCTATTTTGCACAACCGCTACAAGCTCGCAAGCCAAAAACCTGCCCCACGAGCCACGTCAGACGGCGATCGCCAAGATGCACGCCTCGCGCCCCCGAGCGACGGCGGCTTCGAATTCGCGCTTCAAACGGCGTAAGTCGGTCTTGATCCTGCTCTTGCGCGATGGCGCCGAGGCTGATCGCCGACCAACGTCACGGCTTGATCGCAACGGGCGCTTCCGATGGCGGTGGTCGAGGTCCGTCGTCATGGGCGAGTGCGCTGAAAACGTCGCCGCATCGTGCAGCCGGCGGGCAAGCCGGTCCCACTGAGCGAGCTCATCGGCGTCATCGCGGACCGCGAGAGGTCTCGAATCGAGAAGACGCAACGAAACCAAACGACGGCCGACGGATCGATTCATGAAACACTTCCTCAGATACTTATCGAATTCGGCACGCCTGGTTACCGGCGCTAAACCTGATTGGCCGGAAAATGGCGGAATTGTCTCACGTGAGAACGGCGCACCTCGAATCGACTATGGCGCGTCGAGCGCGCAGCGCAGCCCGCTACCCTCGTCGCGAAGATGGGTGCCCCCCTCCATACGGTAAGTCGTCTTGATGACCGCCTGGTGGCCAAAGAGCCAGCAGCATCCTCGACCGCAATGGACTCCTTTCGCTTCGTCGACAAAGCTCGCCGTCCATTCGGCGGCATTGCCTAGCATGTGGTGACAGCCGTAAGGGCTTTGCCCCTCGGGCAAGGCATCGACGGGTATCAGCGTGTGCCGATCGCCCGGCGTCGGCCCCAGATTCACTTTGGATGCATCCCATTCATCGCCCCAGGGGTACAGGCGGCCATCGGTGCCACGCGCCGCTTTTTCCCACTCCTGCTCGGTGGGCAATCGCTTGCCGACCCAGCCGGCATAGCCACAACAGTCCCAAAAATCGAGCCCAACCACGGGCCATCGCGGGTTCGACAATTCGCGCCGTCCCCAGTTCAGCGGCGTATGGTTTTTTCCTTTCGGCTCTTTGGGGTTGCAGTGCGAATGGTCGCCCGTCCGCCGCACATAGTCCAGGAACCGGCCGTATTCTTCCTGGCTGACCTCGTAGCGATCGATAAAGTAGTCTGGCAATTCGATTTCTCTCTTGTCGTCGCCATACAGGAATTTGCCGGCCGGCACCAAAACCATATTGGCCCGCGGCTCGGCGGGCGGTTCGGGAAGTGGACCGCTCGGTGGGTCCGGTTCGGCATAGGGCGCCTCGCCTTGCGGACTCATCTGTGAGCGATCATCGGATTGCAGCTTTTCTGATTTCGTAGCGCGGCCCACCGTCGAGCCGCGACCGGCGACGAACCATGCCCCGGCGAAAGCGGCAACCATGATTGTCACGAACGCCAACGTCACGGCGAGCGAATGCCGCACATCGGCCGGCTCCGACGCGCGCCGCCGCGAACCGTGCGGCCGCCGGCGTCGAGAGCCTTCACCAGGCGACGATGACTTTGCTGGCATACCGGCTCGGTCTCCAGGACTTCCAAGAGGGTGTCCGAAAACTCGTTCGCGGTGAGAGTGTCGCCTTTCGCTGGGCGAAAGGGAGTACTTTCGCGGAGCGAAAGGTGACGATGCGCGAGTCTTCGGATAGCCTCTGTTAGCATAGCGTCCGCCGACCGACGATTCTACGCCGGAGATGAAACGGAGATAAAAGATGAGGGATGAAGATGGGCGGGGGCGGGACGCGGGATGTTCCTCTCATCCCCGAATTCTCAGTCCCAAACGAAAACGGGCCCTGGACCAACCCAATGCTGGTCCAGAGCCCATTTCGATTGACGAGCGCGAACTTGACCCCCGATGGACCGTGGCAATACGCGACACGGGGCACTGGGATTGAACGTTACGCGCTTTTGTGTTTCGGTTCGGGCAAGGCAAACAACCGCTCGCGGCCCGTGACCACCTCGGGCGTGATCAGGTAGCTCTTACCGCCGCCTTGCTCGGGCAAGTCGAACATGATATCGAGCATGACCTCTTCAATGATCGACCGAAGACCCCGCGCGCCTGTTTCTTTTTCTTGGGCGCGTTCCGCCACCGCCCGCAAACCGGCGTCGGTGAAGTTCAATTGTGCGCTTTCCATCTCGAACAGCTTCTGGTACTGCCGCACCAGGGCATTGCGGGGCTCCGACAATACGCGCACCAGGGCATCGGTATCCAACGGCTTGAGGGCCGAAACGACGGGCAAGCGGCCAACCAGCTCGGGAATCAGGCCGAACTCGAGGATGTCGTCGCTGGTGACCTGCGGCAGCAGCCGGGCCAGATCGGTTTCCGCCGTCTGGCCCGCGGTTTCCTGACCAAAGCCGATGGTGCGGCGGCCAAGCCGCTTGGCGATGATCTTTTCGATGCCCACGAAGGTGCCGCCGCAGATGAACAGGATATTGCTCGTGTCCATCTGGATGTATTGCTGTTCGGGGTGCTTGCGCCCGCCTTGCGGCGGCACGTTGGCGACGGTCCCTTCCAGCATCTTCAACAGCGCCTGCTGCACGCCCTCGCCCGACACGTCCCGCGTGATCGAAACGTTCTGGCTGGTTTTGCCGATTTTGTCGATTTCGTCGATGTAGAGCACGCCGCGTTGCGCGCTCTCCAGGTCGAAGTCGGCGGCGTGGAGCAGCTTGAGCAACAAGTTCTCGACGTCTTCGCCCACATAGCCGGCTTCGGTGAGCGTGGTGGCGTCGCCGATGGCGAAGGGGACATTCAGCAATCGAGCCAGGGTCCGCGCCAAGAGCGTCTTGCCGCAGCCCGTGGGCCCGATCAGCAGGATGTTCGACTTGTCGATTTCGACATCGGTGCCTTCGCTGCCGAGCATCAACCGCTTGTAGTGCGTATGGACGGCGACCGAAAGCACCTTCTTGGCCGATTCCTGCCCGATGACGTATTCATCGAGCTTAACCATGATCTCGCGAGGCGAAGGAACCTTCGTGAAGAGCGGCTTGCTCGTGCCGCGGCGGCGGCGCTCCTGGTCGAGGATCGACTGGCAAAGTTCGATGCATTCGCCGCAGATGTAGACATCGCCCGGCCCTTCGACCAGCGGGCCCACGTCGCGATAGCTCTTGCGACAGAACGAACAAAAGGCGTTTTTCTTGGTGGTGCTCCCACCTCGGCGACCTCCGGTCACATCCCTACTTGAGGGCATGCTAGCTCCTTTCGCTGCCGACCTTTCCCGGCCCGCGCGGGCTGGAACAAGGGGGCTGTAGTCAAAGTTGTCGCTCGAGGGGCCGGCGCTTAGCCGCCGTGCTGATTCGAGCACCTAACTGTTTCCAGCCGGCACTTTCCTCAGCAGGCACGCTGGCCCGGGGGGGCATCCTTGTCCACGATCGCTTCGAGCTGTCGAACCCAGTCTGCCTTGCAATGGCCTGCGTTGTCCTCCAAGCAGGCCACGCATTTACCTAGTACGCGGAGCGGGCGGCCGATGTTTTCGTCGTCGGGAGAATTCGGTTGTTCGCGCCGGAAAGCCCGTCACATCCGCACGCACCGGTGCGTTTTACGGGTCCGGCCCCAGTCGTCTTAACCCTCGTCCCCCTTACCCTTTAACTCTTGTTGCACTCGTGTCGCCAGCATCGTCTTTATTGTTCGGTATTCGTCGTCGCTTAGCTCACCCTGGGAGTGCAATTCGCGAAAATTCGAGAGCATCTCGTGGGTGTCCGACCGTTGCTCATCCCTACTTTCGCGCACCTTGCTCACGACGTACAGGCCGACGAGCATCAAGATCGCGCCAACCGTCAACCACCAGACGACCGTCGTCCCGTGGGTTTGGAAAATTTGGGTCATCGTGCACGCGCCTCCGGCGAACCACTGTGCCAAAGTTCGCCGACCCCGCCACCCTCTCTATTATGCGCATCCGGCACGGGAAGGTCCAGCGTGGCGGGGTCGTTATGGGCCGTTATTCCTCGCCGTTCATGCCTAGCTGGCGCATCTTGCGGTACAGGTTCGACCGGTGCAGGGCCAGGTGCCGTGCCACCTCGCTCATATTGCCACGGTAGCGGTCGATGGCGTGTCGGATATAGTCGGTCTGAAAGCTGTTCGTCGCGTCGGCCAAGGGCAGATCGTAGCTCACGGCCGTCGACGCCGGACCGGGGGGGGTGAGCGTGAACATCGGATCGTCCGATTCGATCCGATCGCCCGGCGACAGATAGGCCAGACGCTCCATCAGGTTGCGAAGCTCGCGCACGTTGCCCGGCCAGGAGTGCCGCTCCAAACGATGCCGCGCGTCGGCGGTGAACTTCGGTGGTTTACGACGAGCCCGCTTGCAAAAATCGTTCAAGAAATGCTCCGCCAGCGGCCAGATGTCGTCGGGCCGCTCGCGCAGCGGGGGAATTTGAATCACGACCACGTTCAAACGGTAATAGAGATCTTCGCGGAACCTCTTCTGTGCGACCATCTCGGCCAGGTTCTGGTTCGTTGCGGCGATCAGCCGCGCATCGGTATGGATCGACCTGGAGCCGCCAACTCGCACGACCACCTTCTCTTCCAGCACCCGCAGCAGCTTCGATTGTCCGCCGAGGCTGAAGTCGCCGATCTCGTCCAGAAACAGCGTCCCTCCGGATGCGAGTTCGAACTTACCGGGCCGCGATTCGTGAGCGTCGGTAAAGGCCCCTTTCTCGTGCCCGAACAATTCACTTTCCAAGAGCGTCTCGGTGAGGGCCGCGAAGTTGACGGCGATAAATGGTTGGTCGCGTCGATTGCTGAAGTAGTGGATTGCCTGCGCGACCACTTCCTTGCCGGTGCCGTTTTCGCCCAGGATGAGCACCGCCAGGTCGGTGTTGGCCACGCGGCGAATCGTCGAGCGCAAGGCCTCGATCGCCGGACTTCTTCCGACGAGCTGCACACCCTGCGCGGCCTGCTCGGTCATCAATCGCCGCGATTTCAGCAGATCTTCTCGTTCCTGGACGTTTTCCAGCACCACGGCCGCTTGGGCCGCCAACTCGACGAGCGTCGCCAGGTCGTCATCGGTGAAGTCGCCTTGCTTCTTGTTGATCGTCTCGAAAGCCCCGAATCGCTCCCCATTTCGGCCCCGAAGCGGCACGCACAATAAGGTCCGCGTGCGGTAACCGGTCTGCTCGTCGACCTTGCGATTGATCTGTTCCTGACCATTCGCCAGGTCGACGCGGCGTGGCTCACCGCTCTGGACGACCTGCCCCACGATGCCCGAATGGTCTGAGATTCGAAGCTCGTTGCCGGCGACTCCCAAAGCGGGCCGACCGACCAGCACGTGGTTTGCCTTGTCCCATAGGAAAATGCTGGCCCGGTCGGCTTCGAGCAGCCGCGTGGCCGCCTCGGCCATTTCGATCAAGAGTGTCTCGATGCCCTGGTTCTGGTTCCACCGTCCGGCAATTTCCAGGATCGCCTCGAGCCGCCGCACGCGCGAACGCTCTCGCTGCCTCTCACGCACCGCGGCCAGCGCCTGCCCGCTGATCGATGCCAACGTCTCGGCAATCGCGCCCCATCCGACGGGCGCCGCCCCCGGCACATGGTGCAAGACGAGCAGTTCGCCCGTCGCGGCGTGCGACTCGGTCGGGACCGCCAGCCAGGTTCCCCGCGCGACCGCGATTTCACTATCGAGCGCATCCGAAAGCAGCGCGCCGGGCATTGCCTGATGAGGCCCCGTTTCGGCGACCACCGTCCATTGACCGTGGGCCGAATGCGCCACCGCGGCGAAATCAGATTGGGACGCCGATGCGACCAATGGCAACGCCGCGGCCAGAAACGCCTCAACCCCGGCGTGCTGGTTCGCCAAAGTCAGAACCTGGGCCACGATCTGGGAGAGGGCGGGCGGAGTTGAGGTCCAGGTGGCAGGCGACGTCTGATCACTGGGGAAGTTTTTGGACGACATCTGGGTCAAGCGGGCAGAGCGAATGTGCAAAAGCTGGCTGAATCGTTTCCACTTTCAAGCTTACAAGCGTGTAGTCGAAATGACAAGACGCAAGAATCATTACGATTCGTCCAGGTGCGGAACCGTTCCGTGCGGCTACCGTTTCGTAAAGGGATCGAGGATGAAGAGGGGGTCAGGGGGACGACGGTTGCAGAAAAATAATCCGCCGAAAGCGGATGAACCACTGAAAAACCCCAAAGGCAAACCCACAGAAACCAATGACCAATGACGAGCGACAAATGACACCGCATCGGTTGACCAAGGCGGTAAGAACTCGTTATCCTCCTGGTGCTTTCGTCGTTTTTCTGTCGTCCAATTCTCTGCCGTAATTCCAAGTAGGGAGATCTCGATGGGCCTGTTCGACGGCAAGAAAGGTTTGATTCTGGGTGTGGCCAACGACAACTCGATCGCCTGGGCGATTGCCGAGTTCGTAATGTCCCAAGGCGCGGAATGCGGCTTCACCCACCTTCCCGACCGGCCCGACGACGAGCGGCAGCGCAACCGCCGGCGAGTTTCGCAGTTGACCGACAAGGCCCCACAGGCAAAGTTCCTGCTCCCGTTGGATGTGACCAAGGATAGCGACATCGCGGCCGTCATGTCGAAGTCGGCCGAGACGTTTGGCAAACTCGATTTCCTGGTTCATTCAATCGCCTACGCCTCGCTCGACGACTTGAAAACCGATACGATCCAGACCAGCCGCGAGGGGTTCAAACTGGCGATGGAGATCAGCGCGTACAGCCTGATCGCCGTGTCCAATGCCGCCAAGGAGATCATGGCGGCCGGCTCGAGCATCGTGACGATGACCTATTTCGGCGGCGAGAAGGCGGTGCCTGGCTACAACGTGATGGGTGTCTGCAAGGCGGCGCTCGATTCGATCGTCAAGTACCTCGCATTCGATCTGGGGCCTCGCCGCATTCGCGTGAACGCGGTCAGTGCCGGGCCAATCCGCACCTTGGCGGGCCGAGCGGCGGGCGTTGACGACATGCTACCGCTGTACGAAAAGATGGCCCCTTTGGGCCGCAACGTGACTCACGAAGAGGTCGGCCGCACCGCGGGATTCTTGCTCTCGGACCTCTCCGACGGCATCACGGGCGAATTGTTGCACGTCGACGGCGGCTACAACATCATGGGCTCGCCCGGCCGGCTGCTCGACGAATACAAGGGAAAGCTCGTGGGGTAGGTTTTCAACCTGCCATACTCCCTTTTATGGCAGGTTGAAAACCTGCCCCACGGAGCGGACCGTGAGCAATTCACCCACCCACATCGCCGTGGCCGTGGTCGAGCACGGCGGATGCTTCCTGATCGGTCAACGGCCTGCCGGCGTTCCATTGGCCGGGTTGTGGGAGTTCCCCGGCGGCAAGGTCGAGCCAGGTGAAACCGCGGAACAGGCCGCCCTCCGTGAATGCTTGGAAGAGACGGGCATGGCGATTGAAGTCGGCGCGCCCTATCCGCCAGTGGTCCATCAGTACGACCACGATCGGCTCGCCTTGGAGTTCTTCGCCTGCCGCGTGGTCGATCCCAAGGCGCCGCCCAAACCGCCCTATCGTTGGGTCGCGCTTGCCGAACTGGCGAAGTATCCATTCCCCGCCGCCAACGCCGGCCTCATCGAGTTGCTGGTGCGGTTACAATAGCCATCGAAGTCCATAGCCTGGCTGCTGCGAGAGAAATTTTCGCGCTCGGCTCTGCATCATCGTGACAACGTGAAACGTCGCGCGGAACTTCTCGTAATCCGCACGTTCTTCATCGGTCAGCGTCCCCTCGTTCGCTTTTTCAGCTAGCCCGTCAATGCGCGCCTGCATTTCTGGGTCGGCCCGTAACGCCACGATTTTCCGCGCCGCATCCGCCGTCAGGCATTCGGCAAATGGACCCAGGATCTGTTGTAGAATTTCCGCGGTGCTCATGCCGTTATTATAGCAGAAATGGCAAGAGGCGCAGCCACCTGTGTCGCGGAAACGTCATGTTACCGGTGTGAACCGGCCAAGCAACTCCCGCACGACACGGGCGCCGGTGACGGGCGAATCGGTGAGCGACTCGGCACGGCCGTGGTGCATGTACTTGAGCCGGTCGTGGTCGAGCCCCAACTGCCATAGGATCGTGGCCAGCAAGTCGGGACAACTAACGCGCCCATCGACCGACCGGTAGCCGAACTCGTCGCTCGCGCCATGGACGTGGCCCGCCTTGAAGCCGCCGCCCGCCACGAGCAGGCTGAAGGCGTGGCGGTTGTGGTCGCGTCCGTTGCCCCCCTGCGAAATCGGCAATCGCCCGAATTCGCCGGTCCAGAGCACGATGGTCGTGTCCAACAGGCCGCGCTGCTTGAGATCGCGGACCAGGGCCGCGCTCGGCCTGTCGACTTGCGGGCAAACGGCCTCCAGGCCGCTCTTGATGTTGCTATGGTGGTCCCAGCCGCCGGTCTTGACAGGCACCATCACCTGCACGAACCGCACGCCCGACTCGACCATCCGCCTCGCCATCAGGCAGCGGGTGCCGAAGTTCTCAGTAACCGGATCATCGAGCCCGTACAATGCGCGCGTCGCCGCCGTCTCGCGCGAGATGTCGAGCACCTCTTCGGCGCCGAGCTGCATCCGCGCGGCCAACTCGTAGTTGCGAATCCGCGCGTCGAGCTCTGTCTCTTGAGGATAAAGCCGGCGGCGCTCTTCATTCAGGCGGAAGAGCAACTCGAGGTTATCGCGATCGACGCCATCGGGCGACGGCGCGGCGGGATGGAGGTTGAGCACGGCGTCGCCGCGCGATGAGATCTCGGTGCCACGGAACAGGGCCGGCAGCCATCCGTTCTCCCAGACCGTCGCGCCGCTGCTGCTGTAGCCGTCGGGGTCGCGCAGCGCGACAAACGCCGGAAGAGACTGGTTCTCCGTCCCCAGGGCGTAACTGATCCAGGAACCGAGAGCGGGCCGCCCTGGAAATATCTTGCCCGTGTTGATGCAGCGCGTGGCCTGCGGATGGTTGTTGTTGTCGCTGAACATCGAACGCACCAGACACACGTCGTCGGCCACCGTGCCGATTTCGGGAAGCAGCTCCGAAAGTTCCATCCCGCAGCCGCCACGGGGGACGAAATTGAATGGGCTGCCCATCAGCTTCTTGTCCTGGCTGCCGGGCTGCAGGGTTTCGACATCGCCGGGGTAAGACTCGCCGTCGCGGCGCTTGAGCTCGGGCTTCGGATCGAACAGGTCAACGTGGCTCGGACCGCCGGCCTGCATGAGCATGATCACAGCGGTGGCCTGCGGGGGAAAGTGCGTGGGCCGGGGGCGCAGGTCCAAACTTCCCTGGTCACCCGCGGTCGCCGCTTTCGTGCGATCCTGCTCGGTGAGAAAGGCCAGGGCCAGCGAGCCGAAACCGAGCGCCGATTGTTCGAGAAACGCCCGGCGTGTGGAACCGACGCCAATCATTGATCGCCTCTCCCCTCTCATTCCGCGTACAAGAACTCACTCGTGTTGAACAGCGTGCGGCAAAGCTGAACCAGAGCCAGGTGCGCCGCGGTCGGCGAAGTTTCGCCCATCGTTCGATATCGTTCGGCCTGCCGGGAAAAGATCTCCTGGCACCAGGCCCTTTCTCGCGAATCAGGCTTTCGCACCAGGGCCAGGCGGAACGCCATCTCGATTCGAGCCGCGTCGACCTCTTCCCGCGGCGCCGTCACGATGGTCTCGACGCGGTCGGCGAGCGCACGCGCTTGCTCGGCGACGAATTCGTCGTTGAACATCGTCAACGATTGCGGCGGCACGGCCGAAGCGTCGCGGGCCAGGCAATTCGTGGCCACCGGCGGCTGGTCGAAGACCGCAAGCAGCGAAAGGTTGTAAGCTCGGCGGGCCAAGAGATAGGCGCTACGGCGACAAGCGTCGGCCGGGCTTGCCAGTTTGCTCTTCGCCACCACGACCATGCCGTCCATTCGCGTTTCGATCGGCACCGGGGGCCCTCCCACCGCGCGGTTCAACTGGCCGCTGGCGACCAAGATCGTGTCGCGAACGACTTCCGACTCCAGGCGGCGCAAGCGCATCTTCCAGAGCAGGTCATTGCCCGGATCGACTGCCTCGGGGTCTGGCGCCGGCCGTGGGTTCGTCGCCGTGTCGGCCGATTCGCGCCGCGAAGCTTGCCGGTATGCCGACGAGAGGAGCATCGACTTCATTAGCGGCTTGACGCGCCAGCCGCCGGCCATGAATTCGGCGGCGAGCCAATCGAGCAGCTCGGGGTGCGTGGGCCGCTGTCCCTGGACGCCAAAATTGTCGGGGGTGGAAACAAGGCCGCGGCCGAAAAGCTGCCGCCAGATTCGGTTCACCTGCACCCGCGCCATCAGGCCGGCGGCGGGCGATTCGGCCGCGGTCAGCCAGCGCGCCAGGGCCGTGCGCCGCCCGCTCGTCGCTTCGTGCGGCGGCACGACTGTCGCCACGGCGTCGGCTTCCGAACGGCAAAGCACGCGGAGAAAGCCAGGCGGCACCTCGGCGCCGGGCGATTCGTAATTACCTCGCGCGAGCAAGTGAGTCGGCGGCGGAGGTCCGAGGTCGAACAGCGCCTGGAGCTTGCCCCAAGTGCGGCGGCCCGCGTTGGCCTCAGCCACCTGGGCCTCCCATTCGGCCACACGCCGCTTGTCCGTTTCATTCAACGCCGCTGCGACTTCCTCCGGCTTCACCGCCAATGTCGCCGTGAATTTCCCGAACAGATACTTCTGAATCTCAGTGCGTTTCTCGGCCGCCGCCGCCAGCGCCTGTCTCACGTCGTCGCGGATCGGCTCGGGAAGCGATGCCAATTTCGATTCGAAGAGTTGCGCTTCGTAGGGTCGTCTCGCATCGGCCAACGACTGCTTCAGCGATTCGACCCGCTTGTCGATTTCGTGGTTAAACCGTTCGTTCTCGGCCTGTTCGGCGGGTGCGATGTCGGCCAACGACCGGTCGTTGGCTTGCCCGTTGAGCGGGACCACGGGGCGCCAAGTCTGAGGATTGTACGCCGGGGTAAAGGCGGCCATGAGCCGGTAGTAATCTTCCTGCGGGATCGGGTCGAACTTGTGGCTGTGGCAGCGGGCGCAATGGATCGTCAGCCCAAGCATGCTCGTGCCTACGATCTCAACCGTGTCGTGCAGGATGCCAAAGAAGTTTTGCGGGATCACGCCGACGTCCTCGTGGGTCAGATCGCGCGCGGTCCGTAAGAAGCCGGTGGCGACGAGTGCCTCGCGGATATCGGGGGTGTAGTGTTCGGCCCGGCGCCAATCGTAAAGCTCGTCACCGGCGAGCTGTTCAGTGACGAACCGGTCGAAAGGCTTGTCGGCGTTGAACGCGGCAATCACATAATCGCGGTAGAGCCACTTGCCGTCGCTGGTGATGATCAGCGGACCGTCGACGTCGAAACCGACCGTGTCGACATAGCCCGCCACGTCGAGCCAGTGTCGCCCCCAGCGCTCGCCGAAATGCGGCGAGGCGAGCAAGCAATCGACGAGCCGCTCGTAAGCGTCGGGCGCGGCGTCGGCGAGGAACGCGTCGACCTCGGCCGGCGAGGGGAGCAGCCCCAGCAGATCGAGATAGACGCGACGCACCAGCGTCACAGTGTCGGCGGCGGGCGAAAACGTCAGGCCGCGGGCTTCGAGCCTGGCCATCACGAACGCGTCAATCGGGTCGTGGACGCGCGCGCCATCGGCCACGGTGGGTGGCTTGGGCCGTGCCAACATTTGGAATGCCCAGAATTGCCTGTCGCGCTCGCCGACCGGGGGCGGCAGCGGCGGGATCGCATCGGGATACTGGGCCGGCACACCGGCGAGGACCCAATTGCGAATCGTAGCGACCTCGTCGGCAGTGAGCTTTCGCTGGTCGCCCGGTGGCATTTCGCCGTTGGCAATCCGCTTGAGCAACAGGCTTCGATCGGGGTCGGCCCTCTCGACCGCCGGGCCGCTCTCGCCCCCGCGTAGAATCGCCGTCACGGTTCGAAGGTCGAGCTGTCCCTTGGGCTTGTCGACGCCGTGGCAGGCGAGACAGTTGGCCACCACGATCGGCCAGACGTCGCGTTCGAACTGCGGTGAGTGCGACGGCTCATCGGCGGAAACGCCGCGGCCGGCAATGAGCGTAAAGGCCATAACAGGCCATATCGAACGCACCAGGCGGGTTGGACGCTGCACGTGCATCGCCGAAGTCCTCGTTGCCCCGGTCGCCGCTCGGACGGTTGTGTTCGTCCACGTGAAGAGGCATGCAGGAATTCTAGCCGATTTTGCGGTCGCGGTCGCCCCGTGGCAATCTCTCGCCTGCGTCTTTTCGCGACGTACAAAGACGAAGCGGGCAGGACCTCAAAACCATCGCCGGGGCTGAAGATCTACCTGAACGACATGTACCCGATGAAGTGAGGGCGGAAGCCCTCCGCAACCTCAACTCCAACCTGGCGAGAAAGAAGCTCATGCGCCGGTTGTCAGGCTGAAAAGGAAGACCTATGCGGCCTCTCGCCGTTGCGGTATGGATGGCCCGGTCGCAACGTGCGATTTGCCAAAGGGGAGAATCCTTTTCGACCATGCCGAAATGCGATGGCGACGCAGCTCGCGATCGACGATCTTTTGTTCGGTGACCCAGTTGAATTGGATCACTTGCCGGGGACCGACAAACGGTTTGTGCCCATGAAACGAGCGGTCGCTGCGCCGGAAGCAGAGCAGGGTCCCTTCCTGCGGTGGGACCTCGACGATCACGTCGTCCAGGTCGGTTGCCGAGCGCACGAGTCGAAGCCGCCCGCCAGAGGGTTCCCATTGCGGGTTCATGTAGATCAATACCGTGATGATCTTACTTGTCGCGTCGGTGTGGATCCGGCCGTCCTTGGGCGAGCAATACCCGCGCACCGTGGTCATCGTCGGCCGGCCTTCTAAGCTGATTCCGAATTTTCGTTCGAACGCCGCGCGCAGAGCCGGGCCGTTCAGCTCGTCGATCAGGGCGCTGAACCCGGGTCCAAACCGGACTTCGCTCAACGGGAAGCTCCCCGATTGCTTGACTTTTGGGTAGTCGGCGTGAATCGACGCCAATGCCGACGACTTGACGAAGCCGGGCAACACCAGAAACTCGAACGGCTCGCGCACTAGCGGGGCGGCGTGGAAGGCAGCCAGATCCAAGATCGCCATATTCGTCCGCTCCTCTCGGCATCACCTGGGGGTTGGCAACGACTCTGCCGTATTTTCGGCTTTTGACGCCGTCAAACTTGAGCCAAGCTCGCCAACTTCACGGATGATTTGAGTGATTTAACCGAGAGGGCAAAAACAAACAACATGAATTAACATTGTTGAAGTGGGTTGAGTGGGTCGAATAGAGGATCTGGCGATCACTTCGCTTTCCGCAGTTCCGTGAGCAACGTCTCGACCTTCGCGCGCTCGGATGGCACCTGAAGCGTGTCGGCAAGGTGCGACATGGCCGGCTCGGCAAAGCGGCCCAGGCGGGCCAGTTCTCCGCGCAATGGCTCCAAGGACGACGAAACGCAGGTACCCATGTCGCGAATCACACGCGCCAATTCGTCTGTCCTCTCCGGCGTTAACACATCCATTCGCCCCACCAAGACCCGCACCAGCTCGTCAGGTTGCGGGCTGACGTGCAATGGGAGGATCTCCGCGGTCAGCCGTTCGGGAACCAGGTATAACAACCGCGTCCCCTCTTCGCCAAACCAGCTCGACTGCCAGGTCTTGACCATGGCAAGCGCTTCGCGTTCGTACAAACCGGTGGCGACAAGTGCTTTGGCCAGGCGATCGCCGAGTTGAGTGACTGTCGAACTTTCCGTCGCGCCGGCTAGCGCGAGGCTTCGCCCCGATTCGACCAGCGGGAACTGGGCGAAACGGATCTCGCCGTGCGCGACCTCGACCAGAAACAGCGAATGCACCGTCTCCGCTCCGTCGTTGGTAACGAAAAAACGTCCCTGGCCGTGGGCCTCGAACCGCAACGGCAGGTTGAAGTTCCCCAGTCCGCGATAGAAGAGAAACTTTTCATGATGCTTCTGGCCTCTGTTGTCGGTCGCCTCGACGATGGCCGAGTCGGTCTCGCGCGCAAAGGCGTAATGATTGTCGCCTTGAACTTCCGGGGGGCCGGCTGAATCTTCCGCGTCGATTTGCAGTTCGTCGAACTGGGACTCGGGTACGATGCGGATCGTGCCCCAATCGAGCGATGAGGCTTCCAGCGGTGGGACGACACCAAATTGAAAGGCGGGCAGCATCGTCCGCGGCGGAGGATAGAACTCGGTCAACAACCCACCTGGAAACTCGACGCTCACGCTCACCTCGCGCGGCCGGTCCGTATAAAAATAGGTTACGGGAGTTTCCATCCGCTGCCGCGCGCGTCGACCCTTTCCCAGCCACAGGGTGCCTTGCATCGCGCGGTTGTAGACGAACGCGGGGAGCTCGTTGTCGACCAAGGGTCGAAAATCGAGCTGCACGCCGTCGGCGCCGGCGAAATTGGTAAACGTACCCCACTCGTGGACGACGAATCGCCCGACCGGGCTGGGTTTCGAACCGCCGGCGGACGTCATCGCCTTGCCGCCGGGCGAATGGTTCCTAGGCGCCGCCACGGCAACGATCGCCAACAGGCCCGCCATTGCCACGACCGCGACTAGCAAGCTCTTCCGCATGGCCATTACTCCTTGATTTGCCCACCGGGGGATGAAATACGACAACAGTGATCAAGTAGAGTGAGACCGGAAAGTTAATACGCGAGCGGTGGTATTTCTCAATCCCATGCTGGAGCGTGGGACCACTTTCGGCCATTCCGCGGCCTTACCGCGGAAACTGTGGAGTCGTCAGAGTCGAGGCCGAATTCTGGCGTATCGACCGCGTCCGCTGTAGATTGATCGCTGAAAGCCCACATTGCACGGTGGAGTAGAAGAATTCCATATTAACTTCCTCAACTCGTACTACTATATCTTCACAGGCCCAACGGCGACCGGTGGCGAGGAATACTGATGACCGACGGGGAGCTGGTGCGCCAGACCCTCCAGGGGCAAGACAGCGCCTTCGAGGAGCTCGTCCGGCGTTGGTCTGCGCGCACGCTCGCCTTTTGCCACGCCAAGGTCGGCCGAGCCCACGTGGCCGAGGAGCTGGCCCAAGAATCGCTCGTGCGGGGTTTCCGCGCGCTGGCCACGCTGGCCGAGCCCGACAAGTTTGGGCCCTGGCTGAGGGGCATTGCGCTGCGCGTCTGTCTGGATTGGCTCAAGAAAAAGCAGACCGGCCAGGTGACGTTCGGCGACCTCGGCGCCGACCGCCGTGAGGCGGAACAGTACCTGGCCGCCTCGGACGATGGTCCCGCCCAGCTCGCCGAGCGGAGAGAGCAATTGCAACAACTGATGAACGAGGTTGAAATCCTCCCCGACGAGCTCCGCGAGGTACTGATGCTGTACTACTATCAAGACGTGACGTACCGCGAAGCGGCCGAAATGCTGGGCGTGTCGTCGGCCACGGTCAATGCGCGATTGACGAAAGCCCGTAGCCTGCTGCGCGAGCGGCTTAGCCGCGCGTCGAGGTGAAAACGATGGACTGCTCCGCCGCACTCAACTTATACAACGCCTGGCTCGACGGCGAGCTCGACCGTGGTGAGCTGACCGCGCTCGAAGCGCACCTGGCCGGCTGCGGCGATTGCCGCGCCGCCGCCGATGCCCTGAAGCTCGAAGATGCCGATCTGCGGCGTGCCTTCGCGCCGCGGCGGCAGGCGGCCGATACGATCGCTCGGCGGGCGATGGAACAGTTGCGCTGCGAAGTGCGTCCACCGCGCGTGCGGCGAGCCTGGCCGTCGCTGGCGACCGCCGCCGCGGCCGGTTTCCTGCTGGCTGTCGCAGTGCTTCGTCCTTGGCAGGGACCGCGCGAGGCCGCGCCCTTGCTGGTCGAGGGGCCCAGCGAGCGGCCGATTGCCCGGCTGGCCTTGGCCACCGGGGCCACGGAAATGTGCCCACCCGGTGGCTCCGACTCCGGCGAACTTGCCTGGTACGCCTGCCCCGAGTCATCGGCGATCGAGCCGGGCGCCTGCGTGCGGACGGGTGCCCTGGGTTGTTGCGAGCTCGATACGACCGATGGCTCACAGATTCGACTCAACACCGACACCGAAGTGCGGTTGAAACAGCCGCGGCAATTGGACATGGCGCACGGGGAGCTTTGGTCGAGTGTCGCCGACGATGGAGCGCCGTTCGAGATTCACACGGCCGACGCCGACATCTCCGCGCGGCGAGCCAAATTCGATTTGCGCTGCCCCACCGACGAGACCGTGCTGACGGTGGTCGAAGGCGAGGCGACGGTTCAGGACGGCGATCAAGCGCGGACGGTGACGGCGGGCGAGCAGGTAAAGATTGTCGACGGCCGGATCGCCGAGGGGCAAGTGCGCGGCGATCCGCTGTTCGACACCCGCTGGATCAACGACTTGCTAGCGCTCAAGGGGGCGGATAATCCCGAGTTCGTCGAGCGGATGAACGACCTCCTGTCGCAAATCGGCCGTGCCAAGCTGTCGACGCTGTATGAAGACGAGATACGCCGCCTTGGTGAGCCGGCCGTTTGGCCCTTGTTGCGGTTTCTCGCCTCTTCGGAACCGGACGACGAACCGAAAAAGAGGGAAGTCGCTGCCCGGATCGTCGCCGATCTGGCCCCGCCGCGTGCCGTGATGGACCTGATCGAGCTGTTGGCCGACCATGATCCACAGGTTCGCGCCCAAGTCGCCCGGGCGCTGGAGCGTTTGACGGGTCGCGATCAGGGGAGGCCCGCCGACGACTGGCGCGCCGACTGGGCCAGTTGCGAGCCGACGCAACAGCAATGGCGCCAATGGTGGGCCGAGCGGCAAGGCCGCGCGGCGGCCCCCTCCGCCGAAGAGCGGCCCACGAAGGCCCGCGCCGACGGGCCGATGCAAAAAGCACGGTCGCCCTCCAAAGATGCCAGGCCCGGCAAAACGTAGGTTGTGCTTTCCAGCCTGGCTGCCCCACGTCAACTCTCGATACCGCTCCTACCGTCATCCGTTGGCTTCCGTTAAGCTGTTGAACATGGACGCGAAAACCGACGTGCACCAACTTTTTTCCGAGCGCCTTGCCGCGGCCGTCCGCCATTGCCGTAACCCGGTGCTGGTGGGTCTCGATCCGCGCGCGCAGCAACTGCCCTCCGGCTTGGCGCCGAGTGGCACGGCATCGCGGGCCGACTGGGCCGCGGCCTATGCACGGTTTTGCATGCTCGTCGTCGACGTCGTCGCGCCATTGGTGCCCGCCGTCAAGCCGCAGGCGGCCTGTTTCGAACAACTCGGCGCCACTGGCATGCAGGCCCTGGCTGAGGTGATTTCCCACGCGCGGCGGCGGGGTCTAATGGTCGTCGTCGACGGCAAGCGCAACGACATCGGCTCGACGGCCACGGCTTACGCCGACGGATTCCTGGGACCCGAAAGCGCCTGGGGGGCCGATGCGCTGACGGTCAGCCCCTACTTGGGTGACGACAGCCTGCGGCCCTTCGTCGAGCTGGCGCGGGAGCGCGGCTGCGGCGTATTTATCCTGGTCAAAACCTCCAACCCTGGCGGCGGACAATTCCAGGATCTCGTCGCCGACGGCCTGCCGCTCTATCGGCACGTCGGCCGCTACGTCGAGCGCTTGGCGGTCGAGACGGCGGCTGGCGATGGCTACGGCGCGGTCGGCGCCGTCGTCGGCGCCACGTACCCCGAGCAACTGGCAGAGCTGCGCGGCGAAATGCGGCATGCCTGGTTGCTGGTGCCCGGCTTCGGCAGCCAGGGGGGGACCGCGCGCGACGTGGCCGGTGCCTTCGACCCGACCGGCCTGGGAGCGGTGATCAACAATTCTCGCGGGATCATTTTCGCCCATGCGCGGCCCGAGTTCGCCCAGCGGTTTGGCGCCGCGCGCTGGCAGGAAGCCGTCGAGGCCGCAACTTGGGAAATGATCGAGCAATTGCGAGCTGAAACGGCGGCGGGCAAGTTGTAACTTGCGCGGCTTTCGCCATCACTCCTGGTACTGGTCTGAGACCGCCAGGAGCTTTGCCATGGGCCATCAGTTGGGAACCCGCTGGGTGCGGACAGTTGTTGCCCCATTTCTCCAAAAGCCTCTCTCCTGGATGCGCACGGGCGGTCGTCTACGGAAGCTGCGCAAACCCGCCAAACAAACGTGCTCCGGCAACCCCAGAGTGCCAAGGAGCAGAGCGACCTTGACCTGCCGGATGGCGGGGGTTACAAGTCCCATTCTCTTGGCCGAATGACTCTGGAACTCCATGCAAGCTCGAGATGAAAACCGCCCCGCGAGTTCGCCGCGGGCCGCAACGACACCCTTCGACCAACCTCCTCGCTGGCGAGAGGAGTTGCTCTCTGGCTGGGGCAACTTTGCGCACGAAACCTGCCAAGTCTACCGGCCGGAGAAGCTGCGAGATGCGGCGCGGATCGTGGCCGGCTCGGAGGATGTAGGCCAGTCCCCGCGCAACGTGCGACTTTTCGATCCTTCCGAGAACATGCCTGACTCTGGCTCGGACGTAACCAGCCTGATCGCACGCGGCCTGGGACGCAGTTATGGCGACGCGGCCGTCAACGGCGCCGGTGGTGTCGTCAACCTGCTCAAACTCAACCGTCTTCTGGCGTTCGACGATGAAACGGGCGTCCTGGAATGTGAGGGGGGCGTACCCCTGGCCGACATCATCAACTTCGCGCTGCCGCGAGGTTTTTTTCCGGCCGTCACGCCCGGCACCAGGTTCGTAACCGTGGGCGGCGCCATCGCCGCCGACGCGCATGGAAAGAACCATCATCAGGAAGGCTCGTTCGCCTCTTGCCTGATCGACTTCCGCTTGCTCACCGCCTCGGGCGACGTGCTCACCTGCTCGCGCTTGCGGAGCCCGCACGCTTTTTGGGCCACTCTCGGCGGCATGGGACTGACCGGAATCATTCTCGACGCCCGATTCCGTTTGCGGCCGATCACCAGCGCCTACGTCACCGTCGACTACCAGCGGACCGCGAATCTCGACGAATCTCTTTCAGCCTTCGACGAAGGCGACCATCGCTATACCTATTCCGTGGCGTGGATCGATTGCCTGGCCCGCGGCGCCGCGCTGGGCCGTTCGGTGCTGATGCGAGGCCGCCACACGGAGCGCGACGAGTTGCCCGCCGAGTTGGCCCAGGTCCCACTGGCGATCACGCCCGGCAGGCGCCGCGGCGTCCCCTGCTACTTGCCCAGCGGTCTGCTGAATTCTTGGAGCGTGAAGGCGTTCAACGCGCTTTATTACCGCCGCCACCGCGATCGCCGGGCAATCGTCGCTTACGATTCCTTTTTCTATCCGCTCGATTCCGTATTGAACTGGAACCGAATTTATGGCCGGCGCGGCTTCGCGCAGTACCAGGCGGCGTTTCCCCCGTCCACGAGCCGGCGCGCTCTGATTCGGATGTTAGAAACGATCTCCGCGGCCGGGCAGGCTTCGTTCCTGGCGGTGCTCAAGTCGTTCGGTCCAGGCAACCAGGGGCTGCTTTCGTTTCCCGTGGAGGGCCATACCCTGGCTCTCGATTTACCGAACACGGGACCGAGCCTGAGCGCCTTGCTGCAACGGCTCGACTCGATCGTGCTCGACTACGGCGGACGGGTCTACCTGGCCAAGGACCCGCGGCTGGGCCGGGCGGCGTTCGACGAGATGTATCCCCAGGCCGAGGAGTTCCGGCGGGTGAGGGCGGCCCTTGATCCGCGTGGACGGTTCGACTCGTCCCTGGCGCGGCGGCTGGGACTGGTCGCGGACGCCAAACGAGCGAGACGAGCCGCATGAATGAAAATGTCTTGATCGTCGGCGCTAACTCGGCAATCGCACGCGCGACCGCCGCGAGGCTGGCTGAGCGGCACTGCACGCTGCTGATGGCGGGACAAGATCTCAACGAATTAACGCGGACCGCGAACGACCTGCGGTTGCGGTACGGCGTCGACTGCGAAGCGCTACGGTTCGATGCCCTCGACCTCGAAAGCCACGAGGAGTTTTTCGCCGACGCGGATCGGCGGTTCGAAGGAGGGCTGAGCGGAATCGTGTTCTGCGTCGGCTGGATGGCCGACCAGGCCGTGGCCGCCGCTGATTTCGCCGTCGCCCAGCGGATGATCGATGTCAATTTTACGTCGGCGGTTTCGCTTTTGAACCACGCCGGCAACGCGTTCGAGGCCCGGCGGCGGGGTTGGATTTGCGCCCTTTCAAGCGTCGCCGGCGATCGTGGCCGGCAGAGCAATTACCTCTACGGTTCGACCAAGGCCGCACTCAGCGCCTACCTCGGCGGACTTCGCAACCGGCTCGCGCCTTCGGGTGTCGCCGTGATCACCGTCAAGCCGGGTTGCGTCGACACCGCCATGACGTATGGTCTCGACAAGCTGCCGCTGGTCGTTTCTCCCGAGCGCGTGGCCGCCGACGTGGACCGCGCGATCGCTGGGCGCAAGTCCGTCGTCTATACGCCCTGGCCCTGGTGGGGCATCATGATGGCCATCCGGCTGATCCCTGAGCGGATCTTTCAGCGAATGAAACTCTAGAGCCGTCCTTAGAAGGGACATCGCCTGGGGGCTGCCAAGCCCAGCGTACCGGACGTAACTCTCAGTGCGACAAGGGGATGGCGCAATCGCGCCAACCAACTTGAAGCTTCAGGCGTAGAATGGTAATAAGACGTGGACGGCAACGAATAGCCAAGGGTGGGACGGTGGAAAGAAAACCGCCAACCGCTTCCACGACACACGACGTGAATTAGTCAGGGAAAACCATGTTCTTCGATCCAGTCTATTTTCTGTATCTCGCTCCGGCGTTTTTGTTGGCGATGTGGGCTCAATGGCGCGTGCGCTCCGCCTACGCTGAAGCGCAGCAAATGCCCGCGCCGCTTTCCGGCGCGGCGGCGGCGCGTTTGGTGCTCGACTCGGCGGGGCTGAATGACGTCGCTGTCGAGGCGATCCCCGGCCACTTGAGCGACCATTACGACCCGCGCGATCGTGTGCTTCGGTTGAGCAGCGAGGTTTACCAGAGCCGCACACTGGCGGCGGTGGGAATCGCGGCGCACGAAGCGGGCCACGCTTTGCAACATGGCATGGGCTACGCGCCCTTGGCCATTCGCAACGCGGCCGTGCCGGTGGCCAGCTTCGGCGGCGGCTTCAGCTACATCCTGATGTTCGCGGGGGTCTTGCTTGGTTTCCCAGGGCTCGTCTGGGCCGGTATCGTGCTCTTTGGAGGCGTGCTGTTTTTCCAGGTTGTGAACCTGCCGGTCGAATTCAATGCCAGCACGCGCGCCAAACAGCAACTGGTGCAACTAGGCGTGATCGACCAGCAAGGGTTGGTCTATGTGCGGCGCGTACTCGACGCCGCCGCGTGGACGTACATCGCCGCCACGCTGCAAACCCTGCTTACGCTGCTTTATTATGTGATGCGGTTTACCGGCGGCAGCCGGGATTGACGATGGTCGCGGAAGATGCCAGCGACTTGCCAGGCAAGTCGCTGGCATGGCGTGGATCGAAACCAAGCAGCGCTGCCCCGACGATTTCCGCGGCTACACGCTTTGAACTTCCTGTTGCGCCTTCTTCTTCCGCTTCTTTTTCTTTGCGGCGGCCGTTTCCTCTTCGCCGATGCGCCATGCCAACCGGCCGATGAGCCGGGCAGCGATAAAGAGCGCCGTCGCACCGAGTGGGCATGCAACCAATGCCCCCAGGAACGGGTTCCAAAACACGGCGGCAATCGTCGCCGCCAACGTCACGGACAATACCACCGCTCCTTCGATGTAGACCACCGCCCAGGCCGTCCACAGCTTCAGCAGGCTGCGCAAGATCACCGGCGAATACGGCTTGAGTGGCTGGTCGGCTTCCAGGGCTGACAACAACAACACCGGAAAAACCAGGGCGGTAAGCGACAGGCTGACCACCCTGCCCCAAACAGGCCCCGCCGCGCGACCGACCAGGAGGCCGATCAGCGCCGCGGCCGCCGCGGCCAGCGCGAGTTGAAGCAAGGTATAGGCCATCGGCCCCAATCGTTCGCGCCAGTCACCTTCGTACCAGTTGGTCACCTCGTCATTACCTGAACCCGTGTCTTGCACGATGACCAGGAAACAGGCTGACGCGTAGGAAATAGTCCAAAGCCACAACCAGACCAAGACGGCCACTAATAGGGGCACGACATGTGAACCGAACATTTCCACGAGCGCGAAGGTCACCGCGACCATTTCGGCCGCCGGAACTGCGAGCATCGACAACGCCAGCCAGCGGTTCCAAACGCCGGGGGCCCAAGGGAAACCGAATACGCCCGAGGCGAACCAGAGTCGAGGCGGTGGAGGAGTGACCGGCTCGGGGGGCATCGTTCCTTGGACCTTCAAATACTCCAAGGGCGCCTCGGTCCGCTGCGGTTCGATCCCGACCCCGTATTGCCCCGGCTTCGGAGGCAACTTGACCACTTCGGCCGGCGGTGGCGAAGGGACGACGAACACCACGAAGCAATCGGGGCATTTGACGCGCTTGCCAACCTGGCTCACGCGCGGATGGAGCCGTGCCCGGCAGGTCGGGCAAAGAACCGGAAAGCACTCCGGCTCCGCGACGTTCGTTTCCGCACCGGCGTCTTTCTCACCCGTGCCAGTGACTGCGTACTCCCCCGGCTTGAGATAGGGTTTGGGCGGCTCGGGCTTGGGCGGTTGTGGCACGAGCACCGCCGAGTGGCAGTCGGGGCAGCGCACGTGCCGTCCGGCTTTTTCGACTCGCGGGTGGAGCACGGCCTTGCAGATCGGGCAGGCCACGCGCACGTACCTGCTCGGATCGTGAACGGGGTTCATCAGCTTCAGCTTAGACCCTCGCCGGGCGATCCGCAAACGGCTTGAAGGGCGCCTTGCTACCCTACGGTTGCACCTGTCCCTGCACCACCGGCTGCGGATATGCTTGAAGCGGCTGCGAAACCGTCGTGGGTGCACAAGCGCAAGGGTTCGTGTAGGCGGGCTGCGCGGGATAGTTACTGTAATAACTCTGATTGAACAGGCCCGGCCGGTTGCAGCACCCCCCGATCGACGCGATGGTCAAAAGCCCGCTAAACGCCAAGAGCCGTTTCATGCCAATATCCCTTTCCTGCCGGCGCCGTTGCCCCCGGTGGGCCGGCGACCAGCGAAGCATGGAGCTGAACCGCGCGCGGAACCATAGGTGAAGCGCGTTGGAACGTCAAGGCCAGCGGCGGGCGAGACGCGGCATTCAGAACGTTAGGTAAGGCAAAAAGTCCGTCGCATAGAGAAACCGCGAATACTGGGGTAAAGGGGCGGTGTCACTTTTTCAGTTTCCGCACGCGATCGAGCAAGCGGTCCAACGTCCGTCCAACGGGGTCGTTCGGCTTCTCTTCTGCCTCCGGGATTTCCGGCAAATCCGCATCTCTGTCGTTTTTGCTCTCCTTATCGCGCTGCGACCATTTCTTGGCCAGGTCTTCCAGAATGTCAACGGCCTGTGACGGAAGTGGGGAACCAGGCTTGTCGGCTTCGCCGGCGCCTTCCTCGCCCGCGGCCGGAGGGCGATTACGCTGGGCGACGTGTAAGCCGAATTTCTGAAGCGAATCGATGACGCGAGCCAGATCGGTGTCGCCCATCGCACTGACGTCGATCCGCGGCTTGGACAACGTGCCTTTGATTGGGATTTGGAGCGTCTTCTCCGTCAATTGGCGGGCGGAGGCCAAGGCCGAGGTGATCTCCTCGGGCAGCACGACGCGGATCTCGGCCAGCATGTCGAGCGACTCGTCAAATCCGACGGAGCCGTGGGTTCGTACTCGCAAAGGTGGCAGGGAAAACTCCAGGTCGCGATGCTGGATGCGACCTTCTACGAGTTCGAACGTCACCACCGATTCCCTCGCCAGCTCGACGACCGGCGCCACACGGAGCTTTTCGGCCAATTCGTGGACGAACGAACCCGGACCGACCGCGACGCTGTGCAGCGACAGCCGGCCGGCCAATTTTCCCGTCTCGGGCCGGTCGAGCGGTACTCGCCAATCGTCAAGGTCAATCGAGAAATCTCCTTCGGCGTGCGTTACTTTGCTCAGAATCGGGGCGGCGAGGTGCAGAACGTCATTGCACATTCCCGGCGAAATACGGCAATGGTCGATCACCACGCCGCGTTCGACGACCAGCTCCGGCGAACCGCCGGTCGTGGCCGACGCCGGCCGCAGTCCGAATGCCAGATTGACCCCTGCGACGTCCCATTCCTGTGGCGAATCGGGCGTCCGCCAGGCGACGTGCAGGTCGACGACGCGAACATCGATGCTGCGTTTGATCGCAACCGGCCGCCGTTCTCGCGAGGCCGTCGTCTTGCCGGCGTGCGGGGTCGTCACTTCGCCTGTGGGTTGCGTTGCGGGCTTGAGCCGCCGGCCGAGCAAATCCTCGAGATTGCTGCCGTCTTTGCGGATCAGCAAGTGCAACTCTGGCCGCTCGATCCGTACCTGGCCGATATGGCCGTGCGTGACGATTTGCCAGAGAGGTCGGTCGATGTCGATGATCGGGGTCTTCAGCAACGGCGGGCCCTCGCGCGGCACGACTTCAAAATCGGTGAGCGCAGGTGGTGAAAACCAGCTCAGCGATACCGCGCCGACGGTCGCCCGCCCCTGGAGTCGTGACGACGCCGCACTGAAAGCAAGATTGGTCAATGGTGGCCACGAGAACAAGTACGGCGACGCGGCCACGAGCAGTACCACCGCCAGTAGTGCGCCGGTGAGTCCGCGCCGCCATTGCCTTCGACCCGGCGGTGTCGCAAAACCAAGAGTGAAACGCATACGTACCTCCAGCGATTGGCGGCAGGTTGGGCATTCCGGGCCCTAAGTCTACCGCCAGGGGGCGACGGAGGGCAACGAGAGTGTGCCCCGGCGACCAGTTATCCGGTCTAGGCCGTATCCACCATCAGCCGTATAATCATCGCGCAGGTTTATGGGAACGGAGTCCACATGCGGAAAATCGCGATCATCAACCAGAAGGGCGGTGTGGGCAAGACCACGACCGCCGTCAACTTGAGCGCCGCCATGGCCGCGGCGGGGCAGCGGGTCTGTCTCATCGATTTCGACCCGCAAGCCCACGCCACGCTCCACCTGGGCCTTGAATCGGCGACGTCCCGCGATTCTGTGTACGATGTGCTTGCCGGCCATGCGCGCATGGCCGACGTGAGGCAACCGGCCGGCGAGAACTTGTGGGTCGTCGCCTCGCACATCGACCTGGCCGCCGTCGAGGTCGAGTTGGCCGGGGAGGTCGGACGGGAGCTGATTCTCCGCGACCAATTGGCTTCCGACGACGCCTCGTTCGACTTCCTGTTCATCGACTGTCCTCCCTCTCTCGGGATTCTGACGCTTAATGCCTTGGCGGCTGTTGACGAGGTGTTCATTCCCTTGCAGCCGCACTTCCTCGCGCTGCATGGCCTGGGCAAGTTGCTGGAGACGATCGAGGTCGTGTCGCGGCGGTTGAACCCCAGGTTGCGCTTGACCGGCGTGGTGCTTTGCATGTTCGAGTCGGCAACGCGGTTGGCGGCCGAAGTGACGCGCGATGTGGAGGAGTTCTTCCAGCAGTGTCGTGGCCAGCAGACGCCGTGGGCGACGGCGCAGCCGTTCGCGACGCGCATTCGCCGCAACGTGCGTTTGGCGGAAGCCCCCAGCTTCGGTCAGTCGATCTTTCAATACGCGCCCGACTCACACGGTGCCGAGGATTACCGACAACTTGCCGTCGAAGTCCTGGAGCAGGCCGCGCTTGTCGAGACGCGCTGACGAAGCCCCACGGCTCTGAACCGCACGTCGGATGAAGAACACGATTTGTCGGCTTTTTCGCCGCACGCGGCGCGGCGCGTCAATAAGCGCGCGACCCTCCTCCACTGCTGGACCTTGCCGTCTATGCCGCCTTTAAGGGCCGTATCGCAACTCATTCACCCTGCCGGCGACGTAAACCTTGTGCTTAGCGCCGGTTGGCGCGGCGCCGCCCCGGCGATTTCCGCCGACTTGCCCTGCAACGAGCAATCTCGCGCGCCTTCCGCGACGATCCTGTAAGTAAACGCCATGCGGTTTCCTCGTTGAAATCGCAGGCGGCGATCCTTGGCCTCCAGCACGCGTCAGCGCGCCAGGTCGGGACGTCTCGCTCGCCCACGGAAGGAGTGCGAATTCATGCGATTCTCGTGCGCTCTCACCCTTGCCGCCTGCTCGCTTTGGACGGCCGAGGGCCAGGCCCAGTCATATGGGAACGCCGGGCCTACGTTGCTTCCGGTTCCGCAGACTTCGGTCCCGGCAAGCGCCTACCAGAGCGGCGCCCCCGCGGGCGACTACCGTGCGACGCAGTACCCGTCCACTCGTGGTGGGACGGTTCCCAACCGCGGATACGCCGCGCCCAACCCCAGCCCCTATCGCCCCACCTTCGCCTCGACGGCTAACGATCTTTGGAACGACCCGCCCGCCGCTGAAGCAGTGCCCGCTCCGGAGCCGAGCCAAATTTGGGACGGCTATTCGTCGCCTCCAACGTCGTCGGCGCCCGGCACGAGTGTCAACGGCAACGGCAACTGTAACGACCCGACCAATCCCTACAATGACGCGCTCTGCTCCGGCGGCGAAGATACGGTCGTTGGCATGCCGTGGGGCGGCACCGCGCGGCCCAATCTGTGGTTCGGTTCCGCGGCCGGTCTCATCATGACCCGCGACAATTCGAACAAGCTTTGGACCAGCTTCAACGTGCTCAGCCCGGCCCAGCAGGTACTGAACACCCAACAGGCCGGCGGAAATTGGGTGGGTGGCGGCCAGTTGATGTTAGGGCGCTGGTTCGGCTGCTGTAACCCCTGCAACCCTTGTGGCGGTGTCATTGGACCGCGCTACGGCATCCAGGCCATTTATTGGGGCCTGGCGCCGATGCATAACTCCGCCAGCCTCATCGACCCCGGCAGCAACCTCAATACGCCGATCAACCTGGGTTATATCACCCTCGGGCCCAGCGGCAACCCCACGCAGAACGACGCCACGCAGTATTTCGACAACGCCCACGAGCACCAGATCTTACGCACCGACAGTTTCCAGAACATCGAAGTCAATCTCTTGCAGCGAGTGTCGTTCATCAACGGCGCGCCGCGGTTGATGTTCACCAACCTGGTTGGCGTCCGTTACTTCCGCTTTTCCGACAACGTGGTCTTCGGTTCGGTCGCCGGCGGCCATAATTTCGGCGACGACGGCGGGGCCGACGAAGCCTACCTCGGCAATAAGGTCATCAATAACATGGTGGGTCTCCAGATCGGCACCCGCCTCGACTACTTCGTCGTGCCGCGGTTGCGGCTGTTCGCCGCGCCGACCTTCGGCGTGCTGGGCAACCATATGACTTCGACTTCGCAGCTCTATTCCGGCGACGGCCTGCAAGGCTACAACAACTTCACCGGCGCGCCGGTACCCTACAATTCCAACGGTAGCAAGAATACCGCTTCGCTGTTGTGCCAGATCGACGTCGGGCTGGGTTGGCAGTTGACGCCCCGCTTCAGCGCTTTCGCCTCGTATCGCGCCGTGGCGATTAGCCGCGTTGGCCAGGCCGATAACCAGTTCACGCCGTTCCTGGCCGATGCCGCCGGGATTAAAGACATTCAGTCCAACGGCGACCTGATCCTGCACGGGGCCGTCATCGGCGGCCAGTGGAACTACTAGAGCGTGAAACTACGCGTCAAACGATCACGCCCGTGAGTGCCCGGAACTCAGGGTCGGAACGAATTGGGTCGAAATCCGACTCGTCGCCGACGAGGTCCCTGAAGTGGGGGTCGAGTTTGATGGCACGGGTCAAGTAACTCAAGGACCGTGTCTTTTTGCCCGCCAGGCTCCAGTAACAGGCGAGGTTGTAGTGGATCAGCGCCAGTTTCGGATCGACTTCTTCGGCCTGTTCCAGCGACTGGATCGCCCGCTCCAATTCGCCGGTGCGCTTGTAGCACCAGCCCAACGCCAGCCAGACGTGGATGTTGCTGGGCAAGAGGTCGGCCGCTTCTTTGAGCGGCGGGAGCGCCTCGGCAAAGCGTTCCAAGGCCCGCAGGGCCTCGCCCGTAAGGTACAATTGTTGCCCTCGGAAGGTGCCGGCGTCATCGATCCGCGCAAGCATGCTCAGAGCATTCTGGGGCATGTTCAGCTCCAGGTAGCCCTCGGCTTCACGGAGGATCCGCTGCATGCGGATACGATGGCTTCCCGACACGTCGCTCGCTCCTTTCCGACCCGCCGACCAGCGATGTCCTCGACACACTTTCTTAATTCTACCCGTCAATTCGACGTTTCCCAAATGCCATTTTCGCTTTTCCATCGCAAGTGAAAGCGGTCCACGGAGTAACGGAAAAAGGACCGCTTCGCTGCGATTGCCGCTGCTGCCGGCCAAGTTGGCTGGAATCAGGCCAGAATTGCCTTGACCAGCTCGCCTTCCACGTCGGTCAGGCGGAAATCGCGGCCCTGGAATTTGAAGGTGAGCCGCGTGTGGTCGATCCCCAGGCAATGGAGCACGGTGGCGTTCAGGTCGTGAACGCCTACCGGGTCGGCGACGACGTTGTAACAGAAATCGTCAGTCTGTCCGTGGCTTACGCCAGGTTTGATGCCGCCACCGGCCAGCCAGATCGTGAAACAACGAGGATGATGATCGCGGCCGTGCTGCTTGGGGTTGCTGATGTCGCCCTGGCCGAAGACCGTGCGGCCGAATTCGCCCCCCCAGATGACCAGCGTTTCGTCCAGCAACCCGCGCTGTTTGAGGTCGCGCACCAAGGCGGCCGAGGGCTGGTCGGTGTCGCGGCACTGCACTTCAAGCTGCGTCGGCAAGTTCGAATGCTGGTCCCAGCCCGAATGCATGAGTTGCACGAACCGCACGCCGGCTTCCGACAACCGCCGGGCCAAAAGGCAGTTCATGGCGTACGAGCCGGGCCGCAGAACATCGGGTCCGTACATATCGAGCACGTGCTTCGGCTCGGTCGAGAGATCGACCAGTTCCGGGACCGAGGCCTGCATGCGGAAGGCCATTTCGTATTGGGCGATGCGGGTGGCGATCTCGGCATCGCCCGTTTCGCGGAGCTTCAGCTCGTTTAATTGCGCCAGGTGGTCGAGCCACTCGCGCCGCGCCTCGCGCGGGAGACCGTCGGGGTTCGAAAGGTAAAGCACCGGTTCGCCGCCCGAACGAAACTTGACCCCCTGGAACTTCGAAGGCAAAAAGCCGCTTCCCCAATACCACTCGTAAAACAATTGCCCACATGAACCTTCCTGGTCGCGCGAGGTCATGACGACGAACGCAGGCAAGTTGGCGTTCTCGCTCCCCAAGCCGTAGGCCAACCAAGCGCCCATGCTCGGTCGGCCGGGGAGCTCGGCTCCCGTGAGCCAAAAGGTGACGGCCGGCGCGTGGTTGATAGCGTCGGTGTGCATCGACTTGACAAAGCACAATTCGTCGGCGACCCCGGCCGTGTGTGGCAAAAAGTCGCAAACCCACGCGCCGCAGGCGCCGTGCTGCCGAAAGCCCGTGATCCCCGGCAGCACCGGTTTCGTCTTTTGCCCGGCGGTCATGGTGGTCAGGCGCTGGCCCATCGTGACACTTTCGGGCAGCTCTTCGCCGCGGCGCTTGGCCAGGTCGGGCTTGTGGTCGAATAGGTCGACGTGCGAAGGAGCGCCGGACTGCATCAAGTAGATCACGCGCTTGGCCGAGGGGGCGAAATGCGGCAGGCCCGCCAGACCGGCTTGCCCAGTCGTTTGCCCTTGGGCCCCCACATCGTCACCCAGAAGTAATGCCAGGGCCGCGCTGCCGATCGAGATGCCCGAGCGCCCCAGGAACTGGCGGCGGGTTCTGAGCAGGGCGTCTTGGTGCTCTGGATTCATGGGGTTGCCAGTGGTGCGAAAACCGAGGATTGAATTGTAGAAGGATTCGATGTCATTGAACACGACCAGACCACCTATATTCCCACACTCACGAGTATACTTCCGAAGACAAAAAAACGCGCGAGGTGGTGGGTACGAACGCCGCATCGGACGTGTCGTTTCCGACCGAACCAGGGGGCGAGCACTTCAACGAAAGGCACTGTATCACTTGTACCGCTGGCCGAGCGGCGTTGCAACGGCGCACGTCGTTCGTGGCACGCGCATCGTTTGGATCTGCGCAACGTTTTAGGGCAACGCCGATCCTCGGACCGCACTGTCCAGCCCCAACGGGGCACGATTCCACAGCGAAGGGCGCAGCCCTGGAAACAATGCGCCCCCCAACCCACCGAAAGCCCCAACGGGGCGCGACAGGCGGCGCGAAACGCGCCGATGATCGGGTGTCACCCCGTTGGGGTGAATGGTTCGTGCTGTTCACATTCCTAGGGCGTTGCCCTAGGCTGTGGAATTTGACCCCGTTGGGGTCGAAGTCGGCAGCAAGCGGACGGCGGCTTGGGGATCGACCAGACGTCGAAGGTCGTGGTCTATGACGACGGCGAATAGGGCAATGCCGACGACACGGCGGTCGAGCCGGGGAAGGTAAAGCCGAAGTGAGATCGCGCCCCCGCGCTAGCGATTGACGTGGACCACCTTGGCCGACGGAAAGCCGTTGAACGACGTCGATGACGCGTGCGTGTAGGCGCCGACGTTCTGGCTATAAATGAAGTCGCCGAGCTCCAGGTCGGGCAATTCTTCGGCCAGCGAAATCGTGTCGAGCGCATCGCAGGTCGGACCAAAGACGCAGCAGACCTGCGTGGCGCCGCGCTTGAACGCCTGAAAGTGGTACTGAATGTGGTCGAACAACAAACCCGAAAACGTGTGGTACACGCCGTCGTTGATGTAGTAGCACTGCTTGCCGTCGCGGACACTCTTACCGATCACGCCGGCGACGGCCGTGGCCGCCGTGGCCACCAGAATTCGGCCCGGCTCGGCCAGGATCTCCATGTCTTTCGGAAACAGCCGGTTCAGCTCGGTGTTGATCGTGCGGGCCAGCTCGCGGAACGGGCGGACGTGCTTGTCGTACGGCGCCGGGAAGCCGCCGCCGATGTCGAGGATTTTGACTTGCGGGTAGCCGCGCGCGTGGGCTTCCTCGAAAATCGACGACGCGAGCGAAAGCGCCTGCACGTAGTTGGCGAAGTTCGTGCTCTGGCTGCCGACGTGAAAGCTCAAGCCTTCGACCGTGAGGCCCGCGTCGAACGCCGACTTGATCAGGTCGACCGCCTCGCCGCTCGAGGCGCCGAATTTCGACGAAAGCTCGACGACCGCGCCGGTGTTGGGCACCCTGATCCGCAGTACCAGCCCCGCGTGCGGCGCGTATTTTTTCAGCTTGATGATCTCGGCGTGGTTGTCGTACGTCACCAGCGGCTTATACGCGTCGAGCTCGACCAGCGTGGCCACGTCCTTGATCGGGTTGGCGTAGATGATCTTGTCCCAGATGAACGCCTGCCGCTCGCCGGCCGGCAGGTGCTTGATGTTCTCATGCACCAATCGGAACTCGGCCATCGAGGCGACATCGAAGCTCGCGCCGGCCTCGTACAACGTGCGCACGATCTCCGGGTCGGAATTCGCCTTCACCGCGTAATACGCCTGGACGCGAGGCAAGTGCCTCTTGAAGGCCGCGTAATTCTTGCGCAACTGGCCGTGGTCGACCACGAACAGCGGCGTGCCATGCTCTCGGGCGAGCTGCTTGAGCGTGCTGGGCGAAACCACTAGTCGCGTTCTCCCACCAGAAAGTTCTTGAATTGCCACGGGTCGGTCGGGTCGATCGGCGCCGGGGCGTAGGCGTCGAACACGCTCGTAAAGCCCTCCAAAGGCGTCCAATCGGACGGCGTCGAAATGAATTTGCCCAGGTAGGGGCGCGAGATGTCGAGCACAAAGTCGTGCGGCAGATCGTCGGGCACGCACACGCCCTGCGCGGGGTGCTCGATCATCCACATCACCGCCGCCACCACGGAGATGGCCACCTGCATCGTGGTCGCGTTTTGATGCGGCACCAGCCGCCGCGATTCTTCGATCGAAAGATCGCTACCGGTCCACCACGAGTTAAAAGCATGGCCCATCACCAAGGCGCCCAGAATATCGGCCCCGCCGGTAATCTCGTCGCCCATGATGCGCGCCTGCTTCTGCAGCTCGTAGTCGTACCCGCGGAGCTCACTGAGCGAGGCGATGGCCGCGTCGCAGGGGCAGTAAGCGTAATGAACCGTGGGCCGATACACGGCCTTGCCCTCTTCCCACACCGTCAACTTGTCGGAGATGGTGAAGGCTTCGCCGTGGCGTACCACCATGCCGCGGATCGAGTAGTTCGGCACCCACGACCGCACCCAGACGTTGATTCCCATCTGCGCCAGGCAGATCTGGTTTTGCGGTCCTTCCGCGTGCTGATAGGCGCGCGGAGGCAATTCCTTTTCGTGGGTACCCCAGCCCATTTCGGCCGTGGTCGTCCCCTCCTCGCGGAATCCCTCGACGCTCCAGGTGTTGACGAATTCATCGACCTGCTTGGGCTGATCGCTGATTTGAGTGTCGCGCTCCGAGCAATGGATCACCTTTACGCCCAGCTTCATCGCCAGCCGATCGAACGTGCGGTCGGCGATGAGTTGCTCGACCTCTTCGGCCGCCGCGCCCACGACCTTCGCGTCGTCCAAAGCCCGCCGGCCGATGTCTAACAGGGCCTGCTTGGTGAAATGCGAAATCAGGCCCGGGTTCGCGCCGTGTTCGATCACGGCCGTCGGGCCGGGCTCGCGCCAGCCGGCCTGCATGCGGCGAACGTTCATGTGCCGCCAGTACAAGGTGCGCTGGGTGGGGTGCGAGTAGAGCGCGCGGTCGTAGGGGTCCCAAACTTCGACCGAGGTGTTCAGGTACAGCACTCCGTGGTCGTGGCACCACTGGAGAATCTCGCAGCAGTCGATGTTCCAGGCCAGATCGACCAGCAGATCGCCCGCGGCAAGTCGACTGGCCAACACCCGCCCCATGTTCTGCGGGGTGACTTTCTCGCGCACGAACCGCACTCCCTGCTCGGTCCAAGGCTTGAGCAGCTCGGCGCGGTCCTCGAAATCCATCACCGTAATGTTCGCGAGCGGCACCTTCAGGTGCTTCACCAGAATCGGCAACGCGCACTGCGCGACCGAACCGTACCCGACGAACAACACTTGTCGACCGAACGAAACCACGAGATTGCTCCTGATTGCGACATTACGGCGAAGACCGGCCATTCTTGCGACCGGCGTCGCGGGGGTCAACCGCCCCACAGGCGAGATGTTCGAATTGTGTTAGCGATCGGCTGCCGCGGGCGCGTCGACGCCGTCGCGCCGGCAGAGACGATGAGCCACTCGCACGCCCGACGCCAGCGCCCCTTCCATCCAGCCGACGAAGGCGTAGCAGCAATGTTCACCGGCGAAATGCAGCCGCCCCGCGTGCCCCTGGTCGAGGATCGGGCCGACGGTTGTCACCTGTTGGGGCGCGGGAAACGAGTACGTTCCGCGGGCCCACGGATCGCTGACCCAATCGACGAACCGTCCGCCCGTCATGGATTCGGCGAATCCAGGAAACAACCGTTCGAGCGCCTCGCGATAACGCTGTTCGCGCTCGGCCGCGGGCCAAGCGCGGCATTCGTCGGCTTCGCGGCCGTTGGCGAAGGCCACCAAAGCGTGCGGCCCCGCGTCACCCTGGCCGGTGGTCGCTTCCCAGGTCAACGGCACGGCCCCGCTCGAAATGGCGTTGGGTTGCCGCCCCAACTTTTGCCACACCCGTTCTTTCACCACGGCAAGGTACTTGGTGCTGGCGGCCATCGGCACGCTCAACGCGCCGGGTAGCGGCGGGTCGAATGCGATTTTGCACCACGTGCTGGGAGGCGCCGTCAAGACGACATCGTCGGCTTCGAGCCGCTCGCCGCCGGAAAGTTGCACCACGACGCGCGGCCCGCCGCCGGAAATACCCCGCCCCTCGTAAACGCGAATATCATGGACCGAGGCGCCGAGTCGCAGGCTCGACTCTCCGCGGCGCTCGACGAACGAACGCGCCAGGAGCTGGGCCAACTGCTGGTTGCCGCCCAGACAGTGCATCGTGTCGGTGTCTTCCCAGAACCTTTGCAATCCGCCGCCGCGCACGATCGCCAGGATTCCCAGAAAGCTCTGCCAGGCCGGAATCAATCCGTTGATGCCCGTAAACTGAATCGTCAACAGTTGCCGGCAGCGTTGGCTGACGTCAAGCCCGCCGATCCAATCGCCGAGCGATTTTCGATCGAGCTCTTGAGCTTCCGCGCCGCGCCATGGGCGGTAAGCGTCGATCGGCTCGGCGAGCTCATTGAGCCTCGTCTGGACCGATCGCACCTCGTGCCACAACGCTTTCGATTCGTCGGGCGAAAGCATCCGGCCGTCGAGCACGACGGTGTCGCTGGGCTCCCAAGGAGCCTCGGCGAATTTCAGATCGAAACGTTTTGCGTAGGCCATCCAACGAGGCTGGTTCGATCCGACAAGTTCGCCGCCGGCTTCGACCGTTTTGCCTTTGATCAGATCGCGGAGCGTTTCGACTCGGCCGCCGACGCGGTGGCGCGCCTCGACCACAGTCACCTGGTAACCCGCCGTCGCCAACTCGTCGGCGCAGGCCAGGCCGGCGAAACCGGCGCCGACGACGATCACCCGCGGCAAGTCGGCCGAGGACGCCGCGCGCGAGTCGAGGCTCAATAATCCCCCCGCCCCGGCCAACGCCGCCGCCAGCACCTGTCGGCGCGACAGACCTTCGCCGGCGGAGCCATGGGCGGCCCCTAAACCGCGCAGCAGCGACCAGGTCATCGACAAGCTCCCAGGACATTAACGTTTCGTCACGCACTCGTCGAAGTTCAAGAGCGTCAGCACGACGGCCGCGGTGGCGGCGTGGTCGGCCAGATCGAGGGCTTGGTCACGCGGGGCTTCACCCGTGTCGAGAAATGCCTTGGCCGAGTCGGGTGCCAGGGCGAAATCGGCTCGCTGGTCGGCGTAAAGCCTGGCCAGGACCTTCGTTTCATCGGCCGTCGCCTCGCGGCTCGTCAGGAGCCGGAATGCCGTGCGCAGCCGCTGCTCGATATTGCCGGCGTGCTCGCGCATCAGCTTCTCGGCCAACACGCGCGCCGCTTCGACGAATTGCGGGTCGTTCAGGAGCACCAGCGCCTGGAGCGGCGTGGCGGTGCGCTCGCGACGGGCCGTACAGACCTCGCGGCTGACTGCGTCGAACGAGAGCAAGCTTGGCGGCGGAGAGGTCCGCCGCCAAAACGTGTAAAGGCTGCGGCGGTAGAGGCCCTCGCCATGGTCCTGAGAGTAACTTTTGCCGGTTCCCGACTCTTCCCACAAACCGGCGGGCTGATAAGGCCGCACACTGGGACCGCCGATCCGATGGACCAACAGCCCGCTGACCGCCAGCGCGTTGTCGCGGATCTGCTCGGCCGAGAGCCGGTGCCGCGGGCCGCGAGCCAAGAGCCGGTTTTCGGGATCGTCGGCAAACAGCTTAAGGTCGCGAGGCGACGACGATTGCCGGTACGTCGAAGAAAGCACGATCAGCTTCGCGAGCGCCTTCACGTCCCAGCCACTATCGATGAAGTTCCGCGCGAGCCAGTCGAGCAGCTCGGGATACGTTGGCGGCTGTCCCTGGCCTCCAAAATCTTCCGGCGTGCCTACCAGCCCGTGGCCGAAGAAAATCTGCCAGAAACGGTTCACCGCCACGCGGGCGGTCAAGGGGTTGCGCTCGTCGACGAGCCACCTGGCAAGTCCAAGCCGATTGCGCGGATATTCCGCGGGAAAGGGGAAGATTCCCTCCGGAGTATCCGGTTCGACGCGCTCGCCGCGGGCATCGTACGCGCCGCGGCGCAGCACGTAGGTCGGCCTGCGCCAGGGGAGCTCGGCCATTGCCATGATCTGGCGCACCTGGGCGACCAGGTCGTTCTCCTGCTGTCTCAATGTCGACAGCTCCGCCCGTGCCTGCTGATAGGCCGGATCGTGCCGCGAGAGGTAATGGGCGAAACGCTCTTCGTCACCGACGGCGGGCAAGGAACCGCCGGGCGCGAATCCACCGCAGAGTGGCGCCTCAAGCGCCGTAAGCTCACCCTTGAAGACCTGAAGTTCGTCAATCGCGCCGTCCTTGAAGCCCACATCGCGGAACCGTGCGCCCAGGCCGAGCTCGACCGAGCCGACGCTGGAATCGCCCCACTCGGCCCGATAGGTGATGTCGCGAGTGAGCCGGTCGCGCACGACGTCCAACGCCACCGGCGCGCCGTTGAGGTAGAGCTTCACTCCGGCAGCGCGGCTCGAACCGTCGTAGGTCACGACCAGGTGCGTCCACTCGCCGCTGGGCACGCTCGCCGCGGAACGCACCTGGATCGCGTTACCTGGCCAGAAATGAACCAGCGAGAACACGGGGTGGCCTTCGTCGAGCGTCAACGAATAACCGCGGAAGGCGGCGTCTTCGGCGGCGACTGAGCGGTGCAATACGACCATCCGTGGCTTGGGCTCGGCCGGTTTGATCCAGAGGGCGAAGCTGAACGGTGTGGGGCGGCCGAAAGCGCCGGCGCCGGCACAAACGAAGGCCTCGTCGCCGCCGAATTGGTACGCCTGGCCCACTTTGCCCGGCACCGGCTTGTTTTCGCCTTGCGGTTGTGCGGCTTCGAACGTGAATTCGGCGTCCGGCTTCGGCTTTTCAATTACCGGCGGCGATTGCAGCCAGGCCTGGTACCGCGGCTGGGCTTCGGTGCGGATCCGCGCCAGTGAGGCTTCGCTCTCGCGAATTTTTGCCAGCAACTCGCGGTGCCGTGGTTCCTGGTCTCCCTCGTACAACAGCAAGGTCGGCGTGGGGGCCGTTTCGGTGAAGTGCGAATAAAGCCCGTGCTCGTCGATGTTGTCGAAGAAAGCGCTGAGCTGGTAATATTCCTTCTGGGTGACGGGGTCGTACTTGTGGTCGTGGCAGCGGGCGCATTCGAGCGTCAGACCGAGCCAGGCCATGCCGTTGGTCTGCACGCGGTCGGAGACGTAGGCCACGTGAAATTCCTCCTCGATGCTGCCCCCCTCGTTCGTTTGGCGGTGCAGGCGGTTGAATGCGGTGGCGAGAACCTGGTCGCGCGAAGCCAGTGTATCGGTCGCTGGGTCGAGCAAGTCGCCCGCCGTTTGCCAGACGATGAAGTCGCGATATGGCAGATTCGCGTTGAAGGCGCGGATCACCCAATCGCGCCAGGGCCAGACATGCATGTCGCGGTCCGACTGGTAGCCGAAGGTGTCTGCGTAGCGAGCGACGTCGAGCCAGTCGCCGGCAATCCGCTCGCCGAAAGCGTCGGCGGCCAAGAGCCTTTCGACGGCCTGTTCGTAAGCCTCGGGCGATTGATCGGCCGCGAAACGGTCGAGTTGCTCCAACGTCGGCGGCAGGCCGGTCAGGTCGAACGCCGCGCGGCGCAGCCATTTCTCGCGACTCGCCTCGACGGCCGGTTCGATCCGCTCGCGGCGCAAGCGGTCGAGTACGAAAGCGTCGATCGGCGTCCGCACCCAGTGATCCGAATCGTCGGGCCCGGGAACCGGCACGCTGGCGGCCAGGGGGATGAACGACCAGTGGGCCTGATACGCGGCGCCTTCGGCGATCCACCGACGGAGGAGCTCTTTTTGCGACCCCGAGAGGTGCTTGTGCGAATCAGCGGGCGGCATGCGGGTGAGGTTGTCGTCGGAGAAAACACGCGCGACCAGCTCACTTTGATCTGGATTGCCCGGCACGATGGCTCCCGTTTCAATGGCCGCCTCGCGGCGGTCGAGCCGCAGCTCGGCCTTGCGCGCGGCGCTGTCGGGACCGTGGCACTTGAAGCAGTTTTCCGAAAGGATCGGCCGGATGTCGCGATTGAACAAAAGCGGCTCGTCGCCTTGTGACGCCGCAGCCTGAGTCGTCGCCAGTGCGAAAGCAAGCAAGATCGAACTGGTTGACGAGGGCATTGAGAAACCTGGCGCGCAGGGTGCTGGAGTGTTCGCTCGGCTCGGGCGTTCGCGTGAATCTGGACCGAGTCAGGGGGGACCAAGGCAACTCGTTCAGACTCCAGTTTACTCGAAGCCGGAGACGATCCAAGGCCGCTGCGTCGGCAATCTTTTGGGTTATCAACCCGAGATTGCCCATAGTCCAAGGTGGTTGATACCATGGAGGTCGAACTTAATCGCGGGCGACATTCGGACAGTCCGTTGTCTCATGGCAAGGCATCTGACAAGGAGCAAGCGATGGCGAATGACTTGGCGACTCGGATAGACCAACTCGTCCAGCAGCAAATGGCGACGGGTCGCTTTCAATCGGCCAACGAGGTGGTCGTCGAAGCACTGGAGACCCTGCGCGATTTGGAAAGCTTTGCGGAACCATTCCACGAAGAATTGCGGCAGCGTCTGGATCGCACGGGACAAGGAAACACCATGCCGCTGAATCGGCTGGCATTTTTTGCGGAAGCACGGCGACGTGTGGCGAATGCTAGTTGAGCTAAGGACCAAATCGCATACTGGCCGCCACCGCCAAGGCCAGGGATCGGTACTTGTGCAACTCGCCATGGACGGCCCGCAGCTCGACCGTGTAGCGGCGGCCGCCGGCGACGGTGACCAGGAATAGTCGTTCCAATGGCAGCTTTTCCACCTTGGCGCCACGGGCGTATTGCACGCCGACGAATGGCCCGATGCGGATGGGCTTGACCGGCTCGGCCAACTTGACCTTCTGTTCGTCAAAGTCGGCCTGCATCTCGGCGGCTCGGTCTTTCAAATCGTCCGCGGCCCAGTTTTCCGGAGCGACGTCGTCGGCGTCGCCGGCAGCTTCGACATGGATTGTGATCGCAGGGTATTTCGCTTGTCGCGAGAGCTGCGCCGCGACCAGGTACTGTTTGCTCCGCGGCAAGCGGAACCAATCGTCAGGCAGGCTGAGCGTGAGCCGCCCTTCGTCCAGTGGGGGCACCGCGCCGTCGACCGACGGAAGCGAGGCGACGTCGATCGTCGCGCCGGCCGACTTGCTCGCCTTGGGCGGCCGCGCACCACTGGGCGGTGCGTCGGCTGGCGGAGGCACGTCGAGCGGTGGAGGCGCCGACGTTCCGCAACCCCAGGCCAGCGCCCCCGTGAGCGACACCAAAGCGAGCCATGCGGCAGGCACGGTTCTCATGGGTCTAGATCTACTTTCCCTTTGCAAACGTGCCGCGGATCATCACGTTCATCCGCCCGGAGTTGTCCTTCGGGTCCGTGTCGTACATCCGCAGGAACAACCGGCCCGATTGCTCGGCGTCGAACGTGGCTTCTTCGCCGACGGAGAAAGGCTCGACTCCCTTGGGGTCGGTTCCCTCTTTGAAAATGGCGCCGATCAGCTCACCGAGCTTGAATTTCTTCAGATCCTCGGGAATCTCCATCCCCTTGGGCCCAAGCTGGTGCGACATCTTGAAAGTCCAAGTCCCTTCGGCCGTGATCGAAATCGGCTTCCCTTCGACCACTTCGACCCCCGTGTCTTGCCAGCCTTCGTTGGCATTGATGTTGATCTTCTTCGTTTCCTTCGAAAGTTCCCTGTCATAGATATCGTCGAGCGCCTTCTTGGTGGCCGGGTGGTTCGGCACCAGTTTCAGAATCTGCTCGTAACAGGTCCGCGCGCTGTCGACGTCTTTGGCCTTTTCGTAATCCCTGGCGACCTTCAACGTTTCGACGATGAATTCCTTATAAATCGCCAGGAGCCGTTTGTCGCTGGGCAGCCCGTCGTCGTCTTCGCCGCCGCCGTCGCTCCCCTCGGAAAGACTGTTTTCGCCGCCGTTCTGACCCTTCTTGGGTTTGCTCCACAGCGTCCCGGTCGCCAGGCAGCAGACCAGGACCGCGGTCCAGATGGTGATCGTCGTTCGTTTCATGGCGCCTCGTACTCCTTCGGTTTTTCGCGCGAGCCAACGGCCCGGCCGCGTCGGTTGAATTGATTAGAGTCTGGCACGTGCGCGGTATCAAGCCGGGCGGATCGGTTTCACGTTCAATCGTTCAGTGGGAATCAACATGTCTTCCAGCACCCGGCCGCCGATGACTGTCTCGTCGATGATTCGCCCCACGTCTTCCAGCCGCACGCCGCCGTACCAGATTTGCTGGGGATAGATCACCACCGTGGGCCCCAATTCACACTGGTCGAGGCAACCCGACTGATTGGCCCGCACCAGTGGTCCCAGGTTTCGCCGCTTGAGCTCCGCCTTGAAGCATTGGCGCAGAGCCTCGCTGCCGTCGGGATCGCAACAACCGCGGCTGTTGCCGGGCTCGCGCCGGTTGCAACAGACGAAGATATGGCTTGTGAACAAGGGCATGGGACGAGATGTCTTTCCCCAACTCTCTTGATAACCGCCCCGCGCTGCCGGTGTCAACTATTTTGGCTTCGCCGGGCTGAAGAACCGCCGTTCGAGCTCGGCCTTCCCCCAGCGAACGTAGTGGTCGACCAATTCGACACGGAGTTGCCTCCGCGTCGCCTGGCCGCGCCGCACACGATCGTAGAGCGAGCTATGACGGCGGCGGTACGCGCGGACCTCCTTCAGCTCTTCGGCGTCGGCCCCCTCGGCGATCAGTTCCTGCTCCGAACCCTCGAGCAGGATGTCGCGGGCGTCGAGAAACTCGGCACTGGCGCCAAAGGCGATTTCGTCGAGAGTCTCGACCACCGCGGCCGCCTTGGCGGCTGAGACTAAGTCGGTGTCGGCACTGACTTTGGCCGCCCGGGCGATCGCCTCCGCCAACAGGGGGTTGTGCTTCGAGGCTTCGGCCAGCTTCAGCCGCAACGCTTGGAACGCATCGGGCGAAGGCACCAACGTCCGCGTGGCCAGGAGGAGGGCGAAATGGTCGAAGATCGCCTCTTCCACCTCGCGCGCCGGGTCGTACATCGCCTCGCGGCGACCGACCACTTCCAGTTTCGGTGCGAACAACGCCCCGGTCGGCGAAAGAAAGTCCTGGCCGATCGATAGCCCCAGTTTCGCCAGGTTCTCGCTGGTTTTTCCACCGGCCGGACCGTCGGCGATTGGAAAGAACTCACTACGATCGGCGGGCGTCTGCAAGGCGCACACCATGAGCAAGCCGGCGCAATAGGTGTGAATCTTCCGGCCGGCCAGTGGCTGCCCCTTGAGCTCGAGAACTCGCGACGTGAGAAAATTCAAGTCGAACTGCGATTCATTGCCGATCACGTCGCGCGCGGCCTTCGCCATCGGTTGGGCGACCGCCGGATCGGGGTGCCGCAGAAAGCAATAATGCAACGTGCGCTCAAGGTACGCCTCGACGTTCGTGGCAGGGATGCGGTCGCCTCGCTCGGGTAAGTCGACGATCACCATCCGTTGGATGCCATCCGGGCCGCGTTCGAGCGTCGCGACCCCGACGTGCGTGAACAAGCCCGGCGACAGGTCGGTGAACTGATTGTAGGGCGACGGGTTGCGCATCAGCATCCAATCGCCCGGCCGCAAGTCGAACGTACCCACGCGATAACTCTCTTCGGTCAGCCCTTTGCTGCGACGCTCCTCCAGCCAGGCGAGCAATTCCGCATGGCGGGTGGCCAATTCGCCCGTCAACGACGTTGCCTCGAACCGCGACAAGAGCTCGTGCAGGCGCCCGGCGGTGACGGCCGGCGGCGGCAACCTTTCCTTGGTTTCGGGTCGTGGGTCTTGCGGCAGGCCAATGCGGCGGATCACCTCGGCGGCCTCGACGGCCAGACCAGCCTCGACACCTTCGCCTTCCAGCAGTGCAACCACCTGCGGCAACAGTGAGCGTTCGCCCGTGGCGGCGATCAATTCCAGAAGTTTCTTGGCATCCGCCGGATCGGCTTTGGCGACGGCCGGCGCCGCGCTGGTACCCAAGACGTGCTCGGTGACGATCATCGCCCCAGCGGAACTGCGCTGGGAAATCAGCAAGTCGATCAGCCGCTCGCGGTCGGTCGGCTGTTTTATCAACTTAGGAACGGCAAATAGCAGGGCATCGACGTGCAGGTAACGCAAGCGGCCCGAGAGATCGATCAATTGGCTGGTGGTCCGTAGATATCCGCGCGCCGCTTCGCGTTGCTTCTCGCCGGCCGGCAAGGCGGAAAACTGCCGCCGCAATTCGAAGGCCTCGTCGAGCAACTGATCGACGCGCGTCTTGGCCTCGAGCAAATGGCGAATCGCGTCGTGTATTTCGGCCGGGGTGCGAACCTGCTTGAAACTTGCCCATTGGGTCATCCATTGTTCCACCGCGTTCGCAGCCTTGGCTACCTTCGCGGGCGTCGCGGCCGAGTAATCGGCCGCCTTGCGGGGCACCGAGCGTTCGAGCTCACGCAACCAGAGCTCCAACGCGTCGCTTTGCGGTTCGGCGGCATCTGCCGCACACATGCCGGCAACCAGGAGCAGACATGCCAGGAGAAGAAGCCTGGGTGTTTGGAAGCCCGCCCAAATTGGCGCGGGGACGCGTCTGGGTTCGAACATGTTGGGGTACCACAAGCCAAGGGGAGGACGCTACGCATTATCCCTATACCTTGTAGATTCCCTAAATGCCAGTCGCAGTTGCGGTTATTCCGTTTAAATGACCTTGCACGATCCTGGGAATCGAAATGTCTGTAAGGAACGCCCTCTGTGGCGTTCCGCCTTCGCTGGTGTAGGCGCGTCTGCCTTCCGCCCCACCGCCTGCCCACTGCGTTCTGCCCCCTGCGCCCTCCCCCACCCACGAAGTTAGGAGAAAAATAGCGTCCGCAGCGTCCACATCATCGCACGGCGAAAGCAAATTGAGGTCGCGCCTCTACGTAGCATCAACAATCTGGCGTCGATGGGCGGCCTGGGAACGCATTTTAGAAATAGGGGGGACACAACTGTCCGCACTGTCCGCATCGCCAACCTAGTGAACGCAAATGTCTGTTTGACATGCGGTTACGTCGTTTGTTGGTGCGGACGGTCGTCACATTTTCAACTGTCCGCAACTGTCCGCACTGTCCGCATCAATAGCATGTCTGGGTGATATGGGATGCTTGAGGTGTTATTATTCGTAAGATGCCTTCGGCTTGCCTGCATCCTACTGCGGCCGCCGTGCCGCGCCCCCGAGCGAGGTCAAAGGCGCCAATTGGCGCCTTTGAACTTGCCTTACTGGCAACGACTTACGCATTGCTTACCCCTCTGCAGAATGGATAGCGGCCGTGATTCATCCCCGTCTGGGACACCTGTCCGCGACGGCGGTTTGGCCGTGAAATGAATTCTCGGAAAGACCGTGCTGCAGCAACTCGACGGTTAATGCGTGGCGGGAAACAAGCGCCATCGTTAGCGGACCCATAGCTATACCTCAGTTTGAGGGCGGCAGCCGACCTATTCCGAATCCCCGATCAAGATAAAGGCTCCCCAGTAATACGGGTGCTCGAACGGAAGCGCCGACTTGACAGAGGGTCGCTGCGCGCCGGTGGCCTTGCCAACGCGCTCGACCGCGGGCAAGCCTTTGATCAACTTCTCGACTTGCTCAGCCGGCAACTCCCTCAGCCAACTCTTTGCCTCGGCCAACGCCTCGGCTTTCGGCATCGGTTGGTCCAGGCCCTCGCGCTGGGCCAGCAAGTTTTCGTAAAACCGCACCATCAAGAGCGCGGTCGCCGTATCGTCGACCTTCCACTGGCTCACGACGAGGCTCCTCGCTCCCGCCAACAGCAAGGCCTGCGAAAACCCGACAAACCCCTCGCCTCCGGTGTACTTTCCCAAGCCGCTCTCGCACGAACTGAGCACGACCAGATCGGCGTTGAGCTTCCAATGCCTCAAGATGTCGGCCGCGGTGAGCCGGCCCTCGTCGATGAGCTCGTCCATCATCGCCTGGTCCGGCCCAGCGGACTTATCAGCTTGCGACAAGATCAGAGCCGATTGCAATGGCGACCGCACGTCGAGCTCGCCGTGGGTGGCGAAGTGCAGCACGTCGAATTCGCCTAGGCGCCCCGATGTCGCCGATTCGTCGAGACGCTGCCGACTGGCCTCGGTGCCGAGCAGCTTTTCGGCGCCGGGAAAGAACTGTGAGACGGCTTCGACTTCACGGCGCGAGCCGGGCAGCGGCGAGTACATCGAATCTCGCAAGGTTCGAGCCAAGCTCACCATGGCGATTTCTCGCCGCGCCAACTCGGCGGCGGGCTGGGGCGAAAGCTGCACACCCAGGGGGCCCGGCTCGACGGTGAGCTTTCGCGCCTCGCCGCCGCGCCAGACCTCAATGGGCACCTTCGGCTGGGTGCCGTCGAGATCTGGCTTGAGCTTGGTACCAGCTTCTTGCATCACCCCTTTGACGTCGCCAAAAGTGTCCAGACGCAGCCCGCCATAGCTGAGCAGCACGTCGCCGGCAGCCAGGCCGGCGCGCGCCGCGTTCGAACCCGGTACAACCATCGCCACAAACACGCCGTGATCCGGCGCATCCGTCGAAGCGGGTTGGTCAAACCGCGCAAAGGAGGGGTCGCCGAGGGCAAGCAGTCTTGAGTTCGCGTCGATCCCAGGCCGGCCCGCACTTCGTTGGCGCAACCAGGCGAGCACCGTACACGAAGGCGCATAGCTCACGGCGAAAGTCGCTCCGTCGCCCGATGCCTCCAAGAGGGGCTCGATCGGCACGCCCGCCATGGCACGCGACGGCAACACGATCAGTCGTCTCACGGCAGGCAGACCGTTTTCGGCCCCAAGCGCGGGCAAGAGTGGTGTAAGACGTTGAGCGCTCAGTGCGGCGAGCGGCTTTTTCCAATCGGGGCGTGCCACGGCGGACGGGTCGCTTATCGTTTGGCGAACCTCGCCGATCAGTTCGTCATCTTCGTTGGTCCAAGCGCCCCCCTCACCGCTACCGGCGAGCTTGATCCATGCCGGGCTGCCTTTCCGCCGGCAAACACCGGCCCAATGCTCACCGTTGGGGTCCGCGGCCAGCGGGAGCGCGGATTCATCGAGCCAGACGACCAGCGCGGCGTCGTCCGGCAGAGACGATTGAATCGCCGCCAGGTCATAGGACTTTCCCGCCAGAGGGCCATAACGTCGCGCTAATTCGGCCATGAACTCGGTGAGCTCGGCCTGGGCTTCGTCGCGCCGGGTGCGCAGCTCCAAGACTCGCTGGCCGCGTTCGGCGTCGTCGCCGGTCGATTTCGCCAGACCCGCGAGCTCTCGCTCGAGCCCTTCGTACCGTGCGCGGAGCGCCTGCTCTTGGAGCCGGTCGTCGTCGGCAAGCGGCAAGGCGCGGCGTGCCGAGAGGTCGTCGAACAAGCCTCTCGCCAGGTTGGCTTCCAGGTTCGCCCACGCCTGCGCCGCGAGACCGAGCCGCGCTTGGCACGCCGCGAGGCGCGGCAACGGCGATAGCCTGTCGCCAAACTCCGCCCGGTCCAAGCCGGTAAAACTCACGCTCAGTCTGGCGGCTTCGTACCTCTCGGCCGCGGCGATCCACTCGGCTTCCGCTTCGGGGTACTTCCCCTGGTTCTGAAGGCTCCTGGCGAGGTCGCAGTGGACGACGGCCGTGGCGGGGTGTCGTTCGCCGAGCTCCTGGCGGAGCGCCGACAAAGAGCGTTCGAGCAGCCCTTGCGCCTCGGCGTGTTTCCCCTGGCTCATGAGGACCTTTGCCAGGCCGTCGAAGCACATGGCGACGTCGGGGTCGTTTTCCCGCGCCCCCAATTCACGAACCGCCAACGAGCGCCGCAAGTGCGGTTCGGCCTCCACAGGCCTGCCCTGTTGAAGCAGGTTTGCTGCGAGGTTGTGGTGGACGAGCGCCGTCCTTGGGTGTTCGTCGCCTTGCGTCCGCTGCCAAATGCCCAGGGCGGTCCGGTGAAGCGCTTCCGCTTCGTCGAAACGCCGTTGGCGCTCCAGGTTGACGGCCAGGTTCTCGGTCGTACTCGCCGTCGTTTGGTGCTCCTCCCCCAACGCCGCGCGTTGGTTGCTCAACGCCTGGCGCAAGAGGGGTTCGGCCTCGGCGTGTTTACCCTGGGAGTCGAGGTTCCGAGCCAACGCATCGTACGAAGCGGCCGTCTCGGGGTGCTGCTCGCCAAACACCCTGCGGTGGGTGGCCAAAGCGCGCAAATGCAACGCCGCAGCCTCAGCGTAACGTCCTTGTTGCGTGAGGTTGCTCCCCAGATCCCGGCAACACAGGCCCGTCTGCGGGTGGCCATCGCCGAGCGTTTCGCGATCGATTTCCAGCGCTTTTCGAAAGAGCGGCTCAGCCTCGGCGAATTTTTGCTGGCTGCCGAGGTTGCTCGCAAGGCCCATGTAGCCATGGGCGGTTTCCGGGTGATTCTCGCCGAGCGTCCGACTTCGAATTCCGAGCGCCTTGCGCAACAGCGGTTCGGCCTGGGCGTGCTTTCCCTGGGCGCTCAGGTTCATGGCCAGGTTGTGGTAACCGACTGCGGTCGTGGGATGGTCGTCGCCGTGGACTTTCCGCAAAATCTCGGAGGCCGTCTTGTACAACGGCTCAGCCTCGGAATATCGGCCCTGGTTGAACAGGCTCACTGCCAGGTTGCTATAGCTGATGGCTGTATCCGCATGCTCCTCGCCGCGCGTGCGCCGCGAAATATCGAGCGAACGCCGCAGGAGCGGTTCGGCCTCGGCGGACCTCGCCAGGTGCAAGAGGCAGGTCGCGAGATTGTTGGCCTCGGTAGCCGTCTTGTCACCATCCGGGCCGTCCAGCCGCTCGCGCAGCGCCAGTGCCTGCCGACACATCGGTTCGGCTTCCGCGTATTTGCCCTGGTAAACCAGGTTGGCGGCCAGGTTGTTGCAACTACTTGCCGTGTCGGAATGATCTTCGCCCAGGGTTTGGCGGCGGATCGCCAGCGCCTGCCGGAACAGGGGCTCGGCTTCGGCGTACTTGCCCTGATGGTCGAGGTTTTGCGCCAGGTCGTCGATGGTCGTGATGGTTTTCTGATCTTGCGCGCCATTCACTCCGCGCTGGATCGCCAGGGCGCGACGGAACAACGGCTCGGCCTGCGCGTACTTGCCACTGCGATCGAGCGCGACGGCGAGGCCGCGATAACCCTGGGCTGTCAGTGGGTGCTCTTCGCCTAACGCCTGACGGAAGATCGTGAGCGATCGCTCGTGCAACGGCTGAGCGTCGGCTGGCCGGCCGCTGGTTCCGAACAATACGGCCAAACCGTACAGCACGGTTGCTGTCTCGTGGTCTGCCGGGCCCAGGTGTCGTTCGTAGATCGCAGCCACGCGTTGTTTGAGCGCGATGGCGTCGGCAAGCCGGACTTCCTGGTACGCCGCCATGCTCTTTTCGTCGAGCGCCTTCGCCTCGGTCAGCTCGGCGCGGGCACCTGCTTCCAGGCCGGCAGCCCGCTCCAACGTCGCTAGCAATCGCCGGGCGTCTTGGGTTTGCCAGTGGGCGGCGCCTTGTTCGCGGGTCCGCAATTCGAGCAGTTCCCGCGCCGGCGCTTGCGCGTCGGCAAAATCACCGCTCCGGTAAAGTTCGTCGATACGTTGGCTTAATTCATCCGCCAGTTCGGCATCGTCGCCCGTCAGATTGCGCATGAACGGCGTGTCGGCGTCGGCGGGTGGGCCTTCGGCCGGCTCGTCCCACGCCGCCGTGACGCGAAGCTGGGAGGCGACGAACGTTGCGAGCACCAGGAGGGCCCCGACATGTCGTGAGACGTGCATGATTCGGCTACATGTCATTGGGGATCTCCATTCAGTCGGATGGCATGTTGGGCAAAACCTCGAACGCGATGGCCCTCACGGCGGCAACACCCCGACGTGCCTGCAACGCGCGGCACAACTCGGCCAATGCCGCCGGGCCGTGCTGCGCCGTACCGACGCGCTGCCGTGCCAGCGGCTCGAGCCGGTGGCCATCGAACGACCATGGGGTTGCACCCGTGGCATGCCAATCGGCTCGTTCGACCCGCGGGGCCCAGTCGTCGAAGGCACCTAACGGCTCGCGCGAGGCCACCAGCACGAAGGCCGTGCAGCCGGCGTCGTCGAGCGTCAGGTAATCGTCTGATTTTCCTGGGCAAACGAAACGCGGCACGCGCTTGACGGCCGCTTGCTCGGCGTCGGGCTCGGGAAAAAGCAACTGGCAGCCTGCGTCGGGATTGACGGCCAGCAAGTAGGCGTAGGCCGGCGTCTCAAACTCGACTGCGACGGCCACCCGGTCGCCCGCGCGAACACCGCCGCCATGATTTCCCATGTTGCCCAACGACGTCATTTCGTCACCGGGCCCCACGCGAAACTGCTCGATCCGCATCGTTGCCTTGATTTCGCCCGCCTTGATTTCGTCCGGCGGCCCCGTCGACGGTACGGTCGTCGCGGCCTCGGTGCCGGCATTGCCAAGCGCTGCGACCTTCGGCGAACCGCCGCTCGTCGATGGGCCAGGGCGTCCGCTCCAGCGGGTAGCGAACCCGTACCCGACTGCGCCGATCACCGCGAGCGGAACGACCATGATCGCGGCGAGTTGAATGCGCGCAAAATGGCGCCGACGGCCTTTCGTGCGATGTGCCGTGGCGCCCGCGCGCTTCGCGGCATGCCCAAGGTCGTCCGACAACTCGTCGGCCGATTGGTAGCGGTCCTCCGGCCGCTTCGCCAACAGCATCTCCAACATGGCGGCCGTGGCCGGCGGTACTTCGGGCCGTGAATCGAGCAGGCAGGGAGGCGGCTCTAGGGCGTGTGCCCTGAGTTTCTCGATCGCCGAGTTGCCGGCGAACGGAGGCCGGCCGGTAAGCAAGTAGTACCAGGTGCAACCGAGACTGTAGAGATCGCTGCGCGCGTCCGCCCGGCTGGCGTCTTGGGCTTGCTCCGGGGCGATGTAATCGGGCGTGCCCAAGAGCAAGCCGGCCTGCGTTCGCGTGGCGTCGGTCGCTTGCGATTCGCTCGCGGCCAATTGCGCCAGGCCAAGGTCCAAGAGCTTCACCTGGCCTTGGGGAGTGAGCATCAGGTTCGACGGCTTGATATCGCGGTGTACGATACCATGCTTGTGAGCGAAGGCCAGCGCCGCGGCCGTCTGACGGATGCAGTCGAGCGCCACGTCGGAAGGCAGGGAACCCGACTGTGCGACCTTCGTTTGCAGGTCGGTACCCGGCACATATTCCAGCGCCAAATAAACCCGGCCCTCGTGCTCGCCGGCGTCGTAAGCGACGGCCAGATTGGGGTGCGTCCCCAGCCGGCCCTGGGCGCGAATCTCGGTCAGGAAGCGCCGCAACCGCTCTGGTGCCTCGCTGCGTTGGCCCGGCAGCACCTTGATCGCCGCGCGGCGACCCATGAGCATGTGCTCCGCCAGGTAGACCTCGCCCATTCCGCCGGCGCCGAGCAGCCGCTCGATGACGTAATCGCCCAGCCGATCGCCGGCCGCCAGCGGCTTGCAAGGGGCCTCTCCCACGGTGTCACCGGGTGCCCACGTCCGCGTGGCCTCCAGGCGCGAATCGCCGGCCAGCACCCGGCCGGCGTCGTGCAAAGCGGCGATCACGCGCAGGTCGGGCAGGGCCTCTTCGCCGCCGCGGTTTTCGGCGAGCCAAGGTTCGGGGGCAGTTTGCTCGCCGCGCCGCAGTGCCTCGCAAAAGTCGTCAAAGACGACGGCCAGCCGCGCGGCGTCGGGACCTGGCACAAGTTCGTCGTCGATCATGGTTCGTCTCCCAATTCCTCGCGGAGGCGGCGGACCGCTCGCACCCACAGTTGACGTATCGCATCGGTTTGACGATCCATCCGCGCGGCGATCTCGGTAAAGGGCAAGTCGTCGAAATGCCGCAATTCCAACACCCGGCGGTGATCGGCCGAGAGCCGCCCCAGCGCTTCCAGCAGCCGGGCAGCCCGCTCGCGCCGCGCCGCCAGCTCCGCCGAGCCATCGTCCGGCGCCAGCGGTCCTCGGTCGCGCTCGGCGTTGAGCGACTCCTCGATCCGCACGTCGCGGACCTCCCGGCCCCAGTAGCGCAGCGAATCGAGCGCTTCGTTCCGCACGATCGCCGCCAGCCACGCCAGCCATTGCTCGGGCCGCTCGCCGCGCAATTGGTCGAGCCGCTCGCACGCCGCCAACAGTGCCTGCTGCACGAGATCCGAGGCCTCGACCTTGCCGGGCAATCGGCCACCCAACAGCCGGTCGGCCACATTCTTCAAGTACGGCCGGTAGCGGTTGGCGAGGGCCCAAAAGGCCGCTTCGTCATCCTTGGCCGCGGCGGCGGAAGGCGCCGGTTCGTTCGACGAATCGCGTGCTGCCAAAGATAAAGACCCCGAAAAGGTCGGAAGTGTGACGGCCGCATTTCAGTTTTCCCAGATTCTCCGCGATTTGTCGAGAATCAGCGGGCATCAAGATGGGGGCTGAGCCACGAATTACGCCGACCGGCAGTCACCGACGGCGTGATCGCAACTGGGAGGTGGTTTTTATTCCGCTTAAACCACTGACGACATCAGGAACAGGATCAGGAACAACGCCAACATGAAGCCGGCGATCCAGGTTCCGGTGCGAATGGCGCCGATCGTGATGTCGCGCATTTGCTCGTGCCGCGTGGCGGAATAGACCAGGCTGACTGCCACGATCAGCGGCAGTGCATACCACATATCGTTGACGTGGGTTGCAAATAAAACTCCAGCCAGGGCCAACGGGTTCACGATCGTCTCCTCTGTACTATGACGTTTTGCCGCCGTCCGCGTCGTCATCCCGCGAGGTATCGCCCGGTGGACCTTCGTCTTCCTTTTTCTTGGGGGGTGGGGCTGAAAACGCGGGTCCGCCCCAGGCGTCGTAAATCGCCAGAATGTTCAATAGTCCGGCGATCACGGTGAAGTAGGTGCCCAGCTCCCAATAACGGTGCAGATCGCTGACGAGCTGATCCAACTCCCCGCCGGAAGTCAAATCGGGCGGGACCATGAAGCGTTTGTAAACGGGAAACTGGATCGGCTTGGCTCGCAAGGCTTGCACTGCGGCTGGCAGCGCGGGAATTCCCACTGCGACCTGCGTGAAATACTGCAAACGCTTATCGTTCGGACGCCACGAAGCGTAGACCACCCGTCCTTCGCCCAGGTAAAGCCCGTAGATGAACGTCCCAAGAATGCAGACGAAGAACAACACGGCCTTATGGCGCCGCCCCTGGTACCAATGGCCGAGGCCAGGAATCAACCAGGCGAGAAGCGCGGCGAGCACCGGGTCTTTGAGGTCGATTTCCAGCGGTGGTCCGTCGGCGGCTTCGGATGGACGTTCTGTTGCGGTCTTCGCCATGGTATTCGCGCCGTTCTCCGTTAAGCATTCGCGTTCGGACGCGATTTATTCTAGCTTGCTTTGCGCACCAGTCTACATCAACGTCGGGCATCGGTACCTTGGGCGGTGGCCACTCTGCGCGTGCTAGCAAGGGGGGTTGACTTTTTCAATTCCCCCCGGTTACAGTGGCGGTGCGCTGTGTTCCAAGGAGGGTTTTTCGACCGATGGACAAGCTTCACGAAATCGAGCCGATCATCGCGGCGGCGGCGCCGGCGATTGAGGTCGTCTCCGTGTCTTCGACCAAGCGCGCGGCTTCGCGCGCCGAAAAGCTGGCCGCCCGGATTGCTCGCGTTGTGCAGCGCCGCACTTCCGGCTCGATCGTCGGCCTCACCGTCGAGGTTCGCCGCGATGGGGTCTACCTCGGCGGGCGTTGCGCCACGTTCTACTCCAAGCAACTCGCTCAGCAGGCCGCCATGGGAGTTGTCGAGGACGAGCCCCTCACCAACGAGATCGAAGTCGCGTAGCGGAGTTGCCGCTCGTTTTATCGGTCGGGTGTGAAATCTTTCAGCCAACGCTCGTCCCACAAGCTCGGGAAGGCGTGGGGCCGGTAGGGATGGGCCGCGATCGCATCCTCGTCGAGCTCCAAACCCAACCCCGGTGCGTCGGACAAGCTGAATTCGCCGTGGGCCAAGGGGCTCCATCCTCGCACCAGGTCGTTGCGCCAGGCAACGTCGAACTCGGCGAAAGCTTCCTGGACCAGAAAATTCGGCGTGCTCGCGTCGAAGTGCAAGGCCGCCGCCAAGGCCACGGGACCGATCGAGCAGTGCGGTGCCACCAGGATATCCTGCGCCGCGGCCATCGCGGCGATCTTCTTGGCCGCCAACAGGCCGCCGCAGTGCGCAATGTCGGGCTGCACCACATCGACTGCCCGCAACGCCGTGAGCTTGAAGAATTCGGCCAGTGTATAGAGCCGCTCGCCCGACGAAATGCGGCCGGTCGTGCGCCGCTTGACCTCGGCCAGCAGGTCGAGACATTCCGGTGCCACCGGCTCCTCGCACCATTCGGGCTTGAACGGCGCCAGGTCGTTGACCATCTCAATCGCCGCAGTCGCGCCGAGCCGGCCATGGAACTCGATCATCAACCCCACCTTGGGACCGACAGCCTCGCGGACCGCCGCCACGATTTCGATCGCCGTTTCCCGGGCCTCGGCCGAAAGTGTTTTCCATGCGGTGCCGAATGGATCGAACTTCATCGCCGTGTAGCCGCGGGCGACGACATCTTTGGCCCGCTCGGCGTACTCGCCTGGCGTCGCGGCGCCGCCATACCAGCCGTTCGCATAGGCCGGGAGCGTGCGGTGGCAACGGCCGCCCATCAGCTTGTAGACCGGCTGACCACAGGCCTTGCCGATCAGATCCCAGAGCGCGATCTCAACGCCGCTGATCGCCGTCATTACGGTCGAACCGCCCTGGTACTGGTCGCGGATCATATCGCCCACGATTTGCTCGACATCGAACGCATCCCGGCCGAGGACTCGGCTTTCGACCCATTCGTGGGCCACGGTTTGCACCGTCCGCTCCTGCCATTCCAACGACGCTTCACCGACGCCGGTTAAACCGGTATCGGTCGAGAGCCGCAGGAACAGGTAGTTGCGCAGCCCGGCGTTGGCCAGGAAAGTTTCGAAGCGGGTAATACGCATGGCGATTGTTTAACTGGGGCTGAAGCGTCACCGCCGGGCTTTGCCCGGCGGTGGCTTCTCATTGTCGGCCGCGTGACGTATATCTTGACCGCCCAATGTATAAGAATACAAGCGATGACCAGTGACAATCATAATCCCGATGCTGACCGCTCGTCCACGCGGGCCGTCGTGCTCACACCCGAGGGTCGCGGCGCCGTGGCCACGGTACTGGTTGTCGGACGCGGCGCGCTGGCTATCGTCGCGCGATTGTTCCGCCCTGCCAATGGGCGGCCGCTGGCATCAATGCCCATCGGGCGGATAGTGTTTGGCCGCTGGGGCGCCGAACCGGGCGAGGATCTGGTTGTCGTTTGCCGCGCGGCCGATCGCGTCGAGGTCCATGGCCACGGCGGCCAGGCCGCGGTGGCGGCGGTTCTCGAAGCGCTTGCCGCCGCGGGTTGCCGGCCGACGACCTGGCAGGCGTGGAATCGTGACGAGGCGGGTGATGCGATCCAGGCCGAGGCGCTCGAAGCCCTGGCCCACGCGCGCACCCAGCGGACCGCTGCCATTCTCCTGGATCAATACCACGGCGCATTGGGCCGGGTAATCGATGAAATCGTGCGGCTGCTGGCGGGAGTTGACGACGCGAGCCTGGCAGCCGCGCGTGAAGGATTGCAAGCGCTGATCGCCCGCGCATCCTTGGGTCGATTTCTGATCAACCCATTTCAGGTCGTGTTGGCTGGTCGACCAAACGTGGGCAAGAGCAGCCTGATCAACTCCTTGGTCGGCTATCGCCGCTCGATCGTCTACGACGCGCCTGGCACGACACGCGATGTGGTGACGGCCGCCACAGCCTTCGAAGGTTGGCCGGTCGAACTATCCGATACGGCGGGCTTATGTGCCGGTGGCGACGAGCTCGAGTCGGCCGGTGTGCGTTTGGCGCGCCAGCGTCTCGCCGGGGCTGTGGTGTGTGCGCTCGTATTCGACTCCAGCCGGGCCTGGGAGGTTGACGACGATCTATTGTTGGCCGAATGGTCCGGTGCCCTGGTCGTCCATACCAAGAGCGATCTGCCACCGGACACCAGCCGCCCTCGTCCGCCGGGCGTGTACACCAGCAGTGTGGCGCCGGGCGGTGTCGACGAACTGGCACGAGCGATCGCCGCGCGGCTCGTGCCGGACCCTCCCTTGCCCGGCGCGGCGGTGCCGTTTTCCGAGCGGCAGATCTCGGCGCTGGGTCGCGCGCTGGCGCACGTCAATTCCGGCGATCGCGTTTCGGCGACGCAGGCGTTGGAAGAGGCGCGGTAGTGGGTGAGTTTTGGGTTGCGGCCGAAGCCAGCACTAGGAGAAATCGTCCGCGTCGAGATAGATCTTCTCGCCGCGGAATCTCTTCCGTTCCAAGTCCCAGGGAAAGAAGATCACGACCTTGAATTCCACGTGCTGGCCGCTGGCCGGGTAATCGAGCCAGTCGCACATGTGCGTCGCGGTCATGGAGGCTTCCTCACAGACACCCTGAGGGCCGATTACGATGTCGGTGAGGCGGAATTTGACGTCAGGAAACGATGTCAACAATTCCGTATAAAACCGCTCGGCACCGGCGTGACCGGTCCATCGCTTGCCACCTGGAAACAGCTCGTACACGCAATCGTCCGTCAGTGTGGCCAGCAAGCCCGGAATATCGCGACGGTCCTCGGCTTTCGAATGCTCCTGCTTGCCAATGACCAGTGACAATGGACGACAAAGGACCAGCGGCCAAGGACCAATGACCTTCCCCGATGTTGCCAATTCCATCGTTCGCCCACATACTCACGTTCATCGTCACCCATACAACTCGACAAGTTCCATCCATGCCCGACCCCGCGTCCAGCACCACCGAATCAAAGCCGGAAGCCGATTTGTCGGGCCGGCAACTCGGGAGCTTTCGCCTGTTGCGAAGGCTGGGCCGGGGGGCGATGGCCGAGGTCTACCTGGCCGAACAAGACGCCTTGCACCGCCAGGTGGCGATCAAGGTGCTCAAGAGCAGCCTTGCGACCGACGAGACGTATGTCAAACGGTTTCATAACGAGGCCCACGCCGCGGCGTCGCTGGTTCATGCCAACATCGTGCAAATCCACGATGTGGGCTGTTGCGACGGCATTCATTTCATCGCCCAGGAGTATGTTCAAGGGCAGAACTTGCGCGAGTACATGACCCGTCGCGGCCAGCCGGATCTCAAGCTGGCCTTGGCCATCATGCGACAGGTCGCCGCCGCGCTCTGCAAAGCCTCGACCGCCGGAATCGTGCATCGCGACATCAAGCCCGATAACATCATGCTGGCCCAAAGCGGCGAAGTGAAGGTGGCCGACTTCGGCCTGGCGCGGCTGCCTGATGGTCTCGGCACGGTTCAGTTGACCCAGAAGGAAGTCACGATGGGCACGCCGCTGTATATGAGCCCCGAACAGATCGAGGGGCGGGCGCTTGACCCCCGTAGCGACATTTACTCCTTTGGCGTGACCTGCTATCAGGTGCTGGCCGGCCATCCTCCGTTTCGCGGCGATACCACGCTGGCGGTTGCGCTGCAGCACCTGAAAACAGAGCCCGAGCCGCTGGAATCGGTGCGTCCAGATCTTCCACTAGCGCTCTGTCGTACCATCCACAAGATGTTGGCCAAGGATCCGGCGCAGCGGCAAACCAGCGCCCGCGAGCTGCTCGCCGAGTTGCGGGCAATCAAGATCGAGGGGCTGGACGACTCGTGGCACGGTGCATTCGGCGAGGCCGAAGGGCCCCTGGTCGAGGCGCTGGCCGAAAGCCACGCTGCCACGCAGCGGTTGGCGGTCTTGATGCAAAGCGCGTCACTGGCGTCGTCGCACCGCCGCCGGACGGCGTTGTGGCTCGCAGCCGGAACCGTCCTGGCTTTTGCGGCGGGCGCTGGCGTCGGTTGGCTGCGCCGGCCGCCGTATTTGCTCGCCGACGCGCACCAGGTGCCGGTGACAAGGCAAGCCTCAGCCCAGGAGCAGCTTTTCTTCGCCCGGCAGCTCATGCGCCGCCGTTCGACGAATACCGAAGAATGGCTGCGAAGCGTCAAGGAGTTCTTTCCGGATGCCGACTACGAGATGCGCCAGGCCGACAAAGACCTGGCTCGCTGGTCTCTGGCCCAGGAGCGGAACGACGACGCGCTCAAGCAGTTCGTCGCGCTGGCCGATCTCGAAGAACCCGAGTACCGCGCGTTTGGCCTGGCGGGCCAGGCCGTGGCATTGGCGCGCCAGCACAAGGTTATCGAGTCGATTGAAAAACTCGAAGAACTCAAGCCACTTTGGGAGGGAGTGGTCGCCGACGTTCAAATGCGGCAATGGGTCGTGACGACGCTGCGGCAAAACCAGGACGCCGGCGGACCCCGCGTCCGCGGCGACCAACGCCAGATGATCCAGCAATGGCTTCACGCCGAGGAATCCAACGGCGGTTGACAGCCAGCCGGTCGATAGGGTAACAAACGTCTTGTGTTCGCGCCCGCATCGTCTAGTGGCCTAGGACGCTGGGTTCTCAGCCCAGTAACCGGGGTTCAAATCCCCGTGCGGGTAGTTTTTTCCAAAGTCGTTGTCTAATCTACAGATAGATACCTGCCGACGGTCGGCAGCGAGACCCAAAATCCCTGAGGCGCAAAACGGTAAATACCGTTTTGCGGCCCTAAGCACGGGAGGGTTTCGTTATGCCTCGAATCGTCCACGTCACGCCCAAATACCGGCGCCACAAAGCCTCTGGCCAAGCTGTCGTGACCATCGCGGGCCGCGACCATTACCTCGGTCCTTGGCGCAGCAAGGCCAGCAGGGTCGAGTACGACCGCCTTATCGGTGAGTGGCTTGCAGCCGGCCGCCCCCCCTCGCACGCCGAGCTTTGTCAATCCGATTTGACCATCACAGAATTGGCCGCCGCCTACTGGCGCCACGCCAAGGTCTACTACGTTAAGGACGGCCGGCCCACGGGCGAGCAACCTGGAATCAAGATCGCCCTGCGATACATGCGAGAGTACTACGGCCACACGTTTGCGGTCGCCTTTGGCCCCTTGGCGTTAAAGGCAATCCAGGGAAAGATGATCGAAACGGGCAATAGCCGGCGGTACATCAACCATCTTGTCGATCGAATTCGACGTTGCTTCAAGTGGGCCGTTGCCCAAGAAATTGTCCCCGTGGTGGTCTACCAGGCGTTGGCGACCGTGCCCGGACTGCGAAAGGGTAAGACAGAAGCTCGCGAACCCGACCCGATTGGCCCCGTCCCAGAAGCAGTCGTCGAGGCAACCTTGCCGTTCCTGCCAAGGTCCACGGCCGACATGGTCCGCCTTCAGCGGTTGACCGGATGCCGTCCAGGCGAAATCGTACTTTTGCGTCCATGCGACGTTGACCGTACCGGCACGGTCTGGACCTACCGGCCGGCGAGCCACAAGACCCAACACCACGGGCGCGACCGCATCATTTGTATCGGCCCAAAAGCCCAAGTCCTGCTCCGCCCCTATCTACTGCGAGACGCAGACGCTTTCTGTTTCCAAACGGAACGCGCCAATCAAAACAAGACCGCAGGCGGACGGTACACGAGTCGGAGCTACCACCAGCGCGTTCATTCCGCGTGCGATGCGGCGGACGCAAAGGCCCACGCCAACAACCCCGAGGTCCCGAAGGACGATCGGCTAGTGCCGCGCTGGGCACCGAACCAGCTACGCCACTCGGCCGCGACTGAAATCCGCGCACGCTACGGCTTGGAAGCCGCGGCAACGGTGCTGGGCCACGCGAAGGCCGACGTAACTCAGGTCTACGCCGAACGCGACCAAGCCAAAGCGGCTAAAATCGCAAGGGCCATCGGATAAAATCAACGAACCCGACAACCGCCGTTCACCCCACTCCCTCGCTCGCCGCGTCAGTTTCTCCCGCCTGCTTGAAGAATTTCGAGTTACAGTCGAGAATGACCTGTCTCAATCAGGTTCTCGAAGTCATGAACCATTGGTAGATTCGACACCGACCGCGCGGCGTCGACCGCAGGATTTGAAAGGCTAGAGCGTCTGCGCGGGGGACTCGGTGGAGTAACGCCAATGGAGCAAAACGAAAATGCAGTGGGTCAGCCTAAAGTTGTCTTTCCGTTGCACGGCATTCGGACTTTAGCGCAGTGGCAGCGAGTTTTTGCCGACACGGCAAGCGAAGATGGATGGATGTGCCGGCTTGACGGGTGGGATTTCGGCCGCTTCTCCCTTTGGCGGTTTATCAACCCGTGGGCGCGAGCGGCCAAAGTGAGCTGGTTTCGCAATCGCTATAGGCAACAAGTTCGTGAACTCGGCGAGCATATTCACATCGATCGGTGCGAGTACCCGTCGGTCGTTGCACATAGCTTTGGAACACTCATTCTAGGAAATGCCCTTCTGAAATATGAGTACCTTCGACTTAACAAAGTGATACTGTGCGGATCACTTCTTCCGACGGACTTCCCTTGGGACCGAATCCTAGAGCGAGGGCAAGTACAGGAAGTTCGTAACGAATTTGGGATAAATGACGTCTGGACACGTCGATGCGCATGGATCGTCCCCGGCACTGGTCCATCGGGGACGGATGGGTTTTCAGTCCAACACCCGCGCATGAGCCAGCAGAAGTTCCGGTATGCACATAGTGAATACTTCGACGCAGGTCACATGCAGCACCATTGGATTCCATTCCTAGATGGGCGAACTGAATTGGTCAGGCCCGTGGACGGAGAATGGATCAACGCGCCGCGAGGGAAGCACCCAATTGCGTCGAAATACCTAACGAGCATTCTGTTGGCTGTTATTCTTCTATTTTTAGGTATCTTAATGTATTTCGGTACGAAGGGGCTTTGGCACGCCTTCGCAGTCGGCCGTAAGGTCCCCCCAGAGAACATTGGGCTTACTACCATTCCAGAATCGTACAGCAAGTCATGGCGAGTTCCCGTTGGAGCAGACTTTGTGATCTCGCTCAGCGGACTGCCTTCCGATGCAGTCATTAAATGGTCGATACCTCATTGCGGCACAATCGATTCAGATATTGGCAAGAGCGTACGGTATCAGGCAACCGAAGTCGGCCGAGAATGCATATCCGCGACGATCGACAGTTCAACAGGTCACTTTATCGTCCCAGTTACCTTCGGCATCGAGGAACCATTTTGACCCCTGAGCCGTCCACTGACCTGTCGTTGGCGTTCCGAGCGTGACTTATGCCGCTCTCTTGAGTTGATTTACCGTTATCGATGCTCGCCGAGACGACGGCGTACTTCGTCCCGAACTTGACTTTCAAATGGATAGTCTCTCAATTCCTCTAGGACAGCTAGAACGTCGGCATCCGCCGGTAAGATGTCGATGTAGCGAAGACAGCTCAGAACTGCAGTTGTGTACGACCTGTCCTTTGCGGCGGCACGAGTGTATTCCAAAATATGTCGTCGAAATCGGCGGTTCGAGGTAGTTGCAAGAGTACCAATAATCGACGTTGCCGTGGACGGGGCAAGTTCCGGACTGACAAGGGCAAGGCAGATGGCACGGTCCAACTCCGGACTTCGTATCCGCGAGGCTGCCCATGCGATTACCTCATACGTTCCGTCATCTACGGGCACATTAGGGATGGCTTTAACAACTGCATGCCCAAGCGTGTGGAGTGAAAGTGATGCGACAAGAGCCATCCCGAACGTTCGGCCGTCAGTGACATCGACTGGAAACGGAAGGGGCGGATGGTCGGGCGGACCGTTGTCTGGCCCTGTGACGGCTTGGTTGCTAGGTGGCGGAAATGATGTTGGTGCACCGGTTAAACACCATGCCGCCAATTGGGTAAGGTCCTTGGTATAGGTTTGTAGGTGCGGGCGTGTTGCATCGAATACAATACAATATGCGAGAAGTTGTGCGTAACCAGTCCCCGCCAACGACTGGATTGCAATCCTCACGGCGTCGACGGGGCGATTCGCGCACAAAATTGGAAATGCCTCGTCCAGGAACCCGGGGGCCGCCATATCAGCGACACGCCAGGTCAGTGGAGGAACAGCAATCGTTCGGTCAAGGAGTTCGTCAGCGAGGTGGCGCAATTTCGCGTCGTCGCTGGAGATAGCGAGCAAGATGGCATCGCGAAAGCGCCAAGAAACCTCATGTCTATCGAGATACTGCGCCAGACTGATTTGTGGAACGCGGCGGATAGACTGAAGTAGCGTGGCGGCACGCTGATCAACCGTGGGATCGGCCTTCCGAAGTTTGCGAAGGAACTGCAGGGTCCCAATGTTCTTTACCGTCAGCCTATCAAGGCGTGGAGCAAAAACGTCACAATTTAGGACGCCACCAATTCGATGCTTCCACGGTCTGCCGGTTCCGTAGTTGTAAACCGCGTACGGTTGTACCTGGAACGAGCAGGAGCGTGACGACGTAAGCGTGAGACCGAACCAAACGGCTTTTCCTGGTGCAATGTCGGTACGGGCATCACTTCGTATTTGCCTCAGAGTCCCATCTTTGATGTCAATCGTCACACCGACTCGAAGTTGATTTGTATGCTGTTCACCGCCCCAAGGCTGGCTTTCACCAAAAGCAAACCGCCATTTCTTAAAGAGAGAGCCCTCTGCGCCAACCCCGATTGCGTGAGAAAGAATCTCCTCCAACTCTGAGAGTTCAACTGATTCAAGTTGGCGCCCCAAATAGGTGACGTTGGTTTCCTCGCCATGGTCGCCATGCACGACGCCGGTGAAGGCGCAAGCGCCTGAAAAGCGGCGTCGGGTTCTGTCGATGCCGATATCTTCCTTACCCCATTCGTATTTTACGTTGCTGGCTAGCTCAGTTTGAATACCATCGGTCGGGCGAGGGCGCTGGGAAATGGACTGATCCAGTTGCAGTGAATTCACGAAACTAAATGGACTGGCGTTTGGTCCAATTGGGAACTCAAATATTGCATTGTCGGTGATTTGTCCGACACGCCCAGTGTGCGCGCGAATATCAAATAGATCGTAGAGCAATGGACCATTACGATTCGCACGCGCACGTGCAGAAAACGGAGACAGTGACGTTGGTGCAGATGGTTTCCAACCAAGGTTAGTGGCACGGATTACCAAGGAATCAAGAAAAGGCGCGATATCGAACACTAGGTGCGGTAAGTCGTTGGTTCGGAAGTTAGTAACTTCGAGTTCGATTGCGGAAAGGTGTAGCACCTCTGGGAAGTTGTTCTGGACCGTCAAATAGTGACGGCTCGGCATGTAGTCGAGGTCTGTATCGTCACTCGCAGGAAGCCACCGTAGCGGTTGGAGTGACATGATCGGTGGTGGTGGTACGCGGTCCGACTGCCCGGAAGCCGATGGAAGATACGCCCAAAAAAGCAGTTGAAGAACGGCCAGCCGGGTTGATGTTTGAAACATGGCATTCGAGTTGCGAAAGAAGCTACCCGGCTGAAACGAACGGTCGGGAGGCGTAATCGACAGTTAGATCGTAGGGGTTCGGCTGTTCCTCGCTTATCGACAATGGCACGGGACAACCACTCGATCGAGTAAACATCTCAGCATGATCGTCCATGCGACCATGGTTTTGCGGCAGGCGAGGTAGCCGCTGCGCCCGGCCAATTGGAGGCTTGGGATTCTTGCGTGGGATGAATGTCGCGAGATTCAGTTAATCATAACCGGCAGATGCCGTGCCCGACAATGAGGAATCCTCCGTGGCCAGCGATTTTGTCGTTTGCTGGGACCGATATTCGAATCGGGGCCGGATTCGATCGCGAAGCCACGCCCCAGGATTTTGCCAAATTCACCGACCGAGTTCGGATTGCCGAAAAGAAAAAGCAGGACCAATCGGGCGTCACGAATCGCCACTGACGACGCCGCTCCTCACTCCCTTCTCTTGGTGGCACCTTGACGGATCGCCCGCCTCGTCCCGATGTGTTCAAGGCTGAAAGATTCGCTGGCGGCGCTGCCGTCGGCCGTTCAAAAAGGCGTTCATGTGGGCGGTGGGCAAGTACGCGAGTGGTGCCAAGAAAGTTGACACGAAAGCCCGCATCGAAGCCAAACGCCGGACGAAATGGTCGGTGCTCAAGGGCTACCACGTCCTTCGGCACAGTTTTATTTCCGCGTTGGCGAACAAGGGGATCGACCAGCGGATTATCGACGAACTCGTCGGCCACCAGACCGAGGCCATGCGGCGGCGATACCGGCACCTGTACCCCCAGACGGTTGCTGATGCGGTCAAGCAAGTGTTCGGGTACCTACGCTGCCTCCTGCCCCTCTTCCCCTGCCTGGTGTGGCTGCGGTCCGTCAACCCACCCCCGCTAGGCAGGTTGACTCGAAGCCGTCCGGGGTAGGCACGAGGGCGGGGGTAAGGGAGTCGGCAAAGCTGGTGTCGATCGGAAACGTCGAAGCGGTGAAAACGTTTTCGGCCCGGTGCGGCCGGAACCAGGAAGCCCCATCCCGCATCCCCATAGTGGGCAGGCGACCTTGTTGCCGCGGGTCCCCGGCGGATTTGAATCATCCGGCCGGCGTGGGGCCATTGACTCCATTTTCTTGAGCAAGACAATAACGATCGGGGGGGGGGCGTAAGTTGGGCCACTTGCGATGCATTGTTGCAACGTCTTTCGTCACCACAACATGAGGTCTCATCCGATGAAGCGTACGTCCAGTAGTTTTTACCTGCTTTTAGTGTCGGTATTGGCCAGCCCTGTCGCACAAGCCCAAGCAGTGCAGGAAGATGAAGATATTGGGTATACTAACCGCTGTGCATATCTTGGCCGTTGGGGGAGTTTTCATTTGACTCATTCAAGCAGCACAGCCGCATATCTTCTTGGAAAAGGGAAGTACATTGCCGATCTATCGTTTTCGAACGAAGACAGGTCCTTCTGGTACTTTACCCCGTCCGGGGGTGACCCGCTTACAACCGAATGGGCATTTGCACGGCGACGTGATTGCAACGGAAGGTACTGGGTGTGGCGGCGTTCAAAGCACGGTAAATGGAGCCGCTATGAGGCCACCAGAGCCTGGGGTGAAGGACTTGATGAAACAAAAGTTTCTCGAACTTCCTTAACTCTCGAACAGCGAGTGGAGGCGCTGGAAGAGAAAGTGTTTAATAAAAAACAGTCGCCGAATTAGTCATGAAGTGGCCGCCGCCCCGGCGGCCCTCTACCATCGAGTGAATCTGTCTGGCAGACGCCCGGACACCGCACCGAGAGCATTCGCGATGGAAAAGCGACGTGTGAACAATCTCATTTCTTTGGACGCTTTAGTAATGAGCAATTCACAAGGTGGATTTTTCCCTTTAGCACTTGAGAGACCTCACCATCGACGATGGCAATATCGTCCTTAAATGGCAGCCAGTCAGTGCCCTCGGCCAAATTACAAAATATCAGCATTTCACTCATGTCGATCCTAATGCCAGATATCGCATTCTCGGGAGCGATGATTGCAAAAGGCGGGCTTTGATTACGAGATGATCCTCGCAGAACACGAGCTTCCCAGTTCACATGCCAACGGTTTTTGGAAAACTGGTCGGTGAATTCGCGCGTTGCAGCATCGCCCTCCTTCAATGCCGCGTCAAGCTTTCCGATGAATTGTCCAAGCGAAAGATCGGTTCTATCGAGAACGCTGCCAGCTTTTGATCCGCCAAAGAAATACATACCAATCGCAACTGCAAACCACACCACCAGACTTATAAAGCCCCCATGCAACAGCAAACGACCTAACGGCCGTAGATGACTTCTTTTGAGGTCCGGTTCATCGGGATGAATAAGCGTCTTGTCACAACCCGCCGCCTTAAGGATCTCCAAGATTACGTTGCGAATCTTTCCCTGTGCTTCCTGTGAGACCTCTCCGTCGATCTCAGTCGCAGCAGCAGCTCCATGAAGAACGAGTGCATGTATCTCTTGCCACGATGGCGCGTCGAGATCGGTGCGAAATCGGGCCAACAGCGTCTGCGTTCGAAATGACAAACCCCAAGGTATACGATCGCAAAGCCGTACCAAGTAGCTGTCAGGACCAAGTCTGGTTTGAACAGCCTGCCGGGCCCCAGCACTTAGCGCGGCAGCCTGCGCGTCGCGATCGGTGAAGAGTGTACCTTTTGGTTTTGCCGTTTGGGGACGTTCTGCATCCGAAATCAGAGTCGCTTCGGCGGCGAACGTCCCGCGCGATTGGAGTTCGAGCAACACCTCAATCCCGAGATTCCCCAGAACTCCACCATCATTGAGCGCTAGCGTGTTCTTGCACTCACTGTAGTTAAGACCCAA
>Ga0265314_10000160_pt1 | contig 102289 bp, 89 predicted proteins | sample 4126metaG_FD_203106 | JGI IMG/M metagenome (GOLD analysis project Ga0265314, IMG submission 203106) | Rhizosphere microbial communities from Carex aquatilis grown in University of Washington, Seatle, WA, United States - 4-1-26 metaG | ecosystem: Host-associated > Plants > Roots > Rhizosphere >... | reverse complement strand
CTGACCAGCGCGAAGCCGCGCGCGCCATAGTTGGATGTGATCGCGCCGATCTCCTGGCCGTTGGCCGTCACAGATGTGTCGCCACCGGGCAGGGGGCCGCCATCTCGTGTTGCCACGACGATCAGGCGCTTGCGTGCCGTGCCGCGATGCTTCATGCGCGCGGTGAGTTCCTGCCCGACATAGCAGCCCTTGTCGAACGAGACGGCATGTAACTCGTCCAGGCCGGCGTCCAGTGCGAACATCCGATCGGAACCGAAATCACTGCCCTCGGGCACGCCCAGATCGAGGCGAACCGCAAGGTAGGCCTCAGGACCGGGCTCGGCGCTCACGGAGTCTTTAGGTGCGATGGCGCGAAGCCCCAATGCGGGGTGACGCGGATCGGCAAAGCCGCTTTCGAGCCCGGCTAACACGCCAAGATCGTCGCGCGGCTTGATCTCGACCTTTGCCCGCAGCTTGTAGAGGGACAGGCGCTTGATCAGCGCGTCGCGAACCTCCCGCCGGCAGTCCAGCAGAAGGCCGCCTTCGCCCTCGGCAATCAGGAAATCGAACAGGATTTTGCCCTGCGGCGTCAGCAGCGCGGCGTAGAGGGCGTTGCCCGGCGCCACCAAGTTCACGTCGTTTGTGACGAGTCCCTGCAGGAACACGCGCGCCTCCGGCCCTGAGACGGCGATGACGGCACGGTCGGTCAATTGGGCGATCATGGGGAATCAAGTAATGCCCTCGGACGCCGTTGCCAAGGCTGGCCGCCCGGCCTACTCCTTGGCAGATGAGCGAAACCTTCGATCTTCTGATCCGGGGTGGGGTTTGTGCGACCCCAAACGGCATCGCGGCTGCCGACGTGGGCGTGAGAGGCGGGAAGATCGCCGCCATCGGCACCCTTGGCTCGACCAAAGCGGCGGAAATCTTCGAGGCCAAAGGCCTGCACGTCCTTCCCGGCGTGATCGACACCCAGGTGCATTTCCGCGAGCCGGGCAACGAGCACAAGGAAGACCTGGAGAGCGGCAGCCGGGCGGCGGTTCTGGGCGGCGTCACAGCCGTCTTCGAAATGCCGAACACCGCGCCGCCGACGACGACGCATGCCGCCATCGAGGACAAGCTGGCGCGCGCGAAGAACCGCATGCATTGCGACTACGCGTTCTATGTCGGCGCGACGCCTGCCAATATCGGCGCCCTGGCGATGCTGGAGCGGCTGCCTGGCGTCTGCGGGGTGAAGGCGTTTCTCGGTTCCTCCACCGGAACCCTGCTGCTCGACCACGAGGATGCGATCCTTGGCGCACTGAAGGGCGGCACGCGGCGCATGGCCGTGCATTCCGAAGACGAAGCGCGGCTGAAAGAGCGAAAGCATCTGGCGGCGAAGGGCGACGTGCGCACGCACCCCCTGTGGCGCGACGCGGAGACGGCGCGGGCTTCCACCGAGCGGGTGCTGCGTCTGGCGCGGCAGGCGGGGCGGCGGCTGCATGTGCTGCACGTGACAACCGCCGATGAGCTGCCGCTGCTCGCCGCAGCGCGCGATCTGGCCACCGTGGAAACCACGCCGCAGCATCTGACCCTCGCCGCACCGGAATGCTACGAGCGACTTGGCGCCTACGCACAAATGAACCCGCCGATCCGAGAAGCGCATCACCGCGAAGCGCTGTGGAAAGCGGTGCAGGAAGGATTGATCGACGTCATCGGTTCCGATCACGCCCCGCACGCGCGCGCCGAAAAGGACAAAACATACCCCGACACTCCGTCCGGCATGCCAGGTGTGCAGACACTGGTGACGATCCTGCTCGATCATGTGAATGCCGGGCGGCTGACACTGGAACGTTTCGTCGATCTCACCAGCGCGGGCGCGGCGCGGATTTTCGGCATCGCGGGGAAGGGACGTATCGCGCAGGGCTTCGATGCGGATTTCACGCTCGTCGATCTGAAAGCGAAAAAGAAAATCGAGAATTCGTGGATCGCCTCCAAATGCGGCTGGACTCCGTTCGACGGGATGGAAACCACCGGCTGGGCGCTCGCCACCATCATCCGCGGACAGACCGTCATGCGCGACCGCGCGCTGGTTCTCCCTGGCCGGGGAGAGCCACTGAGGTTTGTAGAGACTCTTCAACCCTCACCTTGAGGGACGCATGACGCGCATTTGAGGGCCGTGTTGCGTCTGCGAAGGGCCGCTCCGGATGCCGCCGCCGGGGCATCGCGGCGACGGGTCGCATGGAGGAGACAGTCCATCTCGAGACACTTGGCCCATCGCAAATCATGTCCCGCAGCGGACAGATGGGCTGTTGAGGGTTGGTGACGAGGAAGCTGGGCTTACGTGCGTACCGGTCGCATCTCGCTTCCGGGGTTCGATTCCTCTATATGGCGCTGGCACTGCGCCCAGCGACTTGCGCAAGACTTTGACGTGAGGAAACTGGCCTTCATGACCTGGATGATTCCATTAAACGGCTGGCACCCGACGGCAGACGGCCCTCGTGCCTGCGTCGCGCGCGCGGCCGTCGAGATGCGCTCGTAATGAACGACATCGTCCTCATCATTCCCGGCATGGTCATTGGCTTCATTGTGGCCTTTCCGATCGGACCTGTGAATCTGATCTGCATCCGCCGGACGCTCCAGTTCGGGCCGGTGCTCGGGTTCGTATCCGGTCTGGGGGCTGCGCTTGGCGACGGCCTGTTCGCGGCGATCACCGGCTTCGGGCTGACCGCAGTTGCGCAATTGATTGAAGGTTTTTCCACGATTTTGCAGCTTGTCGGCGGCATATTGTTGCTGTCATTCGGCATCCACACCTACAACGCGCAGCCAGCGCCGCGCGTCGAATTCAAGCTCGCAGCAAATGAGAACGGAAAATCCACGCTGGCGCGCTCGATGGCGTCGACCTTTGCGCTAACGATTTCCAACCCGGCAACCTTGATTGGTTTCACCGCACTGTTCGCAGGATTGGGTGGCTTGGCCGGCGACAACCCGAGCTTCTTGGCTGCTGCCTTTGTGGTTGCAGGCGTCTTCGCGGGTTCCACGCTCTGGTGGCTGACGCTGACGACGGTCGTAGGCCTTTTGCATGCCCGCATCGACGAGCGGGTGGTGCGCCTGATCAACAAGGTATCTGGCTTGTTGGTTGCGGCATTCGGCCTGACCGTCCTGGGACATCTTTTGATCGAGTATTTTCTGAAGAAGCATGGCACTTTTTGGTAATAGTTGCCGGCACTTACGGTCTAAGATGGGTACATCTGGCGCCTGGACGACCGGTTCTATCGTAACCAAGGCATGCGGCGCTCCTCCCAATCTCGGATGAGCTATGACATCATTTCGGTTTAGGGGTCTGGCGTATGACGTCCGAAATCGCGGTGATGAACCAGCGTGCGGTGGCTCTAGCCGCCGATTCCGCGGTGACCCTGATCGACGGCGGTACGGTCGTCGTCCGCAACGACCAGCGCAAGCTCTACAACCTGGCGGACGGCCTGCCCATCGGCGTGATGTTCTTCGGCGTCGCCGACATGATGGGCCATCCCTGGGAACATCTGATCGAGCATTTCCAGAAGAAGGCGAGGCCGGGGCCTCAGCCGCACGTACGCGACTACGCCGCCAAATTCATCGGCATGCTCGACAATCTCGAGGAGTTCTTTCCGCGCGACCGGCAAAAGGACGACTACAAACGGCTCCTGGCGTCGGTTTTCCGCTACGTGTTCCATCTCGCGCAGTACCTGCGCGAAGCCGGCGGAAACGAGCGTGGGTCCGTTTCGGACACGGCGATCCTAGAACAGGCCATTGAACATGTCTGGAACAGCTATCAGTTCCGCGACGACGGCAGCGCGCGCCGCGATCTGGCGTGCTTCCCACCCGGCTTTGCCGAATTGGTCTCCCGCGAGTACGCCGACACGATCGAAGAGCTGCTCGCCTATGGCTTTTCGAACTTCCGTCTCGACAAAACCGCTTTGCAGCATCTGCGCGCGATCGCCGTCTTTTGTGTGGTCAAGGATTTGTTTCTGGAGGACGTGACGGGGCTGGTTTTTGCCGGCTTTGGCAACGACGAGCGCTACCCCGTGGTTGCCACCTATTTCCTCTCTGCGATCGTAGGCGGCATCGTCAAACGCGCCGAAGCCAGCGTGGATGCGATCGACAGCGAAGTGCGCTCCAAGATCCGGGTGTTTGCCGACAGCGAGGTGACCAACGCCTTCATCCGAGGCATAGATTTCAATCTGGAGCGGCGGTTGCATGGCACTATGCAGACGATGATGCACGGCCTCGTCGATCATGTGATCGGCAGCTTCACCAACGTCGACCCCGCGCAAGGCGAAAGCGTGCGCAGACAATTCCACACCCAACATCTGCCGCAGTATTTCGAGGCCTTCCGCTCCATAATTGGAGACTACCAGCAGCAGACCTATATCAACCCGGTTCTGCGCGTGCTGGAGATCGCGTCGCGCACCGAGCTGGCCGAGACCGCCCGCGAACTCGTTGCCCTCAACGTCTTCAAAAAGCGTATTATGGCGCAACAGCAGACGGTCGGCGGGGCCATCGACGTCGCTGTCATCAGCCGCGATGGCGGCTTTCAGTGGTGGAAGAAGCAGGGCGGAGGCTGACCATGGCCGACAAGCGGGAAATGGCACCAAGCGGCCCTCTGGCCGAAGGCGCGGAGCGTTTTGACCGGCTGGTACGCATCGTCAAGGATGGCCAGCTCGCCCGGACCAAGTCCGGCCTGAAGCAGCCGGCAACCGAGGCGTTCGTGCTCAGCCCGGAAGAGGCCTGGGCCAAGAAATACATGACCCATTGTATCGGTCCGATCTGCTACGGCCCGATTACGGCTGCCGGCTTGCCGGCATTCGCCAAGGCGACCGGGCCGCTGGCGGAACTACCCCGGACACACGGTTTCGCGGTTCCGGCCAAAGCCCCCAAGGCAACTTCCGCGGGCGCCCCGGAGGCGATCGGCCTCGTAATAGGCAAGCCCGTCAGGGCCCGGTCCCGGCTGGGCCGCCTGTTTTGGGGGCGATAATCATCCTGTAGAAGGATTGCGCCAGTTTGCTTCGTCGTGGAGCCGCGCTATGGGCTATAATCGAGGGACGAGTGGGCAGAACAAAGGGAACAACGGAATGATGCGTCTTGGACTTGTCCTGGCCGCTTTCGTGGCGGCCGCAACGTTTTCGGCTCAGGCGGCTGACAGCGCGCTGAGCCCGGCCGCCAACGCGGCCTTTCTTGCGGCAAACGCCAAAAAGCCTGGCGTCGTCGTCCGCCCCAGCGGCTTGCAGTTCCGCATTCTCCATAGCGGATACGGCAAGCAGCCGAGGCCGACCGATTACGTAACGGTTTATTACACGGGCTCGCTGATCAACGGGAAGATATTCGACGGAACCGAGCCTGGGATGCCCATGAGGCTCAAGGTCAACTCGGTGATCAGCGGCTGGTCCGAAGCGCTCTGCCTGATGCACACGGGCGATCGTTGGCAGATCGTGATCCCATCCAAGCTGGCCTACGGCGAAGCCGGCACGCCCGACGGTACCATACCGCCGAACCAGACCCTCGTGTTCGAAGTCGAACTGGTCAAAACCGTACCGGCGAGAGTTCGGCAGCATGCGCCGGATGAGGATCCCGACAAGATCAACGACAACGAGGACCTGGGACCCGACGATAACGGACAATAACGCGCGTCCGGGGCGGAGCGGCTAATAAGGTGTTTGAATCGCTTAGTGGCCGTTTGAGCGGCAGGACGCTGCGGATCGTTATCGCGCTGTGCCTTGTCGTGGGCGGCAGCGCGATGTTCTGGGCGAGCCGCGACTACACCGTCGTGGCGCCCGACTGGGACGGGCAGGTCCGCGGCGTCACCTATAACGCCAGCCACACCTTCAATGAGCGCGAGATGAAGCACATCTCGCCCGAACGCATCGACGCGGACATGGCACAATTGTCCCGGATCACCGGGCATGTCCGTACGTACACCGTGGACGGCGGGCTCGACAAAGTTCCCGAGATCGCCCGCCGCTACGGCCTCACCGTATCGCTCGGCATCTGGATCGGCCCCGACCTCGACAAGAATGAACGCGAGATCGACACTGCGCTCAAAGCGGTGCTGGCAAACCGCCGCGTGATCGATCGCGTTATCGTCGGCAACGAAGCGATCCAGTTTGGCAACGTCAGCGCCGATCAGCTGAATGCCTACATCATGCGCGTGCGCGAGGCCTTGCCTGCGCGCATCAAAGTCACCACGGCAGAAACCTGGTCCAGCTGGCTGCTGCATCCCGAGCTCGGCGAGAATGTCGATGTCGTGTTCGTGCACCTGCTGCCGTACTGGGAAGGCGTGCCGGTGCGCAACGGCGTCGGGTTCCTGCAGCGCGCCTACGATAACGTGCAGCAAGAATTCCCCGACAAACCTGTTGTGATTGGCGAGGTCGGCTGGCCCTCGGAAGGACGCAACAGGGGCGCTGCAGAACCGTCGCTTGCCAACCAGGCCTATTTCATCCGCAATTTCGTCCAGTTGGCGATGGACAAGGGCTACGACTACTACATCGTCGAAGCCTACGATCAGCCCTGGAAGGCCGGCAACGAAGGCGAAGTGGGCGCCTACTGGGGTCTGTTCGATGCCAACGGCGAACCAAAATTTCCCTTCAGCGGATTGTTGCGCACATTCCCCGAATGGCGAAGCTACACATTCCTCGCGGCGATCTTCACGCTGCTTCTCGGGCTCTTGATCCTCGGGCGCATGCCGCGCGTTCGCCAGACTGGTTATCTTGTCATGGGTGGGCTCGTGGCGATGGTCACGACCGGTCTGCTGCTTCTGATCGATGCAACATCGCTGAACTATATCGATCCCGCCGATCTGGTGATGATCCTGGCCATGTCGCCTCTGGCGCTCCTGGCGTCGGTGGTGATCCTGACCGAAGGAATCGAACTGGCGGCGAGCTTGTGGCGGGTGGAGCGGCGCTCCGTTCGTGCGGCCATTCCGGAAGCCAGCGCGCGGGTGTGCGTGCAGGTACCTTGTTACAACGAACCGCCGGAGATGGTTTCGAAGACGCTCGATGCGCTTGCGCAGCTCGACTACGACAATTTCGAAGTCATCGTCCTTGACAACAACACACAAGATCCGGAGACCTGGAAACCGATAGAAGCGCGCTGCGCCGAACTTGGGCCGCGTTTCCGCTTCTATCATTTCGACCACGTGGCGGGGTTCAAGGCCGGCGCGCTCAACCTGGCGTTGGAACTGACCGGCGCCGACGTGAAGTACATCGCCGTGATCGACAGCGATTATTGCGTCGAACCGAACTGGTTGCGCCTGACCGTACCGCTGTTCGCGGCGCCGGACATCGCGCTGGTACAGGGCCCACAGGATTACAGCGATGCGGGCGACAGCTTCTTCAAGGCGATGGCCTATGAGGAATATCGCGGCTTTTTCCAGATTGGCATGGTCGAGCGCAACGAGCACAATGCGATCATCCAGCACGGCACCATGACGATCGTGCGCAAGGATGCGCTGGAGGAAGTCGGCGGCTGGAGCACCTGGTGCATCACCGAGGACACCGAACTCGGGCTCAGACTGTTCGAAGCGGGTTACGGCGCAGCCTATATTCCGCTCAGCATGGGCAAGGGGCTGATCCCCGACACGCTGAAAGCATTCCAGAGCCAGCGCTATCGTTGGGTCTATGGCGCCATGCAGATCCTGAAGCGCCACGTGGACCCCATCATGTTCGGCCGCTCGCGGCTGTCCTGGGCGCAGCGCTACCAGTTCCTGAGCGGTTGGCTGCCGTGGCTTTCGGATGGTCTGGGAATGATCGTCACGCTGATCGCGCTGGGTTGGACGTTCATGATGTGGGTTGCGCCGCGCTACGTCCAGGTGCCGATGCCCGTCCTGTCGGCTGCGGCGTTGGCGCTGTTCGCCGCCAAGACTCTCAAGACGATGCTGCTCTATCCCAAGAAAGTGCGCTCGGGAATCCGGGGCGCGCTGATGGCGTCGGTTGCGGGCCTGTCGCTGACACACACGGTCGGCAAGGCGGTGTGGGCAGGCCTGTTCACATCCGGCAAGCCGTTCCTGCGTACGCCGAAATGCGAAGATCAGGCCTTGCTCAGTCAGGCGCTGCGCGGCGTGTGGCAGGAAACGATGCTGTTTGCCCTCTGCCTGCTCGGCATCGCATCCGTCATCTCGACCGGACGCATCGACGATCCCGCGGCGCTGCTCTGGATGGTCATGCTGGGCGTCCAGAGCCTGCCCTATGCGGCAACGATCGTCACCGCGACGCTCAGCGCGCGCTCGAATGCCAAAGGCCGCCATTCGCCGGGCCTGCCGGAAAAGACTGAGCCCACGCTGGCGAAGGCGGCCAGAGCGTTGGCGAAGACCTGTGCACAGAGATAAGGTGCAGGCAGCGGGAGGGCAAATTAATGCACTCTGACCCCAATACGTCACTGCTCGCCGGGACGAGACGGGCAAAAAGGATGTCGATGATGTCGTATCGATAGTGCGCTATCGATGATCGATTGGTGGAGTGCAATATGAAATTATTTAAGCAAAGCCACATTCTATTCCTAGTAGGCGCGGTGTTGACGTGCGTTTCGTTACTATTAGCGCTGACGCCAATTCAGTGGAAATTTGAGAAGCTAATTTGGGGCGTTCCCGATGAGTATTACCCAGAGTTATTTTGGCTTCTCGAAGCACTCCCAATTTCCGTACTCGTGTTATTAGCTGGGTTGGTATGGATTTTGGTCCGGAAGGATCGGTCAAAGAATCCCCGCTCGCAAGATATGGGGTCGGAGTAGATATATCGCCCAGCCATGGGCGAGGCGGCCTCCGCCTATTCCGGCACCAGCTTTCCCGGATTCAAAATGTTATTCGGGTCGAGCGTGCGCTTGAGCGCGCGCATCAGGTCGATCTCCACCGGGCTTTTGTAGCGCGCCAGGTCGGCGCGCTTCATCACGCCGATGCCGTGCTCGGCGCTGAACGAGCCGCCGAAGTCGCGCACGACATCGTGGACGATGCGGGCGATCTCGTCCCAGCGGGCGAGGAAATGCGCCACGTCGGCGCCCTTCGCCGCCTGGATGTTGAAATGGATATTTCCGTCGCCGAGATGGCCGAACGGAACCGGTTGTCCGTCCGGCACGGCCGCAGCGATGGCGGCCGAGGCCTTGTCCAGAAAATCCGCCACGCGCGCGACCGGCACCGCGACGTCGTGCTTGAGCGATGCGCCTTCCTTCTTTTGCGCTTCGGACATGCTCTCGCGCAGCTTCCACAGCGCGGAGCGCTGCGCCTCGCTGGAGGCGATTACCGCATCGCTTGCCAGCCCGTCGGACAGCGCCACCGCCAGCGCGCCTTCGAAAATCTGTTCAAGCCCTTCGGCTCCCGACGCTTCGCATAGCACATACCAGGGCGAGGGTACGCGGAACGGATCGCTGGTGCCCGGAATGTGCGCCAGCACCAGCTCCATCCCGTTGTGCGGCAAAATCTCGAAGGCGTTGACCAGACTGCCGGTGGCCGATTGCAGGCGCGCCAGTACTGCCAGCGCCGCCTTCACGTCCGGAACGGCGAGGAAAGCGGTGCAGCTTACGGCAGGTTTGGGAAACAGCTTCAGCGCGGCGGCGGTGACGATTCCCAGCGTGCCTTCCGCGCCTATGAACATCTGCTTCAGGTCGTAGCCAGTATTGTCCTTGCGCAGCGTGCGCAGCAGATCGAGCACGCGCCCGTCGGCGAGCACCACTTCCAGACCCAGCACTTGTTCGCGCGCCATGCCGTAGCGCAGCACGTTCACGCCGCCGGCGTTGGTCGAAATCGTCCCGCCGACGGTGCAGCTTCCTTCCGACGCCAGGCTGAGCGGTAGCAACAACCCCTTGTCGTCTGCGGCGAGCTTCGCTGCTTCCAGCACCACGCCGGCTTCCGCGATCATGCTGGAATCCGCCGCGTCGACGGTACGGATGCGGTTCAGGCGCGAAAGGCTGAGCAGGACTTCGTTGTCGAACGGGATTTGCGCACCGACCAGACCCGTGTTGCCTGCTTGGGGAACGACCGGCGTCCTGGTCTCGTTGCAGATCGCCAGGATGGCTGAAACCTCAGCCGTCGTCGAAGGCTTGAGCAGAAGCGAAGCACGGCCCTTGTATCTGCTGCGCCATTCTTCGAGATGCGGCGCGATCTCGGCCGGATCTTCGCTGAAGCCGCCTGGACCCGCGACGGCTTTCAATCTTGCGGCAACGGTATCGTTCATGGCGTGGCCTCACGAGGCACGGCGGCGCGCATCAGCCGGTCGTTGATCGCTTCGCCCAGGCCCGTGAAGGGGATGGGCATGACGGCGATGGCCGATGCGCCTTTGGCGTCGAGGATGCGCAGCATAGCGAACAGGTTGGCCGCTGCCTCGGCCAGATCGCTACTTGGACTGAGATTCAGCGTCGCGGTGGCGCTCGGACCGAAACCGAGCAGGGCTTCGCCCGGCGCGGCGTCGCTAGCGTTAAGCCGAAGCTTGGTGTGCGGCGCATAATGGCTGGCCAACTGGCCGGGGGAGGTGATGACCGTGCCCGCCGGGCTCGCCAGCGGCCCCACAATCCGCTCGATCGCTTCGCGCGGCACGGCGCCCGGCCGTAGCAGCACAGGTCGGTCAGCCTCGAACCCGATCACGGTGGACTCGATTCCAATTGGGGTCGGTCCACCGTCCAGGATCAGATCGATCTTGCCGCCGAGACCCTCTTCCACATGTGCCGCGCTGGTCGGACTGACCCGTCCCGAAGGATTGGCGCTCGGCGCCGCCAGCGGCACACCCGCCTCGGTGATCAACCTCTGGGCCAATGGATGGGACGGCGCGCGCAGGGCCACGGTGTCCAGTCCCGCGCTCACCAGAAGCGACAGACTGCAGTCCGGCCGGCGCGGCAGAACCAGCGTCAGCCCGCCGGGCCAGAAGGCCGTTGCCAAGGTTTTTGCGAGAGGTGAAAACACGGCAAATTCCGCCGCTTGCACAGCATCCTTCACATGGACGATGAGGGGATTGAAGGTTGGCCGTCCCTTGGCTTCAAAAATGGCCGCCACGGCGCGTCCGTTGGTGGCGTCGGCCCCCAGCCCGTAAACCGTCTCGGTGGGAAACGCGACCAGCCGCCCGGCTCGGATCAGCGCCGCAGCTTTGGAAATCCCCGCGGAATCGGCGGTGCATACAGTGGTAACATCGGTGTCCATCGTCACGGCAATCTAGCGCGCCTGGATGCGCCGGTCAGTTTTTTGTCGCCGTGAGGTCTAGCGTAACCGTGACCAGGTGCGCCACCGGCGTGGGCGCCATCCACTCGCCTTGGCCGACGCCGAACGCGGTGCGGTCCAGGGCTGCCTTGCCTGTCACGTGGGCGTGTTTGCCGTCGATGGCGAGCTTGAAGGGCAGGCTCACAGGCCGAGTCACGCCCCGGATCGTCAGCTTGGCTTCGGCGGCATAGGACCCGTCGGCGAGCCGAACGAACCGGGTGGTTTCGAAACGGGCAACCGGGAACTTGTCTACGGCGAAGCCTAACGCGCCTTGCAGGCCATCGTCATTGTCGGGCGAGTCCGAGGCTTCGCTGGCGAGATCGACGCTCGCCACTACGTGCGAATGGGTGAGGTCGGCGGGGTCGAAGTCGATATCCGCTTTCCAGCTCTTGAACACGGCGACGAACGGTTGGCTGCTCCACATCACCGCGAACCCGAGCCGGCTCTTAGCGGCATCGACCGTCCAGTGTGCGGCTGAGGCAGGCGCGGCGAATACAAGGAAGGCAAGCGCCGCTGCGAGCCCTCTCATGATCGCAGCCCAGGCACCATCCGCGCCAGCAGCCGGTCGCGCAACCAGAACTGGTGATACAACGCCGCTCCGATATGCAGGGGAACAAGAACGATTGCGCTCCAGGCGAGCCAGACGTGCGTCGTTTCCCAAAGTTCACGATAGGGATGGACCGCCTCACGCGTCATGCCCGCAAAGAAGGGAAGGTTCGGCCAGCCGAACAGGAAGAACCAGGGCGTCGAATTCCCCAGCGGCGAGGCCGACACCATAATCCATCCACTCAACGGGATCGCCACAATCAAGAAGTAGAGAAGGTAATGGGTCCCATGTGCGGCCAAGCGCATGAGTGGCGACATCCCGGCTGGCAGCGGCGGCGGCGGATTCATCAGCCGCCACACGACGACAATGACGCTTAGCACCAGGACCGTCAGCCCGATCGATTTGTGAATCTGAATGATCGTGAACTTGTTCGGGTCGCTGCGCGGCAAATCGCCCATGATGAGGCCGAGCACGATATTGACGATTACGAAGGCCGCGATCAGCCAATGCAGCGACATCGCAACGGTGCCGTAACGCCTGGCTGTGTTTCGGAGAGACATGTCTATCCCTTCTGCTGTTGGAATACGGCTTCGATGATCAGCTTCACGCCGTCGCCGACGAACGGCTCCCAAGGCATCCCCGTAATCCCGAAATCCGTACGCTTGATCGTAGCAGTCGCTTCAAAACCGATGGCGTAGGTACTGCCCATCGGGTCGATGCGCCCGCCTGTGAATGTCACATCCATCGTAACCGGCTTGGTGATGTTTTTGATTGTCAAATCACCCGTCATCTTGCCGGTTTGCGGACCGGTGCGGACGATGGACGTCGATCTGAACGTCGCGGAGGGAAAATTTTGCGCATCGAAGACGGCCTTGCCTGCCAGCTCACCGATCAATTGTTGGCTCGGAACGTCGATGCTGCTCGTATCGATAGCGATAGATACCGCGCTCTTTTCCGGCTCCGCGGAGTCGAAATTGAGTGAACCGGACAGCTTATCGAAACGTCCGTAGTATTCGCTCAGGCCTGCGTGCACGATGGCGAACAGAAGCTGGCTGTGACGGGTTTCGAGTGCGTAACGGCCGGTCGGCGCCTGCTTGGGATCGGGCGAAACACTTTGGGCGCTGGCCGCGGCAACAAGCGATACGGCAAATAGCGCGGCAATGATCGAACGCATGCACACTCCCTGACGGAAACTTTACGCGACGGATATTGCGGTTCGGTCGCGTTGGGCCAATTGTATCGCTCAAATCGTCGCGCGCGCCTAGGGCGCACGGGCAAATAACCGCCGCTCCAACGAAGCGAACCAAGGAGCCTGCCATGTCACTCGCTGGAAAGACCCTATTTATTACCGGGGCGAGTCGCGGCATCGGTCTGGCGATTGCGCTGCGCGCGGCGCGGGACGGCGCCAACATCGTGATCGCCGCCAAGACGGACACGCCCCATCCCAAGCTTCCTGGCACGATTCACACGGCCGCTGCGAAGATCGAGAAGGCTGGCGGCAGGGCTCTGCCGATCGTCTGCGACATCCGTTTCGAGGAACAGGTAGCGTCCGCGGTGGCGCAGTGCGCGACCCATTTCGGCGGCATCGACATCTGTGTGAACAATGCCAGCGCCATCTCGCTCACCGGCACGCCCCAGACCGATATGAAGCGCTTCGACTTGATGCACCAGGTCAACGCGCGCGGCGCCTATGTGGTTTCGAGATGTTGCATCCCGTATCTGAAGCGTTCCGTGAACCCGCATGTGCTGATGCTGTCGCCGCCGCTCGATATGTCGGCCAAATGGTTCCAGGGCCACACCGCCTACACGATGGCCAAGTTCGGCATGAGCATGTGCGTGCTGGGCATGGCGGCGGAATTTGCCGGCGACGGGATCGCCTTCAATGCGCTGTGGCCGCGCACGGGCATCGCCACGGCCGCCATCCGCCACGCGCTGGCCGGCGAGGAAGGACTCCGGCACTGCCGCACGCCGGACATCCTGGCGGATGCGGCGTGGCACGTCTTCAACAAGACGGCAAAGACCTTTACCGGGAACTTTCTGATCGACGACACCTTCCTGGCCGAGAATGGAGTCTCGGATTTTGACAAATATCGCGTCGATCCCAGCAAAAATTTGATGCCGGACTTCTTCGTGCCCGACAACATGCCGCCGCCGAAGGGCGTCAGTCTGGACGCCGTTTCGTAACCTTGTCCCGCTCGGGGTAGTGCGAAATTGCCGGACTTGTGCAGAATGTCGTCCGGCCTGGGGGAGGGTGTCGTCATGAATTGGTGCGTTTCGTTTGCGGCATTTGTGGCGATGACGCTGATGTGCGGCGAGGCCCAGGCGGAAAGACCCGCCTGTACCGGGGACGTGGAAATCGGCGACGCCCACATCGCCCGGGTCGAACACAACGGCGTTCTGGTGCTGCAGGACGGCCGGGCGACCCACCTCGAAGGCATCCGGCTGCCGAATGCCGCCCAGGACCGCGCTCCGCAGCCGGTGATGGATCAGGCCTTCGATGCATTGAACGGGCTGGCAAAAGACAAAGACCTGGTGCTGCGCGCCATTCCTCCCAAGGAAGACCGTTACGACCGTGTCCGCGCCCAGGTCTTTACGGAAGACGGAACCTGGTTGCAGGAGAACCTGCTGCGCCTAGGCTTGGCCCGCGTCGATCTCGCGCCGGACCGCGGAGAATGTGCCGGTGAACTGTTTGCGTTGGAGAACGAGGCACGCGCCGCCCATGTGGGTATGTGGGCCTTGCCCGCCTATGCGATCCGAACGCCCGACGCGGTGAAGGCCGATGTCGGCACGTTCCAGATCGTGCAGGGCGTCGTAATCAACGCCGATGTGAGGGACGGCCGCGCTTATCTGAATTTCGGGCCCGACTGGAAGACGGATTTCACCGTGACGATCTCGCCCGACGACATGAAGACGTTCCGCGCCATGGGTGTCGATCCGCGCGGCTATAAGGGCAAATTCATGCGCGTTCGGGGCATCGTGCAGTGGCTGAATGGGCCGGAAATCGAACTCGCCGATCCCCGGCAGGCCGAGGTCTTTCAGTGAAGTGCCCGACCTGTGGCGGAGAACTGATCCGGCAGAACAGGCTTATGCTGATTGCGTTCGGGATCTGCACGCTGTTCGCGGCGGCGGTCACGATCCGCCAGGGAGGGTTTGTCGATATCGTGATCGCGTTGGCTCTTATGCCGATCGGCGGATATCTCATCTTCTGGGCCGTTTTGGCCAAAGGCCTGTGGTGCCGGACCTGTAAGAAGTTTCCGCTCTACGGCAAATAGACCAAACGAAAAGGCCCGGAGTTTCCTCCGGGCCTTTCGATTTCTGATATTCGAAAGAAGTATCAGGCCGCCTTCTTCAGCAGCATGCCTTCGACGCGCTTGACCGCGGTCGGCTCATCGGTCTTCTCGACGGCCGCGACTTCGCGGGCCATACGCGCGAGCGCCGCTTCGTACAGCTGCCGTTCGGAATAGGATTGTTCCGGCTGGCCGCTGGCGCGGTGCAGGTCGCGTACGACCTCCGCGATCGAGACCAGATCGCCCGAATTGATCTTCGCTTCGTATTCCTGGGCGCGGCGGGACCACATCGTCCGCTTGATGCGGGCGCGGCCTTTCAGCGTGTTGAGCGCGGTGGCCACCGTGTCGGGCGAAGATAGTTTACGCATGCCTACGGCTTTGGCTTTCATGGTCGGGACGCGCAGGGTCATCTTGTCCTTGTCGAAGGTGATGACGAACAACTCGAGCTTCGTGCCCGCTACTTCCTGCTCTTCGATACGCGTGATTCTGCCGACGCCGTGGGTGGGGTACACGACGTGGTCGTTCGCCTTGAAGTCTAACTTTCTATTGGAATTTGCCGGGACCTTTTTGACGGCCACCGGCGCAACAGCAGTCTTTCCAGTTGTCATTTTTATATCCAGTTCGCGCACTCGAAACCGCGCCGCTCATTCGGCGGCGCCGCATAAATTTGCACTGCAACAAAATGCGGCGCTCCGGACCGTTCGTTAATCCGGGGTGGGGCTGCGCCTTTCGAGCAATTTGAGAACAACTCCAACCTAGCACAAGTTGCAGGAAAAGGGAAGGAGAAATCGTCAAACCTTTGAAATGCCGGTATTAATTTCCGTCAACGTAAGAAACTGTCACGCCTAACATCCGCTCGCGGCGTGGCTTTTTTGCCCAAATCGACTTATCCACACGCGAAATCCCGTTAATTCTACTCGCCGGAACCGGGTTTATCGGAAAAGTACTTCTCGTACTTGCCAGATTCTCCCTGAAACTTCTCCGCGTCGGCAGGGGCGGTGCCCTTCTGGGTGATATTGGGCCATTTCACGGCAAATTCGGCATTCACGGCCAGCCACTTCTCCAGGCCTGTCTCGGTGTCGGCCTTGATCGCTTCCGGCGGGCACTCCGGCTCGCAAACGCCGCAATCGATGCATTCGTCGGGGTGGATGACGAGCATGTTCTCGCCTTCATAGAAGCAGTCCACCGGACAGACTTCCACGCAGTCCATGAATTTGCATTTGATGCAGGCGTCGGTAACGACGTAAGTCATTGAGCACTCCGGACGGGTCCAGGGATTTGTCCATTAAGGCGCATGCGCCGCGGGATCAAGCGGCGTCTTAGCCCGAGGCGTCATCTGCGACGATTTCATAAAGCGTCTGGGCTTCCGAAGCGGGGCCGCGGCGCTTGGCGCCCGCCAATACCCTTACGACTACGATATCCCGTGCCTGGGGTACGGTTAAGATATCGCCGAGCCTGACTTCGCGTCCGGCTTTTTCCACCCGGTGGCCGTTCAGGCGGATCCGGCCGGACTCGCAGGCCGCTTGGGCAAGGTCGCGCGAACGATAGAACCGCGCGCACCACAGCCATTTGTCGAGACGGAGACGTTCTTCGCTCATTTTCCCCCTTCGCTCATTTGCCTCCGATTAGGCCCGCGAGCCCGGCAAACGGGGAGTCCTTTTCAACCCGCGAGCGGGGCTTGTCCTCGTGGCGAACGGGCCGTTCGCGCTTGCCGGTTCGGCGCCATACTGCAGAGCCGCCGGCCACCTCAGCGGCATGCCAGCCGAGCGCCGCGAGGACTTCGCGCAATTCGTCGTTGCTGCAGCCGAGCAGCGAGACCAGCTTGGGCATCGACGCATCGGCAGTGGCGCCTTCGATCACGCTTTTTTCCAGCACGTCTTCCAGCCGCTCTAGCATATCGAACCGGATGGCGCGGCCTGCCAGTACGCGGAAACCCGCCGCCGCCAAAAACGCCTCCGGTGCATTCGTGTCGTTGACGAATGAGGTCAGACCCGCGCGCGGCAGCGCCGGAACCTGTTCGAGTTTCGCCCAGATGCCCCACAGCAAGGCGAGCAGCCCCGCTGCGTCGGGCCGTAGCAGCTTGGTCAGATAGATCGAACGCCGTCCGAACCACACGCCGTAACGCCTGAGCGCCCGGATAGGCGCGCGGCGGTCGGCAGGCAAAGTCACGTACGCGGTATCCAGCGCGCCAAAGTTTTCGCAAAGCTGATGGGCGATGCCGCGTGCTTCTGCGGGAAGGGCGTCCGCAGTTCCGGCTTTCGCTTCGACGGCGCCGCGCAGCGCAAGCAGCGGTTCGAGCTTGGACGCGATCCGCGCCGCGACCCATTCCTCCAACCGGTGTTGTATGCCGGCGCGCACTTCGCCTTTCAGGATCTCGTCGGCCAGCAGTGCCACGTTGGGCGCCAGCGGCGAGGGGCCCGCGGTCAACTTCGCCACGATGGCGCCGTCCCACCACAGCCGGCCATGTTCGCTGAGCGTGATGTCGCCGTCTGCCGCGCCCGTCAGCTTTCGCGCGCGCGCGAAGAATTCGCCTTCCAAGCCCTTCATCGCAGCGGCGCGCAGGGCGCGCTCGTGGATCCCGGCGGCGCTTTCGGCTTGGGCGAAGCGGAACCCGTCCAACTTGCCGACGATCTCGCCGCCGATCGCCACGCCGCCGGAATCGTCGAGCACCACATCCATGTCGTCGCTGGCGAGCTGACGCATCAGCACCGAGGTCCGCCGGTCCACGAAGCGTTGTGTCAGCCGCTCGTGCAGCGCGTCCGACAGCCGGTCTTCCACCGCGCGCGTCACGTCCTGCCAGTGTGCACTATCGTTGATCCAGTTGGGACGGTTTGCGGCATAGGTCCAGGTGCGGATTTGCGCCAGCCGTCCGGACAGCGTGGCGACATCGCCTTCGGTGAAGTCGAGGCGCGCGATTTGTGCCGCAAACCAGTCTTCCGGCAATACGCCGGTCTTACCGACCAGGTGCAAGAATATCGTGCGCACCAGCCGCACATGTTCTTCGGTGCTGAGCTTGTGGAAGTCGGGTAACTGGCAGGCGTCCCACAACAAGCGCACCTGTGCGGGCGCGCGCGTCTTGTCGCGGATTTCTTCCTGTTCACTCAAAACGCGCAGGGCGACGAGGTCGCTCGCGGGCCGCGCCTTGACCAGGCCGCGCGTCGGCGGTGGCTCGTCCAGGCTGGCGATCAGCGCGTCGAGCGCGTGAAACGACAGCGCCGAGTTGCGCCACTGCAATACGCGCACCGGCTCGTAGCGGTGGCCTTCCACCCGCGCCACGGTTTCTTCGTCGAACGGCTCGGCGTCGCCCGTGGTGCCGAAGGTGCCATCGTTCATGTGGCGCCCGGCGCGTCCGGCGATCTGTCCGATCTCTTCGGGCTTCAGAAGCCGGGTGACGAAGCCGTCGAATTTCTCGAGTGCGGAGAATGCGACATGGTCCACGTCCATGTTGATGCCCATGCCGATGGCATCGGTCGCCACCAGGAAATCCACGTCGCCCGATTGGTAGAGCGCCACCTGCGCGTTTCGCGTTCGCGGACTGAGTGCGCCCAGCACCACCGCCGCGCCGCCGCGTTGCGTGCGGATCAATTCGGCGATGCCGTAGACGTCTTCCGCCGAAAATCCGACCACGGCTGAACGGCGGGGCAGGCGGGTGAGCTTCTTCGATCCTGTGTAGGCAAGGTCCGAGAACCGCGCCCGCGACATGAAATAGGTTCTCGGCACGAAGCGCTGGATCGCGCCGCGCATGGTATCGGCGCCGAGAAAGACGGTTTCCTCTTCGCCGCGCGCGTGCAGCAGCCGGTCGGTGAAGACGTGGCCGCGTTCGTAGTCCGCACAAAGCTGGATCTCGTCCACCGCCAGAAATGCGGTGCCCAGGTCCACCGGCATCGCTTCCACGGTGCAGACAAAGTATTTTGCATGTGGGGGAACGATCTTTTCTTCGCCGGTGATGAGAGCGGCCAGATTTGCCCCCTTCAGCCGCACGACCTTGTCGTAGACCTCGCGCGCCAGGAGACGTAGCGGCAGCCCGATCATGCCGGACTTGTGGGCCAGCATCCGCTCGATGGCGAAATGGGTCTTGCCGGTGTTCGTGGGACCGAGAACGGCGGTAATCCGGCCGACTGCCGGCGCGTCACGCATGCTCAAGCGCTTGGGGACCATTGCGCCATTACATCGGAGTTTTCGATATGCAGTACAAGCGGATGGGGCGCAGCATAGCAATGCGCCAATAAGGCGACGTTACACTTCCCATACCCGGATACAAGGGGTATGGTTAAGTGAGCGCGCCCTATTCGATCCGAGACATAGTGTCTATCGGCTTCCCGATGGGGACGACTGACGGACGATTGCTGATGCTCAAAATGTACTTGGACGACACTGGAACGCATCAAGCCTCCCCTGTGGTTGGCGTCGGCGGTCTCGTAGGTACTCAGGCGCAATGGACCGATTTTGACACCCGCTGGAAGGCCCTCCTTGCGGAGCCTGTTCCTGGCGCACCATCTATCAAGAAATGGTCATCTTGGGATTGCCGGTTTGGGGAGGGTGAATTTGCCTCTTATCGCGAGGCTGACCGCGACCTTGCGACGTATCGGTTTCGGGCTGTCATAACCGAATCCGGCGTTATCAGTGCGTCCAACATGATCGACAATATAGCTTGGAAAGGGCTGGTCATCCCGAAGTTCGGGCCAGCCATGGCGAGCGCCGAAGCAACAGCGCTATTCCAAGTTATTGAGCGCATAAGGCCATGGGCCGCTAAGGAGCCAGAAGGCCCCGAAATCGCAATCTATTATGATGCAGGACGTAACCAAGGCGATGTTGAGAAGTTAGCCGGGCTACTAACTCAAGCAAGAAATCCATTCCCGCAAATAGCTTCTTTCGCGTTTGTTCCAGTAGTCCGGGCAACCCCGCTTCAGGGGGCGGATATGATCGCGACTGAAGCATTTTGGTACGCGAAAGACATTCTCAAATATGGCGACGATGCGCCTATGCGCCCGCACTTTAAGGCATATCTCGCGAACAATTACGCACGCGGCGATGGCCAGCTACTAGATCGGCCCGCAATTGAACGCGACATAGAACGAAGAAACCCAGACGGAACGCTCAAAACGGAGAGGGCTATTTGGCAATGGTCCGTGCGACTTTCTTGAACGCCTTATCAAAATCCCTCGGGTTTTCAGATGCTTCGACCTTACGCGCCATTTCGACAAAGCGTTCGTGGCGTTCGGCGTCGGTGAACTTGGGCTTTTTCTTTACGGGTGATTTGCGAACCATGGAGGCGCTTATAGCAGAATTCGCGCCCTAGAAACAGAACGGGCCGGGATTGCCGTCCCAGCCCTGTTCAAAAATTGACCCCGCGCGCGAGCGGCTAGAAACAATCTAGCCCAAAGGAAGTATCATGTCTATTTCCGCCGCACAGGGGAAGAACCAACCGCAGCCGTCAGTTGTTGCGCAAGGAGTAGGGCCTGTTCCAGAGTCAGCGTCACAACCACGTCTTCAAGTCCCTGCTGATCCGGTGAAATCTTTATATAGGCCTCCACCGTATCTCCTACAGAAAATACTTTTGTATGTTGCGTCACTGGCATTGCGTATGGCGCTTGGCCGACGAATTGAACAGACCCCATGATGTTTCCTTACCTCTTTGGTTTCACAATCCAATCGGGCGGAAGTTCGGGGAACTCCCGAAACTTAGGCCCAGCCTCTAAGAGTCGTTCGATAGGTGAGCCGCTTACCCTTCATGCCTTGCAAGGCAATGTCGGCACGGCTCACGTCGTCAACGCCGAGTTTCTCGCGGTTGGAATAGCGAAAGTCGAATTCGCTCAGGTAGCGGCTGAGGTGGGTGTCGCTAACGTGCTGATAGGTGCCGTACAGCCCGCGCTTGAGGATGCTGAAAAAGCCCTCGATGGTGTTGGTATGGGCGGTCCCGCGAACGTATTCCTTGCGCCCGTGGTTGACGACTTCGTGGGAAGCGAAGTTCCAGCCGATGAACTTGTAGGCGCGGTTCTCGTCGGTCATGAGGTGCGAGGCGCGGGAAGCGTTCTCAGCGATAGCCTCGCGCAAGGTGTTAGCCCGCACGTTCGGGACGTGCATGGAGCGGACGCGCCCGTCGCGCTCGACCAGCGAGAAAACGACCCGCTTTTCGACGGGCGGACGGCCCAGTTTCTTACCGGCTTCCGCACCCACGAAAGTCTCGTCGGCCTCAATGGTAATGCCATCGCCGCCGAGGGGACCGACGGTTCCGTCTTTCATGGCTTCGCGGATGCGATGGCTGAGAAACCACGCAGTTTTCATGCTGCAAACCAGCATCCGCTGGATTTGGCGGGTCGAAATGCCCTTCTTGCTGGCGCACATGAGATGGATGATTTGCAGCCAAAGGTGCAGGGCAAGGTGGCTGGACTCGAAAATGGTCCCGATCCGCACGGTAAAGGGCTTACGGCAGACGTAGCACTTGCAGAGGCCGGGACGGGTGGTCTTGCCGCTCAGGCGACCGACGCGCTTGGCTTCGCCACAGAAGGGGCATACCGGGCCATTAGGCCACAGCCTTCCCTCCACGTAAGCGAAGGCATTGGCTTCGTTCTGGAATTGGGGGGCGTTCAAAATCGAGGTTGCCATAGGGCGTCTCCTAGCCCTAGTACCCTATCAGACGTACTGGGTATGTCAAGTGTAACGTTGCCGCCAATAAGCATCCGGAACGAGACGGGAACGAACGGCGCCCGAATCACTAACCGAATCAATATCAGCCTTTGTTCTCATACTATTGGGAGTTTGTCAATCTTCATACCACCCAATATCTTGTGGACAGGCCGACGGATGGAGTCTGGCGGAGTTATCCACGTATCCCTCCGTGTGCGGAGCAATGTGACGGATATGTAACCGTGGCATTACAGCGGTTTGACCGCCTTTCGCGGCTGCGATACTCCCGCCGCTCCGGAGTGTCCCATGGCCGATAACACCCCCAAAGTCTGGTCCGCCTTAGCCGCCAAAGACTTGAAGGACCGCCCGCCGTCCAGCCTCGTCTGGGATGCGCCGGAGGGCTTTGCCGTCAAGCCGCTTTACACCGCGGCCGACCTCGAAGGCATCGAGGCGGCGGACTCCCTGCCGGGCTTTGCGCCCTATCTGCGCGGTGTACGCGCCACCATGTATGCCGGCCGGCCTTGGACCATCCGCCAGTACGCCGGGTTCTCTACGGCCGAAGAATCCAACGCCTTCTACCGCAAGAACCTCGCGGGGGGACAGACCGGCATTTCGGTCGCCTTCGATCTGCCGACCCATCGCGGCTACGACAGCGATCATCCGCGCGTGGCGGGCGACGTCGGCAAGGCGGGTGTCGCGATCGACTCCGTCGAGGATATGAAAATCCTCTTCGCCGGCATCCCGCTCGACAAGATGACGGTATCGATGACCATGAACGGCGCGGTCATTCCGATCATGGCGAACTACATCGTGGCGGCGGAGGAGCAGGGCGTTAAGCCGGAGCAGCTCGCGGGCACCATCCAGAACGACATCTTGAAAGAGTTCATGGTGCGGAACACCTACATCTATCCGCCCGCACCCAGCATGCGCATCGTTGCCGACATCATCGAATATTCGGCGAAAAAGATGCCGAAGTTCAATTCGATCTCGATCAGCGGCTATCACATGCACGAAGCGGGCGCGACCGCGGTGCAGGAGCTGGCCTATACGCTGGCCGACGGCATCGAATATGTCCGCACCGCGCTCGGCAAAGGGCTGGAGGTTGACGCATTTGCGCCGCGCCTGTCGTTCTTCTTCGGCATCGGCATGAATTTCTTCATGGAAGTCGCCAAGCTGCGCGCGGCGCGGCTGTTGTGGTCGCAGATCATGACCGGCTTCGGCGCGAAGAAACCGCAAAGCCTGATGCTGCGCACGCACTGCCAGACCTCGGGCGTGTCGCTGACCGAGCAGGATCCCTACAACAACATCGTGCGCACGGCCTATGAGGCGTTGGCGGCGGTGCTGGGCGGCACGCAATCGCTGCACACCAACTCGTTTGACGAAGCCATCGCCCTGCCGACCGAGTTCTCCGCGCGGATCGCCCGCAACACGCAGCTCATCCTGCAAACTGAAACGCAAGTCACCAGGGTGGTCGATCCGCTGGGCGGTTCCTATTACGTCGAAGCGCTGACCCACGCCCTGGCGGTTCATGCCAAGAAGATCATCGACGAGGTGGAAGCGCTGGGCGGCATGACCAAGGCGGTGGAGGCGGGCACGCCCAAACTCGCCATCGAGGAAGCCGCCGCGCGCCGCCAGGCCCGCGTCGACATGGGCGAGGACGTCATCGTCGGCGTCAACCGCTATGAGCCGGAGAATGCCGAGCCGGTGGAGTTCCGCGACATCGACAACGCGGCGGTGCTGAAAGCGCAGCTCGCCCGCCTGCAAAGCGTGAAGGCCAAGCGCGATCCTGCGAAAGTCGCGGCGACGCTGGAAGCGTTACGCCAAGGCGCTGCGGGCAACGCCAATCTGTTGACGCTTGCGGTGGATGCGGCGCGGGCGCGCGCCACGGTCGGCGAAATCTCCGAGGCCATCGAAAAGGTTCATCTGCGTCACCGTGCGCAGACCCGCGTGATCACCGGCGTTTATGGCGGGGCGTTTGAGGGCAACAACGAATTCGCGGCGCTGAAGGGCGAGGTGGAGGCGTTTGCCAAATCCGCCGGCACGCCGCCGCGGATTCTGGTCGCCAAGATGGGCCAGGATGGCCACGACCGCGGTTCGAAAGTAATCGCCTCGGCCTTTGCCGATATCGGCTTCAAGGTGGATATCGGAGAGTTGTTCCAGACGCCCGAGGATGTGGCGAAGGAAGCCGTCGCCGCGGGCGTTCACGTCGTGGGTGTGTCCAGTCTTGCCGCCGGGCACAAGACTTTGGTGCCGGAATTGATCGCGGCGCTGAAAAAGGAGAAGGCCGACGTTCTGGTCGTCGTCGGCGGCGTCATCCCACCATCGGATTATGCGTTTCTAAAAGAGGCCGGCGTCGCCGCGATTTTCGGCCCCGGCACGAACATTCCGGAAGCGGCGCGCGACGTGCTTAACCTCGTCCGCGCTCGGCCGGGAATTCCTCCAACGCACCTATGAGTGCGTTTGCTAACACTCTGAAAGGCTGAGCACGGCCTTGAACACGCGCGGGTTTCGAAGTTCTGCCCTTGCGGATGTTACTGCCCGAGCCTTGCGCCAGACGAACAGCGCGTCGGTCAGATTGCCGTCGTACCGGCCGAGAGTCAGAAGTTTCAGCGCAGCGATGAAGGCGCGATAGAAGAAGAATACGACGGGCGCGCTTTTGGGTCCCGCTTTCGCCATCGGGCAGGTGTAGAGCAGGAACAGGCTCTCTTCGAGTCCGTTCTGCTTGGCGAATTTCCGCATCTTCGAAGGCGAAACCTGGGGCCGCAGGAACGTCTTGAACGGCGCGCGGTCTTCCTTGCCCGCTTCCCGATCTTTGAAGACGTGACGGTACACCCAGACATGGAATGCGTGTGGCGTCAGGCGTGTGATCAGACCTTTGATGGAATTGCGGTTCGGCACGGAGATGACGATCAAACCGTCCTGCCCTGTGGCCCGCACCAGATTGTCGAGCGCCTTATCGGGGTCGGGAAGATGTTCCAGCACGTCCCAGCAAATCGTGCAGTCGGATTGCTCGTTCGGAAGTGGGTAGGTTTGAAGATCTCCTAGAATCTGTTGATCCAGGCTTTCATTCCGCGCCAGCTGCTTTTCGGAAATGTCGATCCCGGTGATGTGCGGCGTTCCGGGAACGGGAACGTAGCTGAGCGATCCGCAGCCCGCCTCCAAGACGCGGAATTCCTTGCGGCTCCCGAAATGCCGATCCAACACTTCCTTGAGAACCTGCCGTTCCGGATACGCGGTCATTTTGTCAAATCTCCAAACGTGCGGTGTCGCAGAACGCGACGCAGTGTTCGAAGATACAAAGAACGGGCCAGAGCAAAACCGGCCCCGGCTTTAGCCCTTCATGCGGGCTGTCCCGGAATGGCACAGATCACGCTGGCCGCGCGCAGCGTGCTGCGCTGACGCGCGGTTAGGCGAAGAAAGCGAGCCGGCCGTCACTTCCCGATGTACTTCGCCAGGAATCGTTCGGTTTCCCTCAACATGCGGATGCGCGTGTCGGCGACGTTCATGTAGTGATCTTCACCGCCGGTGAAGCGGATGAATTCGACCGTCTTGCCTGCCTTGAGCAAGGCCTTCTCCTCGATCTCACTTTGGTTGACGCGCACGGTGGTGTCGGATTCGCCATGCATCAGCAGGACCGGACATTTGACCTGGTCGGCATGCAGCGCGGGGGACGTCGCACTCAGCTGCTTGTCGTCGTCGGCGGCCACTCCAATGCGCGAGGACCAGAATGAGACCAACTCGGATTCCCGGCCGGCGTTCTGAATTTCAGTGGCCAATATGGCATGCAGGTCGGACACGCCGGCCCAACTCACCGCGCAAGCGTAGAGGTCGGGCGTAAAGGTGGCGCCCGCAAGCGTTGCATAACCTCCAAAACTGGCGCCGACGATGCAGATGCGCTTGGGATCGGCGATGCCGTCGGCAATCAGTTTTTTGACGCCGTCGGAGATGTCGTCCTGGACCTTCAGGCCCCACTCATGCAGGCCTGCTTCCGTGAACTTGCGGCCGTACCCCGCGGACCCACGGAAGTTCGGCTGCAACACGGCATAGCCGCGGTTCGCCAGGAACTGGGCCCACCAGTCGAACCGGAGTTGGTCGCGCGCATCCGGTCCACCATGAGGCATGATCACGGTCGGCAGGTTTTTTTCCGGTTTTCCAGGCGGCAGCGTCAAATAAGCGTGAATGTCCAGACCGTCGCGCGCTTTGTAAGGATAAGGCGATTCGCTGCCGAGATCGGCGGATTTGAGATTTGGATAGGATGACGCGACCTCAGCCGCCTGATGCGCAGCTCGATTCAGGTAATAGTAGGTGAGGGGCGTGCGTGGCCCTTCCACAGCGACAATGAGCTTGTCACCCTCGAGATTGGACGAGCCTTGGCGCACGCTCAATCCCGGGAACGCCTTCTCGAGTCCGTCCTGAAGCGCTTGAAGATTCGGATCGAAGTAGTGGACCTTGCGGCTATCGTCGGTGTACGCGGCTCCCGTTACGCGGCCTGTCCATCGGTCAACCGTGGCGTCATCCACGTCATAGTCCGGAACCGAAAACAGCGTCGTGATCTTTCCGGTTGCGAGGTCAACGCGCTCCAATGTTTTTGTCGGCTGTTCGCCCGAACGCATGATGACGAGCCCCGTCCCGTCTTGTGTAAGGCCCGCGACATTCAAACCCTTGTCTTCGCCGGCTGGGAACACGCCCACTTCGACATAGGTGCCTGATCTGTTGAGAAACAGATGATCCAGAAACGGATGCTTCGTGCCGTCAACGCGGCCGACGATGTTCCCGTGGTTGTCGATAATCCAACTTTTTGTATGCGGTTCGCCTTTCGCCAGAGTTTCCGCCGCGCCCGTGTTAACGTCCACCTTCAACAGGTCGAGACGAAATACACTCAAATCTTCATCTTTGGTCAAACGGCTATCGCCGGGCGCCAGCGTCATATGCGGCACGTAAAGCACGGAATAAATATGATCGGGGTCGTCCAGATTGCGCCCGATGAAGTTGGCCGACGAGCCGTTGTAACGGAAGCCACGCTGGTCGGCCATGAGGACGACCGGATTGCTTCCGTCGACACTGATGGCCAACGCGCGTACCCAAGTCTCGATCTTGGTGAAACCGGTCGCCTTGTAGTTCTTCTTGATGACAAGGATTAGGCGGTTGTTGTTCGCCCAGATGATTGCCTGGGCGATCCAATCTCCGGTCGGTATCGCAACGGGCAATGTCCCGGCTGGCGCGTCGGTCTGATAAATCAAAACGGCGGGCTTTCCATTGAGCGGCTGGATTGTCGCAAAATGTTTGCCGTCGGGCGTCAGTATCGGTTGCATGATTGCCGGCAATTGCCCGAAGGCCTCTATCGGCGGATGAGATTGCGTCTGAGCAAGCGCATGTCCTGCAAATAGCGCGAAGCAACCGAAAAGCGCGAGCGCACGCGCCGCACGATATGAAATCGCCATTGTTGTGAATCCTTTTCCCCCGAAACAGTGACCCAGTTTAATGCACCTTGGCTACTACTTGTAGATGGAATTTTGAGTTTGCATGTCGCAATACCTGGTGGTCGGCCCTTGCGCCATCGCGTGCGCGGCCAAAGCGGTGCTGGTTCCGTGGTTGCCGGCGCTTGATCCGTAGTCAGTTCCCAATATTCTCAGCCAGGAATTTTTCTAACGCCTTGAGTACGCGGGTGCGCGTGTCGGCTGTCTCCATATAGTGGGTCTCTTTGTCGAACCGAATGAACTCGACACGTTTTTTTGCTTTCTCCAAAGCGTGCTGCATGATCTCGCTCTGATTGATCCGGACAGTAGAATCCGCCACGCCATGCATCAGAAGGATAGGGCACTTGATGCGAGCGGCATTGTGCGCGGGAGATGCGGCGTCGAGTTTGGCGGCATCGCTGTGGCGGTCGCCGATAAAACGCGTCCAACTCGAAATCATTGCGGAGTCGCTGCCGTAATCCTCAACTCGCGTACTCAGAAATTCGCCAAGGTCGGAAACACCGGCCCAGCTTGCCGCACAAGCATAGAGATCGGGCGTGAAAGCGGCGCCCGCCAGCGCGGCATACCCACCATAGCTTCCCCCGACGATGCAGATGCGTTTGGGGTCGGCAATCCCGTCCGCGATTAACTTCAGCACGCCGTCGGTGACGTCGTCCTGCATTTTCAAACCCCACTGTTCATAGCCAGCTTCCATGAATTTCACGCCGTAGCCACTCGAACCGCGGAAATTCGGCTGCAGCACCGCGTAGCCCCGATTGGCCAGGAATTGCGCCATCCAATCGAACCCAAGCTGATCGCGCGCCATCGGCCCGCCATGGGGCATGATCACAACTGGTAGATTTTTCGGGAGCTTTCCCGGCGGTAGCGTCAGATAGGCGGGAATATCGAGACCGTCGCGCGCCTTGTAGGGATATAGCTTGACTTCGCCCAGATCCGTATCCGACAGCTCTCTATAGGTGGTCGTGAGTTTTGCCGCCGTGTGAATAGTGCGGTCCAACAGGTAATACGCGCGCGGTTCGTGCGGTCCGTCTACGGCGAGGATCAACTTCTGCTTAGACAGATCCCACGTTACCGCATGGACGGATTTCCCCGAAAACGTGTTTTCGAGCACTCTCTGTAATTTCTCCATTTCGGGGTCGAAATAGCGATATTCCGTCAAGTCCGTGGTAACGGCGACGCCGGTATTGCGTTGCGTCCACGGGTCGATGAGAGCCGCATGGACGTCGTATTTTGGATCGAAAAATAGATCATCGACACTGTTGTCAGAAAGTTTCCGCGCCTTAAGTCCCGTGGTCCCAGTCTTATCGCTTGATACAATTTGCACCAATGCAGTGCCGTCCAACGATACCCCTTCGATATCGGCACCCTTTCCACCCGTGGCACTAAATTGTGCGACGTCTTTCCAATCGCCATCCTTGTAGATCAGAAGATGATCGACCAGCGGACCGGTCTCACGGTCGAGCCGTCCGAGGACGTGACCGTGGCCGTCCATGTAAAACTCCAGGGTCTTGGGTCCGCCTCGCACCTCCAACCTCGAGCGCCCTGTATTGACGTCGACCTTATACAGGGAATGGCGGAAGCTACCGTCGTAAGGGTCCAAGAACCACAGCGGCATAAAGACGTGGTCGGGATCGTCAAGATCGAAATCGGCAACGACCGACGCGGAATAATTGAAGTCCTTGGAAGCGAAGTCGCCAAACAACACGACCGGGTTTTTTCCCTCGGTATCGATCGAAACGGTTCTCGCCCAGGTGTTTTCCTTGTCACCCTCTACGGCCACATTCGACGTTATCGTAATGAACAGCCTTTTGTTGTTTGCCCAAGTGACGGCGGAGATAAGCCCATCCACGTAGGGAATGACGACCGGCGGTTTGGTGCCTAGCGGAAAACTCAGATCATAAATCAGCGCAACTGGACGGCCTTGATAGGCCTGAATTGTCGCGAGATGCATACCGTCGGGAGAAAGCGAAGGTTGCGACACGCTCGGCAATTGCCCGAACACCTCCGCGGCGGGATGCGTTTGCGCAAAGCTCGGTCCAGAGAAGAAAATTCCACAAAGCGCAAGTAAAACAACTCGCGCTGCACGCAATGTACTCATCTCAACGCCCCCAACGCCCGACCCGCCGCAAATCTACGTTAAGGCGACGCGAAGCGCTAGGTAACTATCGCCACAGTTGAACTGTGGATTTACCCGGCTCACCCGCCGGATTTGGCCGGCATGCCGTCGATTTTGACCGATGTCGCGACAACGGCAACGACGCCGTATTGCGAATTGGCCCATACGCGCAGGGGTACGGCGAAGTTGCGACCGCTTGCGCTTTTGAACGTCGCGACCCAGGCATTGATCAGCGGGAAGTTGGCGTCCTTAAGGACCCGTGGCTTGTAGCCCGAAATCTGTTTGTACACGACCGTGCACAACAGGACCGGGCCTTTGTACAAGCCATTGTCCATGTTCACGGAGATGTCCTTCACTTTCGTCATCGAGACGCTGTAGCGGCGGCGGCCATCGTAGATCGGCGCGACCACGCTGCAGGGGTTGTTTGGCTCCGCGCCGACGCCAGACGCGATGTAGAGCACTGCGCTCAGTGGATCGTAGGTCAACTTCTTGTCTTCGGGTTTCACCTCAAAGCCCGTGATGGGATAGGGCGGGTTGGCGTAAAGCCGCACGGGTGTGCCGTTTTCGTAGCTGAGCGACACCTCCTGATGTTTTTCGGTGTGTCCAGTGTAAAAGGAATCGTAGAGCGTCGGTTGCAGAACTTTGCCGTCGAGCTTTCCAGAAGATGTCGCCTGGATCGTCGATTGCCAGAAGGCGTTGACCACGCCGCTGGTCTCCAGGTTTGAAACCACATGGTAGTTGTCGCCAATGAACTTGGCGTCCATGTCGACTTTGCCGAGCGTGATGCCGCCGGCATAAATCGTCATCGCCAGCGCCAGCGCGGAGGTCGGGCCGCCGCTCTGTTCGGCGCCAGCGCCGCCGGCAGCGAATGCCGGGTTGGCGAAGGGCAAAGCGGATAGACCAAGGCACAGGACAAGAGGGCGAAGGTTCATTGCTGGTTCTCTTTTTCGGATCGGAAGCGTTGCCGCACCCTAGGGTCCAATTATGGCCTTATAGGGCTGCCGACACGACGTTATGAGTGATAAAAAGTTAACTGGCGCAAGGCCCTGGCGGTAGCCGTCCAGGCGGAACCTCATGGTTCAGCTTGACCGGGGCCCGCCGCCCCCTTATGAGAGCCCCTCTTTTCGAGCCTTGCCAAGGAATCTCTGCCATGTCCCGCCGTTGCGAACTCACCGGAAAAGGCCTGCTGGTCGGCAACAATGTTAGCCACGCCAACAACAAGACCAAGCGCGTCTTTCGCCCCAACCTGCAGGTGATCTCGTTGGCCAGCGAAGCGCTGAGGCAGACCTACAAGCTGAAGATCAGCATGAGCGCACTGCGCACCGTTGACCGTACGGGCGGCTTGGACGCATTTCTGCTGAAGGCCAAGGACGCCGTGCTTTCCCCGCGGGCCCTGCGGCTTAAACGCCAGATTGCAAAGAAATCTGCGACGGCGGCCTAATCGTTCACGGTTAATGGGTCATTTACCTTCGATCGCCTGCCGATCAGGCATGGCGTCTGCATCAATCTTCCCATAGTGTATCAAAATGTGTCAGGCCGCCGTCTGAGCGGCCGACACGCGTGGGGGTCGGTGCTGTGTGGGGTTACGGTCAAGAAAGCGTAGCGGACGAGCATACCCGTGTCCGCGCTCGGATGGCGTTGGGGACTGCGGAAGACGGGCCGTATCGGCTGCGTAGCGCGAGCGATACCGCCTGGGGCGGCCACGCCGTTTACGGTCAGCGTGAAACATTTGGGCGGAAAATCGCTGCGGGTTTTGCGGCGATCCTGCGGATGATCTTGCCGGTCGTTGCCCTGCTGGCCTGCTTCGCCGGACTGTATCTTTATCGGGACACGCCCGTGCCCATGTTCCTGGCTGGCACAGGCGCACCCTGGCTCACGACTGGGCACCTGCTGCTGCCCATCGCTTTCTTCTGCATCCATCTGACAAATCGGCGGTATGGACCGGCTTATGCCTTTGCCCAGGTTGTCGTGGCGTCGGCGCTGATCGCCGGCATCGTTCTCTTAGTAGGCAACCAGATCGGCCTTGTCGTGCCTGAGGACACTGTTCCGCCGATGCGCGAAGCGCTGGGCTTTGGTTCGGCATTCTTCGTCGCCGGCTTTATCTCCATTGTGGTGTTCGACGGCACACGCGGCGCGCATTGGTGGACGGCGCCGCTGTTTGGATTTCTTGCCGCAGCGATTTTCTTTGCCCTGATTTTCGTCCCGGCGGCATACGCCGGCCTGGACGCTCGCTGGTTCGACCACGGGCTGAAATATGCGGGGCTGCTGGCCGGCGAGGCTGTCCTGCTCCTCATCCCGTATTATCTGCTGCGCCGCATGGTGCCGCCGGTTTCGGGGCTCGGCGGGTACTGACGCCTAACGTCTCGGAAGTGTCGATCCCGCGTTAGGAATAAACTTGCCGCCGTGGACGACGGTCGCCAGAACTTCCTCTGCGCGCTGCAGATAGTCTCCCTGTTTCTGCGGCGTGATGTTGTTGTGGTCGGACTCGACCATGGGCACGATTTCCTTTGGTCCGGGTATTTGATCGAACGCCGTCCAGATGCCGACCGGCGGTGCGACCGTGTCGATGAAACCCACGGCAAGTAGAGTCGGCGCCTTGATGTGCGAGGCGAAGTTCACCGTGTCGAAATAGAGCGCCGTCTTCATGACCTGCGGGTCGGCGGACGGCCAGAACGGATAGCCGGTCCTGCGGCCATGCAGTTCACCGTTTGAATCTGCGCCGGAGGGTTCGTTTACCACTACGGCGGTCACCCGGCCGGGATTGAGCCCGGCGGTAACGAGGCTTTGCTGGCCGCCCATGCTGGTTCCCGTCACCACGATCGTCTTGCGGTCCCAGCTTGGCAGCGTGGACACGAAGTCGAACGCGCGCGTATCGCGCAGGTACATATTGAGGAAGTAGGACGTCTCTCTGCTGGTATTGCCGACGGCATTATAATCCTTCGGTGCCCCGGCATCTTGATCTGGCGCCATGTCGTGTGAATCGACGTCGAATACCATCCAGCCTTCCGCTGCGCGGTTGGTGGCCCAAGATGACTGCAACGCGTAGACCCCGGCCCATTGATAGATGACGAGTACCGGGAACTTGCCTTTTCCCTTCGGCTTGGCGAGATAGCCGTGGACATGGGAACCGAGGCTGTCGAGCGTCACGGTATAAAGCTCGACGCCCGCCTGGGTCGTCGGCGTGGCCGTGATGACCGGATGGATTGGCACTTTCTTGAGAGCGTTCAGCTTTGCCGCCCAAAAAGAGTCGAAATCCGCCGGGCGCGGCGCTGAGGGCGGCAACGAAGTCGGGGCAACGGCCGCTCCGAGCGTGGTGATCAATTCCCCCGTGGGCGCGCTCGACGGCTGCGGAACGGGAACGATTTCCAAATCGGGATGTCTGTCGAAAACGGGCTTGAGCGTAGAGTCCTTGTCGGCGAGAAGCGCCTTTAGGCCGTCGTTGATCTGGCGAGCCTCCGGCGCCGAAAGCGGCGTGGACGATGGCGCGGTCACCTGGTTGACCGAGACGTACAGCATCGCGGGCTCACTGTAGGGGAATTGGATCGTCGCCGTGCCCGACGAAAGATCGAAGCTACCGGTCTTGAGCACATCCAGATTGTTCCTGCGGATCGTGTAGGTGAAGCTTCCCGTAGGCGCGGGTGCGCCGGAAGGAAGCGTAACGGTCCAGCCCACCGTGTCGGGCAGTGCATAAATCCCGTTCGCATGGAATGGCGTGAAGATCGGCTGCGGGGGCTGAGCGAACGCGGCAATTCCAAAGAGCAGCGCGCAGCTTGCCGCGAAGAGAGAAAGCACGCGGCGGGGAGCGGAATAGTTCATGGCAATGACCCGTTGATGGCATCGTGGGAGGAAAATTCGGTTCTCATGGGGTGCGATGGCCGATGTACGTGTCGGCCCATTTGAGGAAGTACTTCATGTTCGGGGAGTCAGTGTGGCCGCCGCCGTGCTGGCGCCACGCGAGTTGCCCCTCGAGCAGTCCGCTGTTCACCGGCGGCATTTTCGCCGTGCGGTAATCGTCGGGAACGCCTAAGCCTTTTGCGCCCAGCAGCTCGAAGGCTGGTTGGGCCGCCACGGCGGCCATGAAGCTGCCCTGGTGATCGAGCCACTTCGCATCGCCTTGCTCCGGAATGCCGTAGCTGACGAAGGTGAGGCGCGGCGCACACAGGGCAATCAACGCGTGGGAATCCACGGGGAGATCGCCCGGAGTCCGGCTGCCGAACGTCGCCTTTGCCGCGCCGTATTTGATGAAGTTTCCGGCCATCCAATAATACTCGCCGCCCGTGAGGCTTTCGACCGCCTCGCCCCAATTGCGCCTGAGCAACGTCGCGCCGCCCTTACCGGACGAGCCGACCAGAACCATCGCGAAGCGCTGGTCGAACGCCATCGTGACAAGCGCCGCCTTGCCGAAGCGCGAGACGCCTTCGATACCGACATGCTTGGCGTCGACGGCCGGATCGGTTTCAAGGTAATCGAGACCGCGGCCCGCGCCCCAGCCCCAGGCTCTCAGCGCTCCCCAATCGTCCGGCTTGCGGCGCTGACCCTTGTTTACCAGACCGATGATGCCCTGTGTCAGACCGGCACCGTTGTCGGCCTGAATGCTCGCCGGGCTGATCATCGCGACGCCCCATCCATCGGCGATCAGCTGTTCGAGGGGCGGCGGGTCAGCGGCGCCGCTGCCGAGCGAAGGCTTCCACGGAAACGGCGGCGCGGGATATTCGCTCGGGCCGAACATCATCAACACGGGCACAGGCTTTTTCGCGGACTTTGGTGTGATCAACGTCATCGTGATGGCGACATCAATGGCCGGATACGAGGAATTGTCGACATGGCCTGTCAGCCGCTTGATGATGACGGGCATGTTGCCGACCGTTTCGTGGTCGGAAATCTTCGCGGTCCAGCTGACCGCTGGTACCTTGGCAGGAACTCGGCCGTAGACTTCGCGTTCGAGGTCCTCGACGAGTTCGGGGCGGCGGCTGTCCCACCAAGTCCGCGCGGTCGTGACTTTGCGGCCGTCTTTCGTCGTCAGCACGTCGGGCAGTATCGGGTAAGGGTTGGCCGAGGCCTCGTCGTAGTTCGCGTGATTGGGCGCGTTTTCATTACCGCTCGGGCCGGGACGAAGCTGTTGGATGCCGAGCCGATCCATCATGGCTTGGTGGTCCTGCTCGGAGGCGAGCGCCTCCGCCGGCGAGGGCGGACCGAATCCCGCGGACATTGCCGCGCCGCAGATCAGAAGAGTGCTTACGAGCGTGGCGAGAGCCATCGCCCAAAGGCGTTCGCTCGACCGGGGCGCTGGATGCTGCATGGCTCTTCCTACTGTCTCATCTGGTGCTTACGTGACTTCGGATGGTCGGTCCGTCCGTTTACGCGCGAGAAGAACGACAGCGGGATCGCATCGGCCATGGCGCGATATGCCGCTGGCGTTGGATGCAGATGATCGCCGGAGTCGTAGGCCGGCAGCAATTGGTCGGGATGGGCGGGGTCGCGTACGACCTTGTCGAAATCGACCACGGCATCGAAGTGGCCTGGGGTTCTGATCCACGCATTGATCGCTTGGCGATCGGCCTCGTTGACTGCCGTCGGATGATAGTACGCAAACCCCATGTCGGGCGTGAGCGTCGCGCCCAAAACCCGGATACCGTGCGCGTGGGCACGCACCATAATCTGTTCGTACGCGCCGATCACTTGTCTCACGAGAGCCTGGTGTTCGCCCGGCGAGACCTCGCGATCGATTGTCAAGGTGCCGAGATCGTTGATCCCTTCGTAGACGATCAGATAGCGCGCGCCTGCCTGGGCCAGAACGTCTCGATCGAACCGCGCCAAAGCACTCGGTCCAAGGCCGTCCTGCAAAAGCCGGTTTCCTCCGGTCCCCACGTTGAGGACGCTGAGCGTCCGCGTTGCACGCGAAGCTTGCAGCCTACGCGCGAGATCGTCGGGCCAACGGTCGTTCCCGTTTGTCGTCGAGCCACGGCCGTCCGTGATGGAATCGCCAAGCGTCACGATGGCCGCCGCCTGCGGTGAAGCCGTTACGTCGATGCCGGAAAACTGGAACCAGTGATCGATTTGCTTCGCATCCTGAAGATTTGCGGCGGAAACCTGATTGCCGTGCACGATAAAGGACGTCGCGCGCGAGGCGGGATGGCTGGTCTGCACGTCTGGCGGTGTTTCCAAATAAAATGAGATCGCGAGATCGTCGAACGCCACGACGGGATAAGAAACGGGATCGGAAATATATTCCGCACCGGCGGGTAGTGTTACATCGGGCCTTCCCGAGAAGGTCAACGCCCGATCCGTAAAGGCGTCTATGTTTCCGGTAGAACGCGAAAGCGGTCTGGCAATGTGGGCTGCCGAGATGTGCAGCGGCGCCGTCCCGAAGGCGTTCGACAAATGAACTCGCAGTTCCTTGCCGCCGATCGTCAGATGCACGATCTGGCGCAACGTAGCGTCCCGCAAGTTATCGGGGGCGAGGGTGTTGTGGGGCTCGGGAATTTGCTGCGACGAGGCCCAGGTTCCCACCCACGTCTCGGTCGCGGGTGGGCGAGCCAGTGCGACCCCAGACAACAACAGGATTGTGGCGACAAGCACGCTTACCTGCGGCAATCGCGATCGAAGTCTCGTCACGGCGTTCCCTCATGTCCCCGGCGCCGGTCGAACAGCCTCCGTCAGACTGGTACCGCTACCAGTGTTGAGCGGCCATGGGCGACAATCAAGTGGAAAGCGCGGCTTAATGTCGGTGCGATGCTCTGCGAGGGCTCCGGTTGCGTCCGCGACGCCGCCGGACCTGTTCCTCTGCGAACAATCCGATCAGCTGTTCCGTCATGGCGCCGCCGAGCTGCTCGGCATCGACGATGGTAACCGCCTTGCGGTAGTGGCGCGTCACGTCGTGACCGATGCCGATGGCATTCAGCTCGACGCTGGACTTGGTCTCGATGTCTTCGATCACCTTGCGGAAATGCCGCTCCAGGTAGTTGCCCGTGTTGACCGACAAGGTTGAATCGTCAACCGGCGCGCCGTCGGAGATCACCATCATGATCTTGCGCTGTTCAGGGCGGGCAATCAGGCGATTGTAGGCCCACATTAAGGCCTCGCCGTCGATATTCTCTTTCAGGAGTCCTTCGCGCATCATCAGGCCGAGGTTTTTGCGCGCCCGCCGCCAGGGCTGGTCGGCGTTCTTGTAGATGACGTGGCGCAGATCGTTCAGCCGGCCGGGATGCGGCGGCTTGCCCTCGGCGATCCATTTCTCGCGCGACTGCCCGCCTTTCCAGGCGCGGGTCGTGAAGCCGAGGATTTCCACCTTGACGCCGCAGCGTTCCAACGTGCGCGCCAGAATGTCCGCGCACATCGCCGCCACCATGATCGGGCGGCCGCGCATCGATCCCGAATTGTCGAGCAGCAGAGTGACGACCGTGTCGCGGAAGGTCGTGTCTTTTTCGAGCTTGAAGGAAAGCGGATGCATCGGGTCGATGACGATGCGCGTCAGCCGCGATGCGTCGAGCTGGCCTTCTTCCAGGTCGAATTCCCAGCTACGGTTCTGTTGCGCCTGGAGCAACCGTTGCAGCTTGTTGGCGAGCCGCGCCACGATGCCTTGCATCGACAGCAATTGCTGGTCGAGGAAGTTGCGCAACCGCGTGAGTTCCTCGGGATCGCAAAGCTCTTCCGCCGGGATCATTTCGTCGAACTGCGTGGTGTAGATTTTGTAGCCCCATTCGTCCTGATCGGAGAACGGCAGGTTGGGCCGCCACGGCTTGACGCCTTCGTCGGAGTCCTGCGGATCTGAAAGCTCGTCGCTGTCTTCGGCGCGCATTTCCGCCGTTGTGTCCTGGCCTTCTTCGCCTTCGGCCTGCCGCAGATCGGCGTCGGCCGATGCGGTTTCGCCGCTGGCGTCCTGTTCCTCACCGCTTTCCTGATCCTCGGGGGCGTTATCGCCGTCCTCGCCGTCTTCCGACGCTTGGTCGCTGTCGCTCTCTTCGCCGAAATCGAGGTCTTTCAGCACCGTACGCGTCAGCTTGGCGAACGCCTTCTGGTCGCGCAACGCGGGAAGAAGCTTGTCGAGATCCTTACCGGCGCGTTTTTCGACAAAGTCACGCCACAGCTCGACGGCCGGGCGCGCGGTTTCGGGCGGTGCCTCGCCCGTCAGCTTCTCGCGCACGATCAACCCTAGAATATCGGCGAGCGGCGCGTCTTCCTTGTTTCGCGCCCTGGCCAGTCCGCGTGCGTTGCACTTCGCATCCAGATTTGCGGCGAGGTTCAGCGCCACGCCGTCCATCGCCAGCGACCCGATAGCCTCCACGCGTGCCTGTTCGGCGGCTTCGAACATAGCGGCCGCTTCAAGCCCATGCGGACGGAACTGGTCGTGCACTTTGCCTTCGTGATAGGCGAGGCGCAGCGCCGCCGCGTCTCCCGCACCGCGCACCACAGCCACTTCGTGCGGCGGAAGGTTGCGCGAGGGCAACGGTAGACGGGCCTTGTGTCCGCGCAGTTGCGACGGCTCGGCGCTGTAGCTGACTTCGAGTTCCGGCTCGCCCGCGAGCGCTCGCACCGCCGTGCCGACGGCGCGCTTGAACGGCTCGGAAGGGTTCTCGGGGTTCATAATTCTTCACCTCCCCCTTGCGGGGAGGTCGGCGAACGAAGTGAGCCGGGTGGGGGGGGGCCACTGCAACATCCCCCCACCCGAAGCGCTACGCGCTTCGACCTCCCCACAAGGGGGAGGTGACAAACCATCGCGTACCCTTTGCGCATCTCACGCCACCAGCACCTTGGCCGCACTCTCCGGCAGATCCTCGCCGAAGCAGCGCTGATAGAACTCGGCCACGCTGGCGCGCTCCAGCTCGTCGCACTTGTTGAGGAAGGTTAGCCGGAAGGCGAAGCCGACATCGTCGAAGATCTCAGCATTCTCCGCCCAGGTAATGACGGTGCGCGGGCTCATTACGGTGGAGAGATCACCGTTGACGAACGCGTTGCGCGTCAAATCGGCCACGCGGACCATGGAGGCGATCTGCTTCTTCTTTTCGGGCGTCGAAGCGTAGGAAGGCACCTTCGCCAGTACGATCTCTACTTCGCTGTCGTGCGTCAGGTAGTTCAGCGTGGCCACGATGCTCCAGCGGTCCATCTGGCCCTGGTTGATCTGCTGCGTGCCGTGATAGAGGCCGGTCGTATCGCCCAGACCGATGGTGTTGGTGGTCGAGAACAACCGGAACGCCGGATGCGGCCGGATCACGCGGTTCTGGTCGAGCAGCGTGAGCTTTCCCTGCACCTCGAGCACGCGCTGGATCACGAACATCACGTCGGGGCGGCCGGCATCGTATTCGTCGAACGCCAGCGCCACCGGATGCTGCAAGGCCCACGGCAGCAATCCCTCGCGAAACTCCGTGATCTGCATGCCGTCCTTCAGGACGATGGCGTCCTTGCCGACCAGATCGATACGGCTGATATGGCTGTCGAGATTGATGCGGACGCACGGCCAGTTGAGCCGCGCCGCCACTTGTTCGATGTGCGTCGATTTTCCGGTGCCGTGATAGCCCTGAATCATGACGCGCCGGTTGAACGCGAAACCGGCCAGGATCGCCAGCGTCGTGTCGCGGTCGAAGCGATACGCCTTGTCGACGTCGGGCACGTATTCGTTCGACTTGGAGAAGGCAGGAACCTTCATCTTCGCGTCGATATTGAAGGCGGCTTTCACGTCGATGATCGTGTCGGGGATCAGCGACGGATCGAGGCCTTGTGGCTCACTGCTCATGTCTTTGTGTCCGGATCAAATCGCAGGCGGAAGCCGCCGCGGTGGAGGAGGGCGGGAAGAGCCCTCTTAGGTAAGGCCCGATGCGCGCAATACGCCATAGGCCTTGATTACCTGCTTCAGACGCTCCTCGGCGCCCCGATCGCCGCCGTTCGCGTCGGGATGAAACCGCTTCACAAGTTCCTTATACCGCGCCTTGATTTCTATCAAGGTCGCGGAGGTATCGAGGTTCAGGATGTCGAAAGCCTGCCGTTGCAGCCGCGTGACCACCCGCTGCGGACGCCGTGGCGTAAGATCCTCGGCCTCTGCAAAAACCGCATAGCCGTCCTCGATATGGAAGGTGCGTGCGCCTGGGGCTCCCGCGGCGCGCTTGCCGAGTGGCCAGGTCGGCCGGTGGCCGGTCAGGGCCTCGTCACGGAAGTGCTCGATCTCCGCCTCGCTCATACCCGCGAAATAATCCCATTTCTCGTTGTGCTGCCGGGCATGGGCGAGACAGAACCACAGATGCGCGGTGAGGTTTTCGCGGCTCCTGGGCACACGAAAGCCGCCTTCCTCAGGGCAGCCGGGGAACGCGCAGGCGCGCAGCCTCGTCGTCGTCAGAGCGACGTCCGGCTTGATCCTGATGTCGTGCCCCAGGCGCGGCTTGTAGTGCATTTTCGCCATGCACGGATTATGGGGTCGAACTGTGAAAATTCCAAGAAAACGTATTGCTTGACTTGGCGTTCGGGCTGCGCAACGGCTTGTTTATGACCGTGGCCGACGCAATTCACCGTAAACTGACCGACGCGCTCGCGCCCGTCGAACTCACTATCGTCGACGACAGCGCACGCCATGAGGGCCATGCGGGCCACCGTCCCGGCGGCGAAACCCATTTCACGGTGCGGATCGTGTCGCCGTCGTTTACCGGAATTTCGCGCGTCGAACGCCAGCGGCGCGTCTACACGGTTCTGGCCGACGAGATGAAGAGCCAAATCCACGCCCTGGCGCTGACGACTCTGGCACCGGGGGAAGATGGGCGAACGTCTTAGCCGTGGGACCCGAGTGGAGTCTCTGGCTTACTCCGCTGGATCACGGGCTTTTTGAGCGTCTTGTTTCTCTCGTTGCACGGCGTCGCTGAAGGCGGCTGCCAGGATGCCCGTAGGTATGGCGATAAGCCCGATTCCGATAAAGGCCGTGAATGCGGCAAGAATCCGCCCTAGCGCTGAGTGGGGATAGACGTCGCCGTATCCGACCGTCGTCAATGTCACTACGCCCCACCACATTGCGCGCGGAATGCTTCCGAATGCCTCCGGCTGAGCATCGCCTTCAACAATATACAGCATGGTCGACGCCGCCACGAGCAGCAGGATAGCGAAGAACAGGCTGACCATGAGTTCATGTTTGCGAGAGTCTATCGCCTGGACGATGCGGTGAGTTGCTTTAGAGAATCGGCCGAGGCGGGCCACGCGAAGCAGCCGGGCGAAGCGGAAGAGCCTAAGCAGGAAGACCTCGCTGCCAGCAAAGGTCAACAAAATCGGCGCGATTGCCAACAGGTCGAAAACGGCAGGCATACTGACGAGGTATCGCAGGCGTCCACGAACACTGCCGCTGTATCGGGGATCCTCGCCAGCGACCCATAGGCGCGCAAGGTACTCGATAACGAAAATTGTAGTGAAGATATCCTCGAACCAAAGAAACTGTCGCTCACGCCCAGCGAGGATTGTAGGCTCGGTTTCAAAGATGGCGAAAAAAGCGGACGCGACAATCGCACAACAAACCACGCGGTTGACAGGCGATATGCCCTTGCCTTTCCAGGCTACGGGATCGAGTTGCCGATAAAGTTGTTCGCGCACTGTCATTGCTGGATGGGCAAAGTGGGTTTTGCCGGTGTTGGGGTGCTTGAATCGGCGGCCGATTGGGCTTCGGCCCGCGCCTTGGCGCGCGCGGTCTTTCGAATGGCTTTCTTGATCAACTCGTGTGCTTGGCGGGCATCGTCGCTATCGACAACTTCCCGTTTCAAAATGTCGTTTTCGATGCATTGGCACAGGACGTCATCGTCAATGCGTACTGCTGGGAAGTACCGCCGCAGCTCTCGCCGTACCGCTGTAATTATTGGTTCGCTCATCAATATGGCAGCCACAGAGAATTTACTGGTTGCCTGGCGTTGCTGTAGGAGCGCAGTCATCGACGATTGCGTGAATCCTTCACGACTCAGAGTGCCAAGGCACTCGATCGCCTGCTCATCCCTCGGGCCAATACTGAGCACGTCGATCTCGAAGACCAAGGACTTGTCGATTGGCTGGCTGAAGTTGATCTTATACATACGCCAAACGACACCGTTCGTGAGCACCACCCACTCGACACCTTGATTTGCACCGTAGTCGATAGTTTGTTTGACGTGGTTGTCTTTGAGCTCCACCCCAATCGCCTTGGCCTCGACGAGAAAGCGGACGCTGTCGGCAACCTTTACTGCGAGGTCGACATATGTCCCCCGGATTGCGGCCTCTGTCGTAACCTCGACATATTTGTCGTATCCGAGCACATCAGAAAGCATGTCGACGATCACTACGACTGTGTCGGACTCGGCAATGTCGCGCCGCCGTGCTTCTGTCAGAATGGCCTGATACTTCTTCAGGGCTGTGGAAATGCGGTCCGAAACGCGTTTTGAAATCGCCATAGCGCTCTCCCAGCCTGGAAACTACAATTTCAACGTCTCGGGAATAGATATACAACCATTGGGAGTCGTTGCCCTATCGATCCGAGCATTGCATTGCACCGATGCGCGACAGAGAATCGGGCCTAACGTGCCGTTTTTTGTCTCGAGGAGAAAAGGACGCTGCGGATTGCTTCCAAAAGCCGCAGTCTCGTGCGGCGCGGATGCCAAGCTGCAAACGCGCGTTCACGCACTTGCGTGGACCGCTCTGGTGCCGGGTGAATGATAGCTTCCCTTCTTAACCTCCTCCTCGTGGGGAGGTCGATTTGCTGGAGCGAAGCGTAGGCAAATCGGATGGGGGGCGGTGTCACGCGTAGGTGTCGGCCCCCCACCGTCCACCAGCGGCCGCTGGTGGACCGCTACGCTCGCCGACCTCCCCGCGAGGGGGAGGTAAATCACGAATGCGATTGCTCGGCGCCTTGTTTTGCCTTCTGTGGCGGGGTGACGCGCAACTTGGTGATCTGGTTTCGCTGCCGGCGCAGGATCACGAAGTCGAACCCGTAAAAGGCGAAGCGCTGGCCGACATCGGGAATCGCGCGCGCCTCGTGGATCACCAGCCCAGCCAGAGTCGTCGCTTCCTCGTCCGGCAGGTTCCAGTCGAGCGCACGGTTGATTTCGCGCACCGGGGTCATTCCATCGATGATGAACGATCCGTCCGGCTGCGGACGCATACCGTCTTGCGCCGAGGTGCCGTGCTCGTCCGGCACGCGGCCGAAAATCTCGTCGAGGATATCTTCGCGCGTCACCAGTCCTAGGATTACGCCGTATTCGTCCACCACGAAGGCGAAATGCGAGCGCCGTTCGCGGAACGCCGTCAGCAGTTCTTCCAGCGCCATGGTCTCGGGAACAAACCAGGGCGGCGTGATGAGGGCCGCAATATCGAGCTTCGCCGCTGCTCCACGGTTGCTCAAGACCGCGCGCACAATGTCCTTGGTGTGCAGCACGCCGACGATGTTCTCCGGCTGTTCGCGCCATACCGGCACGCGCGCGTGGCTCATCGCCATCACGGCTGCGACGATCTGTTCGGGACTCAGGTCGGCCGAAACGGTCGTCATGTTCTTGCGGTGGATCATCACGTCGCCGACGGTGAGTTCGGTCAGGTCGAGCACGCCGCTGATCATGTCGCGGCTCTCGCGTTCGACGGTGCCTTCCTGATGCCGCAGGAAGACCGTGCCGCGGATTTCGTCGTGCGCCTGATCGGGTAGCGCCTCGCTGTCCTGCTCCACGCCGAACATTTCCAGCATACGCCAGACGATGAATTGTACCGCGCCGACGATGGGGGCAAGCAACGCCACGACGTGCTTGACGGTTCCGGCCACGGTCAGCGCGAAACGGTCCGTGCGCGCGATGGCCAGCGTTTTCGGCAACACCTCCGAGAAGACCAGGATGAGCAAAGTCATGAGAATGGTGACGACCACGACCGTGCGATGGCCGAGCCTGTCTTCCAGGAGCATCGTGGCAAATGAGGACGCCAGGATATTCACGAAAGTGTTGCCCAGCAGCAGCGCGCCGATCAACCGCTCGCGGTTGTGGATGAGTTTGTTGACCGTGGAGGCCGCTCGCGACCCGTCCTTTGCCAGTTGGTGCATTTTGCCGTGGGAGACGGCCGTCAGAGCGGTTTCGGAACCGGCAAAGAACGCGGATGCGACCATCAGCACGACAATCGTTCCGAACGAAATGATCAGGGAAATATCCATGGCGAACCTCGAAGCGGGAGTGGAGTATAGCGCGAACGAGGGCTGCTAGAGCATTATTCCTCGAGACGATCATCCCGCCCGCAGATAACGAACCGCCTCGTCGCGGCCGAACAGATACAGCAGAATCCGCAATGCCTCGCCACGCGGCGATTTCAGATAGGGATCGCGCGAGAGGACGAGCTTGGCGTCGTCCCGCGCCGCCGCCAGCAGCTCGCCATGCGCCGCGAGGTCGGCCATGCGGAATTGCAGTTCGCCGCTCTGGCGTGTTCCCAGGAGTTCTCCCGGCCCGCGCAGGCGCAAATCCTCTTCCGCAATGACGAAGCCGTCGTCGGTTTCGCGCAGAATCTTCAGCCGCGCCTTGGCGGTCTCGCCGAGCGGATTTTGATAAACCAGCAGGCAGCTCGATTTTCCGGTTCCGCGACCCACGCGCCCGCGCAATTGGTGCAACTGCGCCAGGCCGAAACGTTCGGCGTGTTCGACCACCATGATCGTCGCCTCGGGCACGTCCACACCGACTTCGATGACCGTCGTGGCGACCAGGATCGCGGTTTCGCCGTTCTTGAATTTCGCCATGGCCGCGTCGCGTTCGGCGGGCTTCATCTTGCCATGGACCAGACCCACTTTCGATCCCAGCGCTTTTTTCAATTCTTCGGCGCGTTCCTCGGCGGCGGCGAGATCGATCTTCTCGGATTCTTCGACCAGAGGACAAACCCAATAGGCGCGGGCGCCGTGCGCGATGGCCTTGCGCAGATGCTCGATCACTTCGCCGAGCCGCTCCGAAGCAAGCAGGCGCGTATCGACGGGCTTGCGTCCCGGCGGGCGGCCATGCAGGCGCGACACGTCCATGTCGCCGTAGGCGGTCAGCGCCAGCGTGCGCGGAATGGGCGTGGCCGTCATCACCAGCACGTCAGTCAGCCGCTCGGCCTTGCCTTGCAGACTGAGGCGTTGATGCACGCCGAAGCGATGCTGTTCGTCCACCACGGCCAGCCCCAGGTCGCGGAAGGCGACATCTTCCGAGAACAATGCATGGGTGCCGACCAGAATATCGATCTTGCCGTTCGCCAAGGCTTCCAGTGTCGCCTCGCGCGAAGGCCCGCGCTCACGCCCGGTGAGCAGCGCCATGCGCACGCCGGCAGCCTGCGCCAGCGGTTCCAGCACACTCATATGCTGGCGAGCGAGGATTTCGGTCGGCGCCATCAGGGCGCCTTGTGCGCCGGCTTCGACGGCATTCAGCAATGCCAGCATCGCGACGATGGTCTTGCCCGAACCGACATCGCCTTGCAGCAGGCGGAGCATGCGCGTCGATGACGCCATGTCGGTCTCGATTTCGGCCAGCGCCCGCTCTTGCGCTTCGGTCAGTTCGAAGGACAGAGCGGCCAGCACTTTGGCCTTCAGATGCCCGTCACCATTCAGCACGCGCCCCTTGGCCGCCCGCATGTGCTGGCGGATCAGGATCAACGCCAATTGGTTCGCCAACAGTTCGTCATAGGCCAGTCGCGAACGATCGAGTGTGTCGAGCGCAAGATCGGCTTCATGCATGGGCGCGTGAACCTTGCCGAGGGCATCGGCGAACGAGGGCCAGCCGCGCGCCTTGAGATAGGCCAGGTCCTGCCATTCGGGCAGCGCCGGCACTTTCGCCAGTGCGCCGCGGATCGCTTTTGCCATCGACTTGGCGGGAAGTCCCTCCGTCAGCGCATAGACCGGTTCGTGCAACGGCATGTCCGCGTCGTTCTCCACGACGTAATCGGGATGCGGCATCTGGAGGCGTTCTTTGAACCGTTCCACCCGCCCGCTGACGATGCGCCGCGATCCGGTGGGCAAGGTCTTCTCCAGATAATCCGCATGAGCATGGAAGAAGACGAGTTCGATGGCGGCGGTATCGTCCGAGCAGCGCACGCGATAGGGCTGGCGCTTATCGCGCGGCGCCAGATGGTCGAGCACATTGACCGTGACGGTGGCGATGCGCCCGGCTTCCGCCGCGATCAGCTTGGGACGATACGAGCGATCCACCACGCCGGTGGGCAGATCGAAGATCAGGTCCACCAGCCGGCGGCCTGCAACCTGCGCGATCAGCTTTTCCAGCCGGGGACCGACGCCCGGCAAGGTGCGCGTTTCGGCGAAGAGGGGAAACAGAATCGCTGGCCGCATGGTGGATCGAAGATAATCGAGCCGCGACAGTTCGTCATTGCCACACTGGCAAGCGAACGCGGCTGGCGCTATACCCACGCCATGATTACTGCACCAAACGGTGGCTCTTCGGAGGTCCGCCGCAAACGGCTATTGTTCCGGGCCCAGCGGCGGGGCTTCAAGGAGGTCGATTTGATCTTCGGAACCTTTGCCGCGCGCGATCTGCCGACGCTGGACGATGCCGGCCTCGACCAGCTCGAGGCCCTTCTCGAGGCGCCTGACCAGGACGTATTCGCGTGGCTCAAGGGCGACGCGCCGGTGCCGGCTGCCTACAACACCCCTGTTTTCGCCCGGCTAAAGGCCCTCTGCTCGCGTAAAGACCCAACGTGGAACGTGTAAGCTATATCGCCCGTGCGGACGGCCGTTTCACGGTCACCGGCGCGCCGGAAGGCTACGACGCCTGGCTGGCGGCGGAAGCGGCCGTGCGGCTGAACGGCTTGGTCGTGTTCGTCACGCCCGACGATATTCGCGCCGCCTCGGCCACCGATGCCATGCGATTTTTCGCGCCCAAGGTGCAGGTGCTGGTGTTCCCGGCCTGGGATTGTCTGCCGTACGACCGTGTTTCGCCCAAGCCCGATATCGAGAGTCAGCGGCTGGCGTCGCTCGCCGCCCTGGCGCGTCGCACCAAGGACTCCGGCCCTGCCGTGGTGGTGACGACGGTCAACGCGGTCCACCAGCGCGTGCCGCCGCGCGAGTCGATCCTGGGCGCGAGTTTCGCGGCACACGTCGGCGGTATCGTGGATCACGAAAAGCTCACCGCCTTTCTTGCCAACAATGGCTATGTCCGCGCCGGTACGGTGCGCGAGCCGGGAGATTTCGCGCTACGCGGCGGGATCGTGGATTTGTGGCCGCCCGGCGAGCAGCCGCTCAGATTAGATTTCTTTGGCGATCGGCTGGATGGCATCCGGCGCTTCGATGCCGAAACGCAATTGTCGGCGGGCGAGGTGAAACGCATCGAGCTTCTGCCCGCCAGCGAAGTGCCGATGGACGAAGCCTCGGTCAGCCGTTTTCGCTCCGGTTATGTCGCGGCGTTCGGGCCGGCGAACGACGACCCGCTTTACGAATCCGTCAGCGCGGCGCGCAAGGCCCAGGGCATGGAGCATTGGCTGCCGCTGTTCTATCCCAAGCTCGAGACGCTGTTCGATTTTGTGCCGCGCGCGCTTCTCATGCTGGGCCACAACACCGACGAAGCCAAATCCGCGCGCTTCGAGCTGGTCGCGGACTATTACGACACGCGCCGCCAGTTCCTGAAAGGCGACAACACCGCCAAAGGTGCGCTAAAATCGCCGCCCTACAATCCGCTCAAGCCTGACAGGCTTTACCTGACCGCGGAGGAGTGGAGCGCGGCGCTCGCCCGCCATCCCGTGCGCGATCTTTCGCCGTTCCAGGCGCCGGAGTCAAAAATTTCGGTCGATGCGGGCGCCAAATTGGGCCGCGATTTCGCGCCGGAGCGTGCACAAGGTCGCGTCAACGTCTTTGAAGCCGCCGACGCGCATATCCAGGCGCTGCATGGCTCGGGCAAGCGGGTGGTGATCGCGGCCTGGACGGAAGGCTCCGCCGAGCGCATGGGCGGCGTCCTCTCGGACCACGGATTGAAAGCGCTGCGCCGCGTCGCCGATTGGTCCGACGTGCAAGAGATGGACGCGCGCGCCGTGGGGCTGGCGGTCCTCGGCATCGAACATGGTTTCGAGGCGCCGGATTTCGCCGTCGTGGCCGAGCAGGACATCCTCGGCGATCGCATGGTGCGTTCGCACGCACGGGCGCGGCGGGCGCAGAACTTCCTCTCCGAAGCGTCCGGCCTTGCGGTGGGCGATCTCGTCACACACATCGAGCATGGCGTCGGACGCTACGTCGGGCTGCAGACCATCGATGTGGCGGGAGCACCACACGATTGCTTGGAACTTCTGTATGACGGCGGAAAACTGTTCCTGCCGGTCGAAAATATCGAGCTTCTGACGCGCTACGGTGCGGAGGAGGGCACGGCGGTGCTCGACCGTCTTGGCGGCGCGGGCTGGCAGCAGCGCAAGGCACGCGCCAAGGAGCGGGTGCGCGAGATCGCGTCGGAACTCATCCGTATTGCCGCGGCGCGCGAACTGAAATCGCTGCCGCCCTCCGATCCGCCGCAAGGGCTCTATGACGAATTCTGCGCACGCTTTCCGTATCAGGAGACCGAGGACCAGGAAAAAGCCATCGCCGAGACCATCGAGGATCTGGCGAAGGGCCGCCCGATGGACCGGCTGATCTGCGGCGACGTCGGGTTCGGTAAAACGGAAGTCGCCTTGCGTACGGCCTTCGTGGTGGCGATGTCGGGCCAACAGGTTGCAGTGGTGGTGCCGACCACGCTTCTGGCGCGCCAGCATTTCAAGACTTTCAGCGAGCGCTTCGCTGGGTTCCCCGTGAAGCTGCGCCAGCTTTCGCGTTTCGTGGACGTGAAAGAGGCGCGCGAGACGAAGGTGGCGATGGCGTCCGGCGACATCGATATCGTCATCGGCACCCATGCGCTGCTGGCCAAGGGCATCGCATTCCGCAACCTCGGACTGGTGATTGTGGACGAGGAGCAGCATTTCGGCGTTGCGCACAAGGAACAGCTCAAGGCTCTGAAGGCCGATGTGCATGTGCTGACGCTGACCGCCACGCCGATCCCGCGCACGCTGCAACTGGCGCTGTCGGGCGTGCGCGATCTTTCGTTGATCACCACGCCGCCCATCGACCGCCTCGCCGTGCGCACCTTCGTCACGCCCTTCGATCCGCTGGTGATCCGCGAGGCGCTGCTGCGCGAGCATTATCGCGGCGGACAAAGCTTCTATGTCGCCCCGCGCATCGCCGATCTTCGCGAGGCGCACGCGTTCATCAAGGCCACAGTGCCGGAAGTGAAATCCTCGGTCGCCCACGGCCAGATGGCGCCGACCGTTTTGGAAGACGTGATGACGTCGTTCTACGACAGAAAGATCGACGTGCTGGTCTCCACCAATATCGTGGAGTCCGGTCTCGACATTCCCACAGCCAACACGCTGATCGTGCATCGCGCGGATATGTTCGGCCTGTCGCAGCTTTACCAGCTGCGCGGGCGCATCGGGCGCTCCAAGCAGCGCGCCTATGCCTATTTGACTACGCCGCCCGACCGCAAGCCGACCGAAACCGCCGAACGGCGGCTCGAGGTGCTGCAATCGCTCGACCAGTTGGGCGCGGGCTTTACCGTCGCCAGCCACGACATGGATATCCGCGGTGCGGGCAATCTGCTCGGCGAAGAACAATCAGGCCACGTCAAGGAAGTCGGCATCGAACTGTATCAGGAGATGCTGGAAGAGGCCGTCTCGCAGATGCGCGCCGGCGAAATGGCGGAGATCGCCGACCAATGGTCGCCGCAGATCAATATCGGCGCGTCGGTGCTCATTCCCGAAGCTTACGTGCCCGATCTCAACGTGCGCATGGCGCTGTATCGCCGGCTGGCGGGGATCGAAACGCGCGAAGACATCGAGCGCTTCGCCGCCGAACTGATCGACCGCTTCGGTCCGCTGCCGGAAGAAGTGCATCACCTGTTCGAGATCGTCGCGATCAAGCAGCTCTGCCGCGCGGCGTCGGTGGAGAAGGTGGAAGCCGGACCGAAAGGCGGCACCATCGCCTTCCGCCACAATTCCTTCGCCAATCCCATCGCGCTGGTCCGCTTCATCAACGAACACAGCCGTGTAATGAAAGTCCGCCCCGATCAGAAGATCGTCATCAGCCGCGATTGGCCGACGCCCGAAGCGCGGCTCAAGGGCATGCAGGCCGTGCTGACACAATTGGCGAAGATGGCGAAAACGGCGTAATCCAAATTACCTCCCCCTTGTGCGGGTCGGTAGCGACAGCGTACCGACGGCGAGCGAATGCGAGGGGGTGGGGGGCGTCCGCTTTGCGACAGAATCGGGCATTTCCACGTGGGAAAGCCACTCAGCCGCAAGGTACGAATTGGCCGTCAGCGTAGAACGCCCCATATGCGAACCGGACACGCCACGCTTTTTGATAAGTTTCGGGCAGCACACCTATGACCATCGGCATCCCCGCAAAGGGTTTAGCCGCTTTCGCGCAGGCATGCACGATTAGCATCTCAAATGCCGTGCTGAGCGAGGCGACACCTTGATTCATGAGCGCGGATAACGACACTCGCTCATGTTTGGCCTTACGATGGTCGACAGCTATGCTAGGTAACCAAATGGTTCCATCTGGCTGGAGTTCGTAATCCTTGATCACGATATTGGCTGGATTGTGTTCCAGGGCGTCGCGAGCATCGCGAAAAAACCGCAGAATCGGAGTTACCGATTCTGATAGCTGGAAAAACTGATCCTGTTCTCCGTGTTGCGTTTTCACGATATCGTGAAGCGCATCCCAGTTTTTTGCGATTGGGTAGAACAAGCGCATAATTTTGAGCAGAGCTAAGCCAAAATGGTCAGCTTTCTGCATATAGGTCTTGGCACGGTCGCGGACATTGCCCACTGCCGGCAATGTAATTGAGCGCGATCCTCCGCCCTGGTTCCCAACTTTTTCGACGGCTGCTTTTTCATCTGCCGAAAGGCGCTTTGCCTCCTCGTTCATCGCGATCAGGCTTTCAAGTGCCTCGAATGCAAATCGTTTGGCCTCAGTAATATCAATTGACTGGAATTCCTCCCGAAACAGCACCTTGGCCTGTATCAAGGTCCGACAAAGAAGCTCGGATTCCATCCCGTAGTCGAATAGCTTCTGCTGGAAGTTATGTGGCAACGCAGAATTTTCCCGCTTGGGGTCAATCTGATCAGCGACCTGCAAGCAATAGGTGCATTTGTCGGTAATAAATACCAGCCTGTCATCCAAGCTGAACATTTCCCGCACCGGCGTTTTGTCGTCGGGATTATTTAACTCGAAGCTGCCGCCAGCATCACGCTGAGGCATAAATGGGAATTTCTGTGTCATCCACTCGTTCACATCTGTGGGAATGACTCGTCAGTCCGCATTTATAGTGCTGCTCTTGGGAAAATCCCAGGATTGATCACTAGGCCCTTCCAAAGATCCGACGGCCTGTATTAGTTCGGGGCAGGTTGAGAACCAGCAGCGGTCGATAAAGGGCAAACGTCTCGTAGAGCGTTATCGTGCCTTTTTCGATTAAACCAACTTGTCATGCCCGGCGAGCGCGTAGCGCGAGGGAAGGGCATCCACGAGCCTGCACAAACGAATGGATTCCCTTCCCCTCGCTACGCTCGGCCGGGAATGACAAACGTTTCTATCTTACCGGGGAAAGTCTGCATCTGACGAAAGAAGACACCGCGTCTCGTCCGTACACAGAGTATAATGCGTCGAGTTCGCACCATTAAATTTTCCGCGAGCCCTTGAAACGAGGGATTCAATACCTATTTCGCTTCCGTGCATCCGCTGTGGATGCGCAGCGAATTTTGGGAGGAGACGGCGCAAGCGGAAATCTAAACGGGCTGCTGGATTTCCTGAAAGGAAACGCGAGACCATACAGGGCCAGGGGGCGAACTCGTGCGCACCCGAACGGAGCAAGCCGGCGAAGGTGCCGCCCAAGCGGCGGCGGATCGCAGCGACGCTTGTTTCGCGCGGCCCGAGGAGAAGCAAAGGTGCTTATCGGTTTGCCGCGACGAGCGGATTCCGTTTGCCAGCCGTAGCTTTGCGCCGAAGGCGGGTCGTTCGGCCCGCCTTTTGTTTGGCCGTTTCAGAACAGCGTCTTCCCCGTAGCACTTGGCAACGGAGCCTGGAGAATTTTCGCCAGCGTCGGCGCGATGTCGCGCATGTCGATGTCGCCCAGCGATCCTTTCTTCGCGACGCCAGGCCCCGCGATCAGGAAGGTTGCGCGCATCTCTTTGTGATCCGGGAAATAGCCGTGCGAGCCCTTCTGCGTGCTGGGCGTGACCAGCGGGCCGCTCAGATTGCGGCCGTCGACGTAACCAAGCTTGAAATCGACGAAGAACGAGGCCTCTTTGGTTGCCCCGCGCGCCTCGACCTCAGCCTTATCGATCACCTTTCCGATTCCGCTCGATGGATCTGCGGCGAGTTTTGCGAGGAGCCCCGCCACCTTGTCCTTCAGCGCTGGATCGTCGGGATGGGCCAGCACAATCGCAGCCGAGCCGCCAGCGCCCCACGGCATCGCGTCCCACGCGGTGATTTTGTGTTTCTTCTGATCGATTGTGATGAGCCCGGCTTGTTCGAACGCCGTCATCAGGTTGACGTCGTGGCTGACCGGAACGAATCCGTGGTCGGAAACGATCGCGACGGTCACGTCGGGCTCGATCCGGCGCGCATCCGCAATAAGGTCTCCAACGGCGGTATCGATCTGTTCGAGCGCGGCGTGCGCTTCGGCCGAGCCGGGGCCGAACGTGTGCTGCATGTGGTCGAGGCTCACCAGATGAACCGTCATGAACTCGGGAAAGGAAATATCGATCAGTTTTTCGGCATAGCGGGCGCGCGCCGTGTCGTTGTCCGGATTTTCGCCGAACAGTGCAGAGAGCGGCATTCCTGAATCGTGCTCCAGCCGCGCGATCAAACCGGGCGTGGAAAGCGCGCGCAGCAGCTTGAGGTCGTCCGCGGTCTCGGCGCGCCAATATTCGGGGACATTGTAATCGACAGACGGGCCGCCGACGCTGACCGGCCAGCCGATACTGGCTACGACCCCGTGCCGGTCATGAACCGCATCCCACAAAGTACGCACCTTGATGTCGCTCTCGTACCAATACCAACCCTCAAAGTTCTTCTGCAGCGGATCGAAGGTGGTGTTGTTCGAGATGCCGTGCAGTGCCGGGGACACGCCTGTGATCAGCGTGGTGTGGTTGGGGTAGGTCACGCTCGGCAGCACGCCGCGCACGCCCGTCGCATAAGCGCCGGTCTTCACTATGGCGCGCAGGTTGGGGATTTTAAGGCCGTTCTTCTTGGCATCAAAAACATCGGTTGGGCGCAGGCCGTCGATCGAGATCATCAGGACCGGCGAAGCCTCGGCTGTAACCGCCAGAAGCGCCGTTAGAACAACGATCAAGAATGCCCGGATTTTCATGACTTTTGCTCCACAGACTCGCGTGTTTCGCAGCGCGATTTTATCCGATTTCGTGACGGAAGAATGAGCGGATGCCCACTTGTCCGGTAACCTGTGCATGCGTAATGTCGCCGTCCGCACAAACGGCCCCCATATACCACGCACCCCAGAGGAATTCTGCCCATGTCGCTTTCGATGTATCAAGCCTCGGCTCCCGTCTTCGCGCAGTTTCTGACCAGCCTCTCTGCGATTTTGACCAAGGCGTCCGCCAGTGCCGCGGCCAGGAAGATCGATCCGTCTGTGTTTATCGCTGGGCGCCTCGCCCCGGACATGTTCGCGCTCGCCCGCCAGGTTCAGATCGCGACCGACCACGCGAAAGGCGCCATGGCGCGGCTTTCCGGTACGGAAGTCCCGAGCTATCCCGACACCGAAGCGACCTTCGACGAACTACAGGCGCGCATCGCCAAAACGCTGGCCTTCGTGAATGGCTTCAAGCCCGCGCAGATCGACGGATCGGAAGACAAGGAAATTGTCCTCACAATCGGTGGCAAAACGTACCCCTTCACGGGCCTGACGTATCTGCTCAATTTCGCCCTGCCGAATTTCTATTTCCACACCACGACGGCGTACGCGATCCTGCGCCACAACGGCGTGGACATCGGCAAACGCGACTTCATGGGCGTTCTGCCGGAAAAGAACTAATCGCAATAGGTTTAACCCTCCCCTTGAGGGAGGGTGAGACCGTCTGCTACCGCATCTTCGATTTCAGTTTGATGGTCTTGCCATCAACGGCGAACGTGCCGTATCCGCGATGGTGGATGGTCTTGGGGTTCTTCTGCTTGGGGTCGATCCAGGCCTTGAGCACTTCGAGAATAAAGAGGCCGTACGCGTTGACGAAGCGCGTGTCGGTCACCGTGCATTCGAGATTGGCGAAGCACTCCGCCACCAGCGGCGGCTTGACTCGTTCGGCCGGCGCGGGCGTGAGGCCAAACGCCTTGAACTTGTCGATGTTGCGGCCCGAGGAATTGCCGACCTTCACCACCTTCGCCGCCAGCTTTCGTGCCGGAATGGCGATCACGCACTCCTTGGTCGCGCGAAGGGCGGCAAAGCTGTGATTGCGATTGCTGACGATACAGGCGATCAGCGGCGGTTCGAACTCGACCATCATGTGCCAGGACATCGTCATAACATTGGCGCGACCCTTGCGGGCGGTGGTCAGCAAAACCACGGGGCCGGGTTCGATCAGTTGATAGACTTGGGATAGAGGCAGGTTTTTCATTATGATCGCAAGCCTTGGCGTCTGCGATCAGTATAAGCCTTCAGCCTTCGTCAAGGGGAGGGCGTTCAGTTGAACTCCATAATCGTCCCGCTGCCGGCGGAAATGCGTTCCACAAGCATCGGGCATTCGGGGATCAGGCGTTCCATCCAGTATTTGGCGCACGTCAGTTTGTCTTTGTAGAACGACGCGTTGGGCGCGTTCGCCGCGAGTTTCGCTTGCGCCACCTTGGCCATGCGCGCCCACATCCAGCCGACCACCACGATGCCCATCAGGCGCAGATAATCCGCAGCAGCAGCACCGGCGTCGTTCGGGTTCTGCATGCCGTGCTGCGCCAGCCACATCGTCGCTTGTTGCAGATTGTCCAGCCCGCGTTTCACCGGTTTGGCGAACGGCGCGAGCGCTTCGCTGTCGTTCTCGGCAAGCCAGCCACCGATCAGCCCGAACAGCGCCATCGGTGCCGCGCCGCCCTTGCGCCCAAGTTTGCGCCCGACCAAATCCATCGCCTGTACGCCGTTGGCGCCTTCGTAGACCATGTTGATGCGCCCATCGCGCACGAACTGCTCCACGCCGTTGTCGCGGATATAGCCGTGGCCGCCATAGCATTGCATGGCCAGGTTCGCCGCCTCGAATCCCATGTCGGTGAAGAACGCCTTGATAACCGGCGTCATCAGATCGGCAAGCAGTCCCGCCTGATCGGCCTCGGGGCGGGCGGACCGCGCGATCGACATGTTCAGCGTCGTCCACATCGCCATGGCGCGCGCGCCTTGGACGAACGATTTGCAGTGGAGCAGCATGCGTTTGACGTCGGGATGCACGATCAGCAGATCGGCAGACTTGTCCGGGTCCGCCGAGCCGGTCAACGCCCGCCCAACGCGCCGCTCGTGCACATACGCCATCCCGTTCTGAGCGGCGACTTCGCCAGTCGCAATGCCTTGCACGCCGACGCCCAGCCGCGCGCCGTTCATCATGCCGAACATGCCCGCCATGCCCGCGCTGGCGGAACGCTTCTCGCCCGGCTTGGCCGGCGTGGGCTTCGGCCCCAGCCGCCACGCCACCGCATCGTCGAAATTGAGCACGCAGGTCGCCTGGCCCTTGATGCCCATCTTCTTCTCGATGCCGCCGGTGTTGACGCCGTTGCGCACCCCAGTCTTGCCGTCTTCGCCCACCAGGAATTTCGGCACCATGAAGAAGTTCACCGTGGAGAGATCGTCGTGGACCTGGCCGTTCTCGTCGGGAACTTTCGCGATCACCATATGGATGATGTTCGAGGTCAAATCCTGATCGCCGCCGGAAATGAAAATCTTGGTGCCGTTCATGCGATAGGTGCCGTCGGGCTGCTCCACCGCGCGGGTCTTCATCAGGCGCAGATCGGTGCCGCAGCCGGGCTCGGTCAGGCACATCGTACCGGCCCATTCGCCGTCGATCAGTTTGGGAACGATGTGCTCCTTCATCCAGGGCGCACCGACGGCGGCCAGCGCGGAATAGGCTGCGCTCGTCAGTCCCGGATACATTGCGAAGGACTGGTTGGCCGAGGTCGCCATCTCCGACACGGCCATCGTGACCATCATCGGCATGCCCGAGCCGCCGAATTCGACTGGCGCGCCAAGCCCGCCCCATCCCGACTCGCGATAGGCCTCATAAGCCTCCTTGAAGCCCTTTGGCGTACGCACCAAGCCGTTCTCGAAGTGGCAGCCTTCCTCGTCGCCCGATTGGTTGAGCGGCTGCAACACTTCCTCGCAGAATTTCGCGGCGTTGGTCAGGATGTCGTCCACCAACTCGGCGGAGAGATCGGCGAACCCCGGCAGGTCGCGCTGCTTTTCCAGCTCCAGCAATTCGTGCATCACGAAGCGGTAATCGTCGACGGGGGCGCGATAAATCGGCATGCTCGAATCCCAACCTGTTCCTGGAGGGCTTATCTAGCCACGCTTTTCCGGAAGTGTCGATCAGTCCGGTCGTGCCCCAACGGAAAGCAAGTGGCTAAAATCATATGCTTCGTGCCCTATGGCAGAACGACAGGAAACGACGCCGTTGCAGTCATAAATGAAGTCGGCCAAACTGTCGGTATGAGCGAACTTCGCGTCGCTGAAGCATCATTTGAGGATGGCGGCAAGCAGCTACGCCGTGGTGCCGCGTTCGCTGTTTTGGCCTTTGCGCTCACTCTACTTACCGGTTGCACACGCCCCACTCATGATCAGTCAACATTGACGGCGATCAAAGCCGAATCCCAAATCTTAATGGTGACTGAGCGGGCTGTGACTTTTGGGACCGTCCCGAAGGCTATCGTGACCGTCCCGAAAAGTCGGTGGCCACGTGTAATCGCAAGCCTCAAGCCCGAGTGGGTGATCGTGGACCAGGATGGCGTCAATATTGTAATAAAGCCATTTTTTGACGGCGGATGGGGGTACTTTGTCCCGCGAAGCGAGCGGGAGCCGCCAGAGCCCGCAGGCCGGTATTCTGAGCTAGGCCAAGGCGTTTATTGGTATCACCCCTATTGATCAGGTGTTTGCAAACTACACAATCGCCAAAGATTTAGGGCCGCGCGTTTGCCCGCTATCCATCCATACTCAATCATTCACGGTCATTGCCACGCGGGTACCAAGCGAGTGATTTCGACCACTAGTTCTGTGTTGACCGACAAATGCGAAAGGCCGGCGATCGCTCGCCGGCCTTTGCGTTACGTAACGTCGCCTCAGATCAAATCGCGCAGCGTGAGCTTGACGGTTTTGGTTTTCGCCCCGCTCAAGATTTTGAAATTCACGACGGTGCCGGGCGGAGCATTGCGCAGTTTATGGCGCAGGTCATAGAGATGCATGTCGGCCACCGGCTTGCCATCCACGGCGACGATCATGTCCTTGGCCTTCAGGCCGGCTTCGGCTGCCGGAGAGCCCTTGGTGACGTCGACGATTTCGAAGCCGCGAGCCGATTGATTGAACCACATGCCGGCGCGGTCGAACGTGCCGGTATCGGCCACCGGAGCAGACAAGGGCTTCAGGTACATCGTCTGGTGTTCGTAATCGAAGGTGACGGTGAAGCGCTTGAGGATGCCGCCTCCGACATTGCCTTGGTATTCTTCGCCTGAGAATGCACCCTTGGCCTGCGTCGCGAACGATGTGACGACGTTTGAGATTCCAATTGTACCGATGGTCATTTCCGCGCCGCGGGTGACGTAACCGCGCGACGGTCCGCCGACGCCCCAACCGTCCACGGCATCTACACCCTTCGGGTGTTTGGCGCGCAGGTTGTTTTTATCCGCAAAGGGCTTGGTCAGAGTCAGTTCGGAGCGCGAGCCGGTATCGATGTCGAACTTGGCGGGCAAGCCCTCGAAGGTGCCCATCACCTCGGGGATCTGGTCGTTGAAGGTGAACTTGACCGGCGTGCCGGCATCCTTCGGATCGAAGTGCTTGGGGTCGATTAGCGTGAGCGTCTTGGCGCCGTAGTCGATACGCGTAATGAAGCGGCGGAACACCTCATAACCGACCATGCCGGGCATTGGAGTGCCCTCGATTACGGAGAGCTCATCCAGCGGAATGACGATGAAGAGCTGATCCTTCAACGTCGCGTCGCCCACATCGAGCCGCGTAACCTTCGCAAAGCCGCCTTCCATTACACCTTCGCCTGCGCCCGTGCCTGGCAGTGTGCCTTCGACCTTGAGACCCAGCTCCTTGGCGATGGCGGGCGTGACGATGTTGTGTCCGCCGGTATCGAAGATGAAAACAAACGGTCCTTTGCCGTCGACCTTTGCCTTGGCGTAGATGTGATTGTTGATGAGCTTGATGGGGAACTCGGTTTGCGCGGCGCCGCTGACGATTGAAAAGTCCGCGACGGTCAGCTTTGGCGGCGCGTAGACGGCATCCGGCTGCAGGCCGAGAAACTGCGCTTTGGTCAAAGTAAGCGTCTGGAGGTATTTGTCGCCGACCCCTTGATCGACCACGATTTTGCCCGGAAGCATCACACCATCCACGGCATGGTACTCGGACATCGTCGTGGTGACGGTCTGCGGACCCTGCTTCTCGATCGTCTTGTTCAGGAGATGCGTCTTTGAGTCGAACCACGCGTCGAACGATCTGCCGCCTTTGGGCGTGATCGTGAGCACATCGTAGGCCGTACCGGCGACCGCATTTTCGCCGTCGTTGACGATGTCGGCGCCGCCGCGGTCGGGCTGCCACCATTTTCCCGATGCGCGATAGACGCTGTTGACCGTTAGGATGAGCGCATCGCCGCCCTGTTGCAGCGTCACGGTTCCGGACATGTCTTTCTGCCAGGGGGCGGTTCCGTCATATCCGTTGGCCGTGTTGGCCGGCCCCACTTTATCGTCTTCGAAGGACCGGCCGGTCTTGAGGTCCGTAATCGAGTGCACGGTGCCGGTCATGCCCATGCCGGAAAAGGCTGCCTCGACGTCCAGCGTGACCTTGCTGTCCCAGGCGCTGCCGCCGGTGGCGGTCTTATAAGCATCCAGAATTTGGCCGGCGGATGGCGCAGCGAGCGCAGCAGCCGAGCATGATAAGCTTGCCGCGAACGCCGAAATGGCGATGGTTGCAAAGATCTTTCGCATGATGAGTCCCCTGATGGCTGCTCGACAATTGGGCCATGCCCGCTATCGCAACAATATGCGCCAAATGCATAGCCGGGTCGTTACGATTATGTGCGCTTTGTTTTTCCTTGCCCAGGGTGCGGCTGCCGCGCCACAACGGGTGGTTTCCACCTTTTTGTGTACCGACGAATATGTTTTCCGGCTGGTTCCGCGCGAGCACATTGCAGCGCTCTCCTACGAAGCGGTGGACCGCCGTCCCGTGGTGTCGACGATTGCGGACGCGGCGAGGGGCATCGCCACGATCCGTCCGTCGACGGAGACGGTGCTTGCCCGCTCGCCGGATCTCGTCGTGATGTACGCTGGCACCAATCCGCGCCTGCATGTCAATCTGAAGAAACTCGGGGTCCCAATCCTCGACGTGCCTTGGGCGAACTCGCTTGCAGACGTGCGTGTTATCACGACCATGCTGGGCGAAAAGCTCGGCGCGCCGGATAAGGCGCAGGCGATGCTCGCCGAAATGGATCGCGAGATTTCCCGTGCGCGCGCTTCGGCGCCGAAGCCTCCGGTGAAGGGAATTCTCTTCGAGCCGAATGGCTATGCGAGCATGGGCGGCATTACGGACGAGGTCATGGCGCTGTCGGGGGTTTCCAACGTCGCGCCGCCCGCCATGCTGACGCGCACGGGAACGCTTCCGGTGGAAGCGTTGATCGCGACGGCGCCAGAGCTGCTTATCCTCGGCGGAGAAGCGCGCGTCGGCTCGGCGAGGGCCTATATGGTCCTGCACCATCCGGCGCTGGCGGCGCTCAAGGGGCGCACCTTGATGGAATTCGCGGTCCTTACCCCGCTTTTGTGCCCCGGCCCCTGGTCGCTGAACGCCGCCGCCACCTTCGGCGATCTGGCACGGAAATCCCGCGCGCTTGCGCCCGCGAAGGCGCCGAACTAAGACTCCCTCGACGTACCGGTCAAAGGGAACGCGGGTGGAAATCCCGTGGCTGCCCCCGCAACTGTAAGCGGCAAGACGCGCTCCGCCACTGGGCAACCGGGAAGGCTGGGCGCACGCAAGAGCCGCGAAGCCAGGAGACCTGCCGGTGCGTGTCGTCCATCCGCGTGGCCGGGGTGTGCCAACGGAGTTCGTCCGGAATGCGGACGGCAGCGGCGACGGGTACGGAGCCGCGCGTGGACGATACGGTCGCATTGGGACGGGCAAGCATCGGCGAGGCGCGAGGCACGCGCGTCGCCGTGGCGCTTGCGGCGTTGGCGCTCGGCTTTGCCTGCTGGTCGTTTCTGCTCGGGCCTTACGATCTTTCGCCGCGCGCCTTGTTCACTGGAGTGTTGGACGGGCAGGGCGTTGCGGGCGTCATTGCGCAGCAAATTCGGTTTCCGCGGGCGGCGCTCGCGCTGGTGATCGGCGCCGCGCTGGGCGGCAGCGGCGCCGCGCTGCAGGGCCTGTTCTGCAATCCGCTGGCCTCGCCCGACGTGACGGGCGTGACCTCCACGGCGGGATTGGGCGCGGTGCTCGCACTTTATTTCGGATTGGCGGCGATTCACCCCGCCATCCTGCCCGCCTTCGCGATTGCCGGAGCGTTGGCGACGGCCGGCATTCTTTATCTTCTCTCCCGGCGCGGTGCCGGCGTCGTGGCGCTCATCCTGGCGGGTGTCGCAATCGCCAGTTTCGCTACGGCGCTTACCGCTCTGGCACTGTCGTTCTCAGCAAACCCCTACGCGATGAGCGAGATGGTTCTGTGGATGATGGGTTCGCTCAAAGACCGCACGCTGGACGATCTGGCTTATGCACTTCCGCTGGTTGCCGTTGGCCTAGCGCTGCTGATGACCGCTGCGCGCGGACTGGACGCGCTGACGCTCGGCGAGGATGCGGCAAAGAGCTTGGGCGTTGACGTCGCCTCCGTGCGTGGACGTGTGATCGTCGGCGTCGCGCTGGCGACCGGCGCGGCGACGGCGGTGGCGGGTTCTATCGGCTTCGTCGGACTGGTCGTCCCGCATTTGCTGAGGCCGTTCTGCGGCTATCGACCCGCACAGCTGATCGTGCCGTCGGCGATCGGCGGGGCGGCGCTGGTGGCGGCGGCCGATGTTGCCGTGCGCCTGATCGCACCGGACGGGCAGCTCCTGCTCGGCGTGGTGACGGCGATGCTCGGCGCGCCGTTTTTCCTGTGGCTGATCCTGAAGATGAAACGCGAACCATGAGCGCGACGCTGATCTTCGAGAATGCCGCTGTGCGGTATGGTGCGCGCCAGGTGCTGAACGACATTTCGCTCCAATTCGAAGCAGGCGCGGTGACGGGGATCGTCGGCCCCAATGGCGCAGGCAAGACGACGCTATTGCGCGCGGCACTCGGCCTGTTGCCGCTGGCGAGCGGAACAGTCCGTGTCTTGAACAAACCGCTGGCGATGTGGCCGCGCGGGGCGCTGGCGCGCGCGGTGGCCTATCTGCCGCAAGGTGGCGAGGCAAAATGGCCGATGCTGGCGCGCGAGGTCGTGATGCTGGGGCGGCTTCCCCATCGCCCGGCGTTCGCCGCGCCGCAAGCAACGGACGACCGGGCAGTGAGCGAAGCGCTTGCGCGCTGCGACGCGGGCGCCTTCGCGGAGCGGCGCATGGATGAGCTTTCGGCGGGCGAGCGGACGAGGGTGCTGTTCGCGCGGGCATTGGCGACGGGCGCGCCGGTCCTGCTGGCCGATGAGCCGGCGGCATTCCTCGATCCCGCCCATCAGCTTCGGCTGATGGACCTGCTGCGCGAAGAGGCGCGGCGCGGCACCACCGTGGCCGTGACATTGCACGATCTGCCGCTGGCCGCGCGGCATTGCGACGAGATCGTCGTGCTACAAGAGGGCAGGGTGGCGGCGGACGGCGCACCGGATATCGCGCTGTCGGATGAAGCGCTGGCGCGCGTCTTTGGCGTTGCGGCGCTTCGCGTACCGGACCCCGGCGGCGGCCGGGATGCACTGGCGTCGTTCCGGAGAGTTTAGCAACACATTTTGCCCTCCCCTTGAGGGAGGGCCGAAGGCGCATTCGTGCGTCAGCACGAAAGTGGCTTCGGGGAGGGGTATTGTGAATGCATTACCCCTCCCCGAAAAATGCCTCGCTCCGCTCGGATTTTTCGACCCTCCCTCAAGGGGAGGGTGGAAATAGATTTGCATTGGAATAAAAAGAACCGCCCACAAGGACGCTTAAACCGATGCGCGACGACGGCGATAAAGGCCAGGACAAGCATTACAGCCACCAACTGCGCAAGTTGCAGATCGAGCTGGTGAAGCTCCAGCGCTGGCTCATTGCCGAAGGCGAACGCGTACTCGTCATCCTCGAGGGCCGCGACGCGGCAGGCAAGGACGGCACGATCAAGCGTTTGACCGAGTATATGAGCCCACGCGAAACCGTCGTCCATGCGCCGGGCAAGCCGTCCGACCGCGATGTCACGGAATGGTATTTCCAGCGCTTCGTACCCAATCTGCCGTCGGGGGGCGAGTTCGTTGTCTTCAATCGCTCCTGGTACAACCGCGCAGGTGTCGAACGCGTCATGGGCTTCTGCACCAAAGAGCAGGTGAAGGATTTCTATCGCCTCGTCGTGCCGTTCGAGGACCTTTTGGTTCGAGACGGGCTGCATCTTCGCAAATACTATCTCGACATCGACAAGTCGGAACAGAAGAAGCGGCTGGCGGCGCGGCGCAAGGATCCGCTGAAACAATGGAAGATCTCGCCGGTGGACGAAGCAGCGATCAAGAACTGGGAGGCCTACTCCAAGGCGCGCGATGAAATGCTGGCGCGCACCGGCCATCCGTCCGCAGCCTGGAACGTGCTGATCGCAAACGACAAGGAAGTCGCGCGTCTCGAATTCCTGCGCCATCTGCTTGGCAGCTTCGACTACCCGGGCAAGGACAAGAGCCTGTGCCGGCCCGACCGCGACATCGTTTTCGAGTGGTCGAAAAAGAAGCAGCACCTGCTGGCGGATTAGAGCGAAGTGCATTCAGATGAAACCACTTGTCATTCCCGGCTGAGCGATGCATCAGCATCGCGAAGGGAAGGGAATCCATGTGTTGCGCAGGTTTCTGGATGCCCTTCCCTCGCGCTACGCGCTCGCCGGGCATGACAATATTGATTCTATGCGAAAGTAATTTGCTCTAGAGGCTGTTTGGGTTGGGCTTATGCACCGCCCCGTCATGCTTCGACGGGCTCAGCTCGCCAGCACTTCTCGCACCGCGGCGAGCGACACGTCGCTTGTGACGAAGGCTTGGCCGATGCCATGCAGAAGCACGAAGGTCAGCTTGCCGCCCTTTGCTTTCTTGTCGTGCGCCATGTGCTCCAGCAGCACGTCCACGCTCGGCCTTGGTCCTGGAATGCCAGCAATTCCAGCAGGTAATCCAACGGCCTTCAGGTGTTGCATGAAGCGCTCGGCGTCCTGACTGCCGCACAATCCGAGCTTCACCGACAACTGAAACGCCAGGACCGTACCCACAGCCACGCCTTCGCCGTGCAGCAGCCGATCCGAGAACCCGGTCGCCGCTTCCAGCGCGTGGCCGAAGGTGTGGCCCAGGTTGAGCAGGGCGCGGACGCTGCCCTCGCGCTCGTCGCGCGCCACGATGTCGGCCTTCATCCGGCAGGAATGAGCCACGGCATGAACCGTCGCGGTCGCGTCGCCCGCCAGAGCCTTGCCCCCGTTCGCTTCCAGCCATCCGAAAAACGCGGCATCGCCCAGCGCGCCGTACTTCGCCACTTCGGCATAGCCTGCCAGCAGCTCGCGCCGGGGCAGGGTGGAAAGCACATTCGTGTCGATCAGCACAAGTTTCGGCTGGTGGAACAGTCCGACGAGGTTCTTGCCCTCGGCGGTGTTGATGGCTGTCTTTCCGCCAACGGAGGAATCCACCTGCGCCAACAGCGTGGTCGGTACCTGCGCGAAGTCTATGCCGCGCTTGAGCACGCCGGCCGCGAGGCCCACAAGATCACCGATCACACCACCGCCCAGCGCCACGATCAACCCGCCGCGGTCCACGCCCGTCGCCAGCAGCTCCGTGCACAGTCGCTCCAGCCCGCGAAAACTCTTGGTGCCTTCGCCCGGCTCCATCACGATAGGCCGCGGATCGAGCGCGGCGCGCTTCAGTCCTTCCACAAATGCCGGCAAGTGCAACCGCGCGACGTTGGCATCGGTAACGACCGGCACGGGCCCGTGCGCCTTGGGCGAAAGCAACTTGCCAGCATCCGCCAGCAACCCCGGCTGGACCAGGATGTCGTAGCTGCGCGCGCCGAGGGAAACCGTGATCCGTTCGCTCATGCGCAAATCCCGCGTTCGCTCAGCGCTGCCATGATGCGCTCGACGGTCTCGCAGTGCGGTCCGCTTTCACTTTCAATGGCGATGTCGGCCAGCGCATAGATCGGCTCGCGCTCGGTGAGCAGCCGCTCGAGGACTTCGCGCGGTTCGCCGGCTTTGAGCAGCGGCCTGGTATCCTTGCGCAGAATGCGCGCCAGCAATACGTCCACCGGCGCCTTGAGCCACACGGAAACCGCGCACTCCTTCATGCGCGCACGCGTTTCTGGGTCGATAAAGGCCCCGCCGCCGGTCGCCATCACATGCGGCGGCTCTCCAAGCAGGCGGCCGATTACTTTTCTTTCACCATCGCGAAACGCGCTTTCGCCGTACCGCTCGAAGATGTCCGAGATGGTGCAGCCCGCAGCTGCCTCGATTTCGGCGTCCGCGTCGCAAAAAGGCACATCCAGACGCGCCGCAAGCCTGCGGCCGACCGAACTTTTACCGGCCCCCATCATCCCGACCAGTGCTATCGTGCGCCTTAACGCTGCCATATGATTTGGCTAGCACAGCTTGGCGTGGGATCGCCAGCAGGCACAGTGACCATTTCCGCAAAAAGCGGCGTAACGAGGTATAGATTATGCGTATGGCAAGGTCGGAGAGCGGAGGCTGGGGCGGGCGGATCGCGATCGGCGTCGGCGTGCTTCTGGTTCTGGCCGCAATCGGTCTTGCGATTTACGGTGGGACGGTGCATCCGCATCAACATGCGGTCGAACAGGTGCTCTCGAATGACAGATTCCCGCACTAGAATTCTGACCTTCGTGCTGGCGTTTGCGCTTTCGGCGGCCGCCGCTTTGGCGCAATCCGCCGATGCACCGCCGTCGGATTGGAAAAACGATTTGCCGCCGGTGGCAGACGACGAAGCGACCGCGCCGGTCGCTCCTGCGCCCGATCTGCCGCCCGTAGCAGACGACGAAGTGGTCGCGCCTGCCGTTCCCGCAGCGACGGCTGCGCCCCAGCCGTTGAGCGAACCAGTTACGCAGCAATCGATCCCTGCACCGCAGGACGCGGGCATCCAAGTCGGCACGCTGGGCACCGTCGAAGGTCCGGCCGTCGGCTTGCTCGATTCCTCCAACGGCGGTCTCGGCGAAGACATGTGGAGCGGCTCTTCGCGATCCACGGTGGAAGACCTTCTCGTGCGCGCTCCGCTGGTATCGTCCGATCCCGCGATGCGTGCGCTGTCGAAACGCATCGTTCTCACGAAAGCGGCATCACCCGTGGCGGGGTCCGCCAAGCGCGCGCTGGTCACCGTGCGCATCGAGAAGCTGCTCGATGCCGGATTGATCGAGGAAGCTGGTGCCCTCGCGTCGCAAGCCTTAGTCGCCAACGACCCTGACTTTGCGCGCGTTCAGGCCGACGCGCTCCTGATCGCGAACCGTGCCGGCGATGTTTGCAGTGACAAGACAACCGCACGCCTTAGTGCTGCCGAGCCTTTCTGGCTGCAACTACGTGCTTATTGCTACACCATCGGCGGCGATCAGGCGGCCGCCGATCTCACACACGCCGTGATCGAGGCACAGGGCTATACCGACAAGGCGTTTGAAACGCTTCTGGACGACGTGCTGAACCACACGGCCACGCCGCCCGGACCGATAGCCCATCCGACTGCGATGCATATCTTCCTTTTGCAGCAGGCAGGCTTGCCGATCCCCGCAGCCGTTGCCGCTGCGATGGGAACGCCGGAAAACCTCTTGGTTGTGCGCGACACGCGCAATTCGCCGCGCCAGCGCCTCGACGCAGCCGACCGGATCGTGCGCACGGGTGCAGTGCCGGTTGGGGAACTGAAGGCGCTCGCCGACGCGCAGGACATTCCGCTCGACCGCATGGCGAATGCGCTCGCCGATGCGCAGGTTCTGCCGTTCTTTGCCGGGCAGGTGCTCCTGCGCCGCGCGGCCCAGATCGAACCGCGTCCCGATGCGAAGGCCGACATTGTCTTCGCGGCGCTTTCGCTCGGAGAAAAAGCCGGATTGTTTGCGCTGGCGGCCGGGTTGCAAGGCGATGTCGCCGCCTCGCTCAAACCAACGCCGTCGAACCGCGGCAAGGCCGGGCGCATCGCGCGCGCCCTGCTTCTCGCAGGCCGTCCCGAGGCAGCGTCGCGCTGGCTGACCGACAGGGACGTCGGCCAGACCGTGCTTGCACTCGCGGCTCCCACGCCCGCGCGCGATGCAAAAGCGCAGGCCGCGTTCAGCGCCTATGCTGCCGGGCTGGTCAAGAATCCGCCGGACCCCGATGCCGACCGGCCCTACAAAGCGCTGGTTCTCGGCGTCGCCGATGTTCTGGGGCTACCGCTGCCACCGGATGCCAAGGCGCAGGCTCCTGCGATCGAAGCGCAAGACTGGGGCGGGACGCGGCCGGACCCCGATACGATGCAGAACATCGAGCGGGCGTCCACGCACCCGGAGCGCAAGGGTGAGGCGTTGCTCTTGATCCTCGACACGGTTCGCAGCATCGGCCTGCGCAATCTGGCGCCCAACGCAACGATCGAGTTCGTCCGCTTGCTTGGCGCAATGGGTTTGCCGGATGCGGCGCACGATCTGGGCATGGAGGCGATGATGCTTTACGTCCCGCCGCCGCCTCCACCGCCGCCCGCTGCACCAGCGCAATGACCCGCGCCAAACTGCCCGGCGACCCGCGGCTGGTGGAGGCTTTTCTGGACATGATGAGCGCAGAGCGCGGCGCCAGCATCAACACGCTGTCCGCCTATCGCCAGGACTTGCTGGATTTCCAGGGTTACCTCGTGGCGCACGAGGCGGACGCAAAACACGCCGCGCGCAACGACATCAAGAACTATCTCGCCGGCCTGTCGCGGTCCGGCATCGCCGGTTCTTCGCAGGCGCGGCGGTTGTCGGCGCTGCGCCAGTTCTTCGGCTTTCTTTATTCCGAGGGCATCCGCCCCGACGATCCCACCACCGCGGTCGATGCGCCCAAGCGCGGCAGGACGCTGCCGAAGACTCTTTCGCGCGAGGACCTCGACCTGCTCACCGAAACGGCCGCGAAAGGCGCTGCGAAAAGCGAGGAGGGCGTGCGCCTCCTGTGCATTTTGGAGGTCCTTTACGCCTCCGGCCTGCGCATTTCCGAACTGGCGACGCTGCCGCTGGCCGCCATACGGAGCCGCGAAAACGTTCTGCTGGTGAAAGGCAAGGGCGGCAAAGAACGTTTGGCGCCGCTTAATCCACGCGCAAGAACGACCATCGAATCCTACCTTGCCGTGCGCGAAAGATTCCTGCCGCGCGGCGAACGCCGACATCATGCCGAAAAATTCCTGTTTCCCTCGCGTTCGGCGGAATGCCATTTGACTCGGCGGCGCTGCCACCAGCTGCTGAAGGGATTGGCGCTGGAAGCGGGTCTCGATCCGGACAAGCTCTCGCCGCATGTGCTGCGCCACGCTTTTGCGACGCATTTGGTGGAAGGCGGTGCGGATTTGCGCAGCGTGCAGACCATGCTGGGCCATGCCGACATCGCCACCACCCAAATCTACACGCATGTCGCCAAAGACCGCCTTGCCGCAACGGTAGCCTCAGCGCATCCGCTGGCGCGGAAGAAGTACCCCCAAACGTAATTGTCATCCCCGGCGAGCCTCGCACAGCGAGGCGAGGGAAGGGGATCCAGGTGGTGGATAGATCATGCTCGCTCATGCACTACCTGGATTCCCTTCCCCTCGCTCCCTACGGTCGCTCGGCCGGGAATGACAACTAACGTGTGTTGACCATTCGGTATCGCTGCGCCAACGTTTGCTGCTACTTGGTGGAGGACAGTCTTTGAGCTTCAAGCAGATCGAGCGCAACGCGCCGGTGCGCGCCTATCGTTCCAAACTGTTCGCGCCGGGCTCGCGGCCCGAGCTTTTCGCGAAGGCTGCTGCCGGCGCCGCCGACGTGGTGTGTCTCGACATCGAAGATGCCGTGGCTCCCGCCGACAAGGACAAGGCCCGCGAGAATATCGTGGCCGCGCTCAACGAGGTCGATTTCGGCGACAAGACCGTCACCGTGCGCATCAACGGGCTGGATACGCCTTGGTGCTACCGCGACGTCATTGCGCTGGTGGAGCGCGGCGGCGAGCGGCTCGATGCAATTCTCATCCCCAAGGTGGGCTGTGCCTCGGACGTTTACGCCATCGACGCGCTGGTGACGCAGGCATCGCAGTTCGTGGGCCGCAAGAAGCGCATCGGAATGGAGGTGCTAATCGAAACCGTCCTCGGGCTGGAGAACATTCACGAGATCGCCGGTTCGTCCAAGCGCCTGGAGAGCATGCATTTCGGTTCGGCCGATTTCGCCGCGTCGCAGCGTATGCGCACCACAAACATCGGCGGCGCCAACGCCGGCTACGTCATGCTCACCGACAAGGACGGCCCGCGTGAAAAGCATTGGAACGATCTGTGGCACTATCCGATTTTCCGCATGATTACGGCGTGCCGCGCCTTCGGGTTGATGCCCATCGACGGACCATTCGGCGATTATTCGGACCCGGACGGCTTTCGCGCCCAGGCGACGCGAAGCGCTATCCTCGGCTGCGAAGGCAAATGGGCGATCCACCCGAGCCAGGTGGCGCTCGCCAACGAGATATTCACCCCGCCGCAGAAGGAAATCGACCGTGCCGAAGCGATCCTCGCGGCGATGAAGGACGCGCAGGCCAAGGGGCTGGGCGCGGTGGCGCTGAACGGCGTTCTGATAGATGCAGCGTCCATCCGCCAGGCCGAGGCCATCGTCGCGCAAATGAAGCTGATCAAGGCGCGGGGCGGATAGCAAAAAGCCTACGCGAGCTGAACGCCCGCGTAGGCCCATATTCGAGGCGCTTATTACTTCACGTAGTGCAAGCTGATCGAACCGATGCCGGCCGCGACATTTAGTCCTTCGTTGCCCGACACGCTCAAGGGCTGAAGCGAGAATGACTTGTCGAACCCGCCGACCAGCACGCTCGCACCGACGCCGACACCGGCGGTGACGCCAGCGCTGACACCCACATAGTCGCCGTTAAGCCCGTCCGGGCGCACGTCGGAGGTCGGCGCGATCACTTCCCAGACCAGAACGCCGCCCTCGGTGTAACCGATATCCACGCCGTACTTGGCGATCGAGCCCTTATAATGCAGGGCGTGCCGGTCGTTCTGGCGGAAAACGCAGCGCAGATCTTTGGTGGAGCCAAAGACGAAGCCCCAGCCGCTTTCGACACTGCACGTCAACGTGCCGACCTTTACGCCGTGCTCGGCAGCCTGTGCCGAACCCGCCAGTGCGAACACGCCGAGCACTGCAGCGCTCATCATCAAACGAAATGTCCTGTTCATTCTGAAAGCTCCTTGTTGCCGTGAAATTGACGCACGGGTCACTATGACTCGTGCGAAATGTCGGCGATCCGATTGCCATGCCCGTTTTGGGGGCTCGCTGCCTATTCGAGGTACACATTGCTGTCGTCAGGCGACAGACCGTGCCGCGCTTGCGAAACGTGAGCTTCACGCCTCGAGCGGTTCACCCGGTTAACGGGACCATAGCCGTCGGCGAACCCGCGAAGGTAGGCTCGGAAACTACCCAGTCGACGTCTCCGGGTTGTTAATCGGAATTCGCGCAATTTGCAGAAGTGCCGCCGGACGACATGGGTTGCCGACTGATCGATGGTGCGTGCTAGGGCTCGCCAACTTTTTTGTGTGACATGCAGACTGCCGAATCCGCCGCCGCGTAATCTGATTAAGTTAACGAGACACAAAATTTGCTTCGCTGCGTATATCTACTCATTGCATGACGTCAGAATCTGCTCTTTGTGTTCGCGCATGGATTGGTTTGTACAGTTTCACCAGGCGGGGGCGGACCATCTCATCCGCGTAAAAACACCCGAAGAAGCCATTGAATTGGCCTGCCGGCTGCTCGACGATGGTCGCGATGTTTGGGCGATAGGCACGGGGTCGCTCACCGATTCGATCGCCAAAGACCAGATCGCGCGCATTTACGAGATTTGGTTAAGAGCCAAACCTCCCGCCGTTCGGCAGGGTCCAAATCCGCAACAACCGGAAATCCGGGCGGATTGAACCTCTCTGTCCTGGTTGGCGCTATCTGCGGAAGAGCGGTCTGCGGCCCTGAGCCATACGCTGACCGGATTGGGGTTGTTGCGCCTGATTTCCCGTCGAGCTTTCTTGGCCCTGCGCGGAGGATTGGCGCGCCTGCTCCGAGTTTTGCGGGCTGGGTTGGTCGCTCAAAACCATCGGCAATGTGTTTTCAGCCATAGCAGTCTCCCACCTGAGATTTGCCGAGATTGCTGGGCGTCTTGACCGCCCCCCTAAACGCAGCTCGATCAACGAAACCCAATCGTTCATTCATCTCGCAAGAAGTGTCGCGAAAGATCATAGCGAGCAGCGAATCGCGCGGTTAGACGCGGAATCTACTCAAGCCTCACGGCTATGCCGGCCAAAGCTCCATCGCGCGGGCGGAATCTATGAAGGCAAGGGGAGCGAACACTGGAAATAATGGAAACTGCAATTTCGTCATGGCCAAATATGAGACGCTTTTGGACCAAGAAGATCGAAGTACGCCGCTCGTGCCGGCTTTTGATATTTTTCTATGACGGACCGCGTCGCGAGATTTGAGTAGTTCCCGAGCCTGCTTATGGCAATCTCGTGTCCGCTATAATGGATGTGAGAGTTGCATAACTGAATCAAGAGGATGGAATGATGGATAAGGATCGGGTCAAGGGATCGGCGGACCAGGCAAAGGGCGCGATCAAGGAAGCCGCCGGCGACCTCACCGGAGACGCCAAGCTCAAAGCGGAAGGCAAGGCCGACAAGCTGAAGGGCAAGGTAGAGAACGCAGTCGGCGGCGCAAAAGACGCTGTCAAAGAAGCAGCCAAGAAACTGAACCACACGTTGGACCGAGCGGGCATCGGCACGACAGGCTCCGCCGTACGCCACGCTGTCAGGACACGGCCGCTCGAAGCCATCGCGTTGGCAGCGGGCATTGGCGCAATGGTGGGCGCACTGATCCGGCGGGTGTAAACACCCCGCTTCGCTCTATCCGATGAACCTAACCTTGCGTAACGGCGGCAATCGAGCAAATGCCGTCAGGCTGGCGGGGCCGGAACTTTTTACTAAGATTGTGCGTTGTGCGTTCGAGGAGTCGGCCTATGTCGTCGAGATCGATGCGATTGGCTTTGTTGATGTCGGTAATTGCGCTCATGCCGGCGGCATCGCGGGCGCAGACCGTTACGGAGGCCACGCCGTCAGCGCAAATTTCCGTACCCGCACCATCAAATTCCGCGCTGGATGTTCCCATTGAAGAGATCGCGTCCTCTTCGAACGGATGCGCCATTCTGGACAAGGATTTTCCCGGATTGCGCACGCAGTCGATGTATGGATTCTTCAAGGCCCTGTCTCTCAATCAGGTTGCGGCGATGTCCAGCGGAAGGATTACTCCGGACATGCTTGCACAGGCACAAACCGATTTGTCCGCGGTTCCGCTTACGCCCGTTGCCTCGAATGTGCCCCAACAAACGGATGCCCAAAATCTGAAAGCCATACCAGCCGGCAACCGCACGTCGCTCAGCGCGAGCCACTGAGAAGCAGCGCATAGACAGTGTTGAGAACACGGTGACAGGAGCACTATTCCCTATGCCGTCGGAGTGAAGGTGGATAGTGCTCCTGTCACGGCATTCCCCTGACCCCTTTTTTTAAAGATTGGGATTCTCCAGCGCAAGAAAATCACAGATCGTGATTTGTCTGTTCATCAACAGGCTCTGGCGGCGTCACTTTGCTTCTATTTTGGCGAGAGCCGCCTTGAAGGCGTCGCGGTGCTTGGCCTCGTCTTTGCCGACCTCCTGGAAATGCTGCGCGACGGCCTTATCCCCAGCGGCTTCGGCGCGCTGTGCCATTTGCGGATACATCTTCGTCGTCTCGTAGTTTTCTCCCGTGATAGCGTCCCTGAGGTTGTCGGCATCGCTGCCCACGAACCCAGCGAGCTTCGCGTGCCCGGCGAAATGCTCCAGCCGCTCGACTTTGGCGGTCCGCTCGAAGAGATCGCCAAGCTGTGGGTTGCCGTGTGCACGGGCCGCGTCCGCATAGGCCATGTATTTGACGCTGGCGAAGGCTTCGCCGTGCATTGCGTCCATCAGATCCTTGGTCGTCGAAGCATGTAAGGATCCGGCGGCGTAGGCGAGCGCCGAAAGTGCGACCGCTCCCATGCCGAAGGTCATCAGCGCGGCGCGCAAAGAAATTGTTTTCATCCGACATTCTCCATATGAGGCTCGTTCCGAACGTCGGAGTAAAACGCACGCGCGGAATTGGCTGTCCGATCAAAGTCCTGCCAATCCAGACCATAGCTGACGGAAGGTCGCCTTTAGCAGGCTCGGAAACTACTCGTCCGGGGAATGCGGGTTAATGAGTTTTGACCTTAGTCTAACTCTGTGAATCATCCGGGTGGACGGCGCGCGCTCTCCGTTTAGCACCCGTGATAAGTGACCAGCATCTATGTTCAAGCTCGCCGCAAGTTGACGCAAAACGACTCGCCGAGATTCCGCGCTGCACTGTAGCCAGGTGAGCGCCTCGCTAGCCTACCGTTGAACTTTGATGTCAGTCACTTCAAGCGCGGCTATCACATGTTCGATTTTCGTAATCGTCGTTTCAGGGGGTACCTCAAGGTGACGCAGCTTGCTGCCCGTTCAGAATAGGTCGCAAAAGCGCTACACGTTGCCGTTCAAGTGATTGTCGCCCTGAGTAGATTCCGGGCCTACTTATAGGACTGCTCATTTGCCACTCTCGGGTAGAGTTGCCGCCTTCATCTCTGTTCGGGCCGAATAGGGGAATCTTGAAACGGCTTATTTCGTCACCATGCCAAAGGCCGGCAATGGCCACCGGTTCAGGCCGCATTTGAGGCTACCAATTGAATCAAACAGCAAAGCTGATTGCGCTCGCGACCGCAGTTCCGCCGCACGTCCTGATGCAGGACGAAGTTTCCGCCGCCGCCAGAGAAATGTTTGGCAAGCGATACGCCACGTTCGATCGCATGGCGCCGGTTTTCCTGACAGCCGGAATTCGCAAGCGGCATGCGGCGCGTCCGATCGAATGGTATTCCCAACCTCATGGCTGGAAGGAAAGAACGGCGGCCTATCTCGAAGTTGGCAACAATCTGTTCGTCGATTCCGCGACCAAGGCGTTGGACATGGCTGGGCTCATGGCCGCCGAGGTCGATATCATTGTCACTGTCTCCTCCACGGGTATTGCGACGCCAAGCCTGGAGGCGCGCGCCTTGGGAGCGATGGGCTTTCGGAGTGACGTCCAGCGTGTCCCGGTCTTCGGGCTGGGATGTGCTGGCGGTGTCTCTGGCTTCGCGATTGCGGCCCGCCTCGCCAGAGCGCAGCCCGGCGCCAATGTCCTGCTCGTCGTGGTGGAGCTTTGCACTCTCGCGTTCCGTCTGGACCAACTCACCAAAGCGAACATCGTCGCATGCGCCCTCTTTGGCGACGGAGCGGCCGCCTGCATCCTGCGCGCCGGAGAAACCGGCATCGCAGAAGTCGAAGCAGCTGGAGAGCACACTTGGCCGGACACGCTCGACATCATGGGCTGGGATCTCGATTCGCAAGGCTTTGAAGTGATTTTCGCGCAGGCCATCCCGTCGTTTGCCGAGGCAAACATGGGACCGGCCGTTTCAGGGATTCTGGAACGCGCCAAAATCAGAATGAGCGAAGTGGACCGCTTCGTTTGCCATCCCGGCGGCACGAAGGTGATCGTTGCGCTGGAGAAAGCACTGCATGTTTCGCAGGGCGCGCTCGACCACGAACGCGAAGTCCTTCGCGAGTACGGCAATATGTCGGCCCCGACCGCGCTGTTCGTTCTCGACCACACGCTGCGGGCGGGATTGCCGTCCCGTTCGGTGATCACCGCCATGGGGCCGGGGTTCAGCGCGAGCTGCGTTTCGTTGAAGAAAGCCGCTTGATTTGCGCCATCGTCCTTCTTGGCTTCGTCACCGTGGCTCGGAGGGCTTTGTCCGAAAGTGATGCTATGGACGGCTCCCCGACAACCCACCAACGTGATGTTGGCAGGAAGATCGGAGGAGAAGTAGCGGTGCGTATTTCCGGCGAGCAGCTCAACGCGAAGCCGTCAGGCGGAAGCCCGAAAAGAAATACAAAAGGAGAATAACCATGCCAGTGTTCGGATCGCCATTTTCAGGTTTGGCAAACAACAGGAAGCTCACGCATGCTGAGCTCGTCAGAGCAATTCGTTTCACGGTGGCCTCAGAGTACGAAGCAACTCAGTTGTACACGCAGCTTGCCGAGTCGACCGACAACAAGCTCGCCGTAGAAGTGCTTAAGGAGATAGCGGGCGAGGAACTCGTACACGTTGGAGAGTTTCTGAGATTACTCCACGAGATCGCACCCGAAGAAGAAAAATCCTATGCCAAAGGGGCAAAAGAAGTAGAGGGAAAAATCAAGAAAAAGAAGTAGAGGTTTTCCGCAGGGTTCGATGGATACGAGAGGTCAACGCCCCCGTCGATAAATAGGGAAGCAAACAGTGAGCACGATTGCGACGAAAGACGGCACGCAGATCTATTACAAGGACTGGGGCACGGGACGGCCTGTGGTGTTCAGCCACGGCTGGCCTCTCAATGCGGATAGCTGGGAGGCTCAGATGATGTTCCTGGCCTCCAACGGCTATCGCTGTATTGCCCATGACCGTCGCGGCCATGGCCGGTCGAGCCAGCCCTGGAATGGCAACGAGATGGACACTTATGCCGACGACCTCTCGCAGCTCATCGAAACGCTCGACCTGAAGGGTGCCGTTCTGATCGGCTTCTCCGCGGGCGGCGGCGAAGTTGCCCGCTATATCGGCCGTCACGGCACGAAACGGGTTGCCAAGGCCGCGCTGATCTCCTCCGTCCCGCCGCTGATGCTAAAAACGGCGGCCAATCCCGGCGGCTTGCCGATTGAGGTGTTCGACAAGATCCGCCACGGCTCCCTCGCGGACCGCTCACAATTCTATAGGGATCTTGCCAGTGGCCCATTCTTCGGGGCCAACAGGCCCGACGCCAAAGTCTCGCAAGGCATGATCGATTCGTTCTGGCTCCAGGGGATGCAGGCCGGTCACAAGAATACCTTCGACTGCATCAAGGCGTTCTCCGAGACGGATTTCACCGACGACCTCAAGAAGTTCGATGTGCCGACCCTGATCCTCCATGGCGACGACGACCAGATCGTGCCGATCGGCACCGCGGCTCTTCGCTCATCGAAGCTGGTCAAGAACGCGACCCTAAAGGTATACGCGGGCGCACCCCACGGCCTCGCATATACGCACAAGGACCAGCTCAATGCCGACCTGCTGGAATTCCTTAAAACCTGAGGTCGCTTTACCGGCGTCGTCTGGGGGCGCCAATACTGGGGATCGTACCGGTCGGCCGTCCAACAAACCCTTGCGATGGACGGGCCGCAAGCAACGCGCTCCTAATGGATAGCTTTAGACCTACTGCACGACCACGCACAATCAGGACTTGGTCGGCCGCTTCAAGTATTTTGGTGCGGTTTTATAGAGCCCCGCCATCCAGTCGAATGGAGGGAACTCTGCGGATAGGCAGCCGGGTCCTTTCGGTATTGAGGATGAATAGATCATGCCGGTCGACAGAGGGAAGGCTGCCGTTACACCGGAGAAAAAGCTCTTGGCTGGAATCTCTGTATGGAGAGGGTCAAGTGGAACGTCGATAAGCGTCAGCAAGCTGGTGGACTCAATTAGGGCAGACGTTGTTGTGGTGGGAGCTGGCATCAGCGGAGCCTTTATGGCTCACGCGTTGGCAGGACGATACAAAAGGGTCGTCGTGGTTGACAGGCGCGTTCCGATCCACGGCTCTACTTCGGTAAGCACTGCCATGTTGCAGTTCGAGATCGACCAGCCTTTGACTAAACTTGGCGAGAAAATTGGCGTCCATCGCGCAACGCGAGCATGGCGCCACTCTTATCGCGCAACGCAGGCCCTTGTATCACTCGTACACCGTGAAGGAATCCGATGCGGTTTGGAACGACGCCATGCGCTATACGTAGCAGGAGAGGACATGGGCGCTAGAGGGCTTGAGCGCGAGAGCAAGGCACGCAACCGCGCCGGAATACCGGGCGAATATCTAGCAAGACCAGCGCTCAACCAGAAGTTCGGCATAAACCGTTCGGGAGCAATCCTCAGTTCCAATTCAGCGATCGCTAATCCTGTTCAACTCGCGGCGGGACTACTGAGACGCGCGGCAGCGCGAGGCGTCCGAATTTATTCGCCAGTGAACATTGAAGGTGTCATGGCGACAGCACATGGGGTGACACTCGACACCGGTCAACATTTCATCGAGGCTAAGTACGTCATTTTTTGTACCGGCTATGAAGTCTTGAAATGCTTGCCTAAACAAGGAACGAAAATTACGTCAAGCTGGGCCGTCGCGTCGCAGCCCCATTCAAGCTATCCAGCTTGGCTTGACCAAACCCTGCTTTGGGAAGCATCGACGCCATACCTCTATCTGCGCACTACGCCCGACGGGCGCGTGATTGCCGGTGGCGAGGATGAAGATGTAGATTCGGCCTCATATCGCAGCCGCAGCATCGAACGAAAAAGTCATCGGCTTGCAGCTAAAGTGAAAGCGCTTATTCCCGGTTTGAGCCTCAATCCGACGCACAAATGGACCGGAGCGTTTGGAGAAAGTCTTGATGGATTGCCGCTAATTGATGCCGTGCCAGACATGGCGGGCTGCTTTGCCGTGATGGGGTTTGGAGGCAACGGAACCATCTACAGTGTGATCGCGGCTCAAATCGTTCCACGCCTGATGCAAGGGCGGACAGACGGAGACGCAAACCTATACAGGTTTCGAGATTGAGCTAAATGGTCGCCTCGATAGGATTGCGCTGCTCCAAATCGCCGCACCGGCTTGAAAGTGACGCCGCCGGTTTCCACATCCCTTCGGTGTTATTGCCCGAAGGAGGCTCTATAAACAAAGCGCGGAGGCGCGGAGATGGCGGCCCCGCAAATCGAGGTTCCTGGCAGCACGCTTACGGCGCTTCGGTGCCGGTTCGTGCAACGTCCGCGATTTTGAGTTCTAGGTTTCGGTCCAAAGACTTGAGTGCATTTTCCGGGATTTGAATTCAAAAAAAGCGGAAATAGAGCGGGCTCCCCCATCGAAATCTCGAAAACAATTATGTTGCTAAGCGCTGGGGAGGAGGGGGAGGGGTAGAGGGATATTCCCCGGAATCGCGAAAACAAAGATCAACATCCTGTAGAAACCGCCGCCAGGCCCCATATTTGGCGGGTCTTTTACGTCAATTTGACACGCCGGAGCGACATTGCCACTTTCCCGGCCCTTTTGGCCTCTAGCTTCCGCCCCGTCCCACACGAGTTGCCATGCACGCCTACCTCGATTTCGAACGTCCCATTGCCGAGCTTGAAGGCAAGATCGTCGAACTGCGCCAGCTCGCGGCGGCGGACCCGGCGATGCAGATCGACACCGAGGTCTCGCGCCTGCAGTACCGCGCGGACGCGCTAGTCAAGGACATCTATGCGCGGCTGTCGCCCTGGCAGAAGGTGCAGGTGGCGCGCCATCCGGGCCGTCCGCATTTCTCCGATTACGCCGTCAGCCTGTTCGACGAGTTCACGCCGCTGGCCGGCGACCGTACCTTCGGCGAAGACAACGCCATCGTCGCCGCGCTGGCGCGTTTCCGCGGCCGCGCCGTCGCCGTCATCGGTCACGAGAAGGGCAACGATACCAAGACGCGCCTCAAGCACAATTTCGGCATGGCAATGCCGGAAGGTTATCGTAAGGCGCAGCGCCTGTTCGATTTGGCGAACCGCTTCGGCCTGCCGGTGATTTCGCTGGTGGATACGTCCGGCGCTTATTCCGGACTCGGCGCCGAGGAGCGCGGTCAGGCGGAAGCCATCGCGCGATCCACCGAGGCGTGCCTGAATCTGAGCGTGCCGTTCGTGTGCACCATTATCGGCGAAGGCGGGTCGGGCGGGGCGCTGGCGCTTGCGTGCGCCAATCGTGTCTTCATGCTCGAGAATTCCGTCTATTCGGTGATCTCGCCGGAAGGCTGCGCCTCTATCCTCTGGCGCCGGCCGGAAAAGGCTCAGGACGCCGCCGCCGCGTTGAAGCTCACCGCGCAGGATCTGTTCGGGCTCGGAATCATCGACGCCATCATTCCCGAGCCGATCGGCGGAGCGCACCGCAATGCGGAGGAGGCCATCGCCACCGTGGGCGAACAGATCGCGCGCGCGCTGGCCGAGCTTTCGTCCCTGTCGGTGGACGAACTGCGCCGTCAGCGTCGCGAGAAATTCCTGGCCATCGGGCGAGATCTGTCGAAATAGAACGCGGCGCCCCATGCGTCTGAACCTGCCGCAGATTTCAGCTTCGGAACGCCCGCGTGCGGCAGCCGCCGCTATTCTCGCGCTCGGTTGCCTGACCTCTTGCGTGATCGAATTTCCCGGCAGCCTCGAATACGATTCCATGGAGCAGCTGCTCGAAGGCCGCACAGGCGTCTACAGTTATTGGCACCCGCCAGTGATGTCGTGGATGCTGGGCGTCTCGGACACGCTCATGCCCGGCGGCGCCTATTTCGTACTGTTCCAGACGTTACTGGCCTACGGCGCGCTGATCTCGCTGCTCTGGCTGGTGCCGCGCGTGCGCTGGGCGGCGGTTGCGGCTGCGGCCGTGTTCGTCTTCCTGCCGCAGCTCTTCATGTTCCAGGGCATCGTCTGGAAAGACGTCCTGTTCGCCGATGCCTGCCTTGTGGCATTTGTCTGCCTGGCGCACGCCGCCATGCACTGGCGGACGGTCAAACTGCGCTTCGTTCTGCTCGGCGCGTCCGCGTTGTTCCTTGCGCTCGCCATGCTGGCGCGGCAGAACGGGGTTATCGTCCTGCCGTGCGCCGCCTTGGCGTTGGGGGCGATTGCCTTCATCCAGGAAAAGCGGTGGCGCGCAGGCGCCGTCTATGGCGCAGCGTTGCTGGCTGCTTCGTCGATCGTTGCGCTGGCCGCCAATGCCGCGCTGGAACTGCGCAGCGACGGTTCGGCCGCCGTGGAGGATCAGTTCAAGGTCCTGCGCCTCTACGACATCGCCGGCATGGTCAAGATGCGGCCCGATTTGCTGTTGCCGGTTCTGGATAAGGACGCGCCGGAACTCGCCAAGTTGATCCGCAGCGACGGCGTGCGCCTGTTCTCGCCGATCAAGAACGACACGCTGGAAACCTCCAAACGGCTCATCGCCGCGCTCGACGATACGGATGCGCCGGTGCTGGCGCAGCAATGGCGCGCGCTGATCATCCGCCATCCCGCCACCTATCTGGCCCTGCGCGCCGAGTTGTTCCGATGGGTGTTCTTTCCGCCCGACGAACAGCTTTGCCACCCCTATCATGTGGGATACGAAGGCAATCCGAATGACCTCAAAGCGCTCGGTATCCGCATGCGGGACGACCGTCGCGATTACGCGTTGTCGGACTACGCCGATATATTGGTCGGCACGCCGGCATACGCCCATCCAGTCTATGCTCTGGTGGCGCTCTGGACGCTGGTCGTGTTGTTGCGCCGGCGTCGGCCGCAGGATTTGGCCGTTGCAGGGCTGCTGGCGGGTGCGCTGCTCTTCTCGCTCAGCTTCTTCGTAATCTCCATCGCTTGCGATTATCGTTATCTGTACCTGCTCGATCTTTCCGCAATAGCGGGTGCGCTGTACCTGCTGGCGGATCGGACGCTATAATCCGCTCGTCCGTCGGCGAAGGAAGCAGCACGGCATGTCACGCCCGAAGATTGGACTTGCTCTTGGCAGCGGCGCGGCACGCGGCTGGGCCCATATTGGGATCATCGAAGCGCTGCTCGAAGCCGACATCGTGCCGGATATCGTGTGCGGCACCTCGATCGGAGCAATGGTGGGCGCGGCCTATGTGACGGATAAGCTGGAGGCCCTGCGCGCGAGCGTGGAAGCGTTTGGCAGGCGCGATATTGTCGCCCTGTTGGATGTACGATTTTCCGGAGGAGGCTTGATCGAAGGCCGGCGCATCGGCGCATTCCTGCGCGATTTGGGCATCTGTGTACCGATCGAATCTCTTGAGAAGCGGTTTGCCGCAGTGGTTACCGATCTCGCCACAGGACGCGAGGTCTGGCTGGAAAAAGGGCCCATCGACGAGGCGGTGCGTGCTTCGATCAGCATTCCCGGCATCTTCAGCCCGGTACGGTTTGGCGGCTCTTGGTATCTCGACGGAGGCCTCGTCAATCCTGTCCCGGTGTCCGTGTGCCGCGCTCTTGGTGCCGACATGATCATTGCGGTCAATCTCAACGGCGATCTGCTTGGCAGGCGCTTCACCGATGGAAACGATGTTGCCGCAATCACCACGAGCGCATCGGCGCGCCGGGAATTTGTGGGACGTCTCATTGAAGGGCTTCCGCAGGGCCTCAAGGAACAAGCTGGCCTGCTGGCGACGAAGTTGCTCCAGCCGGAACCTGCCGCGCCGGGCTACCTCGACGTCCTGGCGAATGCCCTTAACATCATGCAGGACCGCATCACGCGCACGCGCCTTGCCGGCGAGCCTCCCCACGTCCTGCTGAGTCCACGCTTTTCCGGTATGCGCTGGACGGAGTTTCATCGCGGCGCAGAAGCGATTGCCGCAGGACGAGCGGCGGTACAAAAAGGACTGCCCGCGCTTCGCGAATATCTCTAGTCCAGTCTTTGATCGCCCGCAGATCGGCCGACAAAAAAGGGGGCCTGATGGCCCCCTTTTCCGCAACATCGAAGCTGTAATCTATTTCGAGAGTTCAAGCGTCAAGGACGAAACCCAGCCCTTGTTGCCCATCTCGTCGCTGACTTCCCACCACACGCCATCTTTCATGCCGGTGGGATAGAGCATCATGCCGGGATCAAGCTTGCGTACGATCTTTCCGCGGCCTTGCGGTTCTTCGTACAGACGTGCCGGTTTAACCACCGTCACCGCCTGCTGCGCGTTGTCGACGGACGCGTTGTCGGAAATGCCGTGAAGATCGGTAACCAGCTTGGTGTACGCATCGATATACGCGAGTGCCACGACTTGGCCGATCTGCGTGTTCTGGTAGCTGGAGACGCCCATGCCGCCGAACCCGCCGCCCCACCAGCCGCCGCCGCCCACGCCGAAGCCGACGTCGCTCTTGGAGCCATGGCCTTCTTCCATCGCCACCTGTTCGGAGGACCGCACGTCGGTGACTGTCAGGACGACGTCCGCCGTGCTGCTGGAGATGTTGATGTTGCTGACGATGGCGCCCACGCCGCCGCCGATGAAGCCGCCCAGAATGCCGCCGATCGCGTTGCCGCCGGAATTGGCGTTTCTGGAAACGACGTCGGGTATCAGCACATAGTCTGCTGTCTTGATCTGGCCCTTGCCCATGTTGGAGCCTTGGCGCAGTTCGCCTTGGCCGGCCAATTCACGTTCTTGCTGAATGGCCGCCATGCCTTTGCCGCGATCGACCAGCGAGAAGCAGCCGGACCGCATGACGAAGACCTTGATCAGCGCTTCGGGTGACTCGAGTTTCAGGTCCACCCACCATTTGTTTTCCGGCTCATAAATCGCAATGCTGCCGATCTTGTGCGAGCAGACCGGGATTTGCGCCTCCTGGCGCTGGGTCTTTCCGTGAATCGACTCGGCCAGTGCTGGTACAGCTACGGCGCCTGCAAGCGCGAACGCCGCGACAGCGCGCAGCGAATTCGAAATCCGCATTTCAAACCTCTCCTGTGATTTCCCCAAGCAACACCGACATCCTCGCCGGCCTGAAAGAAGTGTTCCGCCGGGGAAGATTATCCCAAGCGGTGGAATCCGCAACTGGTGGCGGCCCCCCGGTGGCAGACGGCGATGTGTTTGTACCCCGCAATTCCGCCGATATAGTGCGGTTCGCCAAAGAAAATGTTGCGCCGTTCGGTGCCGGCACGTGATCCGCTGGCGGGTATCACGCTGCTCGAACACGTCCCCTTCGTGATGAAGGGCGGCGTCGTAGACAAAACCGACGGCAAGATTTTGCCGCGATAGAATCTATCAGACCAATGCGCCGTGGCAGTGCTTGAACTTGCGGCCAGAACCGCAAGGGCAAGGAGCATTGCGCTGCACCTTGCCCCAGGTGCTCGGATCGTTGGGGTTGACGGGCACATCGCGCATCCGCGTGAGATGTGGCTGCCCCGCTCGAGCCTCGGTGCCCGGCTCCATTTCGTCTTCGCCGGTCAGCGGATTGATCTTGGTCTCGCGTATCTGCTTGGGCCCGTCTGCCGGTATCGACGGCGGGGGTTGTTCGACGCTTATCTGGATGTGCATCAATTGGCGCACGACGTCGGTGCGCAGCTTGCTCAGCAACGCTTCGAACAATTCGAATGCCTCGCCCTTGTACTCGTTCAGAGGGTCGCGTTGGCCGTAACCGCGCAGACCGACATACTGGCGAAGGTGATCGAGGTTGATGATGTGTTCGCGCCAATTGTGGTCCAGCGTCTGTAGCAGGATCGCCTTTTCCGCGTAGCGCATGATATCGGGTCCGAAATTCGCGGCGCGCTCGGCGGCATGCGTTTCCACCGTCTTCATGATGCGCTCGCGGACTTCTTCGTCGGCGATACCTTCCTCATGCGTCCAATCGACGATCGGCAGATCGACGCCAAATACCTTCTCGACCTCTTCCTGCAGGCCCTTGGCATCCCATTGCTCGGCATAGGCCTTGGGCGGGATGTGCCGCTCCACGAGTTCTTCGACGACTTCGATGCGGTACTCGGCGATCTCGGCGCTGACGTCGTCGGCCGACATGATTTCCTTGCGCTGCTCGAAGATCACTTTGCGCTGGTCGTTGAGAACGTTGTCGTATTTCAGGATGTTCTTGCGGATTTCGAAGTTGCGCGCCTCGACCTTCTGCTGCGCCTTTTCCAGGGCCTTGTTCACCCACGGATGGGTGATCGCTTCGCCCGGTTCAAGGCCTAACCGTGTCAGCAGCGAATCCATGCGCTCCGATCCGAAGATGCGCATCAGGTCGTCTTGCAGGCTCAGGAAGAACTTCGATGCGCCGGGGTCGCCCTGGCGTCCCGAGCGGCCGCGCAGCTGATTGTCGATGCGCCGGCTTTCGTGGCGCTCGGTGCCGACGATGAAGAGTCCGCCCGCGGCGATCACCTTCTCCTTGTCGACGGCGACTTCGGCGCGGATTTCCGCGGCGCGCCTGGCAAGCTCCTCTTCCTCGAGGACGCCCCCGAGTTCGTTATGGATGCGCATGTCCGGATTGCCGCCGAGCTGGATGTCGGTGCCGCGGCCCGCCATGTTGGTGGCGATGGTAACCGTTCCCGAAACGCCTGCCTGCGAGACGATCGCCGCTTCCTGTTCGTGATAGCGCGCGTTCAGCACATTATGCTTGATCTTGCGCTTCTTCAGCAGTTCGGCGAGCTGTTCCGATTTCTCGATCGAGGTTGTGCCGACAAGCACCGGCTGGCCGCGTTCGTGGCAATCCTTGACGAGCTTGATGATGGCTTCGTTTTTCTCGTCGATCGTGCGGTACACTTCATCGTCATAGTCGGTTCGCTTGACGGGGAGGTTGGTGGGAACCTCCATGACGTCCAGCTGATAGATGTCCATGAATTCGGCCGCTTCGGTCAGGGCCGTGCCGGTCATGCCCGCCAGCTTGTCGTAAAGGCGGAAATAGTTCTGGAAGGTGATCGAGGCCAGCGTCACGTTCTCAGGTTGCACGGTGACGCCTTCTTTCGCTTCCAGTGCCTGATGCAGGCCCTCGGAGAAGCGCCGTCCTTCCATCATGCGGCCGGTGAATTCGTCCACGATGATGACCTGATCGTTCTTGACGATGTAATCGCGGTCCTTCTGGAACAGCGTGTGGGCCTTCAGCGCCTGATTGACGTGATGGACGATCGAGATGTTCTCGATATCGTACAGGTCGCCGGTCTCGAGCAGTCCGGCTTCGCGCAGCAGCAGGACCATATGCTCGTTGCCGGAGTCCGTCAGAGTGACCTGACGCTGCTTTTCGTCGAGTTCGTAATCGCCGGGTTTGCCGGGCTGCCCGACCGGATCGGCTTTGGATGCTTCCTTGCCCTGGACCAGACCGGGGATCAATTTATCGACCCTGCGATACAATTCCGTCAGGTCGTCTGTCGGTCCCGAGATGATGAGCGGCGTACGCGCTTCATCGATCAGGATGGAGTCCACTTCGTCGACGATGGCATAGGAATGCTTGCGCTGCGTCATCGTCGCGATGGAGTACTTCATGTTGTCGCGCAGATAATCGAAGCCGAATTCGTTATTGGTCCCATAGGTCACGTCGCAAGCATAATTCTCGCGCCGCTCTTCGTCGGTCAGCCCATGAACGATGCAGCCGACGGTGAGGCCGAGGAACCGATAAATTTGACCCATCCATTCGGCGTCGCGTTTGGCGAGGTAGTCGTTGACCGTAACGACGTGCACGCCTTCGCCGGCCAGCGCATTAAGATAGACGGCGAGTGTGGCGACCAGCGTCTTGCCTTCGCCGGTTTTCATCTCGGCGATGTTGCCGTAGTGCAGGACCATTCCGCCTACCAGCTGCACGTCGAAATGCCGTTGGCCGAGCGTCCGCTTTGCCGCCTCGCGCACTGCCGCAAAAGCTTCCGGCAGGATATCTTCCAGATTCTCGCCCTTGGTCAGCCGCTCCTTGAAAGCAAGCGTCAGGGTCCGTAGTTCGTCGTCCGTTTTGGCAATAAAGCTCGGTTCCAGGGCGTTGATTTCCGCAACCCTGGGCCAGAACCGCTTCAGCTTGCGCTCGTTGGCCGAACCGAAGAACCGCTGCGCAAACGCGCCAAACTTCTGCATAAAAACCTCTGTTCGGGCCCGAAAACCGCGCGACCGGGAGGGATAGACCTATGCAGCCGCGCCGGAGAGATAAGAACGGCACACCCCCTTGTCAAATCACACGATTCCGTCCAAACCCCGCCGCCGGTTCCAGAACTCCTTATGAACTCACAATAATGACGCAGGTTGGCAAAAAGGCGCCCAGAAGGGCGCGCCCGGTGCGCAAAGCCGGGTTGGGGGGCAAACACCATGTTTCCCCTCTGGCTCCCAAGCGCTTTTCACAGCTTCCGCCTCTGGCGGGGGTCCGGCTTGCCACCGGCGAGGCCGGCATCCGTTACTCGAATCGGACCGACGTGCTTCTGGCGGTGTTCGCGCCCGGCACACAGGTCGCGGGGGTATTCACCAAGTCGAAGACCGCGTCTGCTCCCGTGGAGTGGTGCAAGGCCGGCCTCAAGAATGGCTCGGCCCGCGCTCTGGTGGTGAATAGCGGCAACGCCAACGCCTTTACAGGCAAGGCGGGGATGGATGGCGCGCGTGCCGTCGCCCGGTCCGCGGCCGCAATTGTCGGCTGCCGGCCCACCGAGGTTTTTCTCGCGTCCACCGGCGTTATCGGCGAACCGCTGCCTGCGGATAAGATCACGGGGCTTCTGGAAACCTTGGCGCAAGAAACCTCCGCGAGCGCCTGGCGCGCGGCGGTGGAAGCGATCATGACGACCGACACATACCCAAAGCTGGCTACGGCCACAGCCTCCATCGGCGGCAAGAAGGTGACGATCAACGGCATCTGCAAAGGGTCCGGCATGATCGCGCCGGATATGGCGACGATGCTGGCCTTCGTCGTCACGGACGCGAATCTGCCGGCCTGCGTTTTGCAGGAGATGCTATCTGCGGGCGTGCAGCCGTCTTTCAACGCCATCACAGTCGACAGCGACACCTCGACCAGCGACACGCTGCTGTTGTTCGCGACGGGCAGGGGGGCGGCACATCCCGCCATCGCCAAAGCTTCCGACAAGCGTCTCGCCGATTTCCGCACCAAGTTGGATGGTGTGCTACTGGACCTCGCGCTGCAGGTCGTGCGCGACGGAGAGGGTGCGCAGAAACTTATCCGCATCGATGTGACGGGCGCCGAGAGCGATGCCGCCGCCAAGCGTGTCGCGCTTTCCATTGCCAATTCGCCGCTGGTGAAAACCGCTATCGCGGGGTCCGATGCCAATTGGGGCCGCGTTGTGATGGCCATCGGCAAAGCGGGCGAAAAGGCGGATCGCGACAGACTCACGATCCGTTTCGGCAACCAGGTCGTGGCAGAAAAAGGCGAACGCGCGGCCAAGTACAACGAAACTGCAGCCACCAAAGCCGTCTCTGGTTTGGAAGTCGAAATCGGCGTCGATCTCGCGCTCGGCAAGGGCAAGGCGCGCGTCTGGACCTGCGATCTCACGCACGGCTACATCGACATCAACGGTTCGTATCGAAGCTAGTCTCTATGCGAAATACGTCCCGGCAAGCAGAATGCTTCCGAATGTCCCGAAGATTATCGCGCCGAACAAAAGCCAGTGCTTGCGCGAGATGATCGCCACTGTCGACATGGCAATGCCGATCTCGAACAGCGTGGCGGCGCCCGTCAGCCAATGATGGCGTTCTTCGTGCATTGCGCTTTCGGCGCGTAGCTTGTCGCGGTTTGCCTCTTCCTTGGTCGCGGTAATGCGAAGCGGTCCCTGCTTGGCAGCTTCTTCGCGTTGGGTTCGGCGGTATCCGTCGCTCTTGTTTCCCGGCATATCGGCGGCAATGCCATAAAGATGCTTCTTCAAGCTCTCCGCCTGATATTCGTTCCAAGCGTCAGTTGCCTTGTCCTGGGCAAGGACGGCTTCACTTGAGGCGCCCAGGGCGCGTCCGCCCTCGACCGATTCAAGGCTCCCGGCGACGGCCGCCAATACGGCGAGCACTGCGACGGTGACCGAGACGCGCGCGACGAATGGATCGTGAGCGCCGTGTGCGGCTTGCTCGGCTTGTTCGTGCGCTTCAAGGGCAGGATTGTGGGCCATGGGTTTGCGGCGCTCCTATGTTGGCTGTTTCGTACAGCGTCCCGGGAGGATTACTGCACAGGTCTTTGTGAGCCCGCAACCGCGCATCCGAAATTGCAACCTGACGCACAACTGAATCGAGATTTATGGACTTAACCGGTGCCATCGGGTTCCTTATGGTACGGTCGATCCTTCCTGCGTTGAAATGATTATCCCCGAGGCCGCGACGTGAACAAAGATTCTGTAATGAGCAAAGTGCCGGCCCTGACACTTGGCTTCTGGATCATCAAGGTTGCCGCCACCACGCTGGGCGAAACCGGCGGTGACACCGTGTCTATGACGATGGATCTGGGCTACCTGACCGGTACGGCCATATTCCTTGCGGCCTTGGCTGTGCTGGTTGTCCTTCAGATTGTCGCGAAAAAGTTCCACCCATTCCTTTATTGGGCCACGATCATCGCCTCCACGACGGCCGGCACGACGATGGCGGATTTCGCGGATCGCTCTCTGGGGATTGGCTACACGGGTGGGTCTCTCATATTGCTCGCCTGCGTCATTGGCATGCTCGCCCTGTGGTACTGGTCGCAAGGTACCGTATCGGTCACGACGGTCAGCACGCCCAAGGTCGAAGCATTTTACTGGGCGACCATCACGTTTTCCCAGACTCTGGGAACCGCCCTGGGCGATTGGGCGGCAGATTCGGGCCTCGGATTTGCTGGGGGTGCGCTGGTCTTCGGAGCAGCCCTCGCGGTCGTTGCGGCTGCTTATTTCTGGACGAGCATTTCACACGTCATGCTGTTCTGGGCGGCGTTCATCTTGACCCGTCCGCTTGGCGCAACGGTTGGAGATTTTCTCGACAAGCCGGTAAACGAGGGCGGGCTCGCCTTTAGCCGTCCGCTGGCCACGGCAATCATCGGGATTTTTATCCTTGCGTGCATTCTTCTCCTGCCGCAACGTCCGGGCATTCACCCCGGACAATCTGCGGAATCCTCGTAAACGACGCAGAGCAGGCCGGATTGTCCGTATTGTTCGGCGCGCGAAACCCTTAATCGGCCCTTAAGCAGCCTTCGCCCAAAGTGGAACCGATCGCATGACCCAGGTGAAGCTTGTTCTGGTAGCTGCCTGTGCCTTGATCGATCCCGACGGGCGCGTGCTGATCGCGCAGAGGCCCGCCGGCAAGAACATGGCTGGGTTATGGGAATTCCCGGGTGGCAAAATGGAGCCGGGCGAACGCCCGGAGGAGACACTGATCCGAGAGCTTCGCGAGGAGCTTGGGATCGAGGTCAAGGAACCGTGCCTGGCGCCGTTCAGCTTTGCATCGCACAGTTACGCGGACTTTCATTTGCTCATGCCGCTCTACATCTGCCGCCGCTGGGAGGGCACACCGCAGCCGCTGGAGCATCCGCAGATCAAATGGGTCCGGCCCAAGGATTTGACGGATTACCCGATGCCGCCGGCGGACGTCCCGTTGATTCCGATGCTGCGCGATCTCTTGTGACGGGCTTCGCGCGCGACGAAAGTGGCGCCACATCCATCGAATATGCGCTTATCGCGACCTTGATCTCCATTGTGATCGTGGGCGTGGTTTCGAGCATCGGTTCGCAGGTCAAGACCTTGTTGCAGGGCGTCATGGCGGGGTTTTAACGCGATTGCCCTTTGGCTATCGCGGCCCTTATATTCCGACCATGACGGTCAGACTTGTGGCTCACTATCATGTCCGCAGCGACGCGAGTTCCATCGCCGCGCGCGCGGAAGCCATCGCGGCGGAACAGAGTGTCGAGATGCCGGTGTCGGCGATCGACGACCGTACTGTGCTGGACGAAATCGTCGGGCGCGTTGAATCCATCGGCGAACTGGGCGATGGGCAGTTCGAGGTTCGCATTGGGCTGGCGCCGTCGACCACGGGGTTCGAACCGGGCCAGCTTCTCAACATGCTGTTTGGCAACACCTCCATCCAGAATGATGTCATGCTTGCCGACGCAGACTTTCCGGAGGCGTTTGTTGCCGCATTCAAGGGTCCGCACAGCGGTCTCGACGGACTGCGGACGCGGGTGAAGGCGTCGTCCCGCGCGCTCACCTGTTCGGCGCTGAAGCCCCAAGGCTTGCCGCCGTCCGACTTGGCCAAGATTGCCGGGCAACTCGCAGCCGGCGGGATCGATTATATCAAAGATGATCACGGCCTCGCCGATCAGTCCTATAGCCGGTTCAAGGATCGCGTGACCGCATGTGCCGATGCGGTCGCGGAGTCGTCCGCACGCACGGGCGTCGCCACGCGCTATCTTCCCAGCGTCAGCGGCAATCTGGATTCTCTGCGCCAGCAGATGCGGCATGTGATCATGTCCGGCCTCGATGCGGTGCTGATCGCGCCGATGATTGTCGGTCTTCCCAATTTCCATACGCTGGTGAGGGAAAATCCCGACATTGCCTTCATGACCCATCCTGCCATGGCGGGCGCCGCGCGCATCGCGCCGTCATTCCTGCTTGGCAAGCTTTTCCGGCTGCTCGGCGCGGATGCCACCGTGTTTCCCAATTTCGGTGGGCGTTTCGCGTACTCGCCGGAAGAATGCCGGCGGCTCGCCGCGACGGCACTGGCGCCGTGGCCGTCGATACGGCCGACCGTTCCGGTTCCCGCCGGCGGTATGAGCATCGAGCGTGTCGATGAGATGCTGGATTTCTATGGAACGGATGTCATGCTGCTGATCGGCGGCAGTCTGCTTGCGGCGCGCGAGCGGCTGTCTCAGGAGACCGCACGTTTTGTCGAAGCCGTACGGCGGCATGGATGACCCCGATGGACGAAGCTAAGAAAAGTAACGTGCGCCGCTTTCACGACTACCGCTGGGACGAAACGGAACTGCTGGCGTACAAGGAAGAGGGGACCGCGCCGTTCAAGGCGATCACGCGGCAGACGCTGTTCCGCGATCCGGCACTTGGCTGCGAACTGCGCTATTTCGAAATGGCGCCCGGCGGGTATTCAACGCTCGAACGTCACGAGCATATGCACGCCGTGCTGATCCTACGCGGACGCGGCGAATGCCTGATCGGCGCCGAAGTCCGCACGATCGACACCAACGATCTCGTCACCATCGCGCCGTGGACTTGGCATCAATTCCGCGCCGGGCCGGATTCCCACCTGGGATTTCTCTGCATGGTCAATGTCGAGCGCGACAAGCCCGTGCAGCCGACCGACGCTGAACGCAAAGCGTTCGAAGCAAATCCCGCGATCGCAGCGTTCCTGAAAGCAGATTAGCGCGGCTTCGCTTTGTCGCCCGTGGAATGCTCCGCTGTTCCCAGCGCTTCCGCGAGACGCGCCTTTGCGCTTCCCGGCCTCAGTGGCTGCTGCTGACTTTCGTGTGGGGCCCATCCGGTCAGATAGACGATGTCGAACGTCGCACGCAGCCGCCCATCGGGCTCGGCATTCGTTGCGCCGTAGTGCGCCAGTGCTGCACGCAGAGTGGCGCGCGACAGCATGCGACTTCGCTGCGCCAGCGCATTGGTTTCACCAAGCAGCCGCAGATCGTTCACCAGCGTCGAGAAATCCCGGTACAGAACGGTGGTGCGCTCCACGTCAGCCACGGGGAGCGCAAACCCGGCGCGCTGCAACAACGCACCCAGCTCGCGCACGTCGGCAAAGGGTGCCACGCGCGGCGTAACGCCGCCCATCGTCTCGATCTCGCCCGCAGCGAACGCATCCCGCAGTTCGCTCAGCGTCGCGCCGCCAAATAAGGCGCCGATAAACAGTCCGTCCGGCTTCAGCGCCCGCCTAATTTGCACCAGAGCGCCCGGAAGATCGTTCACGCCGTGGAGCGACAGGATGCTGACCGCGAGGTCGAAGCCGCCACGGCTGGCGCCCAGCCGTTCGTCCGCATCGAACACACCTTTGGTCCACGTGACTTCATCGGTTTGCAGCAGATCTGCAGCCCGCCCGTCGGCCGCGAGCGCAGTCGCGAACGCACGATTCACCGGCGCAAGCCGGTCTCTGATCCCGTCCGCCGCCTCGCGGAGCAAAAACCGGTCGCCCGTCATTCGCAGGGCGCGGGCGCGGCGCAACACCTGTGCATGAGCGTCGAAAATCACCGGCGGTCCGTTGGTCATGGCGCTAGACTAACCCCGATGAGCACCGGAATGGAGAGCGGTTGGCGGAAGGCGAGGCGCAGCGTCCTCGATCTGTTCTATCCGCCGTTGTGCATCGTTTGCCGCGAGCCGGTGTCCGATACCGGCAGCCTTTGCCCCGATTGCTGGCGAACGCTGCATTTCCTCGACGGCCCGGCCTGCGCCGCCTGCGGCCTGCCATTCGAGATCGATCCGGGCGGCGAAACGCTATGTGCCGCGTGCCTCACGCATCCGCCGGCTTTCGATAAGGCGCGGGCCATCCTGCGCTACGATGATGCCAGCCGAAAACCCGTCCTGGCCCTCAAGCATGCCGACCGGCTGGATCTCGTTCCGGCCTTCGGCCGCTGGCTGGAGCGGACCGGGCGCGAGTTTCTTGCCCAATCCGACATCATCGTCCCGGTGCCGCTGCACCGATTCAGGCTGTGGTCCAGGCGCTACAACCAGTCGGCCGAACTCGCCCGCGTTCTGTCGCGGCTCGCCGGTGTGCCTGCCGATCCGATGGCCTTGGCCCGTGTCCGCCCGACGCCCAGTCAGGGCCAGATGCCGTCTGCCAGCGCCCGCAGGCGAAACGTCAGGGGTGCGTTCGCCGTCCCGGAAAATCGACGGCCATCCGTGGCCGGGAAACGGATTCTCCTGGTAGATGACGTACTGACCACCGGGGCGACGGCCAACGCCTGTGCCAAGGCGCTTAAGCGAGCAGGGGCGCAAAAGGTCTTCGTTGTGGCGCTGGCGCGCGTTGTCCGGCCGCTTGCGGACGCTATATAAGGAACTGTCACAACCTTGCGTCTGCTCATGCCCAGGATCCGTATCTATACCACGCCGATTTGCCCCTACTGCGTGCGGGCGAAAGCCCTTTTTGCGCGCAAGGGCGTGCCGTTCGACGAGATCGATGTCTTCATGGATGCCGATGCGCGCGAGGACATGGAAGCGAAAACCTGCGGCGCTCGCACGGTTCCGCAGATCTTCATCGGCGACCGCCACGTCGGGGGCTGCGATGAACTGTACGCGCTCGACCGTGCAGGCGAACTCGACGCGCTGCTCGCCGGATGAGCAGCTTCCGCGCCGCCTGTGTCCAGCTTCGCTCGTCGGATGATGTCGCCGAAAATATCCGCGTCGCGTCCGAACTGATCCGAGAGGCGAAGGCAAGGGGCGCCGATTTCATCGCCACGCCCGAGAACACCACGTTGATGGCGTCCGACGGCGGCGCAAAGCTGGCGCACAGCTATAGCGAACAAGACGATCCCGCATTACCGGCATTCCGCGCGTTGGCAAAAGAGTTGGACGTGTGGCTGCTGATCGGCTCGCTTGCGATCAAGGTGAGCGAGACGAAGACGGCCAACCGCTCGTTCCTGATCGATTCCAATGGCGTCATTGCCGCGCGCTACGACAAGATCCATATGTTCGATGTCGATCTTCCGTCCGGCGAAAAGTACCGCGAGTCCAACACAGTGGCGGGCGGCGAGCGCGCCGTGACGGCCGATCTGCCCTGGGGGAAACTCGGCCTCAGCATCTGTTACGACATGCGCTTTCCGCAGCTCTATCGCGCGCTGGCGCAGGCGGGCGCATTCATGCTCACTGCGCCGTCGGCCTTCACCGAGACGACAGGCAAGGCGCATTGGCACGTGCTGCTGCGCGCCCGCGCGATCGAAAACGGTGCATTCGTCGTGGCGCCCGCGCAGGGTGGCACGCACGCCAACGGCCGCAAGACTTATGGGCACTCGCTCATCATCGCGCCGTGGGGCGAGGTGCTGGCCGAAGCGGGAACCGATCCCTGCGTGATCGTCGCGGATATTGATCCGGCGCTGTCCGCCGATGCGCGTGCGCGCATTCCCAACCTCAAGCACGACCGGACCTTCACCGCGCCATGATCTGCAAAGGCAGCGCGCGGCAAGGTTAACCTCTTGCAGAGCAACCATTTTCGGCTCAGACTCTTGGTTTAACAGGTGCAACGGCGTGATCGTTTACAACCTCAGATGCGCGAACAGCCACGAGTTTGAGGGCTGGTTCCAATCGAGCACAGCGTTCGACGAGCAGGTCGCGCGCGGCAAGCTGATGTGCCCGATGTGCGACACGCACAAAGTCGAAAAGGCGATCATGGCGCCCGCCGTTGCCGGCACGCGAAAATCCGTGTCGGCAAAAGACGAATTGAAGAAGATGCGCCAATTCGTGACCGGTATGCGCAAATACGTCGAAGCGAACGCGGAATATGTCGGCCCGAAATTTCCCGAAGAGGCGCGCAAGATCCATTACGGCGAAACGGAAGAGCGCCACATCTACGGCGAAGCCACGCTCAAGGAAGCCAAAGAACTGATCGAAGAGGGCATCGACGTCGCGCCCCTCCCGCCGGATTTGGACGAGACCGCCAACTAACGTCCGACCACCACCATGTAGTTCACGTCGGTATCGCTCGACAGCCGCCAATTCCATGCCAAGGGATCGAACGCGACGCCCTGTGTCTTCAAGACTTTGAGCCCCGCTTCCTCAAGCATCGCGCGAAGCCTGTGTGGTTCGACAAAGCGGCTCCAGTCGTGCGTGCCGGGTGGCAGCCAACGCAGAACGTACTCCGCTCCGATCTTGGCCAGCGCCAGCGACTTCAGCGTCTTGTTGAGCGTCGCCACGAACATCAGTCCTCCCGGCTTCACCAGCTTCGCGCAGGCGCCGAGGTAGCCGGACAGGTCGGCCACATGCTCGATCACTTCCATGTTCAGGACCACGTCGAACACGCGCCCCTCATCGGTCAGTGATTCGGCCGAAGTCGTCCGGTATTCGATTTCCAGGCCGGCCGAACTCGCGTGAGTGGTCGCCGTCTTCACGTTCTTGTCCGAAGCGTCCGCCCCCAGGACCGCAAATCCCAGCCGGGCCATCGGTTCGCACAGCAGCCCGCCGCCGCAGCCGATGTCGAGCAGGCTTAAACCTTGGAACGGTTTCAAACCTTGCCGCCCAAAATGCCCTGCTGCCGTATCGCGGATGAACCCCAGCCGGACCGGGTTGAACTTGTGCAGGGGGGCGAATTTGCCTGCCGGGTCCCACCATTCGGCCGCCATGGCGGAGAACTTCGCGACTTCGGCGGGGTCGATGGAGGGTGCGTCGGTCATGATCACGTTTCGGCGTTGAGCGTGGCGCGGGTGCCGTCTATGTATGCTTGCAGACGGTAGGCGTGCAAACGGGACGACCCATGGCGAAGATTGCGATGAAATTCGGCGGGACTTCGGTGGCCGACATCGACCGCATCCGCCATGTCGCCAGCCTAGTCGCCAAAGAGGTCTCGCGGGGCCATCAGGTCGCCGTGGTCGTTTCGGCCATGGCTGGGGAAACCAACAAGCTGGTCGGCTGGACCAAAGCGATTTCGCCCCTTCACGACGCCCGCGAATATGATGTCGTCGTGGCCTCGGGCGAACAGGTCACGGCGGGGCTCCTGGCGGTGGCGCTCGGCGCCATCGGGGTCTCTGCGCGGTCCTGGATGGGTTGGCAGATTCCGATCCGCACCTCCGCCATGCACGGCTCGGCGCGCATCGAGGGCATCGACCCCGCGCTCTTGAACGAACGGCTCGCGCAGGGGCAGGTGGCGGTGATTGCTGGCTTTCAGGGCATCGCACCGGACAACCGAATCTCGACGCTCGGCCGCGGCGGCTCGGACACCAGCGCGGTTGCCATCGCTGCCGCGATCGCAGCGGACCGCTGCGACATCTACACGGATGTGGACGGCGTTTACACGACCGATCCGCGCATCGTGCCGAAGGCGAGGCGGCTGGAAAAAATCGCCTTCGAAGAAATGCTCGAAATGGCATCGCTCGGAGCCAAGGTGCTTCAGACTCGCTCCGTCGAGATCGCCATGCTTTATCGTGTGCCCGTACGCGTCCTTTCGACTTTCGATCCCGACGCGGGCGGCACGCTTCTGTGCGACGAGGAAGACATCGTGGAAAAGAAACCGGTCACCGGCATCGCCTATTCCCGCGACGAAGCGAAGATCTCGCTGATGAAGATTCCGGACCGACCGGGCATCGCCGCGGCCATCTTCGGCCCGCTCGCGGATGCAGGCATCAATGTGGACATGATCGTGCAGAACGTGTCGGAGGACGGCCGCAGGACCGACCTCACCTTCACCTGTGCCCGCAGCGAACTGGCCCGCGCGCTCGATGCCCTGGAAAAGGCCGGACCTGCCATCGGCTATCGTGAGATCACGTCGGATGCGAACGTGGCGAAAGTCTCGATCATCGGGATTGGCATGCGCGCGCATCCCGGCGTGGCGCAGTCCATGTTCAGCACGCTGTCGGACAAGGGTATCAACATCAAGGTCATCTCGACGTCTGAGATCAAAGTAAGCGTGTTGATTTCCGAGGAATATGTGGAGCTTGCGGTGCGCGCGCTTCATTCTGCCTTCGAACTGGATACCGCATAGCATGAACGCCAACCGCTGCACGCTGGGAGGCTTCTGATGCCTCCGGTTGCCGCAGGCGGTCCGCGCCTCCTTCTGCGCCGTTTGCGCGAGATCATGGCCGAGCAGGTGAGCGCCCAGACGCGTCTCGACAAGCTGGTCACCGTCATCGCTGCGAACATGGTCGCGGAAGTCTCATCGATCTATTTGCGCCGCGCCGGCAAGGCGCTGGAACTGTTCGCCACCGAAGGCCTTAACCCCGCAGCCGTCCACCGCACCCGCATGAAGGAAGGCGAGGGGCTCGTCGGTCTGGTCGCCGAGTCGGCCGAATCGGTGAATCTGAGCGACGCCCCCAGCCATCCGCACTTCTCCTATCGTCCGGAAACGGGCGAGGATCCGTACCATTCGTTCCTCGGCGTCCCGATCGTGCGCGGCGGACAGGTGTTCGGTGTGCTCACGGTGCAAAACCGCGCCGCGCGCCAATATGCCGAGGAAGAGGTCGAGGCGCTTCAGACGGTCGCCATGGTGTTGGCGGAGGTCGTCTCGCAAGGCGGGCTGTTCGATGTTGCCGAGCTCGACGAACCGGAACTGAGCACCGACAGGCCACGCCTGTTCCGCGGTGAAGGCATTTCCGACGGTGTTGCCGTCGGTCACGTCCTGCTGCATGAACCGCGCGTAAAGGTCGAGCGTATGATCGCCGACAATCCGCAGGAGGAACTCGTTCGTCTTGAAGAGGCCATCGGCAGCTTGCGCGATTCCGTCGACAAGATGCTGGACTCGAACGAGTTGGACCTGACGGGCGAGAGCCGCGATGTGATCGAGGCCTATCGCCTGTTTGCCCACGATCAGGGGTGGCGCCAGCGGATGCGCGATGCCGTACGGACCGGACTTACCGCCGAAGCGGCGGTCGAGCGCGTGCAGGACGAGCTGCGAATTCGCGTCAGCCGCATTTCCGATCCGATCCTGCGAGAACGCGCGCACGATCTCGATGATCTGGCGCGGCGTCTGGTGCGTCACCTCACGGGCGATGGCGACGGGCCGCAAGAAATACCGCGCGATGCGGTGCTCGTCGCGCGCCAGATGGGCCCGGCGGAATTGCTTGACTACGGCCGGGACCGGCTGCACGCGCTCGTGCTTGAGGACGCCGCGTCCACCTCGCATGTTGCGATCGTGGCGCGCGCCATGGGTTTGCCGCTGGTGGGGTCCGTGGAGGGGATCACGGACGTCGGACGCGCGGGCGATCCGATCGTGGTGGACGGCGAAACCGGCGAGGTGCATCTGCGTCCTGCCGAGGAAATCGTCGCGGCGTTCGAGGCCAAGCGCACACTGCGCGCCAACCGTGTCGCGCATTTTGCCGCCATCCGCGAACTTCCCGCGGTAACCAGGGACGGCGTGCAGATCAAGCTGATGATGAATGCCGGTCTGCTGCTCGACATGCCGCATCTGACGGAATCGGGTGCCGACGGCATCGGTCTGTTCCGCACCGAACTGCAATTCATGATCGGCGAAACCATGCCGCGTCTCTCCGATCAGGTGGCCTTCTACAAAGAAGCCATCGACGCGGCCGGCGACAAACCCATCGTGTTCCGCACGCTCGATCTCGGCGGCGACAAGGTGCTGCCTTATGCACGTTGGGAGCGGGAAGAGAATCCCGCGCTCGGATGGCGGGCAATCCGTATTGCGCTCGACCGTCCGGCGCTGCTTCGCTACCAGATACGCGCGCTTCTGATGGCCGCGGCCGGAAAAGTTCTGCGAATTCTTCTTCCGATGGTGACCGACGTATCGGAATTCAACCAGGCCCGGGCGCTAATAGACCGGGAAATGGAGCGCGCGCGCACTCTGGGCAGCCCGCAACCACGGCAGGTCCTGGTCGGGGCCATGCTGGAGGTGCCCGCCCTGGCGTTCATGCTGCCCCAGATCATGCGCAGCGCGGATTTCGTGTCGATCGGGTCGAACGATCTTTTGTCCCTGGCCTTTGCCGTGGACCGCACCAACCCCCGGGTGTCGCGGCGGTATGACATGCTGAATCCGCCCGCCCTGACCCTGATCCGCCAGATCGTCAGAAGTGCAGCCGAAGCGGGCGGCGAGGTCTCGCTGTGTGGCGAAATGGCAGGGCGGCCGTTGGATGCCATGGCCTTGATCGGGCTTGGACTTCGCACGCTTTCGATGTCGCCGGGAAACATCGGGCCCGTCAAAATGATGATCCGTAGCCTGAATTGCGGGGAAATCTCGATATTCGTCGATAAGTTGTGCGGGCGAACCGATCATTCGCTGCGCAGCAGGCTCGCCGCTTTTGCTGCCGAGCGCGGGGTCGTGTTGAAATAGCCGTGGCGAGCTTGTCACCAATATAATTTGTAATTATTACAGTGAGTTAGCTATAGACAAGGCCTATCCGGCACGAAGCAGGGAGGCTGTGAGTATCGCCGCATCGACCATGATGCCGACGGCTTCAGTTGGGGGAGGGTGGCGCTGCGACGCCGCCCATTCCAAAGCTGGGACTTCGATCAGGGCATTTCGATTGGCAGCTTGCCCGGCGGCTAGACGGATTGGGAGATGGGGAAGCTATGATGGTCGATATGAAGCTGGATTCCCGGGACGCGCTCACGGAATTTCAGCGGCTTAACCCGGGCCCGCGGCAAGTGAGCGTATAATGCCCTCGAACGGTGCGATATTTGTCGGTTCCCCCGTGGCTTGCATCCGCGTTTTAAGTTAGTTCTTGAAGCAGTATAACAATCGCTCGACTGGCGCATTTCCGCGGCCCCTTCAGGTAATTTTCTATCGATGACAAAGGTCACGCGGCTCACATTGGACGATGAAGGCGGTCTTGATCGCCGTCGTATCCATTTGCGCGAGATTTCCGGCGATCCCGATATGCCGCTTGAGACTGTCGGGCAGGATCTGCGCGCTGCCCGGCTCAGGCGCGGCGACGATTTGGCCTCCGTTTCACGCGTGCTCAAGATCCGCAAGGATCATCTTGAGGCGCTGGAAGAAGACCGCATGGAAGCCCTGCCGGGGCGGACCTATGCGGTCGGTTTCGTCCGTTCGTATTCGGATTATCTCGGCCTGGACGCAGTGCAGTGCGTGGAACGCTTCAAGGCCGAGATCGCGGGTCGTTCCGATGAGACGGCGCCGGCGATCACGGTCATCGACGAAGATGAGCATCGGCGCATGCCGCAAGGCTGGAAGATCATCGCAGGGGTGATACTCCTGCTCGTGGTCTATGGCGCATACCGGCTTGCCATCGAAGCCGATCGCATGTTGAGCGAGCCGATAACGGCGCCGCCGTCTCAGCAGACGATGGTGGCAGTGCCCAAGCCCGTCGTCACGCAGCCTCCGAAGCCTGCGCCGGTGCAACAGGCTACGATACAGCCACAGGCCGGACCTACGGACACGGTTGTGGCATCGCCACCGGCGGGACAATTGGCGCCGGCAAACAATAGTTCGCAGCTTCAACCGTCCGGCGTTTCAACCGGTGTTACGCCTGACGAGCCAATCCCGCAGGGACAGACATACGGGGAGCAGAACAGGAATTCCCGGGTAGTCCTGCATGTTCGGCAAACCACCAGGATTTTGGTTCAGGGGCCGGACCGCACCGTTTACATCAACCGAACCCTAAAACCCGGGGATTCCTACCGGGTTCCCAATTTTGTCGGCGTGACTTTAACCACATCGAATGCAGGGGCAGTCCAGTTGGAACTGGACGGACAGGCCATGGGCCTTGTAGGCAAGAGCGACCAAACGACGGAAGCGCTATCTCTCGATCCACAAGCGATCAGCGATCGGTATAATAGCGGCAGGTCGGGCGGTTAGGGCCTACAAAGGGTTGCCATGAGCATTCGTGCGTATCGCGACATTTTCCGGCGTAAATCGCGGCAGATTCACGTCGGCCCTGTGGCCATCGGCGGCGACGCGCCGATCAGCGTGCAGACTATGACGAACACGCTCACGTCGGACGCGCGGGCCACCATCGACCAGATTCGCCGCATCGAAGAAGCCGGCGCCGACATCGTGCGCGTCTCCTGTCCCGACGAAGAGTCGACCGCGGCGATGAAGGCGATCTGCAAGGCCTCTCACATTCCGATCGTTGCCGACATTCATTTTCACTACAAACGCGCCATCGAGGCCGCTGAGGCCGGTGCTGCCTGCCTGCGCATCAATCCCGGCAACATTGGCAGCGCCCAACGCGTCAGGGATGTCATCAAGGCCGCCAAGGACCACAATTGCTCCATGCGCATCGGCGTCAACGCGGGTTCGCTCGAAAAAGATCTGCTGGAGCGCTACGGCGAACCTTGCCCCGAGGCGATGGTTGAAAGCGCGCTCGACCACGCCAAGATTCTCGACGACAACGACTTTCACGAATACAAGATTTCCGTGAAGGCGTCGGACCCGTTCCTGGCAGTCGCGGCGTATCAGGCCTTGGCCGAAGCGACCGACGCGCCGCTGCACCTGGGCATCACCGAAGCCGGCGGCATGATCTCCGGCACGGTGAAATCGTCCATCGGCATGGGCATGCTGCTGTGGGGCGGCATCGGTGATACAATTCGCGTATCGCTCTCCGCCGATCCCGTGGAAGAAGTTCGCGTCGGTTTCGACATTCTCAAATCGCTGAATTTGCGCCATCGCGGTGTGAACATTATTTCGTGCCCGTCCTGCGCACGGCAGGGCTTCAACGTAATCGACACGGTCAAGCAGCTGGAAGATCGCCTGAAGCACATCACTACGCCCATGTCGCTGTCGATCATCGGCTGCGTGGTCAATGGACCGGGCGAGGCGCGCGAAACCGATCTGGGTTTCACCGGCGGTGGTGCGGGCAAAGGTCACGGCCAGGTCTACCTCAATGGCGAACCGGCTTATCGCATCGAGAATCCGGACCTGGTGGAACACATCGTCGAGCTTTGCGAGAAGAAGGCTGCGGAAATCGAAGCCTCGCGGGGCAGCACCGTCGCAGCCGAGTAGTTGTTCCGGCTCGCCGCCGAGCCGCAACTCGATAATTAGTTTCAGTGCAGACTGAGGCCTCACAAGAAAAAAGGCCTGCCGATGCCGCTGTAGCGCTGGTACCATGACGCGATAGTCCGGACAGTGCTTGCCGCCTTGGGGGATCAAATGGAATTACCGCTCGACATTCTGTCGCGCCGGCATCTCGTCGGCTGCGGCGTCGCCTCGCTTGCGTTCGCACGGGCTGCCTTTGGCCAAGAAACCAGTCCAGGCGCGTTCCAACCGCTTCCGTCGCAGATCAAGGTCACGTCCAACCATTTGACCATCAAAGTGATGATCAACGAGAAGGGCCCCTTCCATTTTGTCGTCGATTCGGGGGCGGACCGGAGCGTGATCGCGGAAGACTTGGCCGTCGCACTTCATCTGCCGATGGGCAAATCGATAATCGTGCAGGGCATCATCCGCGCCGTTGCTGCTCAAAGCGTTCCCGTCGCCGAGCTGAGATTCGGTTCCGTGGTGCGCGATAATCTCCAAATGCCGGTACTGCCGCGCGCGCTGCTGCAGGCCGATGGCTATCTGGGATTGGACGCAATCGGGGCGAATCGCGTGGTGTTTGACTTCAAGCGGCAGACGCTGCAAATCGCGCCCCCCCTTCCCGCAACGTTCCTCGATAGGCGCGGCACAAACGAGACGCGCATCGAAGCTCCTGGCACCGATGGACATCTGCGCGCCGTTGCATGCCGCGTGGACGGTGTGTCCACTATGGCGTTCATCGACTCCGGCGCAGAGGTGTCCGCGGCCAACGAGCCGCTGCGCACCGAATTGATGAAGATAAGCCAAGATTATGTCGGCAATCGGGATATCGAACTCACGGGCATCACGGGAGGCACCAGCAAGGGGCGTGTCATCCGGGTGGAGACGATCTTGCTGGGGAATTTGGAGTTCTCCGGCTGCGAGATCGCCGTGGCCGACCTGGATGTGTTCAAGATCTGGGACTTGGCTGAACGGCCCGCGTTGTTGATCGGCCTCAATTTCCTGCGGCAGTTCTCGACCGTCTCCATCGACTACACGCGCAAGGAATTCCGCCTCAGGCTGGCCTCGAGCCAATGGGTGAACCGGCGGCGGGCATAGCCTGGGTCCCGCCAGGGCGGCCGTGGCTTCTCTGCAGGGTCGTCCACGACGAATCTCCTTGCGTCTTTGCCTGATCTGGTAAAAGGGGCGTCACACCGGCCCCCTGAGCGATAGATCATGATCCCGACCAACAAACTCGAGCGCCTGCTGGACCGCTTTCACGCGGTCGAGGCGGAGCTTTCCTCGGGCCTCACGGGCAACACCTATGTGAAGCTGTCGAAGGAGCACGCCGAACTTGCGCCCGTGATTGCCAGCGTGGAGGCCTATCGCAGCGCCGAAAAGCAATTCGCCGAAGCGGACGTACTCGTGAACGATCCCTCCACCGATCCCGAGATGCGCACGATGGCCGAACAGGAACGGGCGGACTTGAAGGCGCAGCTCGAAACGCTCGAACGCGACCTTAAGCTCAAGCTCTTGCCGAAAGATGCCGCGGATTCCTCTTCGGCCATTGTGGAAATCCGCGCCGGCACGGGCGGCGACGAGGCGGCGCTGTTCGCCGCCGATCTGCTCGGCATGTATCAGCGTTATTGTCAGCTCCAGGGCTGGCGTACCGAGTTGATGTCGATGAGCGAAAGCGATCTGGGCGGCATCAAGGACGCGACCCTCGACGTGGTCGGCACCGGCGTCTATGCCAAGCTGAAATTCGAAAGCGGCGTGCATCGCGTGCAGCGCGTGCCGGTGACCGAGGCAAGCGGGCGCATCCACACCTCGGCCGCGACCGTGGCGGTGCTGCCCGAGCCGGAAGACGTGGACGTCGTGATCAACGACAAGGACCTGCGGATCGACGTTTATCGCGCGCAGGGGGCAGGGGGCCAGCACGTCAACAAAACGGAAAGCGCTGTGCGCATCACCCATCTTCCGACCGGCATCGCCATCGCCCAGCAGACGGAAAAGTCCCAGCACAAGAACAAGGCCCAGGCGATGAAGATGCTGAAAGCGAAGCTGTTCGAGATGGAGCGCCATCGCGTCGACAGCGCCCGCGCCGCGGACCGCAAGAGCATGGTTGGCTCGGGCGACCGTTCCGAGCGCATCCGCACCTATAATTTCCCGCAAGGGCGGGTCACCGACCACCGAATCAACCTGACGCTCTACAAGCTGGACCGCATCATTTCGGGCGACGATCTCGGCGAGATCGTCGATGCCCTGGTGACCGAAGATCAAGCCAGCCGCCTGGCCGAGCTGGAATCGGACGCGTGAGCGATTCGAGCGCTTTGCTGGCGGATGCGGTGCGCCGCCTTGCCGCTGCAGGCGTCGGCAACCCCCGGCTCGACGCCCGGGTGCTATGGGAACATGCGCACTCTTCCAACCCTCCCCTTGAGGGAGGGTCGAATTTGGCGAAGCCAAATTCGGGGAGGGG